>CZCB01000398.1_pt2 | contig 120454 bp, 106 predicted proteins | sample 591991 | NCBI WGS metagenome assembly CZCB01 (sample SAMEA3556809, study PRJEB10932) | anaerobic digester metagenome
AAATTTATGATTAAATAGGAGGAATAAATAAAGATACGACGAATGAAAAACGTAAACTGTTTATGGTCATCTGCCATAAACAGTGCCGGTTTACCTTTTAAGCCCTATGATGATGCGAGACTTGCCAAAAAAAACGCAAAGAAAGGAGTATTGCCGGCTTGGTAAAGCGGTTTTGCCATGCATGTGGGCATGAAATGACGCCGAAAAACATCGCTGTTGACGCCAATTGGGGTAAATACACGGTTATGGTTACGGGAATGGCCGCCCATCACTGTCGAAAATGCAGTGAAACAATAGTCAATGCTGAGGAACTTCTGGCACTGCGCGAGTTGGAACAGCAGTTTGCTGAGTTCGCGAAAACAGACTGGGAACCGGTCCGCAATCTCCTTGACCGGACAAATGGCCAGCCGGAAGATGGCGCTCCATCGGAAGCCGCGGCGAACAGCAAAGCTGCTGAACAAACAGCGTATAATCACAGTGGCGGCTCTGACTTGATCGGAGTGAAAGAAGTGGCGGAAATCCTGCAGATAGCCCCTCAAAGCGTCTACAGCTTGATTTATGTGGATAAGCTGCCGGCGATGAAAATCGGCAACGCATGGAAATTCAAACGGGAAGACGTTGATGCGTATATGGCGGCGAATGCCCTTTAGTGTTGTCCTTAAGGCATAAAAGGGGAGTGCAGGCTGCTTTGCGGCGGCCCGCACTCCTTTTTTCCAGCCGTCACTGGTCAAACATCAGTTTAACCACATCAAGCCATTTGTCATTGGTGGGAGTTGTGCTGTTATAGGTAAACAAAAGAGTCTCATCGTCAATTCGGGCGAGCACCTGATCCCAGCGTGTTTGATCGGTGCTTTCTATGGCCACCAGCCTTATTTTTCCCGTCGCGTCGACTTCCCAGACGGCCAAGTGGCTGGAGACATAGCGATCGTGAACCCCGGTGAGATGAAAATGATGCACTTCATCCACATAGGTATAGGCTACAGCGAACATCCGGTCATTTAGCTTTTCGCTTTTCATGTAGTGCGTGACCGCTTCCTTGGCATTAAAGCCTGCGATCACCGTGGTGCTCAAGCTTTTGAAACTCTCCGCGTCCAGGACCTTGGCCACTGTCTCCCCAAGCAGCCCAGTGCGGGGTCGGTTGGAAAACGAGGCCGGCCTTAGATAGACAATCACATACACACCCAGGTTTTCGTATTTGAAGATGTTGATAGAGCGGGGCGGCATCCGGTCCGGCGAGGTGAAGCTGTCCAACAGCCTGATATCTATGGTGAGCTTCTCCGTGTCGATAATGCCAAGATGAAGCTGCTGGGCGATGGCGATCGGCACAATGATCCGGCCTTCATCATACAGCAAGTCGTACAGCCTGGCCCCACTGGTCGGCAGATTGATGTTCGGCAGGCGTTCCAATTCTTCGGTCTCGATATTCATCCGCCACCATTTGATGCCGTCCTTGCCGGAAGAAGTGCGGTCAGGGACAAAGATATGGATATACCCGTCCCGGCTGCTGATAGCTTGGGGGTTGAGCACCTGTCCTTCCGATTGATCCAGTTCAAACACTGTGTGAAGGCTGCTGCCGTCAAAGCGCGCCATGACAGCATACCGCCAGTCTTCCCAAGTGCGGTCGTTGAATATGAAAAACAGGTCGTCTGTGTAGAGAGGATCACTGACAATATTGGCCATTCCGATGATGCGATCCGGCAGGAATTCGTGCTTTTCCCAAGTAGGGCTGTCCAGAGGCTTGGTCCAATACTGCAGCCCCCTGCCGGTTCCGGTCGCCGGAGTCACATCGGTGGTCAGGAGCATGTGCAGACTGCCGTCGATTATTTCAAAAGCCCGCATGTTGCTGTGGAGATGTTCGCCCAATAACTCGTGTTCGACTGTTTCCAGGCTTGCCCCATCAATGGGAACAGGGATATGATCGGCTTTGCCAAACTTGCACCCGCTCAATACCAGTACAGCACATATGAAACAGATGGTCATCAATCTTGCTCTTTGATTCATAGCTTCCTTCCTTCCTTTCATGTTTATCCGTCTGACTTCACTTTCTGAGCCCAGACGGAAAATCCTGTCGCCGGCATGCAGGCATAGCGTAAAAATCTCGTTCGTGCTTGAAACCCTATGAATAGGAGCATAATCACTGTATAATGGATTGTGGATCCAACAGCCGAAAGGGGTGGGCCAGTGGACAGGCGGCAGATGGGAGAGATAATCGAACTTGCATGCCGCGCCGGGAAAATCATTGTGGAAAACGGCGGCGAAACCTACCGGGCCGAAGACACTATGCGCTATGTATGCGCCGCCTTTGGCGTCGATGAGTGTGATTGCTACGCCACGCCAACGACAATTATCATCTCCACGAATCACGGCGGCGAAGCCCTTTCCCGGATGATGCGGATCAAGAAGAGAGGCGTGGACCTGCACAAGGTCGAGTTGGTGAACCAGTTTTCCAGGACGATCGCCCGGCAGCCTATGGATGCGGCCGAGGCAGAGGCAGTGCTGGCCGAAATCGATGGAGCCCCTCCATACAGGCTTTCGGTATCTGTCGCGGCGGCGGCGTGTGGGACAGCCGCTTTTACGGTGCTGTTCGGCGGCTGCGTCACACACTTCTTGTCAGGCATCGTGGTGGGGGGAATCCTGCGGCTGCTCCTTTGGCACCTCAACCAGATTCGCCTGGACTATTTCACCATCAATCTCCTTGGCGCCGCGGCAGCTGCTGTTTGCGGCTGGTTGTTCGGCTTCGCAGGCACCCTTGTGAATTGGTGGATCATTGCTTTCGCCGCGATTATGCAGATGGTTCCAGGCCTGATTTTCACCAATGCGATCCGAGATTCAGCGGCTGGAGATCTGGTTTCGGGCAGCAGCCGCGGTGTGGAAGCTTTCAGCATTGTCACGGCCTTGGCCTGCGGTGCCGGCGCGGTCCTGATCCTGCTCGGGAGACTGGGGGGCTGAGTTTATGATTGCGAAGACAATATTCGCCGTGATTGCCACAGCTTCGTTCGGGATCCTCTTCAACATCCGAGGATTGAACCTGATACTGGCAGGAATCAACGGCGGGCTGGGCTACCTGATCGTCAGCGTCAGCACTGCCGGAGGTGCTGAAACGTACATCGGCATGTTTCTGGCAAGTATAGCGATGACCGCCTTGGCCGAAATTCTGGCCCGGTACCGCAAAGCGCCGGCCACTGTTTTTCTGGCAGCCGCTTTGATTCCCATTGTTCCAGGCGGGCGCCTGTTCAACTTCGTACTGCACTTGCTGGAGGGAGATTACCAAACGGCAGCAGCCGACGGAATTACCACACTGCTTGAAGCCGGTGCGATCGCTGTTGGCATAATCGCTGTTTCTTCGTTTACGAAGGTGTTTTTAGCAAGGATCCGGAAAAAATAGGCCCTGGACAACATGGAATGTAAAAATTTTCACATTGCAAGGAATCAGGCTGCGAAACAGGAAATATCTATATGGGAGTAGTAATCCCATGCCTGTAATCGAAAGGGAGGCTGTTAAATGAACGTTATTGTCCGAGACACCTATGACGAAATGAGCAAAGCTGCAGCGGAGATTATCGCAGGGGTTGTGAAGGCCAAGCCAAACTGCGTAATCGGTTTGGCTACTGGAAGCACACCGATCGGGACATACAAAGAGCTGATCCGGATGCACAAAGAAGAAGGATTGGACTTTTCCCAAGTGCGGACCTTCAACTTGGATGAGTATCTCGGCTTGGGAATGGATCTCGGCAAACCCTACCACCTTGATCAGAGCTATGCCCGCTTCATGTACGAGGAATTGTTCAAACACATCAACATCCCCAGAGAAAACTGGCTGGTGCCAGACGGATTGACCGAGGACCCGGAAGCCTACTGCAAGTGGTATGAGGAGCAGATCGCCGCTGCCGGCGGCATCGACATTCAAGTCCTGGGCATCGGCGGCGATGGGCATTGGGGGTTCAACGAGCCGGGGTCGTCATTGGCAAGCAGGACTAGAGTGGTTGCTTTGACGCAGAAGACTCTCGACGACAATTACGAGTCATTTTATAAAAAAGCAGGATTCACGCGGGATCAGATGCCGAAATTTGCCATCACCATGGGCATCGGCACAATCCTGGAAGCCCGCAGCGCCATCATGCTGGCCAACGGCGCACACAAAGCCGAGATCGTGGCCAAAGCCATCGAAGGGCCGATAACCGCCCAAATCACCGCCACTGCCATGCATCTGTTCAAGGGCAGCATGACTGTGATTCTGGATCGTGCGGCTGCGTCAAAACTGCAGCATCTTGATCATTACCTGCATACGGAAAGGGCATGGCAAGAAATGAGGAGCAAAGGCTAGATTCAGGCCTAAAGCCGCTTAACACGAGTGACGGGGACAGTGGACGATCACTGTCCCGTTTTATTTGGGCACTTGCGACAGGAGTCCGGCCTGGAAAGGTAGAACACACTATCCAGCGCTCTTCACGGTGGAAGACGCGGCGTTTGGATTTATTGTCATGAAAAACGGTGCCACCATCTTTCTGGAATCCAGCTGGGCTTTGAATGCTTTGGAAGTTGGCGAAGCCCAGGCCACCTTGTGCGGCACTTTGGGCGGCACCGACATGCGCAGCGGCTTGATGATCAACGGCCAAAGACACGGCAGGCACTTCATTGAGACTCCGGCGCTGGAGCAGGGTGGCGAATCCCCGAATCCCGGCGTTCTTGAAGTACAGGCGTTTTATGATGCGATCCTTAAAGGAAGGCCTTTGGTGGTCAAGCCTGAAGAAGCGCTGGTGGTGACTGAAATTTTTGAGGCAGTTTACGAATCGGGAAAAACCGGCCAGCCGGTGTTCTTTGATTAGAAAGGAGTGGAGGCGGTGAACCTTAAAGAGTTCAAATCTCCGCCAAAGGAATACAGGGCTTCGCCTTTCTGGGCTTGGAATGACCAACTGGACCCGGACGAGCTGCGCCGGCAGGTGCGGGAACTGAAGCAGCAGTGTTTTGGCGGCTTTTTCATGCATGCCCGGGTAGGCCTAAAGACTGGTTATCTTTCGGAAGCATGGTTTTCATGTGTGGCGGCAGCCGTCGAAGAAGCCCAGCGGCAGGGTATGGAAGCCTGGCTGTATGATGAGGACCGCTGGCCGAGCGGCTGCGCGGGAGGGCTCGTCACTGCCGCCAATGATACGTTCAAAGCACGATGGCTGGTTATGCGCCCGGCCGCTTTGGCGGAGATCGGGACACTGCTCTCGGATCCAGATGTTGTGGCCCTGTTCCGCCTTGTTTTGGATGACGAGGGCCGCCTGATCGATACCGAACGGATTCAGAGCCCCAGCCAGCTGGATGGGCAATACGCGGCTGATCCTCGGGTATCTTACTGGCAGTTCCGGATGGAGTTTCAAAACCCCACCACCAACTCCAACGGCCATGGATATATCGATGTCCTGAACCCCGAGGCTGTGGCGGAGTTCATCCGGGTTACCCATGAACAGTATTACCAGCATGTAGGCGGGCACTTTGGCTCAACCATCCCCGGGGTGTTCGCCGATGAGCCCACCTACCGCAGCAAAGCAGAGGATTCGATCCCTTGGTCGCCGCTGCTTCCTGGTTATTTCCGCAGCGAACACGGCTGCGATCTCATCGATCATCTTCCGCTGCTGTTCTTTGAAGGCGGCTGCAGCGCCAAAATCCGCTACAGCTTCTACCGCACATTGACCAAAGCCTTTGTGTCCTGTTTTACCAAGCAGATTTACGATTGGTGCGAAGGACGAGGCTTGCAGTTCACCGGCCATTACTTAAGCGAGGACACACTGGTCAAACAGACCAATGCCATCGGCGCCGCCATGCCTCATTATCGGTACATGCATGCACCGGGGATCGATCACTTGGGGAACAACATCGCCGACAGCCTGACGCTCAAGCAGTGCGCGTCCGTCGGGAATCAATTCGGCCGCAAGCGCCTGCTCTGCGAAATTTTCGGCGTGAGCGGGCATGCCATGACCTTTGAGGATCAGAAATGGATCGCCAATTTCCATTTCGCCCTGGGAATCACCTTCTTGTCGCAGCACTTGGTGCTCTATTCCATGACCGGCGACCGGAAAAGGGATTATCCGCCCACGTTCAGCTACCATCAGCCTTATTGGCCTTATTATCATAAAATCAATGACTATCTGGCCAGGGCCGGTTATTTCTGCTCGCAAGGCGATTACATCTGCGACACTCTGGTCCTGCATCCCATAGGCTCGGTCTGGGCCACGTTCGCGAGGCAGAAGGGGAAGCCCCTTTCCAGTAAGTACGACGCCGGATTGTTCAGGCTGCAGGATAGTTTGTTCAAAAGCCACATTCCCTTTGATTACGGCGATGAACTGATCATGGAAGACTGTGCCCGAGTGATCGAGGAGGAAGGGCACACCTTCCTGCAGGTTGGAAACGGCAAGTACAGCACAGTGATCGTGCCCCCGTCCTTGACTTGGAGCCGCAGCACGTACGGCCTGCTCAAAGCGTTCGCCAGCAAGGGAGGGCGGCTGCTCTTCGTCGGCGAAAGGCCGAGCTTGATCGATGGCGAACCAGGAGCCGGCGAGTGGGAAGAGCTCTGGCAGGAGCAAAGTGTGGCACTGGTTGCAGAAAACGATCCTCAGTCAACCGCAGTACTTAAGCAGTTCTGCCGGCGCCCTGTCGTGATCAGCGGAAGCGAGGACGGCCACATCTTGTTTCAAGCCCGCCGAGGCGAGGGCTGCTTATATCTGTTCATAACCAATACCAGCAGGGAGGCCGCTCACACCCTCACGTTGACAGTGCCGATCAAAGGCCGTGTCTACCGGTGCTGTTTTGAAACTGGAGAGATTGCCGAAGTGCAGCCGCGGGAAAAAAGAGATCACCTGGAGTTGGAGCTGGTTTTGGCCCCCGCCGGCGCCCACGGGTATATTGTTGCCGAAGCAGAGTTGGAGATGGGCTGCAGCGGTTGGAAACATAGCGCCGCTGAACTGCGGATTCCTGCCGCAGGAGTGGAAGTGGTACCCTTGAGCAGCCAGTGGCAGTTTGAGCGTGTTCATAAAAACTCAATAACGCTGGATTACTGCCGGTATATGATCGAATCCTCCGCTTGCGGTGAATCGGGCCAAGCTGGCTGGAGCGGCAGAATGCCAATCTGGCAGGCACGGCGCCGGCTGTGGCACGCTGCGGGGCTCGACTGCTGCCAAGGCATCCAGCCTTGGGCGGTGCTGCCCCATAAAGAACAATTTCAAACACTGCCGGTACGTCTGCAGTTTGAGTTCTATGCGGACTATCTCCCTGGTGATCTGGGCGTCGTGATCGAAAACAGCCGCCATTGGCAGCTCAAGGTTAACGGTGTTGAGATCAGCACACAAACAGATAAGTTCCACTGGGACAAGCAGTTTGGGTTGGTGGACATCGCCAAGGCTGCGCGTCGGGGCAGGAACCTGATTGAACTTGCGGGCGGCTTCACATACGGCGTCGAGATTGAAGAGATTTATCTTGTGGGAGATTTTGCTCTCCGGCAGTGCGGCTATCAGGAATACCGATTGGTGCAGGAGCCCCGGCTTCTTACCGACGGCAGCTGGGTCTACCAGGGATATCCGTTCTATGCAGGAAACATGGTCTACGCCCAAGAGTTTGATCTGCGGGAAGCGGGCGGCAGCCGCGTCTGGATCAGGCTCAACCAGCCCAAGGGCACACTGTTCAGGGTGAAGGTGAACAATGGGGAATGGAAGTGCCTCATCTCCCAGCCGTGGGAAGTGGAGATCACCGGTGACTGTGTTCCAGGGAAGAACTTGCTGCAAATTGAGGTGGTGGGCTCGCTGCGGAACACATTCGGGCCGCTTCATCACCGCCTGCGGTCGCCGGCTTGGTGCGGGCCGAAGCAGTTTGAGGATGAATCGAGCTGGGTTGGAAACTATCAGTTTGAAGACTATGGGTTGATCGGCGGCGCTGAGTTGGTGGCGGCAAGATAACGAAAGGGTGCTGCTAGTAATTTCTGACAATAAGTTCCGAAATCAAGCCTCTTCCACGTCCATTGCAGTTTATGCTTCGCTTTGCGCGGACACGGTCAATAGTGAAACCTTGATAAAGACTGTCAAGAAAACTATCGTCAGCGTTTACCGCCTTTGGATCAGAATTGCTGAGCAGAAGCAGCGCTCCTATCTCGTCCAATTCTCGGAAATAGTGGGCTAGGCGAATCTGATCATCGTCTGTGAAATCATCCTTATTGTAGGTAGTGAAGCTGGCGGTTTTTGTCAGCGGACGGTAAGGCGGATCGAAATACCCTAAAGTTCCGGGGCCGATATAGGGCCTGGAACAGGTAAAATCGCCGCAGACCAGCTTGACGCCTGCCAATGCTCTGCTCACTGCTCTTATGTTGTCGGCATCACAGATTTTCGGCTTTTTATACCTGCCGTGGGGGACGTTGAACTCACCCTTGTGATTTTGACGAAACAAGCCGTTATAACAAGTCTTGTTTAGGAAAATCATATAGCTGGCCCGCACAATCCAGTCTTCGTTAAAAGACTGATAGTCAAATTGGTTCATCTGCTGGTTATATTGTTCCCGTATACCATAATAAAACACTCGGCGCGCCTGGGAGCCCAATGCCAGATAGTCTCTTTCAAGCTTGCTCAAACACGCAATCAAAGCATCCGGTTCTTGCTGGACAACCTTATAACCAAGTATCAATTCTCTGTTGATGTCAACCAAACAGGCATTTTCAATGACAAACATGCTCTTCAAATGAAAGAAAAAAGCTCCACCACCGATAAAGGGCTCCACATAGGTTTTGATTACGCCTGATTCTTTGATTTCACGCGGTAGACGGGCAGTCAACTCACGCAGCAGTTGGGTTTTACCTCCTGCCCACTTAAGAAAGGGTTTTGCCTGCACCGGTTTGTTCACATTGACCGCCCCCCTTCCTCCACAGTCATAAACAATGCCTCACTAATACCGGGGTGACACCAGTCTTGAAATACAATTCAATGATATAATAGTCAATACCTGCCGTTGATAAGGAAATGGGGGACGACACTAATCAACGCCCGACATAAATAAAACCGCCCTGCGGCCTTGCGTCGAGGGCGGTTCATCAATTGTTTCACGCCATACTGGCACAGGCTTGAACAGCCACTTCCGCGGCGGACGCGGCATCAGGCGCGTAAAGGTCAGCGCCGATGCTGGCGCGGAATTGGTCGGTGACCGGCGCGCCGCCGATCATGATCTTGACCTTGTCTCTGATTCCCGCTGTTTTGGCGGCCTCCACGATCAGCTTCATTTCGTTCATGGTGGTTGTCAACAGCGCCGAACAGGCAATAATCTGCGCCTGCTCCTGAACAGCTGTCTCGATAAACTTCTCAACCGGCACATCAATACCGAGGTCGATCACTTCGAGGCCTTTGCCTTCCATCATCATCCGCACCAGATTCTTGCCGATGTCATGGAGATCGCCCTTCACGGTGCCCAAGACCACTTTGCCTTTTGCCTTGACATCGTCCGAGACCAGCAGAGGCTTCAAAAGGGCGGTCCCGGCGTTCATGGCTCTAGCGGCAATCAGGACTTCCGGGACAAAAATCTCGTTGTTTTTAAACTTGACACCGACAACGTCCATGCCGGCCATCAGGCCTTTTTCCAGAATCTCCTGGGCTGAAAACCCTTCGTCGATTGCCTGCTGCACCAGTTCTTTGACAGCGCTGGCGTTTCCCTGCTGCAGTTTTAGGGAAATCTCATTCAGGATGCTCATCGTATACCCTCCAATACCAGTGTTTTATTTAATCTGACCGCGTGTTTCCCTGAACTTGCCTGGAGTGGTTCCGGTCATTTTTTTGAACACCCGTGTGAAATAACTTTGGTCCTCAAACCCTACCAGGCTTGATACGTCCGCCAGAGGGATAGCTTCGTTCACCAGCAGGTTTTTGCTCTTCTCGATCCGCACAGTGTTGAGATATGTGGTGAAATTGTAACCTGTTTCTTCCTTGAACAGCCTGCTGAAATAAGCCGGGCTTAAATGGACGTAGCTGGCTGCATCCTCGAGGGTTAGCCTTTCCATGTAGTTGTTGTTGGTGAATTCAATCGCCTTATATATTATATCCTTGTTTTTGACATTCTTAAAGTTAAACACACAGTCGGTGAAGCGGGTCAGGATTCTGGAGAGCCAGACGCTCAGCTCCTCAATGTTGTGCAGGCGAGACACTTGGTTGAGGTATTGGTTGTTCAGACCGAAGATCTCTTCCTGTTCCGCCCCGCCTTCCATTGCCGCCCGGGAAAGAAGGACCACAAGTTCCAACGACCGGTATTTTATATCCTCGAAGTCGTTTTGGCCGGTAAAAAACACGTAGCCCAGGATCTCGTTGAGCACTCGCAGGGATCCGGCTTTGTCGCCCACGGCCACATGTGAGATCAGCTCATTTTCCTTGTCGATTGGGTAATTCTTGTGTCTCGCCCCACCAAGGTAGGTTTGGGGATCGGAAGCGGGTATGGGGCTGTCCATAGGATCCGGCAAATGCCGTTTGTCATCTGCGGCTGCGTATCCGGCGAGCAGGTACAACAGTTCAGACAAGCTCGTAACCACATCAGGCTTGATTACCGGTATCTGATCCATGTGCGCTCTAAGCCGCCGCCGCGCTTTTTGATCCGGGATCTGCTGCTCGATGATTTCATCCAGCAGAAAGGCTTCCGGTTCTATCATCATCACCGGGCCGCCGACAAAAGCGCCCTTGAACTCCTCGCCGCGGTTGATGGGCGCCACCCAGTGAGTAAGCCCCATCGGGCAGAAGTAGATGTACCTGCCCCCAAACCGCTCCGCCTGATAACTGCCGTACAAATGGACGTTCGCACAATCGCACAAGTGGGCGAAACCATCCTGGACAGCTTCGCAGAACGGGCTGCAGCTTTTGAGGGCATGGTAGACAACGGACCCGGCGCCGTCGATAATGAAGCTGGAAACTCCCGTCGCCTTGCTGTAATGATCGATCCACTGCCTGATCTCTTGAATCATGTGCCCGCCCTTCCTTACCTTTCGGTTATATTCTAAACGATCCTGGAACCGGGATCAATGCGGCCGTGGAAAAAGTGCAGGGGAAAGGCGCCTTCGAGTAGAATAGACAAACAGGAACAAACCATGAGAGGGGAGACGCTATGGGTTTCAAGCTTCGAGTTGGATTACTGGCAGTATTATTGATATTGACATGTTCGCAGTTGGCAGGTGCGCAGTACAGCATTCCTCTCACTTCGCAGCGGGCATTCGAGGTTGCGGACAATATCATCGCCTGGCAGACCGAGGCTGGTGGGTGGACCAAGAATACTGACTTCTCAAAGGTCATATACCAGCCGGGCATGTCCAGAGGAGAGCGGGCCATAAACGGCCAGGAAGCCGGGTGCTTCGACAACAATGCCAGCATCAACGAAATGAAGTTTCTAGCCATGATGTACGCACGGCACGGAATCGAGAAGTATCGGGACGCCGTCATCAAAGGCATCGACTGGATGCTGGACGCCCAGTACCCAAGCGGTGGCTGGCCGCAGTATTATCCGCTCATCGGCGGTTACCATGACAACGTGACCTTCAATGACGGCGCCATGATGAATGTGCTCAATTATATACAGGAGATCCTGAGGTACCGCGGGCTGTACGAGTTCTTGGGCGAAGAGCGCTTTGCCCGCCTGGAAGCCGCTTTGGAAAAAGGCATCGACTATATTCTCAAATCCCAGATCCGAGTCAACGGTTACCTCACAGCCTGGTGCCAGCAGCATGATCCAGTTACGTACGAACCGAAAATGGGGCGGAGCTATGAGCATCCGTCCATCGTCTCGGCGGAATCGGTCCCGATTGTGGAATTTTTGATGGCTCTGCCCGATCCGTCGGAAGAAGTGCGCCGGGCGATTGTGGGCGCGGTGGAGTGGTTTGAAATTTCCCAGCTGCCGAACGGCCAGTGGGCACGCTTTTACGATATTCAGTCCAATGTCCCGATCTTTTCGGGGCGGGACGGGATTATCCGCTATGACGTGAAAGACATCGAACTGGAGCGGCAGCAGGGTTACAGCTGGTTCAACGGCAGCGGCGGCAATCTATTGTCCAAGGCCCGGCGTGATGGGTACATTGACACGCTGCGGCAAAGCCTGCCCGATTACAAACCCCTCACCATCGATGTCTTCGCTGATCCGGCCGTTCCCAGGGTCATAAGCCCCAAGATCTGGCCCACTCAGACTGTAAGCGGCGTTCTCGCCGTCGAGGTCGAGATCTCCATGCGCAATCCGGAAAACCTGCGGGAAGTGGCCATCAAGATCAACAATCAAGAAATCTACCGCGGCAGCGATCTCCACATCCAGGTGCCGGTCGACACCACCGCGTTCCGCAATGGAACTTGCACCATCGCTGTAGAGACCACGACCACACTCGGGACATCCCTGTCCCACTACGTCAATTTCATTGTGGCAAATTAAAACCAGACAACAAGGCCAACTTCAAGCCCTGTGGACTTGCAAGTTGGCCTTTCTTTTTACACCGGCTCTTTCACGGCTTCAAACAGCGCCTCGATATTCGCCGGATCCACATCGGGAAGAATCGCTTCATGGCTCGGCGAGATAATCAGGCCAGTGGGGAAGATGCGTTTCAACTCCTGCACCTTGTCTTTGACCTGCTTAGGGGTGCCGTTGATCAAGAGCCACTGGGCGTCCACACCGCCGCAGAAAGAGACTTTGTCGCCGAAATCCCGCTTCAATCTCTCCGGTTCCATGTCTTTGGCCAAGGCCTGAATAGGATGGATGACATCGACGCCTGCGGCAATCAGATCGGGAATGACGGGATAGATTGATCCACAGGAATGATAAATAACCTTCAACCCGTAACTCTTGGCCTGTTCAATGAATTTCCTGGTACCCGGCATGACAAATTCCCGTATCGCATCCGGAGAGACCATCAATCCCCGCTGGCTGCCGAAGTCATTGCCGATCAGAATGGCGTCCAGCTTGCCTTTGGTGGCGCTGTAGAAGATCTCGTTGGCTTCAAGGTAGAACTGGGTGATGCGGTCGATTACAGCCCGGAACATTTCCGGCTCGGTCAGCATCTTCACCAGAGCGGTTTCCATGCCGAAGGCCGAACAGGCGTCTTGAAAGTGCGCCGACCACAAAACGCCCATGATTGGGTGGCCTGGCGGCGCGGCCTCCACCGCTCGGCGGCATCGGTCCGGATCAATATGTTTCGCCGGATCGGGCCAGTCGAAGTCATCAACGCGGCTGGGATCGGAATAGTCTTCAAAGAAGCCGGGCGCAGTCAGAGTCCTTTGATCGGGTGTGTTAGCCTTTTTGGCAAACTGAAGGGCGGTGTAAATCGCCTTGCTGTCGGGGGCGTCATAGGGGATCTCCACCGGATAGATGTCGTCCCCGATCTTTAGTTTCAGCTCGTCGATATCGCCGACGTCGAAATAGGCAAAGAGCCGTTCGCAGGCTTCCGGCACAGGCAGGCCAAGCCAAGACGCGGGCCTGTCCACCGGCCTTCTTTCCACTGTGGCGAAAAAACGTTCCTTAGGATCCATGGCATTCTTCCTTTCTCGCAGCAAATACCGGTCACTGAATTGATTCACCATTTTTTAATAATCATTCGCTAAAATTAATCGATCCCCTTCAGCCGGGTTGAACTCCTCCGGTGGGCGTGCTATGCTTTGAGTAAACCACTGGAAAGCGGGTGGATGAATGATGATCGAGATGGTAAAAGTGGAAGCTGGTTCCTTTAAAATGGGCGGAGGCGATCTGAAAGACAGGCCCGACGCGCTCCCGGTGCATACGGTCACCATCACCAGGGATTTCTGGATCGCCAGGGAACCGATCAAATACGAACTCTTCGCCAGGTTTTGCCGCGAAGAGCTGGGAACTGAACCCGACGCCGAAAACTTATTGGGATATGTGGTCGGGATCAGCTGGCACGACGCAGACCGGTTCTGCGCCTGGCTCAGCGCCAAGACAGGACTGCCTTACCGCCTGCCTACCGAGGCGGAATGGGAGTACTGCGCCAGAAACAGCCGGCGCTTCGGGATTGACCGGATGTGTGACATGAATATCAGAGAATGGTGTTTTGACTGGTATGACGCATATAGTCCCGAAGAGCAGGCCGATCCGGCAGGTCCTGATTCAGGCATGTTCAAGGTTGTCCGGGGCGGCTTCCTGGACAACCCGGCCAAGTTCAACGCCTACTATTTGGATGTCTGGGCCAGGGGGTCGCTGCCGCCGCATTACCGGCATTTCCCGGGAGACCCCAACGATTTCGGCCGGCACAATGTGGGCTTTAGGGTTGTGCAGGCAGAGCCGGTGCAGACCAACGGGAAAAACGTTGTCATACCCCTGTCCCTCCATGTCCGGCAGCACCGTCCCCGGACTGAGATCACTACCGAAAAGCCCTACTTTAGAAAGCGCCGTTTGTTTCCAATCCCGCCGGATACGGCCAGTCCCGAGGCTGTCAGGGCTTTTGGGCTAAATCCGCTTCTGCGCCACCACAACCATTCACCTGGGTTCGATGTGGCGCCGAATGGCGATTTGATTGTCTCAATCTATTCGTCCTACCACGAGTATGATCCGGAAGTGGGGCTGATGGGCGCAAGGCTGCGATATGGCGCCGATGAGTGGGAAATGCCGGATATCTGGCTGAACGCTGTGGGGGTCAACGACCACGCCCCTTTGCTTTTTACCGACCGCGACGGCACAATCTATCATTTCTGGGGATGGCCCCAATTAGACAATGCCTTTCCGTTTCAGTTCGTCTACTCCAAAGACAGCGGTGCCACCTGGAGCCCGGTCCAGTTCCCGAAGTTCGCGGATCGGGCGGAGAAAGTGGCCAGCCAGCCTATCAATACGGTGGTCCATGCCGAAGACGGCTGGTACTATGTGCCCTGCGATGTCCAGGGCGAGTCTGCCTCGATTTTGTGGCGCTCCATAGATTTGATCAACTGGGAGGTGCCGCGGGGCAAGACTGCGGGAAGGCACAGCGCTGTGGTGGAGCTCAAGGACGGCCGGCTGCTGGCGATAGGCGGCAAAAACACCAGCATCTACGGATACATGCCGCAGGCCATCTCCACCGATAAAGGCGACAGTTGGACAGTGAGCAAGACGCCGTTTCCGGCCATGAGCTCAGGCCAGCGCCCCTGTGTGATCCGGCTGCAGAGCGGAAGACTACTTTACTGCGGTGATTTTCAGAATAAGCAGGGTAACAGGCCGCCGGGCGCCGCCGAGGATCAATGGGGTTCGTTCGTCGCCTACTCGGAAGATGAAGGCGCGACCTGGAAGATCAAAAAGCTGTGGGGCACTCAGCACAAGAAACAGGATCCGGCTCAATTGGGCGGAGCCCATACGCTGGGCTACAGCGTATGCCGGCAGTCGCCGGACGGGCTGATCCATGTCATCACCTCCAACAACCGGCCCTGCCTGCATCTTTGCTTCAACGAAGCGTGGCTCCTGGCCGACACCGACGGCATATGCCCGAGTGACGAGGAACTGATGCGCGAGGACACGGTGGAAATCTCCAATGTCACAACTTATCAGGAGCGCTACGCCGACGGCGGCGTCAAATGTGTCTATTCCGGCGGCACTGCTCCCGACGGGCGCTTCCTGCTCCACGGAGAAGAAAAATGGTATTATCCGTCGGGTGAATTGATGACTGAGGCGCGGTACCAGTTCGGCAGGCGCGTAGGCGCTTACACCCACTACAGCCCGGAAGGCCGCAAGATTTGGGAGTGGGAATACCTGGATGATCATGTTTCCCTCTACAAAACTTACTACACAAATGGCGGGCTCAGGACGGTAGGGCGTTACCGAAACCGAATCGCCGAAGGGTGGGCGGAACGATATGAGCCCGATGGGAAGCTGGCGGCCCGGGCTCTGTTTGAAAACGGGGAGATCGTCAAGGTTGAATAGGATGAGGCCTTCGGTTTCCTATAAAATTTAGTTAACATATTGACGAAAATTTAGCTAAACAGTAAACTAAAGATAGAGGCGCTCCTGATCAATACAAGATTATAGATTAGTTTGGAGGAATAGCATGAAAAATGGTGTGATATTCGGCAACAGAAGCTTCTTTGCGGATGAGCTGTGTCTGGACGGGAGGAGGCGGCTGCTTGGAGTGCTGCAAGAGGCGGGTGTCACTCCTGTAATCCTGCCGGAAGACGTGGGAGCCTACGGGAGTGTGCAAAACCGGGAACAGGCCTTGAAGTGCGCCGCTTTGTTCAAGGAACACGATGATCTTAAGGGAGTGATCATATCCCTGCCCAACTTCGGCGATGAGAAATCCATCGTCACCGTCCTTCGGGAAGCGAAAATCGATGTGCCGATTTTGGTCCATGCCTTCAACGACCACCTCGACAGACTCAACTATGAAAACCGCCGCGACAGTTTCTGCGGCAAAATCTCTGTCTGCAACAATCTGCGCCAATATGGGTTCAAGTTTACCCTGACCACCCTGCATACAGTAGATCCGGAAAGCCCTGTTTTCAAGCAGGACCTGCAGCGTTTTCTAGCTGTCTGCCGTGTTGTGGGCACGCTTAAGGGCGCTCGGATCGGGCTGGTGGGTGTAAGGCCCGCGGATTTCAACACCGTCCGCTTCAGCGAAAAGATCCTGGAACACCACGGCATTTCTGTGGAACCAATCGGCCTGATTGATGTGATCGGCAAGATCGATGAGCTTGGCGACGCCGAAGCCCAACCGGCTGTGGAAGAAATCAAGGGTTACATGTCCACCGACAGTGTGCCGGAGGATGCCCTGGCGAAGATGGCCAAGCTTTTGGTTGTGCTGCGGGAGTGGGTCAGGGGCAATGATCTGCACGCAGTGGCCATCCAGTGCTGGGATTCGCTCCAGCGCTATCTGGGGATCAACTCCTGCGCTGTCATGAGCATGCTTTCCCAAGCCGGTGTTCCGGCCGCTTGCGAAAGCGACGTCGCCGGCGCCGTCAGCATGCTGGCGCTGCAGGCGGCAAGCGGTATGCCCAGCGCTCTTGTCGACTGGAACAACAACTATGCCGATGATCCTGACCGTTTCGTCCTGTTCCACTGCGGCAACTTCGCCAAGGAGTTCTACGATTGCGCTTCCTGCCGGCCGGTGATCGATTACCCGCCGATTCTGGCCTCGACCCTGGGGCAGGAAAACACCTACGGTGCCATCGACGGCAGAATGAAGCCCGGCAAGGCAACCTTCGCCAGGATCACCACCGATGATCTCACTGGCACGATCCGGGCCTACTGTGCAGAAGGGCAGGTCACCGATGATTCTCTGGCCACTTTTGGTTCTTGGGGCGTGGTCAAGGTCCCGGGGCTGCAGAAACTGATGCGCTATATCTGTGAAAATGGGTTTGAACACCATGTGGCGATGAGTTTGGCCAGTGTGGCCGATGTCTTGGCGGAGGCATTGGGCAAGTACCTCGGCTGGGATGTCTATCATCACGCTTAGGCGGAGGGATTGGTGTGAAGAAACTGGTGGCGGTTTACACAGGGCAGGGGCTGGCGGAGCCTTTGGCGCGGTTGATCCAGGCTGAGCTGCCCAATGTCCAACTGGTGAATATTATCGATGACGGGCTGATTCATGATGTGATCAAAGCCAGTGGTGTGACCAAGCCCATCGCCAGGCGGCTGGTCAAGTACTATCAAATCGCGGCGGAGATCGGCGCCGATCTGATCTTAAACACTTGTTCGTCAGTGGGCGAAGTGGTTGAACTCGGCAGACAAATTGTGGATGTCCCGATTGTAAGAATTGATGAACCTATGGCCAGAGAGGCGGCGGCCAACTATCAAAGGATCGGAGTCATCGCCACTCTGCCGACGACACTAAGGCCTACAGCCAGGCTGGTCCAAGCTCAGGCTCACGCCATGGGCAGGGAAGTCACGATTGTGGACGGCCTTGCGGATGGGGCGTACCAGGCCTTGATCAGCGGCCGAGCAGAGGAGCATGACAAGCGGATCATGGATGTGGGGCGCAGCCTGGCCCAGAAAGTGGATTGCATTGTCCTGGCCCAGGCTTCGATGATGAGGATGCAGCAAACCCTGGTAGAAGCGGCACAGCTTCCGGTCCTGTCAAGCCCGCCGTTGTGTGCGGCCTATCTTAAATCGCTGCTGGAGCGTGGCGGTTGATGCTGAGCCAAACTGTGAAAGAACTGGAGAAAACCGCGCGGCAGATCCGGCGCGACATTATCACCATGATTTACCAGGCGGGGGATGGTCATCCCGGCCCGAGCTTGTCGTGCGCGGATCTGGTCACTGCGCTCTACTTCGCTGTCATGAATGTCGAACCGGCGGATCCGCACTGGCCTCGGCGGGATCGCCTGATTCTCTCCAAAGGCCATGCATGTCCCGCGGTCTATGCCGCCTTGGCCAGAAAAGGCTACTTCGATGCCGCCGAGCTGCCCAGGCTGCGCAGTTTAGGCAGCATCCTCCAGGGACACCCTGATATGCTTAAGACGCCCGGGATTGATTTTAGCTCCGGCTCGCTGGGCAACGGGATCAGCGCCGGGCTGGGTATGGCTTTGGCCGCCAGAATCAGCGGGCTCGATTACCATACTTATGTTATTTGCGGTGACGGCGAGCTGCAGGAAGGTATAGTCTGGGAAGCGGCCATGGCTGCCAAACGCTATCAGGTTGGTAATTTAACCGTTCTGGTAGACTACAACGGTGTCCAAAGCGGGGGCCGGATCGAAGAGATCAGCGGTTTGGAGCCGCTTGTCCCCAAATGGGAAGCGTTCGGGTGGCACTGCCAGGAGATCGATGGCCATGACTTCACCGAGATCCTCACTGCCATTGCAGAGGCCAAAGCAGTGCCTGACAGGCCGTCGGTGATTGCGGCCCGCACCGTCAAAGGCAAAGGTGTCTCATTTATTGAAAACAACAATGCCTGGCACAAACGAGTGCCCACCAGAGAGGAATGGGAGCAGGCCATGAAAGAGTTGGGAGCTGAAGATTGATGCAGTACTCAAGCACCAGAGAGGCTTTTATCAACAGCCTGACTGAGCTCGCAGGCCGGAACCGGAAGATCGTCCTGGTCTGCGCCGATTCGGCGAAAGTGATCCGGGCCGATGGTTTTGCCGACCGGTTTCCCGAACGGTTCATCGATGTAGGCATCGCAGAGCAGAATGCTGTGGCCTGCGCCTCCGGAATGGCGTCTTGCGGCCTTGTTCCTTTTGTCGCCACATATGCCGGGTTCATCACGATGCGGGCCTGCGAACAAGTGCGGACTTTTGCGGCATATCCCAACCTCAACGTGAAGATGGTGGGGGCAAACGGCGGAATCGGCGCTGGAGAGCGTGAAGGTGTCACCCACCAGTTTTTCGAGGACTTGGGGATTCTCCGGACCATCCCCGGCGTCACCATCGTTGTTCCAGCCGATGCTTCCCAGGTGGGAAAAGCGGTGGAGGTGATCGCCGATATCCCGGGCCCAGCCTACATCCGAATCGGCAGCGGCCGCGATCCAGTCGTGTTTGACGAGGATCTCCCGTTTGAACTGGGTAAAATCCGTATTCTTAAGGCGTACGGCGAGGATGTAGCCGTTTTTGTCAACGGGCACGCCATCCCCCGGGCCCTGGCGGCGGCAGAAGGCCTTAAGGCGCTTGGGATCAAGGCCATGGTGGTGGAAGTCCACACCCTCAAGCCTTTGGATTCGGAAGCCATCGCCGATGTGCTCAAGCTAACGGGAGCGGCAGTCACAGTCGAGGATCACAACATCATCGGCGGGCTGGGAAGCGCCGTTGCAGAGGTGATCGCCGAGCGCGCTCCGGTTCCCTTGTCCCGGATCGGGATAGAGGATCGGTTCCCCGAGTCCGGTGATGCGGAACAGCTCATGGACGCGTACGGATTAAGTGTTGATGATATTATGGATGCGTGCAGGCGCGCAGTGGGCAGAAAAGAAAGGAGATCATCATGAGTCACGGCTACTTCCACAGGGTGGCCCGGCAAAGCCCCACCCGGCTTTGGATCAACAACCCCACTCAGGAGGAGGCCCGCAAAGCGATCGCCGCAGGAGCCATCAGCTGCACCACCAATCCTACATACACTGCCAAGATGCTCCAGGAAGAATCGGAAAAAGACGCTGTAATGGGCGTTATTGATCAAGTCACATCCACAGCCGGGGACGATGCCAAGGCGGCTTCGGAGATCCAGCGGCAGGTAATCAAGCCTTTGGTGGAAATTTTCTCTCCCCTTTACGCCAAAGACCCGCATCAGGGTTTTGTCTCGATTCAAGGCGATCCTTACGCCGAGGATGACTATGCCAACATCGTCGAAGCAGCCTTGGCGGACCGGGCCTTGGGCGAAAATGTGATCGCCAAGATTCCGGTGACAGCGGCAGGGCTCAAGGCGATTGAACACTTGATTTGGGAAAATGTGCCGATTATCGCCACAGAGGTGATGGCCATAAGCCAGGCCACAGCTGTGTGTGAACTGTACGAGCGCACCTGTGCAAGGACGGGCAGAAGGCCGCCGCTTTTTGTCACTCATATCACCGGGATTTTTGACGAATACCTGCACAATCTGGCTTGTCAAGAAGAAATACCCATTGCCAAGGATATTCTATGGCAGGCTGGAACCATTGTGGCCCGCAAACAGTACAAACTGCTGAAAGAACGGGGATATCAAGTGACCATGCTCGGCGGTGGAGCCCGAGGCTTGCACCATTTCACCGAAATGGTCGGCGGCGACATCCATGTGACCATCAACTGGCGGGGAGCCGCGGAGGAACTGGTGCGCCGGGATCCGCCGGTGGTCTACCGGATGGACACACCAATCCCTGACTACGCAGTCAACGAACTGCTGCGCATTCCCGTCTTCAGGATGGCTTTTGAGGAAGGCGGGCTGGCGGTGGAAGAGTTTGCCGATTACGGGCCTGTGCGCTATTTCCGCGATAGTTTCGAAGCTGGTTGGAGTGCTCTTTTGGAGGCGATTGCGGCACGGCGAAAAGAACAAGAAGGATCATGAAGGAGTGGGTATGGCGATGGCCGAGAAAGAGTTTCACAAGCGTTTGCATGAAGAAAAGACAGTGGAGATGCTGCCGGGCGTTTTCCGCACCACTTTGGCGTACAATGGGGCGCTGATGCTGTGCCACTTTCACATGAAGAAGGGGGCCAAGATCCCTCTCCACAGCCATGAAGCGGCTCAAATCGGCTATGTGATCAAAGGGAAAGTGCGCTTTTTCACCAAGGATGGGCAGGATATCGTTGTCGAGCCCGGTTCCAGCTACGTCTTTGATTCCCGCCAAGAGCACGGCTCGGATGTGCTGGAGGATACAGAGCTGATCGAATGCTTCACCCCGATGCGGCCTGAGTACATTGTGTGAGGTGCGTTTGATGGAGATCAGCGTCACTGATGCGGCACAGAAGTATCTCACACCGTACAAGCTCGGGCGTCCGGTGTTGACAGGATCGGGACAAGCCGGAACTTTCGACGCTCTGGCTGTGGACTGTCCTTTTACCTTTTACCACAACGGTAGGTTTCACATGATGTATGTCGGGTTCGACGGGACTGGCTATCAGACGGGGCTGGCGGTGAGCGATGATCTGATCAGCTGGCGGCGCAAAGGGCCGATCCTGAAGCGGGATGATCATGTGGGCTGGGATCGGGTCGGCGCCGCAGGGACCTGGATTCTCAAGAGCACCAACTCCATATGGGATCTGCCCACGCTTAAAAAAGTGGATGGCAAATACTGGATGGTGTACCATTCCTATCCCGAAGAGGGCTATGAGGCTGGCCCAGCCCAGATCGGCCTTGCCTGGAGCGAGGATCCGGAACTGATGGAGTGGCACCGTCTGCCTGAGCCGGTATTCTCCTGGAAGGATGGAGCGGACTGGGAGTGCGGCGGGCTGTACAAAGCCTGCCTGATTCAAGCGAACGGCCGCTATTATTTGTTTTACAACGCCAAAAACGCCAAGCCGAAAGGCTGGATTGAACAGATTGGAGTGGCGGAGTCCGGTGATCTGCTCAAGTGGCGGCGCTATGAGGGCAATCCCATCGTTAAAGTGTCGGAAGGCAGGTGGGACAGCCAGTTTTGCGCCGACCCGTATGTAGCCAGGGACGAAGATCGCTGGCTGATGTTCTACTACGGCTTCAACCGGCGGCATGCCCAGGACGGGATCGCCTTCTCAGACGATCTCTACAGCTGGGTCAAACACCCGGAGCCGATTTTGACCAACGGCCGAGAAGGGGAGATAGACCATTCTTATGCCCACAAGCCGTCGGTTCTTTGCCATGACGGCGTTCTGTACCATTTTTACTGCGCCTGCCGCAAATACAGAGAAGGCGATCCGGTAAAAAGTCTCTGGGAGGAATTCCGGACCATCACCTTCGCTTCGTCTCGACCCATCGCCTAATATTTGTTTGTGAACGGAGGAAGTGATACCCTTGGCTGATCTGGGGCTTTTGACCAAGAAAGCACTGCAGACCCGCATTGCCATTCTGAAGATGATTTACCAGGCGAAAGGCGGCCACATTGGAGGGGCCTTTTCCTGCACTGATATTTTGGTGACACTTTATTATGCCGTGATGCGCATCGATCCCCACAACCCCCGCTGGGAAGGCCGGGATCGGTTCGTTTTGAGCAAAGGCCACAGTGTGGAAGGACTGTACGCGATTTTGGCTGATTTGGGGTTTTTCCCCAAAGAGGAATTGGACTCTTACCGCGGTTTTCATTCGCGCTTGATCGGCCATCCCACAAACAGAGTACCGGGGATCGAAGTGAACACCGGCGCCCTCGGGCACGGTTTGTCAGTGGGTGTGGGCATGGCGCTGGCTGGAAAAATGGACGGCAAAGACTACAAAGTCTATGTCCTGATGGGCGATGGGGAACTGGCGGAAGGCTCGGTTTGGGAAGCGGCCATGGCCGGCAGCCATTACAAGCTGGACAATTTGATCGGGATTGTGGACCGCAACCGGCTGCAGATCGGCGGCAGCACCGAGGATGTGATGGCCCTTGAGGACCTGAGAGCGAAGTGGCAGGCCTTCGGTTGGGAGGTTCTGGAGTGCGGCGGCCATGATTTCCAGAACCTGGTGGAGACATTCGGCAAAATCCCGGCTGTGTCTGGAAAGCCGCATGTGGTTATCGCCAATACCGTCAAGGGCAAAGGCGTCTCGTTCATGGAGCACCAGGCTGGATGGCACCACCGGGTCCCCAATGAGGAGGAGTACGCCCAGGCGCTGCAGGAGCTGGAGCATATGATGGGAGCGGTTTAAGTATGAAGAAGACCAATAAAATGCCATGCCGGAAAGCGTTCACAGAAACTCTCTTGGAACTGGCCCGAAAAGACAGGGACATTGTCGCCCTGACCAGCGATGCCAGGGGTTCCGTGACTTTGGAGCAGTTTGCCAAGGAACTGCCGGAGCAGTTTGTGGAAGTGGGCATTGCCGAGCAGAACTTGGTGGGAATTGGGGCTGGTTTGGCCGCCTGCGGCAAGAAACCGTTTGTCTGCGGCCCCGCCTGTTTCCTTTCTGCCCGCAGCCTTGAGCAGGTCAAGGTGGATGTGGCCTACAGTGATTTGAATGTGAAGATAATTGCCGTAAGCGGTGGTGTCAGCTACGGGGCTTTGGGTTCGACCCATCACGCCGTCCATGACCTGGCGGTGATGCGGGCGATTCCCAACCTGACTGTCGTGCTGCCGTGCGACGTGCATCAGACCAGGAAGCTCACGGAAGCCCTGGTTGATTACAAAGGCCCGGTTTATGTGCGCATGGGCCGGGGAGCGGTCGCCGACGTGTACTCGGAAGCTCACGTTCCTTTCGCAATCGGGCGGGCCAATGTCCTTCTCGACGGCAAGGACCTGGCAATCATCGCCGCGGGCGAGACGGTGCGCCACGCGCTGGATGCGGGCTTGGCCTTGAAAAAACAGGGTGTAAGCGCCCGGGTGATCGACATGCACACGATCAAACCGCTGGATCAGGAAACAGTGCTGCAGGCTGCCTGTGACACTGGAAACCTGATCACTGTTGAAGAGCACAGCGTTTACGGCGGCCTTGGATCGGCCGTGGCCGAGTTGGTGGCCCAGAATTATCCGGTGCGGATGCGGATTCTGGGCATACCGGACGAGCCTGCCGTCACCGGAGAATCATCCCAGGTGTTCAAGTATTATCAGCTGACAGGCGACGAGATCGTCCAGGCGGCCTTGGCCATGCTGGATGTGTGAAAGGAGACAGAAGTATGAGTTTTGAATGGCGCCGCGGGCAAAATCAGCTTTATGCCGGTGAAGAGCTCATTGGGGAACTGTGCGTTGACCTTCCGGATAAGGCAGTCATTGAAGACAGTGCCGTGGACCAGATCAAACCTGGTGTGTTCAGGATAGATCTGTCGGTTCTTGTCAAGGAACCGGTGGAGCAGTTCCGGTTGGTTTTGGAGTTCAAAGCCCATTACCAGGCCGATTGGGCTATGATTCCCGCAGTCAGCTACAACGGGAATCATTGGGGCAGGGGGAACGAACCGAAAGGTTTCACGAAGGACGGTATCCCCTGGGCTTTTTCCTACAGCCGGGCATCGGTGCCGGGAGCCACTTACTCTGAAGGTTCCCGCTGGGCTGTGGGCCTGTTCGGGGATTTGCGCGCTTCGGACGCCCCGTTTTCCTGTTCACTGCTTCCCGAGCAGGAACAGGTGGTTCACCGCCTGATCTGGCCGGAAGAAGAAAGCCCTGACACCTATTATATGAAGAACCGGTACCAGGAAGGGTTTCAGCGGCAGATCAGCCTGGACGCGGGTGCAAGATTCAAAGCTGGCGCCTATCTGGTCGCGGCGGAGGTGCGCACACCGAAGCTGTCCTATGGTCATCTGCTGGATTTCGCCTGGGAGGTGAACTATCACCGCCAAAAGCCCTGGTATTCCCCGGAAGAGCTGTGGCGCTTAGGCCTGCACTATGCCAAGCACAGCCTGTATGTGGAAGAAGGGATTTACCGCGGTTTTTCCAAAGGGCTGCGCTGGAACGGGGCAGAATGGCGCCTCAGGCCCACCGCCAGGTACCTGGCCGGCTGGACAGGGCAGAACATATCGTTGGCCAATTCCATGATCCACAGCTATATCATGAGCGGCAGCGAGGAAGACCTACAGATCGGCCTCAACACTTTGCGGACATGGGCTGTCCATGCCCGCTTGGACAATGGACTGATTTACTGCTTGTTTGATCCGATCCTGGACGGAGGCGCGGAGAATGCTGTCCAGGATGCCTGCAACCTTTCGGATGCGGCAGTGAACTTTTTCGAAGCCTGGGAACTCTTAGGAAAGATCGGGTTTGAAGACGAGAGGGAACTGTGCAAAGAAACAGCCTTGGGCATCTGCGGCTTTGCCCTGTCACACCAGTTTCCCGACGGCAAGTTCGGCAAGTCTTGGAACAATGCCGGCGAATGTGTCGATCCCAACGGCACCATTGGCTGTTACCTGGTCCTGCCCTTGTTGAAGGCGTACCAAGTAACTGGGGAGCGGAAGTATTTGGACGGCGCCGTGCGCGGCTGGGAGTACTATGCCGAGAGCTTCTCAAAGGACGGCTACACCTCGGCTGCGGCGCTTGACACATACTGTATCGACAAGGAATCGGCGATTCCTCTGTTAAAGAGCAGCATCGCGCTTTATGGACTTACCCGGGAACAAAGGTATCTTGAGATGGCTGAACTGGCTTCATATTATCTGGCGAGCTGGCAGTGGCATTACACCGCGCCGTTCCCGGAAGGCACACCGCTTTTTGAAATGGGCTACGACACCTTTGGCGGCACATCTGTCTCCGCGCAGCATCATCACCTGGATCCCTTCGCCCTGGTGTTCGTGGAAGACTGGTTCAAACTTGCGGAATACACCAGCCGGGATATCTGGCGGCAGCGGGCAAAGGCCGTTTGGGCCAACGCCTCCATGGGCGTGTCCGACGGCTCGTTGGTGGTCAACGGAGTGCGAAGGCCAACCGGCAGCCAGGACGAAGGCTTTTTCCACACATATTGGGGAGCGCCCAACCAAAACACGGGCGATCCTATGGGCAATGTCAGTTATTGGCTGGTGGCCTGGCCAACCGCCTTCCGGCTGCAGGTGCTGCGTCGCTTGTCCGACTGGCGGCAGCTGACAGATTAGGGGAGGGACGCTGGATGCAGTATGCCATGAAGTATGTCGAGGACTGGGAGGCTGTCAAAGCCCGCTTTGCGGCCTGGTGGCAGGGAAAGAATCCCGGCCGGCCGCTGATGAGAATTGTCGCCAGGCGGGAACAGCCCCTTGAAGAGCTGGAGCCCGCTTGGAAAGCGAAGACATTTGTGGACAAACATCTGGAAGTGGAGCGGAAAGTGGTCAACATGCGGAACTACTGCCGCACCCGCCGGTTTTTCGCCGAAGCGTTCCCTTCCTTGGATTTGAATATAGGCGCCGGATCGTTCGCCGTTTATCTGGGGCTGGAACCCATTTTTGATCAGAACACGGTCTGGTTCCCGGAATGCATCGACGACTGGGACAGCTGGGGAGAATTCCGGTTTGATCCGGACAATCACTGGTGGCAGCGGCATTATCAGGCGATCCGGCAGGCGGTGGAGCTCGCTCAAGGGGATTTTCTAGTCAACATCCCTGATATCATCGAAAACCTGGATATTCTCGCCGCCATGCGGGGGGCTCAAAACCTCTGCTTAGATTTGATCGACCAGCCGGATGTGATCAAGGCCCGGCTGGAGCAGCTTGACGCTCTGTATTTCCAGTACTATGACCGCTTTTATGATTTGGTCAAGACTGAGGACGGCGGCAGCAGCTACACGACTTTCAGTATTTGGGGCCCGGGACGGACGGCCAAGATTCAGTGTGATTTTTCCGCCATGATCTCCCCGGCCCATTTCCGGGAATTTGTCCTGCCGTCCCTCAGGAAACAGTGCCTCAGCCTTGACTGCTCCCTTTACCACCTGGACGGGCCCGACGCAGTCAAGCACGTGCCGGCTTTGATGGAAATCGAGGAACTGAACGCTCTGCAGTGGACACCCGGGGCAGGGCAGCCTGACGGAGGCAGCCCTCAATGGTTCCCGATTTATGACCAGGTGATCGCCGCCGGCAAGTCATTGTGGATTATGTTCTCCGGGAAGCAGGGCAAATTCGATGATTGGACCGAGGCGGCGGACCGGATAGTGGAGCGCTACGGCCCGGAGAAACTATACTTCATCTTTCCGGAGATGTCGGAAAAAGAAGCGGAAGCCTTGATGGCGAAAGCAGAACGGGATTGGGCGAGGTAGAGGGTATGAGCCTGAGTCTGATCGGTTTGATCGCTGACGACCTGACCGGTGCTATGGATGCGGGGATGCAGCTTCTCTCCAGGAGACTGGCGATCCACACCGCCTTGACGGTGGATGATGTGGAAGCTGTGATGGCTGGGGCGGATGTGGTTGTGGCCAACACTCAAAGCCGCAACATCGATCCCCACGCGGCATACAGGCAGGTTAGAACGGCACTGGACAAACTGGCAGCAGGCGGGTGCCGGGCTTGGTACAAGAAGATCGACTCGACCTTGAGAGGGAATATTGGTGCCGAGCTTAAGGCTGTCTTGGACAGCGGCGTCTTCGATTTGGTGATCACGGCGCCGGCTCTGCCTTACAATAAAAGGACGACCATCAATGGAATCCACTATGTGGACGGAGTGGAACTTGCCGAGATCGAACTGGCCAAGGATCCTTTCGCGCCCATTGCCTATTCGGAGATCGGGAGCATCATCAAGACTCAGTTTGAGGGGGAAGTCGGGCATTTGCCCCTGGACACTGTGCGCCGGGGGAGCGGGGCGCTTGCCGCGAAGGCGAAGGAGTATCTTGCTGCCGGAATCAAAGTGCTGACCGCCGACGCTGAAACAGAGCGGGATCTCAGGCAGATCGCCTCCGCCGCCGGTGTTTTGCCGTGCAGAGTTCTGTTGTGCGGTTCTGCGGGATTGTTTAGGTATCTTGATGAGGCTTACAGCCTCGCAAATCCGAGAGGAGAGGGCGAAAAGCCTAAAGTGGACAGGGAGCCTTATGCCCCGCCGGAAGGCGCGCCCGTGCTGGTCCTGTCGGGAAGCCCCGCCCAGATGTCCAAGCGGCAGATCCAGTATCTAGAGGACAGGCGGCCGGATACGGTTGTTGTCGCTGCTGACATCGCCGCCGTGCCCGAAGGGGAAGCGGCCGCCAAAACGATGGAGGTGATCAGTACGGTTATCGGCCACCTGCGGGCGGGTAAAAATGTGGCCCTGGACGCTGCCGGAACAAGCAAGGAAGCGATTCTCAGTCAGACGCGGGGCATGCGGGAGCAGCTTGACCGCTTTAGCTCGACAGTGCAGACACTGCTGCGGGACGCAGCCGCCGCTGCAGCAGCCCAAGTGCCTCTTGCTGCCTTGGTCCTTTTCGGCGGAGACACAGCAGTTGCGGTGCTGAAGCAGTTGGGGGGCCAGGGCATAGCCATCGTCAAAGAAATGGAGCCCTACATACCCTTAGGCAGATTGATCGGGGGAGCTTATGCCGGGCTGCTGGTTGTGACCAAAGCGGGCGGGTTCGGCAGTGAAGATTCTCTGCTTCGGATACTGGAAACGAGGGGATGACAGCGCGATGAACGAGCAATCCGTGATGGCAAAACTGATGGAGCAGGCAGCAGCCAAAGGCAGGCCGATTGTAGCTGTCTCCACCGGGGATCCTTCCGGAATCGGGCCGGAGATCTCAGTATCGGCCTTGCGGCATGAGGAGGTTTACCGAATCTGCCGCCCGTTTCTTATCGGCGATTCAGCGGCTTTTTCCTCTTTGGATCTAAAGGGGTGGAGGCTCAATCCGGTCGAGCAGATCGGCGATATGCAGTTCCGCTTTGGAACTATCGATCTTTTAAATATGAACCTGCTTCCAAGCGCGCCGCCGTTGGGTGTGGTCAACGCGGAATCAGGCAATGCATCGTTTCACTATGTGAAAAAAGCCATCGATCTGGCCATGGCCAACGAGGTGGACGCCACGGTCACTGGACCGATCAGCAAAGAAGCGATCAACTTGGCTGGGCACCATTTCTCGGGGCATACAGAGATCTACGCCCATTACACCAACAGCGAAGACTATGCCATGGTCTTGGCCCATGAGCATTTTCGGGTGATCCATGTTTCCACCCATGTGTCGCTGCGCCGGGCCTGCGATTTGGTGAAGAAAGGCCGGGTGCTGAAGGTGATTCAAATCGCAGACCAGGCCTGCCGCCGGCTGGGTATTGCCAAGCCCAGGATCGCGGTTGCAGGTCTGAATCCCCATGCAGGGGAAAATGGGCTGTTCGGGACTGAGGAGATCACAGAGATCATGCCGGCGATTGCCGAAGCCAGGGAACTGGGCATTGATGTGGATGGGCCGATCCCTCCAGACACGGTTTTCCCGAAGCTGAACGGCAGACTGTACGACATCTGCGTCTGCATGTATCATGACCAGGGGCATATTCCCACCAAACTGCTGGGTTTCACTTGGGACCCTGCCCAAGGCAAGTGGCTTTCGGTGAGCGGTGTCAACATCACCATGGGCCTGCCGATCATCCGGGTCTCGGTCGACCACGGCACAGCCTATGACATCGCCGGCAAGGGTGTGGCTTCTGACAGTTCGATGGTTAATGCCATTGCCTATGCTGTTCAGTTGGCCTTAAATCGATGAAGTTGGGAGATGGTGGCATGAAATTGTGCCGGGGTATCACAGCGGCGGTTGTGACTCCGTTCACCAAGAGTGAAGCAGTAAACTACAAGGAACTTCGCAGGCATGTACAGAGGATTATTGAGGCAGGGGTGCACGGGATCTTCTGCCTGGGGACGAACGGCGAGTTCTACGCCTTAAGCGAAAGAGAGAAATACCGCGTGGTGGAGACAGTGGTGGACGAAGTTAGCGGAAAGGTCCCGGTCTATGCCGGCTCGGGGGAGATCGCCACCCGGACCGTAATCAGGTTGACCAAGCGGTTCAAAAAGCTGGGTGCTGACGCTGTTTCCATTGTAACACCCTATTTTATCCACCCCACCCAGCACGAGCTGTACCATCACTACGGAAGAATCGCCGTGGAAACAGAGTTCCCTATCATTCTCTATAACATTCCCATGCGGACCAATGTCAAGTTGGAGCCGGAAACAGTGGCCAGATTGGCCGCTGGGTTTGAGAACATTATCGGAATCAAGGACTCGAGCGGCGATCTCAAGCTCACCCAGGCGTATATCGAGCAGACACCGGAACGCTTCGCTGTTATGGGAGGCAACGACGGTTTGATCCTCGATACACTGCTTTTGGGCGGGACGGGAGCGATCGCCGCCACCGCCAACGTGATTCCGGAAATCCTGGTCAACATTTACCAGGCTTTTATGGAAGGGGATCTGGACAAAGCCAGGATGTGGCAGGACAGGGTGGCGCCGCTTAGGAAAGACTTCGCCCTGGGAACGTCCCCAGGGGTGATCAAAGTCCAGGCGAACCAGCGCGGATATCCCGTAGGCCCCAGCCGGATGCCGATATTGTACGATGATCCGGAAGTGGTGGCCTTGATTGGAGAGAATTTGCGCCAGAATTACGGATTGGCAGACTGATGGAAGGGTGGAAACGACAATGAAGTTCAGATTAATGGGCTGGACCGTGCTTGTGGGCATGCTGCTGTTGGCGGCGCAGGGTTTTTGCGCGGCCGCGCTGGAACAAACGGGGCTTGAGCACTTGGCCGACAGTCCGCTGGGATTCGCCATAGTCGACAGCCTGGGCCAGAATGGTGTCACAGGCGGCGGCCGCGGCAAAGCTGTTGTGGTAACGGATTTCGCTGAGCTTCGCAAGTATGCCGCGAGCCCAGAGCCGCTGACAATCTTCATCAAAGGAACGATCTCCGGGCAGAGTGATCTGCAGGTCGCATCGAACAAGACACTCATCGGGATGGGGGCGGACGCCACAATAAAGGGCGCGGGTATCAAGGCGGACAACGCTTACAATATCATTATCCGCAATTTGACGATCACAGAGGTGAGCCGTTCTTCCGACGCTATTGCGCTCCGCGGCTGCCACCACGTCTGGATCGACCACTGTGAACTGACCGGCGCCTCCGACGGGCTTCTGGATTTCACCATTGGTTCAGACTACCTGACCGTTTCCTGGACAATCTTCCGCAACCATGACAAAGTCTCGCTCTTGAACTCTGGCACAAACCACCCGGAGGACTACGGCAAGAACAAGGGCACATTCTACGGCAACTGGTTCGACAACACCGTCCAGCGCAACCCGAGAATCGGGTACGGCCTGGGACATATTTTCAACAACTACTACAGCAACATCACAAGTTATGCTATCGGCACTCATACCCGAGCCAGGGTTTTGGCGGAGAACAACTATTTTCTCAATGTGAACAACCCCTTCAGCCAGATGTACAGCGGAAATGACTGGGATGCCAACTACGGCGATATCGAGAGCAGAGGCAACATCTTCGACAAATCGCGGGGGAACACAACCGGAACCGGCCGGTCTTTTGATCCCGGCTTTTATTACGAATACGCTTTTGCCTTGTCTGAGGCGGCGGCGGTGCCGGGACTAATTATGGAAAAAGCCGGCCCTGGTGAGGAATACGGCCACCTGATTATTCCGGTGCCGGGCAACGGCGCTGTGGATGTCGCTGAAGGAGACTTGGAGCTGGCCTGGTTCGACACCAGGGAGGTTGAGGCCTGGCAGGTGTATCTAGGCACAGACGCGGGCTTGGATTATCTGGGCACTGTGACCGAACCGAGCTTCCAACTCAGCAATCTTCAGCCTGATACAGTCTACTTTTGGCGGGTGGACGCAGTGACTGCCCAAGGGACGATTACAGGATCGGTATGGCGGTTTAAGACTGTCCCGGCTCGGGCATCAAAGCCGCTGCCACAGGACGGCAGTATTGCTGCGCCTTTCGACCAGCTGAACGCCACGACAGTGAAGCCGGTGGAATTGAGCTGGGTACCGGGGTTGAACGCTGTGGCCCACGATGTTTATTTGGGCACAGGGGAGCAGCTGGGATCCGGGGATTACCTGGGCCGGGCGGTCAAGAATGTCTATGCGCCTGGGCGCCTTCAGCTTGGGACGACTTATTTCTGGCGTGTGGACAGTGTCCTGCCAGACGGTTCAATCGTAGAAGGCGAGGTTTGGTGCTTTGCCCTGCCGATCGCTTATGCCAAGGCCGGCAGGCTTGAGGCGGAAGACATGGTGGTGGGCGGGCGCTATTTCCGCGAATTCCACTCCCGGGGCGGAGCCCTTGATGTGTCCAATCAATGGGTGATGAAGATCGAAGCGGGCGCAGGCAGCCTCAGTGCCGTCTGGAGTGATCCGGACACGGTCTGCGACATCAGCATCGCCTATCTGGACCAAAGCACCGGTGTGGGCACGATTGCCTTGTACGTCAATGACACCTTGATAGATCGGTTTCTCGCCAACCAAAACACCGATCGGATCATGGTGCGGACCATCCCCAGCGTGCGCCTGCGCACCGGCGATGAAGTTCGGATTGAGGCGAACAGCCAGTCCAAGATGCTCACCCGCATCGATTACCTGGAATTCAAGCCCGCCGCCAAGCAGGGCGATTAGCCTGACAAGCTGAAGGAGGGGTAGCGTGAGATTGAGCAACAAATTCGTCCATGATCTGCTCGATTTTGATCTGCCCGAGACGGCGGAGGATGTTTTTTGGCTGGCGGGTAAGGCTTCGCGGGTTTGGGAACAGGATGGGGCGGTGATCATCGAGATTCCCTTTCAGGCCCAAACCCGGCCGAAACTGATGGCTGACAAGACTGTGGCGCAGAAGCACTATCAGATGGTGGTGCGGGCTTACGGCAGCCAAATCGTGCGCTGCTCCATCGCTTTCGGCGGCAGACTGCCCCGTGATGAGGAGAATCCCATGATCGAATGGGATCCAACCTTGGCCCAGAACACGTTGAAGGCGCAAAAAACAGCAGAAGGCTGGGATATAACCGACAGCGGCGGCATTGTGCGGATGCGGATCATCACCGCGCCCAAACCTGTCAAGCACTGGAGTTCGCTGCTGCCGCCGCCGCAGGATTTCTTTGAGGCCAGCGTCTTACCGGACGGCGCTGCCGAAGTACCGTTCATGGCCTATGACACCTTTTCTCCGGGCCATATCGACTCTGCCTGCCTGGGGTATGTTGAGCGCGGTGGGCAGGCGCACCGGAGTGTGTTTTCCCTTCATGCCAAACCGGGCGAAAAATTCGCCGGCACAGGTGAAAGGTTCTTGGGCATGAACTTGGCGGGCACCACCTTGAACCTGGAGAACGAAGACGCTGCCGGAGCCAACAGCCCCAGAGCATACAAAAACATCCCTTTCTATGTGTCCAGCCGCGGTTACGGGCTGCTGATCATGACTTCAAGCCATGTGCGCCTGTCGCTGGCGGACATTTCCACCAGGGCTGCCCAAGGGTTGGTGGAAGGAGATTGTCTTGACTTGTTTTTCATCGGCGGCCGCTGTCTTGTGGAAATTGTCCGCAATTACCAGCGGATCACCGGTTTTCCCCGCCAAGTGCCGCTTTGGTCCTATGGGGTGTGGATGAGCCGGATGACGTATTTTTCCGCCGATGAGACCTTGGAAGTTGTCCAAAGGCTGCGGGAGGGCCGCTTCCCTTGTGATGTGATCCACCTGGACACAGGCTGGTTCCGGAAAGACTGGCAGTGCGACTGGCAGTTCAACGAGGAAAGATTTCCCGATCCCAAGGGTTACATGGATCAAATGCGGAGACTCGGGATCAGGATCTCACTTTGGCAAACACCAAATGTGGCCAAAAAGACAGATCTCTATGCCGAGGCCTGCGAAAAAGGCTATCTGCCCCGCAAGCGCGCGGCTTCGGGGGATGCGTCCAGCTTTGGCGATGTGGAGTACGGCGGCCGGATCGACTACACCAACCCTGAAGCGGTGCGCTGGTACCAAGGGCTGTTGAAGCGGCTCTTTGATCTCGGGGCCGAGGTGATCAAAACGGATTTTGGCGAGAAGATCGATGACAACGCCGTCTTTTACAACAACATGAGTTATGGGCAGCTTCATAACCTGTACGCCCTTTTGTACCAAAAAGCGGCTTTCGAGATTACCGAACAGGTTAAAGGCAAAGGCCGGGCAGTGATCTGGGCCCGGGCCGGATGGACTGGGTGCCAGCGGTACCCGGTGCACTGGAGCGGCGACTGCGCCGCCACCTGGGATGGATTGGCCGGGACCGTCAGGGCAGGCCTGCATGCCGGGTTGTCCGGGTTTGCTTTCTGGAGCCATGATGTGGGTGGTTTTCACGGGCTTCCGGACTTTATGAACAGCTGGCCCGAGGATGAGCTTTATGTGCGCTGGACGCAGGTGGGCGCGTTTTCTTCCCATATGCGCTACCACGGCACTTCACCCCGGGAACCGTACGAGTATCCCATGGTGGCGGGCATTGTCCGGGAATGGCTTAAACTGCGCTATGCCTTGATCCCATATTTGTATGAACAGGGTTGTGAAGCGGTGGAAAGCGGTTATCCCATTTTCCGGGCGCTGATTTTCCACCATCAGCGTGATCCGTTCTGCTGGCACATCGATGATCAGTTCTACTGCGGCAGGAGCCTGTTGATTGCCCCAGTGCTGGACAAGGGGGGAATCCGGGATGTCTATCTTCCCGAGGGGCAGTGGACCGATTTCTGGACCGGCGATACCATTGAAGGGCCGGTACTGCTCAAGGGAGTCCGTTCTGAACTGGCGCGGATTCCAGTCTACGCGGTGACGGGCTCCGAGATTCCGGTTTATCCGGAGTTTGTGCAGCATACGGGAGAAATGGACTTGGGCAAAGTGGAGAAGCTTAAATTTGATCGATCCTACAAAGGTTTTAAAGCGTCTGTTTTGGGCAGGTTTATCAATCTATAATAAACAGCGGTAGAGGAAAGGAGCCGGGCCATGAACACAATCCGCGAAGTAAACGTCTATTCCGCCACATCCCTGCTTTCACGGCCGATCGCCGACGCCACCCATGAGATTTCCGAAATCAAGTTCTATATTATGGAGGTCATCACCAACCGCGGAGTTGTCGGGCAGGGATACCTGCTGGCCTTCAACTACTCGCCTGGGGGTATTGAAGGAGCCCTGCGGGATATCAAAGAATTCGCGGAAGGCGGCCGGTACGATGTGAGCCAGACAGTAAGGCTCAAACAGGATTATGAGCGGGAAGCGGAATACTTTGGGAATTCCGGGCTGCAGCGCTGGGCAGCGGCGGTGCTCAATGTCGCCATGTGGGACGCTTGGGGCAAGACACTGGGCCAGCCAGTCTGGAAGCTGTTAGGCTCCGGCCCGGATAAAGTGCCGGTTTACGGCAGCGGCGGCTGGCTGTCGTACAGCGACGAAGAGCTGCTGGCGGAAGTGAAGGACTATAAGAAGCGGGGGTTTACAGCCGTCAAGATCAAAGTTGGTTCCAAAGACATCGAACGGGACGTCGAGCGGCTGAAAAAATGCCGGGAAGCCTTGGGAGAAAGTGTCAAAATCATGATCGACGCCAACCAAGGCCTTGATGTGCCGACCGCGTTGAGACTGGCGGAAGCGGCCAAAACCATCGGTATACACTGGTTTGAGGAACCGATTGTCAACACCGACTATGCCGGGTATGAGCTGCTGCGGCACAAATGCGGCATTGCCATGGCCATGGGCGAACGGGAATACAGCACCGAGGCATTGAAACACTTAATCAGCCGCAACGCGCTGGATTTGTGGCAGCCGGATCTGATCCGGCTGGGCGGGGTTGAGGAATGGCGCAGCTCGGCTGCGGTGGCCCAGGCGTACAATATCCCGGTACTGCCCCATTACTATACCGATTATGATGTGCCTTTGCTGTGCACCATCCCCAACGGCCGCGGAGCTGAATACTTCGCCTGGGTTGAGGATTTGATCGACAGCAAAATGGTGATCGAGAACGGCTTCGCCTATCCCCGCCAGGGCGCCGGGTGGGGCTTCCAGTTCCTGCCCCAGTATTTGCGAGAAGTGAAGTAGGAGGCTGCATGATGGTGGAGTTATTGGCTGGGCGGACAGGAATTGTCACCGGAGCATCGAGCGGTATTGGTTTTACCATCGCCAATATGCTGGCGGAGGCAGGGGCTGTGGTCTACGGTGTCAGCCGCAGCGGCAGGCCCAAAGGGGACAGAGTGTATCATCGGCGGGTGTTCGGCGTCCAGGGTGATGTCACCGACTATGCCGCCATGGCAGAGATCGTGCGGGATATCGGTGCAAGTCGGGGCATTGATTTTCTGGTGAACAACGCCGGCATCACCGTCCGGCAGAGAGCGGAGCTGTTCAGTGACGCTGATTTCGACCGCATCCACCGAGTGAATGTCTACGCCGTTTTCAAGCTTTCCTGCCTGTGCTATCCATATCTGAAGGCGTCCAAGTTCGTGGGAAGAGTTGTCAACATTGCCTCCATGGCCGCTCACCAGGGATTTAGCGAGGTCGTCCCCTACTGTTCCAGCAAAGCCGCTGTGCTCGGACTCACCAGAGGCCTGGCTGTGGAGTGGCGCGGCGACAACGTATTGGTCAACTCTGTTTCCCCGGGCTGGTTTCCGTCGGAGCTGACCAAAGGTGTGATGGATCCGGAACGGAAAGAAAAAATCATCAATAAAATACCGCTCCGCCGTTTTGGCGATCCCGAGGCTGTGGGGGCCATGGTCCGCTTTCTGCTTTCAGATGACGCGCTGTACATTACCGGCCAGGACTTCGCGGTGGACGGCGGCGCTCTGGCCTTCGGCTTTTAGAAGTGTAAAATCCGGCGTCAGGATATTAACAAATGGGAAAATACGCTTGATCTTTTTTAGGCATGCCGATATAATTTACTTTAGAAGCAAAGCTTGTTTTGCAAAACGCCAGGTTAAAATTTACTAAAATCTCAACAAGTTTAGGTGAGGGGATCTGGAGGGTGGAGATTGAGCGAAGGCAAAATCCGGGAAATGACGGGTGATGAGCTGAAGTCGATGCTGAAGAGCAACATCCAGTTGAAGAGCCTGGGAGGTGTGAAACATCCCGGTTTGAGGCTGGAGGAGGAAGACCTTGCCTGGTGGCGGGCGGCCAAGTTCGGGATGTTCATTCATTGGGGGCTCTATTCAATCCTGGGCCGGGGAGAATGGGTCATGCACAATGAGAAAATCCCAGCCGAGGAATACCGGAAACTAGCGGACGAGTTCAACCCCAAAGCCTTTGATGCCGACCGCTGGGCTCAGATTGCCAAGGACGCAGGCATGCGCTATATGGTCATGGTAGCCCGGCATCACGACGGTTTCGCCCTTTGGGACAGCCCCGGCAGCTATCAAGAGTTTACCAGTGTGAAGACAGCCGCCAAACGCGACTTTGTCAAGGAATACGTCGAGGCGTGCCGCCGGGCAGGCCTGCGGGTCGGTTTGTACTACTCCCTCATGGACTGGCGTTTCCCAGGATACTTCAAGCCCAAGGAACTTCTGGACAGCGCCTTGTTAATGAAAAAACAGTGTTATGACCAAGTCCGGGAGCTGATGAGCCAGTACGGCAAGATCGACATTCTTTGGTACGACGGAGCTTGGCTTGCCCATCAGGGACACGATCCTGACGCCGCCTGGCTGTGGGAGCCGGTGCAGCTGAATCAGATGGCGCGGGAATACAACCCGAAACTGCTGATCAACCCCCGTTCCGGGTGGGAAGGGGATTTTTACTGCGACGAAGGGTCCCATCCCATAAAAGGCAGCATCATTCCCGTACCTTGGGAAAAATGCCTCTGCATCGGAAGCGGTCGGTCCTGGGGCTGGATCCCCGAGGATCCGGTGATGGAATTCGACGACGCCATCCGCATGTTTGTCAATGTGTGGGCGCGGGACGGCAATGTCCTGCTGAATGTTGGGCCTGACAAAGACGGTGTGATTCCTGAGGAAGCGGTCGCCAGGCTCCAGGAGATCGGAGCTTGGATGCGGGCGAACGGAGAAAGCATTTACGGCACCCGCGGCGGCCCGTTCCAGCCTGTGGACGATGTGTACGGCAGTACATACAAAGACAGCACGATTTATATACATATTCTCGATTGGGAACGTTTCAGCGGTTTGCGTCTGCCTCCGCTTGAGGGCAGGGTGGTGGGGTGCCGGACGATCGGCGGTGAAGCGCTTGAGTTTGAGCAAAACGACGGCGGCATCGCTGTTTCTGTCCCGGAAGCCTTGGCGGAGCCCCCAGATACCATCGTGGCCCTGGAACTTGACAGGCCAGTACCGAAGCTGCCTCAGGACAGAATTTCATTCACAGGATGACAGATTCTCCCACCCGGCAGGACACGGTGTTTGGTTGACAGCTGTTGATAAATAGAGTAAAATGTAAACACCTCGCAAGAATTGATAAGAAAATATTAGGTAAACGTTAAGTACGATACATATTTTGCCAGGCAGGGGGGTGGAAGGGCGGCATAGACCAAACCCCGAGCAGCACGTAGTTTTGGTGGCGCGTGTCAGTAAAATCATGGAGAGGTGAGCGAGCAATGAAAAGGCTGATACCGATTCTGTTGTTTGTTTTGATATTCGCCGCGGCAGCCCACGCCGAGGAAGTCAAACAAGTTATGGATTTGGGCGGCCGAGTGATCCGCATTCAGACACAGTGGGGTGGAGACACTCCGCTCGGGCCGAGAGGGGCCTACAACTGGTATAACCCTGACGAAATGCTGAAAGCCCACATCGAGAAAGTGGAGAAGATGTTCAACTGCAAGATCGAGTTCGTGCTCGAAGGCAACCGGGCAGACGCTCTTGAGACACTGCGCCTCAGCGTTCTTGCCGGGGATAGGCCGTTTGACTTTTTCCAGCATTCGATTACTCCCGCATTGATCGCGGAAGGGCTGATCCAACCGCTTAACGATTACATCGGGCCCGATTTCTACGATGCATATCCTTCCTTGTTCCGCCGCCCTGACCCGAGAATCGGGGCCGCGGTAGGTGACACCATCTACACCTTTGAGTCGTCCAACACTTCACCGGGGACCAAGTACATCCTTTGGAACAAGAGCATGGTGGAAAGGGCGGGCGTTGAGAGCCTCTACGATATTTACGAACGGGGCGAGTGGACCTGGGAAACTTTTGAGGATGTGCTCCACAAGCTGACCAGGGACACTGACGGCGACGGCATCACCAATGTGTGGGGCATCCGCAGCATCAATCTCAAGGATGAGATCATAGTCATGCTGGTGTCCAACAGCGCCCGGGTGACAAAGACCACTGAGGACGGCAAGATCGTCTTTGACCTGCTTAATCCCCATGTCATCGATACGCTCGAATTCATGCAGCGCCTGTATCGAGACGGCGTTTGGGCCCGGCGCGGCCAGGCCGAGCTCGATGGCGCGGCGATGACCATCGCCACCGGTACCGATGTCACCAGCAAAGGCTATCAAGATCACATGGCGTTGATCGGCGATGAATTCGGCCTGATGCTTCCGCCGCAGGGTCCAAACGGCAAGAATGAGTTCAATATGTATGCGGCAGCTTCCGGCGCAATACCGGTCTACGTGGAAGATCCGGAAGTGATCATCGAAGTTGTCAGCGCGCTGTGGATGGTCAAGGAACCCTACATCGAAGACATGGCGGCCTGGGAACAGGCATACTGGGATCGCTACATCTGGGGCCTGCAGGATGAAGAGTCTTACAATTTCCTTGTAAACCCCGACGTCGTGCCGGTGTTCCTGCCGTCGCCGATTGAGCGGGAAATCCTGTTCCCCAGCAGCACTCCGCCAGTATTTAACAGAATCATCGTCAACGGCGAAAGCGCAACCTCCGTTTTGGCTGCGGAACAGCCGGTATTCCAGGCCCAGCTTGATGAAATCCTGAAGCAGTAGCGCCTGGCGCCGACGAGTTAGACGGGAGAGTCCGCTTTGCCAAAAGCGGACTCCCTTTTGACATTATATATATAATATAGTAAAATGTAAGCAATTTAAGAATGAAACAAACGAACTGTTAAGTAAATTGTTTAGTTGTCTGTTTGGTCAGTGGCTGTCGACAGGTTTCGCCGAGGAGGACTCTTTATGCAGCGCAGAGGGTGGCTAATTGCAATAGTACTGCCAGCCGTGATCATCATGAGCGCCGTTGTTTGTTCCAGCGGTGCCAATGCGGCATTGTACCCAAGCTATGTGTACAACTACTGGGGCATGGCGGTACCGATACCAGATCCTTATGTTCCCGTCCGGACGGTCAGCGGCATGGATCTGGGGGTTGGCGAGTTCAGGAACGCCCAGTATATTTTTACCGCACCCGACAACACTCTGTACATTGTCGATACCGGAAACCACCGGATCATCAGAACCACCAGTGATTTTACTCTGATCGAAGTCATCCAGCAATTTGAGCGGGACGGCAAGATCGAGAAGTTCAACAATCCCCAGAGCGTCTTTGTGACCAGCGACGGGCGTTTGTTTGTCGCGGACACGCAGAATGAGCGCATTGTCGCCTTCAACCCCGACGGCAGCTTTGCCTACACGATCGACGCGCCGCAGGTCGACATCCGCGAAATGCTGTCTGAGCACTTCCGGTTCCGGCCCAAGCGGATCGCCATCGATCCGGTGAACCGCCTCTATGTCACTGTGGAAGGGGTTATCGACGGGATCATGCACATGTCCCTTGAAGGGGAGTTCCGGGGTTTCATGGGAGCCCCAAGGGTGACAAGGTCTCCTTGGGAATACTTCTGGTACCAAATCGCCTCCGAGGAACAAAGAGCCAGGATGCGGCTTCTGCTGCCCACGGAATTCAGTGCCATGGCCCTGGATGACATGGGGTTTATATATGCCACCGTCGCCTCTTCGGAAGTGGAAACCAATCTTTTTATCCGTAAACTCAGCCCAGCCGGCAGCGATGTGCTGAGGCGCAATGGTTTTTTCCCGCCCATGGGCGATCTTAGTGAAGGGACTAATAGTAGTATTGTCGGATACTCGAAGCTGATTGACATCATCGGCCGCGACTACGGCATGTACAGCGCCTTGGATCAGCTCAGGGGCAGAGTGTTCACTTATGACTACAACGGAAACCTCCTTTATGTCTTCGGCGGTATCGGCAACGGGATAGGGCTGTTTACCAGCCCCAGCTCTTTGGCGGAGCTTGACGGCAGGCTGTTGGTCCTGGACAGCCGAGGCGCCAACTGTATCACTGTGTTTGAACCGACCGCCTATGCCCACACAATTCACAACGCAGTGCGCTATCAATATGACGGCCTGTTTGCCGAGGCGACAGAGTACTGGTGGCAGGTTATAGCCATGAATCCAAACTACGAGCCGGCCTATTCTGGTGTGGCCGAAGCCTACATGCAGCAGAAGAACTACAAACAAGCGATGCATTACTACAGGCTCGGCAACAACCGTCCTGGGTATTCCCGAGCATATGCCGCTCTCAGGTTTGAGTTTGTGAACAAGAATTTCGGAACCATGATGACCACTTTCTTGGCGCTCATATTCTTGATCTACATCGCCAAAGCACAGTCCTGGGGCTCCAAGCTCAGGCGCAGGTACGTTCAATCAAAAATGGCGCGCTGGTTCGCCAGGCCCGAAGTGCAGCAGAATCCCGTCTATGCGTGGCTGAAGCGGACATGGTACGCTCTGTGCTATGCCAGGCATGTGATGTTCCACCCCTTTGACGGGTTCTGGGATTTGAAGCATGAAAACAGGGGCACTGTCACCGCCGCCACCATCCTGCTGGTTTTGACTGTGTTGTCTTATGTCTTTACGACTCAGTACACGGGGTTTCTCTTCAATATCAGAAGGGTTGAAAGCATCAACATCATGGTAGAAGCCATCAGTATCGGCGTTCCCTTTTTCCTGTGGTGCGTGGTGAACTGGGCGCTGACTACGCTGATGGACGGGAAGGGCACAATGAAGGACATTTATATCGCGGCGGCCTACAGCCTTACCCCCTTCCTGCTGGCGGCAGTGCCTCTGACGATTGTCAGCAACTACATCACCATTGACGAGGGCAAATTGTTCAACCTGGCGTACTCCATCCCTGTGATTTGGACCTTTGCACTGCTGTTTTTGGGCACCGGGCTGACCCATGATTACAGCTTCGGCAAAATCATGTTCACCACCGCCGCAACCGTGGTGGGAATCGGCTTCGCCTGTTTTGTCGGCCTCCTATTTTTCGATGTGCTCGACAGGATGCTTAGGTTTGTCCAGGAAGTGTACCGCGAAATCACGCTGCGGCTGTGATACTTAGCGTCCGCGTTTCAGAAATTCTATTGCAGGGAGCGATCACCGTGTTAGGCCAACCAACCTATAGGAGGATACTGCTGAGTCTTACCTCGATACTGCTGCTTGCGGCCAGTCTCTCTGTCTGTGCCCAAGAGGGGGATTTCCAGCTTGTGGCCAGCAATGAATACCTTAACCTGTATATTGATCCGGTCACCACAGAAGTGGCTGTCGAGGACAAAGCCACACACACATTCTGGTACAGCAACCCGCAGGATCGCTTCAGCCAGAGAGGGCTGAACTTGGAGAGGTTGAGCAGCCAGTTCACAATTACACATCACTTTATCCGTTCAGGCGCGCCTGAGCTGGCGGAGAAGGAGAATTACCGCTTCAGCACTGTCTATGAGCAGTATGATATCCAGGAGATTGAGAACGGTGTCCGGATTGACTATACTTTGGTGGAACAGTGGCAGCCCCGGCATTACGTCCCTCGGATGATCAGCCAGGAGCGGATGGAGGCCCTTATCTTTTCAGAGGATCCCGAGGTCCGGGCCGAACAGGAATCGGTATTATTAAATTATTATCATTTGATCATGCTCGCTCCCCTGGGTGACCGGAAGCCGTTGGAGATCGCCGGGTTCAACCATGAACGGGTGTTCGGCGAGTACGATCTGGTTGTGCTTAACAAGGATTATCAGGAACGGGAGCGCCAACTGGAGGCAATGAAGGCGCAGGCGGCTCAGATGGCGGAAGACGCGCCGGAACGGGCTGACTTGGAGAGCCAGATCACCAAGCTTGAGAGCCAGCTGAACAAAGAAAAAACTGACATCATCAAACGCCTGGTCGAAAACCTGGTCGAGAGCCGGCAGGATATCGAAAAATCCGATTTTGTCACCTTCCAGGATGTGGCTCAGCTGGTAGGCAACCCGACCTATCTTCTGCAGAAGGTGCCGCAGTTTACTCTGAACACCATCTATAATGTCTTGGCCGAGACCGACTATACACCGATCGAGTGCGGTGAAGACCATGTGATGAACAACCTCGACCCGCTTCTGCCCAACGTGCAGATTTTCCATATCCCTCTGGAATACGTCCTGGACGGGCCGGAACTTCTGGTCCGGATTCCGGTCAAAGACGTGAAGTATCCGGTGGATGTGGAGGATGTTGTCGGGGAAAAGCATACATTCCCGCTTCTGACCATCAGAGTGCTTGAGTATTTTGGCGCCGCCGGAAAAGACAGTGAGGGATATATGCTGGTACCGGACGGCTCCGGCGCCCTGATCAATCTCAACAACGGACGCCTGGCGGGAGCGGCGTTCAACGAGCCGGTCTATGGGCCCGACGGTGCCCAGGACCAGCCCGCCGAGAAGCGGAGATACCCGGAGCAGACAGTCATGCCGGTATTCGGCATCAAGGACAATGACAAGGCGCTGTTCGCCGTGATCGAGGAAGGTGCGTCCTTTGCCCGCGTCAGAGCGGACATTGCCGGCAGGATCAACGACTATAACCGGATTTTCGCCGAGTTTCAGCTGCTGGCCAACGGCAGAGTCGCTTTGAGTGAGAAGGCCAGCCACATAAGTTTCTCGGGATCGGCCGCTATCTATCAGCAGCGGATGTATGAAGGGGATATCGTGATCCGGTATTTCTTCTTGACCGGGGATGACGCGGACTACATCGGCATGGCCGATTCCTACCGCCGCTACTTGATGGATAAATACCAGCTGAAACCGCTTGAACCGGCAGAAGATGTTCCGTTCTTCCTGGAGTTGGTGGGAGGCATTGACACCATCGAACCGATTTTGGGAATCGCCCGGAAGGTGATCCGCCCCTTGACCACGTTCAACCAGGCGCAGGAGATTTTGCAGACTTTGTCGCAGCAGGGAATCAGCAATATTAAACTAAAGTATCTTGGTTGGCTCAGCGGCGGCATCCGCCATGATTACCCGGTTAGCGTCCAGGCTGAAAAAGCTTTGGGAGGAGCCAAGGCTTTCCAGGCGCTGGCGGAGTTCGCCAAGGCCAATGGACATGAACTGTATCCAAGTGTAGGTTTTCAAAGTGTGTACCTGGGAAGCAAGCAGAACGGGTTCAATTCGAAACAGGATGCGGCCCGCGGGCTTAACAATCTTGCCGCGAGGCGTTATGAGTATTGGCTGGATACTTTCGACAGGGCCTATCCAGTCAGTTGGGTGCTTTCCCCCAGGATTCTGGGGGAGACGGTGGATCAGTTCCTGGCCAATTACCGTCAGTATGGAGTGCCTGGCCTGGCCTTGTTGGATCTGGCCCACGAGCTGAATTCCGACTTCAACAACGACGTAAGAAAGCTGGTTGACCGGGAACAGGCCTTGAACACTATCACGGAACAGCTGAAAAAGATGAAGAGCGTTGGTTACAAGCTGATGGTGGATTACGGCAACAGCTACGCCGTTCCCTATGCCGACGCCATAGTCAACATGCCGACGCATGGAAGCTCATACTATATTGTCGATGAAGAAATTCCCTTTTATCAAATTGTGCTGCACGGGCTGGTGCCGTATGCCGGAGAACCGATCAACCTGGCCGCCCATGGGCAAGACTCGTTCCTGAAAATGATCGAGACAGGAGGGTATCCTTATTTCATCGGCAGTTATCAGGAGTCTTCAATGGTGAAGGACACTGATTTCGCCTATCTATATTCACTGCATTACAACGACTGGCTCGAGCTTGCCGCAGAGATGTACCAAAAGGCGAATGCCGCCCTGAAGGGCATCCAGAACCTTAAGATCGTTGATCACCGCAAACTTGCGGACAATGTATACCAGACTATGTATGAAAACGGCCGGACGATCATCGTCAATTACAATGACGATGCGGTCATGGTAGGAGATTGGCTGGTCGGCGGCAAAGACTTTGTTGTACTGGAGGGCATTGCTGATGCGAATTAGGTTTTGGCCGCGCTTTACTCTGAGGCGGAAACGGGCGGTATGGGGGTACCTGTTTGTCAGCCCGTTCATCCTTGGTTTTATTGCCTTCTTCCTGGGGCCGATAGTCCAATCGATCATTTTTGCCTTTAACGAGCTTACCATCAAGGCGGCAGGTTTTGAGCTCACCTATGTGGGCTGGGAGAACTTCCGCTACGCGCTCCGGGTTGACCCGGATTTTGTCCGGGTGTTCACCGAGACAACGATCCAGATCCTGGTGGACCTGCCGGCCATCATCCTGTTCAGCTTCTTCGCGGCAAACCTTTTGAACCAGAAATTCCGCGGCCGGTGGATGGCAAGGGTGGTCTTCTTCCTGCCGGTGATCTTGACCGCGGGCATCGTTTACAGGTTCGAATCGGGGGACATTCTCACCGATGTCCTGGGTTATGTGCCGGACGAGACGGAAGTATTCTCTGTTTCCCGATCGATGATTGGATTGCTGTCGGTGTTGAGGATGCCGGCTTGGTTTGTGCAGTACATTCTGACGGCGGTGGAAAGAGTCCCGGACATCATCAAAGCTTCCGCCATACCGATTGTGGTGTTTTTGTCCGCCCTGCAGGGAATCCCTTCGTCGCTCTACGAGTGCGCCGCCATTGAGGGGGCGACCGGCTGGGAGACATTCTGGAAAATCACATTTCCTCTGGTGTCGCCGCTGTTTTTGACCAACATCATTTATATCATCGTGGATTCATTCACACGCCCCGGCAACACGTTGGTGGAGTTGATCAACGATTCGGCCTGGGGCCGGGGTATTTACGGGGTCAGTGTGGCGATGACCTGGATGTATTTTGGCGTGATTGCTGTCATCCTCGTACTGGTGTTCTTGCTCTTGGCCAGACGTGTCGTTTATATGGAGGAGTGATTAAACATGGCCGCTGAACTGAGCCGCGATCTCGAAACAATGCCTAAGGTCCGCCGCAAGAGCAGGTTTTTCACTTCACACTTTTGGGCGGAAACACTGTGGGCCTTCGTTCGGGCTGTATTGGTCCTGGGAATCTGTTACATTATCGTCTATCCGCTCCTGATAAAGCTGTCATCGTCAATGATGACAGAAAAGGACATGTACGACATGCTGGTGAAATGGATCCCCAGGAAACTGAACTATGAAAGCATTGTCCAGAACTACAGGCTGCTGTACGGTTTTATGGACTATCCGAAGGCTTTGTTCAACTCGCTGGTCTTGGCCACAACTGTCGCCCTGCTGCAGGTGGTTTCCAGCAGTTTGATCGGCTACGGCCTTGCCCGGTTTGACTTTTTCGGCAAGAATCTGCTCTTTGCGCTGGTGATCCTCACCCTGTTGATCCCGCCGCAGATGATCATGGTGCCTTTGTTTCTGAATTTCCGGTTTTTCGACTTCTTTGGGATCATGCCCAAATCCGTGAACTTGTTGGGGACTTACTGGCCTTTCATCCTGACTTCCATTACCGGCATGGGACTGCGCAACGGGTTCTTTATCTACATCATGCGCCAGGTGTTCAGGGGCCTGCCGAAAAGCCTGGAAGAGGCGGCTTTGGTGGACGGAGCCGGGCAGTTCAGGACTTTTTTGACTATAATGGTGCCTGGGGCGGCTTCGGCCATGCTGGTTGTATTCTTGTTTGCCTTCGTTTGGCAGTACAACGACTACCAGTTTACCCGCATGTACCTGTCCAACACCGCGCCGCTGCTGCCGTTTTCCCTGGAGCGGTTGACGCGGACCTTTGATGTGGAGCAGTATTCCAAAGAGTATATCTCGATTCTCAACAATACCGGTATGATCATGTTCATCACACCGCTGCTGTTGCTTTATGGGTTTCTGCAGAGATACTTCATTGAAAGTATCGAGCGGACTGGTATTGTCGGCTGACCGAAGGCTGTGACAGGGGAGGTGATTGGCGAGCACCACTTCTGCAGTATTGGGTGAGCTTTTAAAGGGCTTGAAAAGTACTGCTGTGCAATAATCAATACTAACAAAGAGGTGACTGATCTATGAAAAAACTGATTCCGGTTTTGCTGCTGCTAGTGATCGTTTTCGCTGCAAGCGCCAAGGCTGCCGAAACACCCAAGATTGATTTGGGCGGCCGGACGATCCGCATTCAATGCCAATGGTACAACATCACACCCTTAGGGCCGCGGGGCGCTTACAACTGGTATGAACCCGATGAAATACTGAAAGCGCATATCGAGTCGGTAGAAAAGATGTTCAACTGCAAGATCGAGTTTGTCCAACAAGGCAATGCCGCAGATGCCCTGGAAACACTGCGGTTGGCTGTTTTGGCCGGAGATCAGCCGTTTGATTTCTTCGCCATTCAAATCAGCCCGGCCGTGATTGCCGACGGATTGATTCATCCGCTGAACGACTACATAGGCCCGGACTTCTACGATGCTTATCCCAAGCTGTTTAGGCGGCCGGATCCCCGTATCGGCGCAAGTGTGGGCGATACAATCTACACCTTTGAATACAACAACCACTCGTCGGAAGCCAGGTATTTGGTGTGGAACAAGAGCCTGTTTGAAAGGGAAGGTGTGGAAAGCCTCTACGACATCTTTGAGCGGGGCGAATGGACCTGGGCCAAGTTCGAAGAGGTGCTCCATGCTCTGACCAAGGACAAAGACGGCGACGGTATCACTGATCAGTGGGGCATTAGAAGTGTCAACCTCCGGGATGAGATCATCGTCATGCTGGTGTCCAACAGCGCAAGGGTGTCGAAGACCACCGAAGATGGGAAGATTGTCTTTGACCTGCTCAACCCCCATGTGATTGAAACTGTGGAATTCATGCAGCGCCTGTACAGCGACGGTGTCTGGGCGCGGCGCGGCCAGGCCGAGCTTGGCGATGCGGCCATGACGATCCAGATCGGCACCGAAATCTCCGGCAGGTCGTACCAAGAGCACTTCCAGACCATCGGCGACGAGTGGGGGCTGATGCTGCCGGCGCAGGGCCCGAACGGCAAGAACGAGTTCAACATGTTTGTCGATGCCAGAGGCGCTATTCCGATTTATGTGGAAGATCCTGCCGCAATCATTGAAGTGGTCAGTGCCCTGTGGCAGATCAAGGAACCTTATATCGAGGATATGGAAGCCTGGGAGCAGACTTATTGGGAACGGTACGCATCGGGCTTGTTTGACTACGAGTCCTTTGAGCTGCTCAGTAATCCGCCGGTGACACCCGTGTTCCTGCCTACCCAGCTTGAACGCTCAATTCTGTTTGAGAGCAGCAATCCGCAGGCGTTCGTCAGAATCATTGTCAACGGTGAAAGCGCGACCAGCGTCCTCGCCGCTGAGCAGCCGGTATGGCAGGCGCAGCTGGATGAGATTCTCAAGCAGTAGCAGTCCTGCGGTTTGAGCAGCAGAACTGCGTTTGCTGAAATCTGAAGCACGGTGTTAAAGTCCGCTTCCGGCAGGAGCGGACTTTAATGCTCAAAGAAGAGGGGATGAAGATGAAGTACGGCGTTTCGTATTATCCGGAACACAAGGATCAGGCTGAAATCGGCCATGATATCGCCCTGATGAAAGAGTTGGGCGTCAATCTGGCGCGGATGGGCGAGTTCGCCTGGTGCAAGTTTGAACCCCGGGAAGGGGAGTATGACTTTGCCTGGCTTGACCCAGTGATCGAACAGCTGGGGGAGAACGGGATCCAGACCATTGTCTGCACTCCGACTGCCTGCCCTCCGGCTTGGCTTGTGGAAAAGCACCCGGAGATCCTTTATGTGGACAACCGGGGAGTGGCCAGGCCCTTTGGCGGCAGGCGGCATTATTGTTACAACAACCCGGTCTATCGAGAGTACTCCCGCAGGATTGCCGAGGCGGTGGCCGCCCACTATGGGGACAACCCCTACGTTTACGCCTTCCAGATTGACAATGAACTGGCTCAGGAGGGGACAGGCCGGTGCCGCTGCCCGGTGTGCCGGGAGAAATTCCAGAGATGGCTTGAGGCCAAGTATGGGACGATAACCGAGCTAAACAGGAGAATGGGCACAATCTTCTGGGGCCAGGTTTATGATCATTTCGGCCAGATCCATCCCCCGGTGAACACTATTGAACCTAACACCGCACAGGCCATCCCCGCTTACTTTGAGAACCCGTCGCTGCGCCTGGATTTCGAGCGTTTCTGCAGCGAGTCCAATATTGAGTATCAAAACATCCAAAGAGATGCGATCAAAGCATACACCGACAAGCCGACAACCACCAACGCCACAGGTTTGGCCACCAACAGCATCGATTATTACAGAGCCTTTCAGAATCTGGATGTGTACGCTTTCGACTATTACCCCAACCTGCGAGAGGGCATGATCAGTTCCTTCCCGTATGCCCATGCGCGAGGGGTTTGCAATAAGGACTTCTGGCTGCTGGAGTTCGTTTCCGGCGGCGGCCACGGACTCTGGGGTTCAGGCAGGCTGCAGCCGTACCCCGGCGCCCTGCGCCAGGCGGCCGTCCATGCCTTCGCCGCCGGAGCGGATTTGGTGGCGCATTTTCAGTTTAGGACCTTCCCGTTTGGGGCGGAACAGCTGAACTATGCCATCGTGGATATCGACGGGATCCCCAGGCGCCGGTTCTACGAAATGCAGGCCGCCGCCAAGGATCTGAGGCAGCTTGGCTTGACACTGAAGAATTCCTACTTTGAGAACGAAGTTGCCGTCTTGTTCGATTATGATTCACTGTGGGCGCTGAAGATCAAGCCCATCGCCAAGGATTTCGACTACGCGCATTTCTGCGGCGAGTTCTACCACCAGCTGACCAGGCTGGGTGTGGGAGTCGATGTGATCTCGTTCGATCACGATCTGGACAAATACAAGGTTGTGATCGTCCCAGCCCCCATGATTATGAGCGAAGCGTTCAAGCGGCGTTTGAAACAATACGTCTACAACGGAGGCGTTTTATTATCCACGTTTCTTGCGGGGGTGAAAAACCTGGACAATCTGGGGATCACCGAGTCCCTGCCTTGTGGGCTTACTGATCTGTTCGGGATCAGAGTCGGGGAAGTGGAACCGGTGGTGGAGAGCACAGCCGCCGCTGTCACCCTGGACACCGGCACCGGCTGTGCCCGGGGTATGAACAGGTACTGGGCGGAAACCCTCGAACCAAACGGGGCGGAGCTGATCGGCACATACACCGGCAACTTCCGGGAAGGTATCGGTGTTATCAGCAAAAACAGCTACGGCAAGGGCACAGCATATTACCTGGGCACAGGCCTGGAGCCGGATCTTCTGAAAACCCTCTTGAAGAGGGTTGTGGAGGAAGGCGGGGTTGCCGGGCTGCCGTTCGCGGTCCCAGAGGGTGTGGAAGTGCTTGTGCGGAAGTACAACCACCAAAATTTGTACTGCATCTTCAATTTCTGCAAAGAACCAGCGGCAGTGGAGCTTGAGCGAGCCTACCACGATGTCCTGCGGGGCGCTGCTGTCGATGGGCTGGCGGAACTGCCGCCGAAAGGGTATCTGTTCTTATTGGAGGAGGGATGGGATTGATGAAGCAAGCACTGATCCTGACTGGTGGGGAAGTTGGCAGAAGGATTGAGTTCGGCATCAGCCTGCTTGAGCAGGGACTGGCACAGGCGGGTTATGATGTGAGGCGGGAAACTCTCATCGATCAGTTCCACAGCTACCGCGGTTTCGACGGCGACAAGATTTACGTTGGCTGCAGAGGCCGGGATCCGTTCATCGCATGGCTCGAAGAACAGGAAGTGCTGCTTTACCACGGCCCGGAGCCGGGCAAGGAAGGCTTCTACTTGGAATCCTGCCCAGGGCGGCTCACCGTGGTGGTTGGGGGAGATGATACCGGCACTGTTTACGGCTGCCGGGAACTGGCAGGCCGCATCGCCCGTGAAGGGTCGCTCCCCACGAACCTGGCCTTCTATGACGCGCCCGCGTTCAAACTGCGGGGACCCTGCCTGGGGCTGCAGAAAACTAAGATCGAGCCGCCGCGGCTGACGTATGAATACCCGATCACCCCGGATCGGTTCCCCTGGTTCTACGACAAAGAGCTGTGGCGTGTGTTCCTGGACCGTATGGTGGATTACCGCTGCAACGTGCTCTATTTGTGGAGCGGCCATCCTTTTTCTTCACTGGTCAAGCTCGAAGAGTACCCCGAAGCGCTGGAAGTCTCGGAAGAGGAGTACGAGCTCAACCGCGCCATGTTCCGCTGGCTGACGGAGGAATGCGACCGCCGGGGGATTTGGGTTGTGCTCAAATTCTACAATATCCACATTCCGTACCCCTTTGCCGTAAAGCACGGCCTGGAACAGCGCCAGGCAAGGATTCACCCTTTGGTGGCCGATTACACCGCCAAATCGATTGTTGAATTCATCAAATCTTTTCCCAACATTGGACTCATGGTTTGCCTGGGTGAAGCCCTCCGCGGTTACGACAACAAGACCGAATGGTTCGTCAAGACGATCATCCCGGCGGTCAAGGAGGGCATGCGGCAAGCTGGGATTGGGGAAGAGCCGCCGATCATCCTCCGGGCTCACGACTGCGATCCTTTCGCTGCGATCGCAGGGGCCGAAGAGCTTTATTCCAACCTGTACACCATGTGGAAGTACAACGGCGAAAGCCTGACCACCTATTACCCCAGAGGCAGCTGGCAGAGGCAGCACAAAGCATTGAGCGGGATGAAGTCGACGCACATCATCAATGTGCATGTTCTGGCCAATCTGGAGCCTTTCCGCTACAACGCCGTGAATTTTATTCAAAAAAGCATGCAGGCCGCCAAGTACCGACTGGGCGGCAACGGACTGCATTTGTACCCCCTCTTCTATTGGGACTGGCCTTACGCTCCGGACAAGGCTGAACCGAGAATGCTGCAGCTGGACCGGGACTGGATGTGGTACGAAGCCTGGTTCCGCTATGCCTGGAACCCGGAACGGGATGAAAAGGATGAGTCCCTGTATTGGACGAAACGAGTGGGAGAGCATTACCAGATCGACAGCCAAGCCGCCGGACTCCTGGTGGAGGCGATGAACAGCGCCGGGCAGATCGCCCCGAAGATCCTGGGCAGGATCGGCATCACCGAAGGCAACCGCCAGACGTTCAGCCTGGGTATGACCTTAAGTCAGATCACCAATGTCAACCGCTATGGCCCCAACCGGGAGCTGTGGCATTCGGTGGCCAGAGCCGGAGAACAGCCCGATGACTACATCACGAAAGAACTGGCAGGCCGGCCCCATGTCGGTGAGACACCTTATGATATGATAGAAGAAGTGAAGGCCGACGCCGAGGCGGCTTTAAGCAAGTGCGAACAGGCTTTTGGCCTTATTAACGAACCCTGCTTGGAGCTCCGCCGCATCAAGAGCGATATTGAGGCGCTGTACCATCTGACCCGGTTTTATTGTTTCAAACTGGAAGCAGGTATGGAAGTCTTGAAGTACAAGTATACAATGGATGAACAGTTTAGGGGCGATTTTTCCCTCCTGGACAAAGCCGAAGGGCTGCTGGCCCAGAGCCTTGAGGCCTACAAAAAGCTTACGGCAATCACCGAGCGGACTTATCTTTATGCCAACAGCCTCCAGACCAGGCACCGCAAAATTCCGTTCCCCGACGGTGAGTTGTATGACCATTGGCGCCAGTGCCTGCCGGAATATGAACGGGAGTATGAGAACTTCCGCCGCAATATCGCCAGGCTCAAAGCAGGCGATCTGCCCCAGTTCGAGGCTGGTGCCCAATCATCCCTACCGGAAGCCCCGTTCAAGCTGTTGGGCAGCGACTGCGAGCTGTACAAGGTGGTGAAAGGGGAGAAACTCTTCACAGACGGGGATCAGATTATCTATGATGTGATTAAGCCCTTGGAAGGCCTCACAGGCATCCGCATGGCCCATGCCCATGCCCGGAGCGCAGGGTGCAGCATCAAGATCGAACTGCCTGAGGACAGCCAGATTCTGATTGGGTATATCAAAGAAAGAGATCCAAAATGGCTGCAGGCGCCTGAATTGGAGACCAATGCCCACGCCGACGACCGGGGTGGTGTGAAAGTACGGTTCAAGAACGCAATCAACGCCAGCAGCTGCCCACCCATTGACATTCACGCTCTCCAGTATGAAAAGGGAGTCCACGAACTATACTTCGGCACAGGCAGCTATCTGGTCGTGGGAGTGATCCCCAAAGCCGCGAACCTCGACGCTTATGCCGGAAAGCACAAATACGACGGGCCGGAAACCCTCGATTGGCTGTACTACAGTCTAGACTAACCATAGGAGGCAGTATGGGATGACTTCAAAAGAAAGAGTGTTGAAAACCATCGCCCATCAGGAACCGGATCGTGTCCCGGTCGGGGAATGGGGCATCGATCACGACCATGTGAGCAAGATTATCGGCCGTCACACCTATTACCGCAACCGGAAAGATGAAACCATCGCGCTGTGGGAAGGGAGGCGGGACGAAGTTGTTCAAAGCTACAAGGAAGACTACGAAGAACTGGTGGAAAAGCTGGAGTACGATATCATCACCGTTGACTTGGTCCCTCCCAAGGGTTATGTCCATCCCGATCCGCCTCGAAAGGTAGGCGACGGAGTTTGGGAAGACTCCCGAGGCAGAATCTACAAGTATGCTGCCAGCAACGACTCGATTGTCTGTGTCGACAACCGGAGCCAGGGGAAAGAGGCAATCACCGAGGAAGACATCAAGCGGCGCTTCGAGAGGCTGGAGCAGCTTGACGACTCCATCTTTGAGCTGGTGGACTACTTTGGCGGCAAGTATGGGAAGGAAAAGGCGGTCTTGTTCCGCGGCATCGACATCTACGACACTCTGATGGGAATCTTCGGCGGCAGCCAGGAGCATCAGCTGATCCTGCCGCTGCTTGCCCCCGATGAGATCAAAAAGATGTACGATTATGCCATCGCCTACAACAAAAAGTTGATCGAACACTGCGCCAGGCACAATGTGCTCATCTGCATGCAGGGCAAAGACTTCGGCATGAACAACGCCACGATTATGTCCCCTACCGTGATCCGCGACATTTTCGTGCCCCTGATCAAACAGGTAAACGCCTTGACCGAAGCCCACGGCATGATTCCGTTCTTCCACTGCTGCGGCAACATCTGGGCCATTCTCGACGATTTTGTGGCGGCAGGGTACAAAGGTTACCAGTCAATCCAGGAGACAGCCGGTATGGACACCAGGCTGGTGAAGGAGAAATACGGCGATGTCCTCACCCTCTGGACCGGAATCCAGTGCGAGACTCTGGTTGAGGGCACCATGGAACAGGCCGAGGAGGAAGTGCGCCAAAACCTGGAGTTCCTCATGCCCGGCGGCGGGTTCATTTTCGGCTCCACCAACTCGGTGCAGTATGGAGCCAAGACAGACAACTACCTCAAAGCGCTGGAAGTGGTGCGGAAATACGGTGCATACCGCTGATGCCGACGAATAGGGGGAATCGTCAATGAAAGACAGGTTGACTCTGGGTGTCCTGGGTTTGGGAGAAGGCAGGAGCATTATTTCCGCCTGCCTTGCAAGCGACTTGTGGGAGTTGGGCAGCATCTGCGACATCGACGAAGAGGTGTGCCGCGCCAGGGCGGCTGAGTTTGGCTTGGACAAGTACACTACCTCATACCAAGATCTGCTTGATGACCCGGATATAGATGTGATCGGCATCTACACACCGGACCAACTGCATGGGCGGCATATCAGAATGGCGCTGGAAGCAGGCAAGCATGTGATCTGCACCAAACCGCTCCTTGTTGATCTGGGCGAAGCCAAAGAACTCCTGGATGTGCAGCGGTGTACGGGGAAGGCGGTGTTTGTCGGCCAGAGTTCCCGCTATTTTGAGCCGATGATCAGGCAGCGCCGCGATTTCGAAGCTGGCCGCCACGGCGAACTTCTCACTTTGGAAACCCATTATGTGACCGATGCCCGCTGGTTTCTGCAGAAAAGCTGGAGCCGGACATCAGGCTTTTCCTGGCTGTACAATTTCATGAACCACGCTGTGGATCTGGCAGTGTGGTACCTGCCGGATGTCGAAGAAGTGTATGCCGCGGGGATTGTCAGTGAAAACAGCAAAGAGTGGAACTTGACTGTTCCCGACACGATCAAGGCTGTCCTCAAAAGCAGGCGGGGCATTTGCGCCGGTGTTTCCGGCATCTATGCCGCCCCCACCCTGGGAAGTGAGGTGGAGCAGTCGATCAGCTGCACATTGAGGGGCACCAAAGGGATCAGCCGGGCGGGATACCCCAAACTGAGGTATTATACGAATTTTGCGCCGGTCAAGAAGACGGCGGACCTCCACACATATGATCAACTGCACAGGTATTACTTCCGTTTTGAGGCGGAAACACACCATGCGGGAGAATACCAGAACTACATCGAAGATTTTGCCAGGTGCCTGGCGCAGGGCACAGCCCCCAAACCGGATCTGGAGGAGGGCATCCGCACCATCGCTGTTCTGGAGGCGATTGATGAATCAATTAAGACCGGCAAGGTTGTCAAAGTGGATGATGTTTTGGCCAGGTATCTGATCTGACCAGGATGGAAAAGGAGGGTCGCCATGGAGGATCCAATCCGCTACATCGGCTTGGAGAAGGCGGATATCCGCTTTTATGACGGAGCGCTCCGGCACGCGGTGGGAGCCAAGCACTACCAGGTGGTGCGGGCGAACCGGGAACACCCGGAGTCACAAGAAGATTACGGTTGGACGTACAACCACGCTCCGATGCTTTGTTACTGGAATGAACATTTCTGGATCGAATACCTCAGCAATCCGGTGAGCGAGCACCTGCCGCCTTCCCACACCCTGTTGACCTGGTCCCGGGATGGGGAGACCTGGTCCAAGCCAGTTGTGATCTTTCCCCAATACGCGCTTCCGGAAGGGGTCTACACCGGCCCCAAAAAAGAACTGATCAAGCCCGGCGACACCGCTGTCATGCATCAGCGCATGGGTTTTTACGTTTCCCAAGAGGGCAGGCTGTTGGTGTTGGGTTTTTACGGGGTGTCGCCTGATGTTCACACCAGCCCCAACAACGGGTACGGCATCGCCCGGGTGGTGCGGGAGGTGTACCGGGATTTCACCTTCTCGCCGGTTTATGTGATCCGCTACAACGAATCCGGTGGGTTTAGGCCCGAGCACGTGCCGTTTCCGTTTTACACAGCAAGCAGCGATCCGGGCTTTGTCAAGGCATGCGGCGAACTGCTGGCCAACAGATTGATCGTGCGCCAATGGTGGGAAGAGCAGCGCTTTGACACTGAACTCTTCCCCCAGCCGAGCCGGCAGGCGTTTTGCTTTTACACTCTGCCCGACGGCAGGGTGGCAGGGCTGTACAAAAACGCCCTGGTGAACTTCAGTTCCGATGGAGGAAAAACCTGGAGCGATTTTGTCCGCTGCCGCACCATCGAGACTTCCACTGGCAAGATGTGGGGAGAAAAAACCAGCGACGGCAGGTACGCTCTGGTCTACAACCCTTCCACCGACAGCATGCACCGCTGGCCCCTGGCAGTGGCGGCCAGCGACGACGGCATCAACTACGACAACCTCTTGGCGTTAACCTTTCATGTGCCGCCGACACGGTATGCCGGATGGGCCAAAAATCTGGGGCCTCAGTATGTGCGGGGTATCTGTGAAGGTTACCCGAAACCTGATGACGGGCATTTGTGGCTCACCTACAGCATGAACAAAGAAGATATCTGGGTGTGCAAAGTGCCTGTGCCCATCACTGGAGAGGAAATAGAGCCGGTGGATGAGGATTTCACCGATGCAAGGCTTATTAAATGGAACATCTACTCGCCCAAATGGTGCCGGGTCTATGTCTGCCCTGCAGAAAAACGGCTGGTGCTCACTGACAGTGATCCATATGATCAAGCCATTGCCGAGCGGGTGTTCGTCAAATCGGCGGGTGTCACGGTGACAGCGCGGATCATTCCCGACAGTGTCGGCCTTGCCGGGCTGTATGTCGATCTCGCCGATGCCCGGGGTTCAGTCCCGGTGAGGTTGGTGTTCAAGCACGATCAGCGCCTGTACGTCAAAGGCAACGGTGTCTACCATGATCTGGGCAGGTTTGAGCTGGGTAAAGCCTATGATGTGACCATCAAGGCCGATTGCGCCGCCAACCAGTTCACTGTGGCCGCCGCATGCGGCGGAGAGATGCTTGTGAATAAAGCGTTCATGTTCAACGCTTCCGTTCATGCGCTGGAAAGGCTGGTGTTCCACACCAAGCGGCGGGTGAACTACTATGATCTAGAGGCGAACGGCAAGGACGGTTCCATGCCGGATCTGCCCGGCGCCGGCACACGCCGGCAGGAGACCAGATTCTCGATCGCGGTGGTCAAAACCGCGGATCACCGACTCTAGGAAAAAGCGGGGGAGGTTTCAAGCAGTCATGATTAATGATCATCTGTCTTATCAAGGGCGCAGCCTGCGCATACTGCCCGGGAAGCTGCTTTTAGGCCCTACGGGCAGAAGGCTGTTCGTGGATTACCTGGAGAAAGAGCCGGGGTTTTCCGGGCGCATTGATTTCATCCACACAATCAATCTCACCGGCTTGTTCCGGATCAGGTGCACCGCGGTGAACAGCTACGAAGAAGCGGAAACCACCTGGTACCCGAGCATGCTTGTGATGAAGCTGGACAATCCGAAGGTATCCCTGACCGAGACCAAGTTCGTCACCTGGGACGACTGTGCCGTATCCTGCCAGCGCTGGGTCAACAAGACCAGCCAACCCATGGAACTCAAGCTCGAGGTGGAGGCGGCGCTGTGTGAAACTGGAGTGGACGCAGGCACTGGCTGCCTCACTCTGGTGTCTCCTAAAACAGAACACGGTTTTGCAGTCGGCGCCGCCATTAGGAGCGATATCGGCCTGGAAAAAGGGCCTCTCCGTGTTGAGCCCGGTGAAAGCGTAGAGTTTGTTGTGGCCGCTGCCGTCGGCAACCTGGAGGTCGAGGATCTGGGCAGCATCGCGCGGCGAGCGGTGGATTTCTTCGCCGACGGCGTGGATTATATCGCCCGGCACAATGAGGAATACGAGAGTTTCTTCCGGGATGTTCCCTACTTTGAGTCCAATGATATGGTGCTGAACAAAACCTGGCACTACCGCTGGTTTGTCCTCAGGCACAACCTGGCGCAGCCGGACTATGGTTTCCTGCAGGGGATGGTGATGTACGAAGGGCGCTCCCATAAAAAATCGAAGCGGCCTTTATCCAGCAGCGGCTGGGGATTTGCCAAACTGATCAACCTGTCCACCCCCCTTCACTTGACGGATATGCGCTGGCACGGCAGCCGGCAGATCGCTTACGACATGATCCGGAACATGGTCAGCAATGTGGAGGAAAACGGCCTCTTCTGCTGCGCCTATGTGGACAGGCGGCTCCACTCCTTTGCCAACTACGGGGTGTGGGCGATCTATCAGTTCTATCTGGTTGACGGCAGCAAGGAGTTTGTCAAAGAGCTGCTGCCCCGGTTGAAGGATGTGGTGGCGAACGAAACCAGAGTGTATTCCCGGGATGATTACCTCCAGATAGAGGTGAAGCACAACCGGACAGGCAAGGAGTATCAGCCGAGCTACTGGTATTTCCACGGCTTTCCCGACAACCCGAAGGATCCTGCCGGATACACGCCGCTGAAAAGAGTCGACCGCTCCGTATACCACTTTAAGAACGTCTTGGGCCTGGCACGGCTGTGCCGGGCGGTGGGGGATCCGGACTATGCCATGTATGAGCAGGAAGCGGAGGAGATCAAACAGGATATCCTCAACAAGATGTGGGATCCGGAAACCGAGTTTTTCTATGACCTCCACCATGAGACCGACGCCAAAGCCATGGTCAAGAATATTGTCGGAGTCTACCCCCACTGGGCGGCGATCACTGGGAAAGAGCACCTGGGCGGCTTGAGAAAGCTGTTCGATCCAGCCTATTTCCATACAGCCTGCCCCTTCCCGTCGGTGGCTCGGGACTGCAGGGCTTACCGTCCGGAAGGGGGCTGGATGGGCCGGTTGATCAAAGGCCGGAACGGCTGTGTCTGGTGCGGGCCGTCCTGGCCGTATACAACCGGAGTGGCCATCGACGCTATCGGCATAGAGAGCAAGCGCAACGGCCACTGCTTTGACAAAGAATTTGCCTATTACCTCCGGGAGTATTCGCTGCAGCATTTCCGGGATCGGGACCTGGCCAAACCTTACCTGGTGGAGCATTACCACGGTGAAACGGGAGAACCGATCAGCGACGAGCCGGATTACAACCATTCATTTTATATCGACTTGATCATGTCGCATGTCGCCGGGATCACCTTTGCCGAAAACGGCATCAGTTTTGATCCGATCGATGTGGGCCTGGAGTATTTCATCCTGGATCGAGTCCGAATCGGCAGTGACACCTACCGCATCACCTTCAAGGCCCAGGGCTGCCTGGACCCCAGGGCGGCGGAGCTTGAGGAAGGGTACAATGTCTATAGGAATGGAGTCAGGATCCATGGAAGGGGAAATTAGCGTGACCGGTCGCGATTTGTTTGCGGAAATCGGCCTGACAGAGCACCCGGCCCAAAACGAGCAGTTGGTGGAAATTACGCCCATACCGCTTGAAAAGCATTATCTTCCGGCGGCAGCCCTGAAGGCCGATCCAGTCCGAGAACTGCCCTATGGGGAAAAGCTGCGGCTGTTTAAGGCGGAGCTTGCGGCATTAAGAGCGAAATACACTCCGTTTTTGCAGAATCATGTGCCCGATCCCCCCTTGCAAAGGCACAGGCTGCCCCTTGAGCGATTTCAGTTCCGGTATCATACTGAAGACGACACCAACTTCGCCTTTGTCCTGGAAGGGCGCGGCAGTTGGGAACAGGTAGTGATTCCCGATTACCGCGGCCCGGCTGGGGTGGACGGGAGATGGACCGGCTATTACCGCACCGAATTCACTTTCACTAGAACAGAAGGCAGAAGGGTTTACATTGTCTTTAAAGGTGTGGACTATATCGCCAATGTCTACCTGAACAACAAATGGATCGGTTCGCATGAGGGTTTCTTCGCCCCCTTCGAATTTGACGTCACCGATACAATCCGGGAGCACAATGTGCTGGTGGTGGAAGTCAAGAACGATTATCCCACGTTGGGTGTCCAGGAGATGCCGATTCTGGACGGAGACAAAATCTATGCCGCCACCGGCCCCGGCTGGGATGATCCTGAGGTGGGCTGGCACCACTGCCCGCCGGGGGCGGGAATCTACAACCAGGTTTACCTGGAGGAGCGCTCAGGGTTGTTTGTCCATGATGTCTTCATCCGCCCCGACATTGACAGCGGCACCATCGAGGCCTGGATCGATATTTTCAGCAGCAGCGGCCGGCTGGAGCAGGATTTCGTCATTGATTTGGAAGTATATCCCCGCAATTTCCCCGAGCCGGTGAAACTCGCCGAGACTATCGCCGTGCCGTATGCCGGCCCGGGCGTGAACTATTACCGCTACCGTTTTCCCTTCAATGACTTCCGGCTTTGGGAACCGGAGAGCCCATGGCTGTACACTGCCCGAATCAAGGTCAGCAAAGACGGGCGGCTTTTGGATGTGCGGGACCGGAATTTCGGCATGCGCAAGTTCCACATGGATGAGACCGGTTCGCCAAAAGGGACGCTTTACTTGAACAACCGCCCGGTTATCCTCAGAGGCGCCAACGAAATGGGCCATCTGCAGCAGTGTGTGATCCGCGGCGATTTCGATCAGCTGATCGATGACATCCTCATCGCCAAACTGGCGCATCTGAACTATTTCCGCATCACCCAGCGCCCGGTTCAGGAAGAGATTTACGATTACTGCGACATGCTGGGCATGATGCACCAGTGTGACCTGCCGTTGTTCGGCACACTCCGGCGCAGTCAGTTTTACGAGGCCATCAGGCAGGTTGGGGAAATGGAGCGGCTGATCCGCAGCCACCCTTCATCGATCATGGTCACTTTTATCAACGAACCCGTCGCCATCCGCACGCACCCCAACCCCAAGCACAAGTACAACCGCCGCTACCGGGAAAAGGCTCACCGGCACTTGTTCCGGCAGGAGCTGGAATACTTCTTCCAGGCCGCCCGCAAAGCGGTTGCTTTGGAAAACCCGGATAGGGTTGTGAAAAACGTGGAAGGGGACTATGATCCACCGACCTTGGAAGGCCTGCCTGATTTCCACTGCTACTGCATGTGGTACACCAACCACGCCGTACCCTTGGGCAAGCTCCACAAAGGGTACCTGCCGGCGGTGAAACGGGGTTGGAAGGTGGCCTGCGGTGAATATGGGACTGAAGGGCTGGACAACTATGAAGTGATGGCCAAGCACTATCCCCGGGAGTGGCTGCCGGAAAGCGAGAATCATCCGTGGCACCCGGATCGGATCGTCAAAGCCCAGACATACCTGATGCACGGCGACTGGTTTCCGGAGCAGAACCGCATCAAGGATTGGATTGCCGCGAGCCAAAAGCATCAAGCCTTGGCTGCCAAGCTAATGACCGACGCCTTCCGCAGACGGAGCGATCTGCTGATTGCCACCGCCATTCATCTTTTGATCGATGCTTGGCCGGCAGGTTGGATGAAAGCTTTGGTGGGAGTGGACCGGGTGCCGAAGCCTGCCTACTTCGCTTACAGGGAAAGCCTGGCGCCGGTAAGGGTCAATCTCAGGACCGATCGGCTGCGGGTGTACAGCGGCGAGACAATTGAGGCTGAAGTATGGGTCTTGAATGACACACCGGAGGCGGGGCGCGGGAGGATAACCGTCACTGTGCGGGATACCCGCACTGATTACCAGTCGTTTGCCCAAGAGTGTGATATTGCGCCTGTGACAGCGGCCTACAGCGGCTCGGTCCGGTTCGAGGTTCCTGATCTGCCTGACCGGAGCTGCCTTTACCTGGACGCGGCCCTCTTTGACGGCACCGGCAAGATAATCAACCAGGAGCGCATGACCTTGACGGTTTTTAACCGGCATGCCAATGGAAAAGGCACCGGTGGAAGGAAAACCGCGTATCTGGGGGAGGGTGCCCGACGGCTGCTCCTGAGCCTTAATCAGGACGCGGCGTTTTTTGGTGAAGGTGACGACGCCGATGTGATCGTAGTGTCTGCAGGCGAGGAACTGGGGGTGAATCAAGAGCGGCTGTCCGAAGCGATCGGCCGCGGCGCCCATGTGCTTGTGGTCCGGGAGAACGACCAGCCGCTGAAGTTTGAGCTTTTGGGGCAGGTTTTCACATCAAAGGCGATGACTCCGGTGTATTTTGCCGCCGCCGACACAGAGGCGGAAGTGATGCGGCCGTTCGCAGCCGATGACTTTTCCTATTGGTACAGCGCCGAGAAGGACATGATCGACTTCACCGCCGACAGCCACATCATCGGCGAAGGGCTGGCGCCGTTGGTCTTCACTTACCACAAGAAACAGGAGCCTGGCTTGGGCGGCAAACCCAGGCTGCCTATCGTAGGGACGCTGCGGACGGGAGCCGGAAGGCTTACCGTATGCAGCCTGCCTCTTGCAGGCAGATTAGGGTTCAATCCACCGCTGGATCGGCTGCTGTTGGCTTTGATACATCAGCTTGATTGATTTAGCTCTGCTGTTTCAGGCCTGTTCGGGCCGTGGATTTTACTAAACATGTTGACGAAATTTTAGTAAATTGGTAAACTATATACAAAACCAGTGGTTGAACTGAGGTTGATCTAATGAAGAGAAAAGTGAGCGTGCAAGAAATAGCAAAATTGGCCAATGTATCGCCGGCCACCGTCTCCAACGCCCTGAACAACAAACCGGGTGTCAGCGAAAGCACCAGGAACCGGATCAAGAGCATCGCCCAAGAACTGGGGTACAAGAAAACCCGGGAGCGGAGCAAGCATTCGGCAATCCGGATCATCATCTACAAGCGGAGTGGGCTGGTAGTGGCCGATACACCTTTTTTCGCCTATTTGATCGAAGGGCTGCATCAGCAGTGCCGGGCCGCAAAGCTGGAAATGCTGATGACCCACATCACCAAAGACGAGGGAGACTATCTCAATCAGATCGCCGAAATCGAGCAGGACGGGGTTATGGGCTACGTGATTCTGGCCACGGAAATGCTGGATGAAGATTTTGCCCTGTTCACCGATTTGAAACAGCCGGTGGTTTTCCTGGATTCATGTTTTCCGTATGAAAATCAGGATTTTGTTTTAATCAACAACATTCAAGGCGCATATGTGGCTGTAAAGCATTTGATCGACGAAGGGCACAAGAAAATCGGTTATCTCCAGAGTTCAGTGTTTATCAACAATTTTGGCGAACGGGAGCAGGGCTTTACCCAGGCGCTGCGGAACCACAACCTGGAAGTGGACCGGAACCTGTGGTTCCAGCTGGAACCTACCCTGGACGGTTCTTACCGGGATATGAAGGAGATACTGGCCAAAGGCGGCTACCAGCTGCCCACAGCGTTCTTCGCCGACAATGACATCATCGCTTTCGGGGCCATGAGTGCCCTCAAGGAGTTCGGCATCCGCATCCCTCAGGATGTGTCCATTGTCGGTTTCGACGACATGCCGTATTGTGAGATCTCGGATCCGAAGCTGACGACCATTCACGTCAACAAGCAGCAGTTGGGTGCCGCCGCGGTGAAGCGGCTGGTGGAAAAGATCAACAACTGCAGGACCACTCAGAAGATAGCCGTCAATGTTGATTTGGTGAAACGGCACAGTGTGATGAAGCTTTAACGCAGAAGACAGGAGTGATGTGCCGGTGGAGCAGTATATACTTACCATTGATCAGAGCACATCCGGAACAAAAGGCCTGTTGGTGAACGGGCAGGGGCAAATCGCCGCCAAGCATTGGCAGCCCCACCGCCAAATCTACCCCCAGCCGGGGTGGGTGGAGCATGATCCGGAAGAGATATATGCCAGCGTGCTGGCAGTGGCGGAGCAGCTGATTCGCGACAATTGTGTCGATCCCGCTTCCATCCTGGGCGTGAGCATAACCAACCAGCGGGAGACAGTAGTGCTATGGGACAAATCCACCGGTAAACCGGTGTACAACGCCGTTGTCTGGCAGTGCACGCGGGGCGGACAGATCTGCGCAGCCCTCAAGGATTCAGGCTGTGAAGGCGAAGTGCGGCGGCGCACCGGTTTAGTGATCGACCCGTATTTTTCCGCAAGTAAGATCCAGTGGATCCTGGAGCACTCGGAAGGTGCGGCTGACAGGCTTGATCAGCTGCTGTTCGGCACCATCGACTCCTGGCTGATCTGGAAACTGACCAATGGAGCAGTGCATGCCACGGATTATTCCAATGCCTCCCGCACCATGCTGTACAATATCCGGGAACTGAAATGGGATCCATATCTGTTTGACTTGTTCAAGATCCCCGTAAACCTGGCGCCGGAAGTCCGTTCTTCCAACGCCAAGTTCGGGTCCACGGATCTCGCCGGAATTCTGCCGCGGCCGATTCCCATATGCGGGGTAATAGGCGATTCGCAGGCTGCCCTTTTCGGGCAGGGGTGCGTTGAAAGCGGTATGGCGAAAGTCACATACGGCACCGGTTCGTCGATTGTCCTGAATATCGGGAAGCAGTGCCAACTGCCGCCGGACGGTATTGTCACATCGCTTGCCTGGGGAATCGACGGTGTGGTGGACTACATATTCGAGGGCAATGTCCACTGTTCCGGAAAAACGATCGAATGGATAGTCAATACGCTGGGGCTGATTGACGACGCCGAAAGTTCTGACACTCTAGCCCGCTCGGTGGAGGACAACGGCGGAGTCTACCTGGTCCCGGCTTTTGTCGGATTAGGGGCGCCTTATTGGAACAGCGACGTCCAGGCAGCGGTTTTCGGCCTAACCTTCAACACTACCAAAGCCCACATTGTTCGGGCCGGGCTGGAGAGCATCGCCTACCAGATTTATGATGTCCTGGCCTGCATGCAGCAGGACAGTTCTCTCCAGTATGTCAAGGCCGATGGCGGCGCCAGCCGGAACAGTTTTCTGATGCAGTTCCAGGCGGATATTCTGCAGCTGCCGGTGGCGACACTGCCTTATAGAGAGCTGTCGGCGCTGGGTGCAAGTTACATGGGCGGCTTGGGCCTCGGCGTCTGGACGCTTGCGGAGTTAAGCAGCCTTCAGGCCGATCCCCGAATCTACCACCCCCGGATGTCCCTGGAAGAGAGGGACCGGATGCTTGGTGGATGGAAAGAGGCGGTTGGCAGATTAATCGCCAGGAAGTAAAGGAGGATCAAGTTGGAACACGCATTGACCTTGTGGTATGAGAAGCCGGCGGAGAAGTGGGTGGAAGCGCTGCCCATCGGCAACGGCCGTCTGGGAGCCATGATTTTCGGCGAACCTAAGACGGAACATCTGCAGGTGAATGAAGAAACCATCTGGACTGGAAAGCCCCACGATTATGCCCGCAAAGGGGCTTATTTGTATCTGGACACTATACGAAAACTGATTGCGGAAGGCAGGCAGAAAGAAGCGGAGGAACTGGCCATGGATAAGTTCATGAGCGATCCTCTCCGCCAGAAGGAGTATCAGCCGTTTTGCGACTTGTATCTGGACTTTGGGGCTGTTGATCCGGCAGAAGTCGAATCATACCGCCGGGCCCTGGACCTGGATCAAGCACTGGCCACAGTCGACTTCTCCTATCAAGGTGTCCAATACCATCGGGAATACCTGGCAAGCCACCCCCACCAGGCTATCGCTGTGCATTTAAGCGCCGACAAACCGGGCATGATCAGTTTTTCAGCGGCCTTGGGCAGTGCCCACGAAGAAGTGGAAGCAACCGCCGATGGGGAAGGGCTGGTGCTGAAGGGAAGGGTACAGCCTGACGGGATTCGTTTTCAAGCTCAGGTGGTTGTCAAGGCCGTGGGCGGGACAGTGACGGCTGTATCTGACTCCGGGCAGCCTCGGATTGAGGTCAGAGCTGCCGATTCAGCCGCTGTCCTGTTGGTCGGGGCCAGCAGTTTTGTCAGCTACCGGGATATCAGCGCCGATCCGGCAGGCCGCTGTGCAGCGTATCTGGAAGGCCTGCATGGTGTTGATTACAACCAAATAAAAGCGGCGCACATCGAAGATTACCAGAAGTTGTTCAGGAAAGTGTCGTTCGAACTCGGCGCCACATCCCTTGATCAGCCAACCGACCGACGCATCGCCAATTTCGACCCGGTTAGGGATCCACATCTTGTCACGCTGTACTTTCAGTTCGGCCGCTATCTGATGATTTCCGGATCCCGCCCGGGAGGGCTGCCCCTGAATCTGCAGGGAATCTGGAATGATCAGCTAAACCCCCCGTGGGGCAGCAAATATACCTGCAACATCAATCTGGAGATGAACTACTGGCCGGCGGAAGCGGCGAATCTTGCTCCCTGTCACCAGCCCTTGTTCGACCTTTTAAAGGTGCTGCACCAGACAGGCGCGTCCGTGGCCAAAGAGCATTACAACTGCCGCGGCTGGGTGCTGCACCACAACACAGATATTTGGGGCGGGGCGGCGCCGATCAACCACTCCGACCACGGCATCTGGCCGACGGGAGGAGCCTGGCTCTGCAGCCATATCTGGCAGCATTACCTTTACCACCAGGACCGGGTTTTCCTAGCCGAATACTATCCTATCATGAGGGACGCGGCTCTGTTTTTCGTCGATTTCCTGGTGGAAGACGAAAAGACAGGGTGGCTGATCAGCACGCCTTCCAACTCGCCGGAACAGGGCGGGTTGGTTGCCGGGCCAACCATGGATCACCAGATTATCAGGGAACTGATGCGCAATTGCATTGAAGCAAGTGTGATCCTGGACTGCGACGCTGATCTCCGCAGCCGGTGGCAGGAGATTGTGGAGAAGCTGGCCCCCAATCAGATCGGCCAATACGGCCAGCTGCAGGAATGGCTGGAAGACAAAGACGACCCAAACAATAAGCACCGCCATGTGTCACATCTTTACGCCCTGTATCCCGGGAACGAAATCAGCCCCGACCTTGACCAGCGCTTTAGTGAAGCGGCGAAAAAATCGCTGGAGTTCCGGGGTGACAAGGGGACCGGGTGGAGCATGGCGTGGAAAATCAACCTATGGGCCCGCCTCAAAGACGGCAGCCGCGCCTATAGGCTTCTGACGACTCTGATTCGGGAAGGTACCTATCCAAATATGTTTGACGCCCATCCGCCGTTCCAGATCGACGGCAATTTCGGGGCAATCTCGGGGATTATGGAAATGCTGGTGCAAAGCCACCTGGGTTGGATCGAGTTTTTGCCGGCGCTGCCTGAAGCGTGGCCTCAAGGACGCATCAAGGGGATCTGTGTTCCCGGTGGGTTCACCGTGGATGTGGCTTGGGCTGAAGGTGGGCTTGTGGAGGCTCTAATTCTCTCAAGGCTCGGTGCTGAGTGCCGTGTCCGCTCTCAAGCTCCGCTCAAGGTCTATGACGGCAGCGGCAGCCAAGTACCGGTGCGGGCGGAAGGAGAGGTTTACGCCTTTGCCACGGCGAAGGGCCAGGTTTACAGGATTGTCACACAGGAAAGGAGTCAACACTCATGAAGGTAGGGGTAATCAGCGACACTCACGGGAGTCTGGCTATATGGAAAAAGGCCCTGCAGGGGCCTTTGCGTGATGCCGATCTGCTGATCCACACGGGTGACGTGCTTTATCACGGGCCCCGCAACCCGCTTCCGGAAGGGTATGCGCCGGAGGATCTGGCGGGTGAAATAAACAGCTGCCCGATTCCGGTGTTGATTGTCAAAGGCAACTGTGACAGTGAAGTGGATCAAATGCTGCTGAACATACCTTTACAGGCGCCGTTTCTGATCACTGATCAACCGGTGGGGCGCATTCTGGCGACCCATGGGCATCATTACAGCCCTGACCAAGCGCTCGAACTCGGCCGGCGGTTCCAGATCGACATCTGGATCAGCGGGCATACCCATATACCCGTGCTGGAAAAGCGGGATGGGTTGATCTTCCTCAACCCGGGCAGCTGTTCTCTGCCGAAAGGGGATCGGCCTGTCGCCGGTGTGGCGGTGATTACGGCTGATCAAGTCGATCTGATTGACCTGCATACCGGAAGCGTGTATGCCAGTTTGTCCAGATAAAAAAATGGAGCCCCTGGTAGGAATCAAACCTACGCTTGTTGCTTACGAGGCAACTGTTCTGTCACTGAACTACAGGGGCTTGAGCATCTTATATTTTACACCAGCGGCGATTGCCCTGTCAAGTTGTACGGCTTGGGAACATGAAGGTGGTCAGGAATCGTGACCACCTTCAAAAATGAATTGGTGGCCGCATTGGTCGCATTGGATTCTAACCTTTACACTGCCGCTTAAGGACACCAATTCACTTTTGCCGCACTCGGGGCATACTGCGGCAGCCTGTTTGACCGGCCTGTTCCCGGCAATAGCCGTAAAGAAAACGGTGCCGCACTGATCGCACTCCACCAGATAGCGTCCGTTTAAATCAATGATTTCGCTGCGGCCGCAGGTGGGGCATTGAATTCTTGCCATTTGGCTCTCCTCCTTTTGTCAGCTGCATTGTCTCACCACATATATCAGCAGTAGGATGATAAAGAACCACAAAAGCAGAAACAGCATTAAGGCCGAGGGAAACGGCGGGGTGATCTGGCCGATCTGCACATAATTGCCCTGGTTTGCCTGCAGGGCGGTAAACACTGGCATCAACTCCCTTCGAGATGGTATGGTTTAATGGGATGAATCGGCAGCCGCCTGCCAGAGCAGCTGCCGATCGTCAACACTAGGCTTCGACCGCTACAAAGACAATGTCAAATTCGATGCTCATGCCCTGGATCAGATCGGTGGCGTTGGCGTCAGGCAGCGAGAGGACGAACTCCACGTCTTCGTTGGTTCCTGCCGCCAAGGGCCTGCCTGCTGGAGGCTGCTGGATCAGCCCAGCCAGAGCGCCGGTGTAGAGCTGTTCCGGTGTACCGTCTGGATCCGCGGTCACTTCCATCTCCAGCCTTTCCGCCAACAGGCGGGCATCCTGCGGGGTTCCGCCCAAAGAGGCGTACCAGTCGGCGGAGACGAAGTAGTTGACGTCCACATCAGGATCATCGTTGGATATATTGATTCTTTCTGTGGCTGAGTCGCCGCCGGACCAGCCAGTCTCGGTGAAGATTGCCGCAGTCGGATCTATGGTGATGGAGATTTGCGCGATACCGACAGTGTTGTCTTCGTTGAGGGCTTGGAATGTGAATGGCATTAGATTCTCACCTCCTCACTTATGTTTTCAATATCAAGGTATGCAACTGGGTGAATGATGTTCTTGCTTATCTGCAAGATGGGGTGGTTATCTCACAGGGCGCGAGTGAGGATTAGAGGAAAAAGACTAAAAGAGTCAAATGATATTAATGCGCGGGCCCGTTCTGGGGCTTGAGCAAAGTAAGCTGAGGAGGGGCAGGATGAGCAGGCTTGACTGGATAGGTGTGATTATGTTTTTCGTGTATTTTGTCACCGGGGCCGGCTCCCTTGCGTTGATCAGCTGGTTGATTCAGGTGCCGAAAGAGGTGATCCGCAAAGCCTATCATCTGATGGCCTGCGGCTCGGTTTTCATTTTGCTGGCCTACTTTGAACATTGGTACGGAGCTTTGGCGGCTGTCGGCCTGTTTTTCCTGACGGTTTTCACCGTGGTCCCTTTATTTATGCGCCTGCCTCCGCCTATACGCCGCATCTCGATTCAACGAGGCGGGACCATCGGTGAGGTACTCTACCAGGCTGGGCTGTTCGCTTTGGGGTTAGTGGTGTTGATCAGCCTCATTTGGGGCCTGTTGGGCGAGGAGTACAAGATCCACATCGCAGTGGGAGTCACCGCCCTTGGGCTTGGGGATGCCTCGGCGGCTCTAATCGGCAAGTATTTCGGCAGGACGAAGCTTAGGCTCAAACTTTTTGACCGCCGCAAGACCATTGAGGGCAGCTTGGCCATGGCCGGGTTCGCCTTTATTGGGATTTTCACGCTGCTGGTCCTGTTTACCGAGATCCCCATCGGCCTGACATTGGCCACCGCTGCTTTCCTTGCTCTATTAAGCTCGTTTCTGGAAGCGATGGCGATCCACGGCCTCGACACCATACTCATCCCACTTGTGATCGCCTTCTCTTCGCTGGGGTTGTTCATGCTCAACCTCCATGTGGTGGCATATATGTGACAGAGCTTCAATGAGCCAGCCGGCCGCAGCCCGGCTGGCTTTTCGCATTGACGGCCAAGCCGGCGGGAAAAACTACCCAGAAAGGGCAGGGGCGGTTTCAGGTTAGGCGGCGGAGACCGGAATGGAAGAGCGGCCTGCTGATGCAGGTCATGCCGGACAAGTGTAGAAATAAGTTCAATATGCAGAACTAAAATGGAGGATTGGACGATGAAACCTTGGGACTATGGCAGGCTTCAGGTTGCGGGCAACCGGCGGTACCTGACGCACGGCGACAAACCTTTTTTTTGGCTGGGCGACACAGCCTGGCTGTTGTTTGAGAAGCTGTCGGAGGCGGAAATCCAGGTTTACCTGCAAAACCGCAGACACAAGCACTTCAATGTGATTCAGGCCACCCTGGTCCACACCAGGGCGCCGAGTTTGGATCGGTTTATCGATCATGACTTTGCCAAGCCGAACAAGGACAGTGTCTACTGGGCCCGGGTTGACTGGGCTGTGGCTGCCGCCGAGGCGCTGGGGATCTACATGGCTCTTTTGCCTTCATGGGGTTCTTGGACGAAAAAAGGTGAGCTCAACCTTGAGAATGTGGATGCCTACAGTTCCTTTTTGGCCGAGCGCTACGGCAAGCGCAAAAATGTGATTTGGCTGTTGGGCGGCGATGTCCGCGGAGATGCAGCCTATGACTTTTTCATGGAGTTTGGCCGNNCCCCCGTTAAGGCCTACATTGGACGGGGAGCCATCCTACGAGCAGATCCCGCAGGGGCTGCACGACCCTTCCCAACCATATTGGCAGGATCACGATGTGCGCCGCTATGCCTATTGGTCAGTCTTTGCCGGAGCCTGCGGGCACACGTACGGCCACAACGCCGTGATGCAGATGTACCGGGAAGGAGATTCGGGAGGAGGTTATGGAGCCAAATCATTCTGGCATCAGGCCATCCATGATCCAGGCAGCGGCCAGATGGGGCATCTGTACCGGCTGATGACTGCGGTGGACTTTACCACCGGCAGACCCAACGACGACCTGTTGGCCGACGGGCAGCAGCCGCAGTACAAGCGGATCGCAGCCTTTGCCGGTGACGGTTTCGCCTACTTTTACACTTATCTGGGCGCACCATTCCGGCTGAGGCTTGATCTGCTCAAGGACAACCTTGGTGACGCCGCCAGCGCTTTTTGGTTCGATCCGGCAAGCGGGGTTTACAGCTATCTGAACGAAGTGCAGTGCCGGGGAATTCGGGAATTCAAGCCTCCTGTGAAGCCGATTGGGCAAAACGACTGGGTCTTGGTGCTGCGCAGGCCTTGAGCTGGGGGAAGAGCGGTGAAGCTTGATAAATACAGTGGACTTTTGCATGAGTATTTTAAGGCCAACGCAAGGACGGTGCTGAAACAGCCGAATTCTTGCCTTAAATACCCTTTTGTCGATCCCGGCTCGGTATACGACGGCAATCTGTGGGATTGGGATTCATTCTGGGCTGTCTATGCTTTGTTCTCCCTGGCAAATTCCACTGGCGACCGGGAGTTTAGAGATTTGGCGGTCACCCATGCCAAGGGCAACATCCACAACTTCTTCGATCACCAGTTGGAAGACGGGTATATTCCCATGATGATCGAGGAATCGGAACTGTCCGAGCCCTATTTGGTCATGAAGCACAAGGAAGGCGCGGTTCTCAACATGATGAAGCCTTTTTTGTGCCACCAGATGGCCTTGATCAGCGGATTTTGCGATGATTATGAGTGGTACCGCCCATATGTGGACAACCTTGAGCGCTATTTCGCCTGTTATGATCGCTTTTACTTCAACGGGAACTGTGGGCTGTACGTGTGGGCCGACGATGTGATGATCGGCGTGGACAACGACCCGGCAACCTTCGGCAGGCCGCGGTTCTCCACCGCAAATATCTTTTTAAACAGCTTTCTGGTGAGTGAGTTTCAGGCAATGGCACACCTGCTGCGCCGGATTGGGCTTGACGCCCGCTCTGAGCATTATCTGGCCAAGGCCCATGAACTGATCAGCAGTATTCAGGCTGAATGCTGGGACACCCGGGACAAGTTTTTCTACTCGGTGGATGTGGATGTTAAGACCAGAAGATATGACTGGTTCCATGAGGGGTTGGGTGTGTTTTGGAAAACACTTCCCATAAAAATCCGGGCATGGACGGGGTTTATCCCTCTGTGGGCCGGTTTTGCCAGTGAGGAACAGGCTCGTCATATTGTGGGCCACATCCGGGATGAAGGGACCTTCAACAGCCCTTACGGCATCCGTTCTTTGTCCAAGGATGAAAAGATGTACAACGTGTCGGCCACCATCAATCCATCCAACTGGCTGGGGCCGATCTGGGTAATCGTCAACTACGTGGTTTTCCGCGGGCTGTTGAATTACGGGTACATCGACGACGCTCGCCTGTTGTATGAGAAGACAGTCATGCTTTTAGGATCCGATTTGGAGCAAAGCGGGACCCTGCATGAATACTACATCCCCGAAACCGGCGCCCCGGTGATGAACAGCGGCTTCATCAACTGGAACATGCTGGTGTTGAACATGGAAGATGAACTGGCCGGAAAAAATTCAATGGATGACTATATTCATGCTGTCAGGCTGTGACCCTCACGGCAGCCGCCAGGAGCCTTTAATCACCGCCCGGCTGTGGTATCCGGCTTGATCGAGGACATGATCTTCGTTGGTCTGATAGCCGAGCTCAAGATCGAAGGATAGCTGAAGCTTTTCGAACGGCTTGACCAGGCCTAGCTTAATGCCGTAGGTTTTTTCAGGTGGAACTGGGTCTTGCGCGCCGATCCAAGGGGCAACATCTGTGTTGCCCAGTTTTTGATAATACACTCCGAATTTCGCCTCAGCGTCCAGTTTTGGTAGATAACCGGAAAGCCAGATGTCGCAGGCGGTGAGATCGTCCCCCAAACGGTGCCCTAGAGACTCGTCGTCGTAGGTAAAAAGATTTTCCGGCCTTGCGTTGGAATACGCCTGATCAGAGACGCGGCTGAACTCCAGCGACAAATCCCATCCGCCAATAAGTTTCCCCGATGTCAGCCCGAGGGTGATGGCATACAGCTTTGGATTGGTTTCGGTGGGGCCCATGGGGAACTCGTTGATCAGCAGAGCGCCGTAGAGCGCCAGCCGGGGCAGGGTAAGCCTGCCGTCACCGTAAAAGATCGTATTGTCAATGGAGGTGTTGATACCTGGCAAGTATTTGGCCAGGTAGTACGGGAGAATAGGCACGGTGTAATAATAAATATCGCCGGGGAAGGGCTGGGAGAAGACAACCGCTTCGCCAAAGCCCAAGGCCAGGTATGGAAGGGGCTCCCAGCGGAGGTAGTGGACGCCCAGCCGCCTGAACCCCACTTTGCGGCTGATGTCTCCCTGTAGTTTTGTATAAGTCACCGGGCCAAATTCCAATGTATAACCGAGGATAGGTACGGATGGGCTCGAATCCGGCAGGAGGACTTCATGAACCTCGATGCCTGCGGCGCGGTTGAACTGCGGCGGCAGTGCCCCGGCAAAAACCTTCAGCCAGCTGTTTTGGTAGCTCAAGCCCAGCTTGCTGACGGCAAAAGTCTGGCCGGCGCCGCTTTCCATATGCCCTTCGGTGCTCACACCCAGCTCCAGGGCGAAGTTGGAGCTCAGTTCAGCATTGAATTCGGCGAAGAGTTCGTTGAAGGTGTTTTGCATATCCCAGACAATGTCGACATTGGTTTTGGCGTTTCCTGAGGCGGACAGGCAAAGGATAACGGCCAAGCTTAAGAGAATTACTTTACGCTGCATGTTTGAAGCCTCCTATGGACTGCTGTTTTCCTAATTCTACACCATACCGGTGGTTTCCTTGAAAGACCAAGAATAGAGGTGCAGAAATATGATCGATCACAACCTGGAGTTGACTGTCGACCTGCTTCACCCTTCAGACGCCGGCCACATCATGATGGGCGAAGCGCTGGCGCGGAAGCTGAGGCCGATAATCGGCGAACACACTGAGCGGCCGCGATGATGAGGATTTGCCGTGGAGAAGAAAAAAACCTTGGCTAAAGTGACAATTCCACCGGAGCTGGCGGGCTGGACGGTTGCCGCTGTTCTCAAAGATGAGCTGCGCCTTTCTGCCCGGCAGCGGCAGAAGGTTGTCCGCACCCGTGGGATTCGCCTGGATGGAAAACCGGTCCATTCTCTGGTGAAGGTTAAGGTGGGACAGGTTTTGGAGGTGCTGCTGCCCGAGGCGGAGCAGGTGAAGGTTCCGGCCAGGCCTCTGAGTCTGGATGTCATTTACGAGGATGAATATCTTCTGGTGGTCAACAAGCCCGCCGGTGTGGCCGTGCACAACGTGCGCCCCGGCGGGTATGTCAGTTTGGTGGAAGGAGCAGCCTATTATTTCCAACAGCATGGGAGAACAATCACACCTCGGCCGGTCCACCGCCTGGACAAAGACGCATCGGGGGTGGTGATCTTTGCTAAATCGGCACAGGTGCAGGATCAGCTGACCAAAACCTGGCCGGAAGCGGAAAAAATCTACTGGGTGCAGGTCCACGGTAGAATCACGGACAGGGGAGTGATTACATCCCCAGTCAAAGGCAAACCGGCAGCGACCGAATACACCCCACTTGAGACAGGTGAAGATGTCACTACTCTACAAGTGCGGCTGCACACAGGCAGGACACACCAGATCAGAATCCACCTGTCCCAAATTGGGCACCCGGTGGTGGGGGATCCCCTCTACGGATATGGCGAAAACCAGCCTCTGGCCCTGCACTGCCGGCAGATCACCATCATTCATCCAGCTTTCAACCAACCGATCCAGTTTGCTGCACCGCTGCCAAAAACACTTGCAAAAAAGAGCCCGGAGCACTACAATGGTAAAGGCATCAAATCATGACGGAGCGATGGATATGGACGACTATTTGCAAAAGTACAATCAATGGTTGAACGCGCCATTCATCGACAGCCAAACCAAGGCCGAACTGGCCGCCGCCGGCGAGCCCGCCGAGATTGAAGACCGGTTCTACAAGGATCTGGAATTCGGCACCGGAGGGCTCAGGGGCATCATGGGGGCCGGGACCAACCGGGTGAATATCTACACAATCCGCAAGGCCTCTTTTGGTTTGGCCAACTATATCCTGGACAATTTCGGCGGTGAAGGGAAAGCGAGAGGCATTGCCATCGCCTACGACTCAAGGCACAACTCGCAGACGTTCGCCGAAGAAGCAGCCAAGGTGTTTTGCGCCTGCGGGATCAAAACATTTTTGTTTGACGAGCTTCAGCCTACGCCGGTTTTGTCTTTCGCCGTCCGCCATCTCAAGTGCATTGCCGGAGTGGTGATCACCGCCAGCCACAATCCCAAGGAGTACAACGGTTACAAAGTCTACAACCAGCATGGTTGTCAGCTTGTCCCCAGAGAGGCTGACCAGGTGATCGAGTACGTGAACCAAGTTCAAGACATCGCCGCTGTTCCGGTGAGCGACGCAGATTGGGCTAGAGCGCGGGGTTTATTGGATGGTGTGGGCAGAGAAGTGCTCGACGCTTACCTGGACGCCGTCCACGCCCAGTCGCTGTATGGGGACGGGCAGGCAAAGGCGGGCCTCAAGATCGTATACACACCGCTCCATGGGACCGGCTTGAAGCCTGTGACCTCTGTTCTGGCCAGGGACGGGTTCACCAGTGTATTTGTCGTGAAGGAACAGCAGGAGCCCGACGGGAGTTTTTCCACAGTGCGCACACCCAATCCGGAGGAGACGGAGGCGCTGGCTTTGGGTATTGCCAAAGCCAAGGCTGTTGGCGCCGACATTGTCCTCGGCACTGATCCGGACTGTGACCGAGTTGGTGTGGCGGTAAAACACAATCGGGAGTACGTCCATCTAACCGGAAATCAGATTGGGGCGCTTCTGGTCAAGTTTGTCCTGGAGCAGAAAAAGGCGGATCTTTCGCCGAGGTCCACACTGATTAAGACGATTGTCACCAATGATCTCGGCGCTCAAATCGCCTTGGACTATGGACTCAATGTGGTAGACACCCTGACCGGTTTCAAATTCATCGGGGATAAAATGACCGAGTTCGAACAGTCCGGGACCAACGAGTTTGTGGCCGGGTATGAGGAAAGCTATGGTTACCTGGTGGGCACCCATGTGCGGGACAAGGACGCCGTGGTCGCGACGATGCTGATCTGTGAAATGGCGGCCTATCATCGGAAGCGTGGAAAGACATTGGCCGACGCTCTTGATGAGCTGTATCAGGAGTACGGCTTTTATTTGGACCACCTGGATTCGTTTGTGCTGGAAGGAATCAACGGCAGTGCCAAAATCGACGCTATCATGGCACTTCTGCGCACAGAGGGCAAGGACATTCTGCCTGATGTTGCCGAAGTGATCGACTACAGCCGGGGGATTCAGGATCTTCCCAAATCAGATGTGTTGAAGTTCATTCTCCGTGACGGCTCCTGGATTGCTGTCAGACCGTCGGGGACTGAGCCGAAGCTCAAAGTCTATTACTCTATCAGGCAGCCAGAGGAGAGCCTGGCTAAAGCTAAACTGGAATTAATACGAGGCCTCGTCTCTCGACAGATTATCGAGATTTAAGCTGATCGCCAGAGAAACAGCTGTGTAACACGGCGCAACCTGCAGACCAAGTTTGCACGCATTGTGTCAAACTTGGTTTTATTTTTGGGTTCAGTGGAACATTCCATGCAATATTACTGAAATAACTTCAGAGATGCCCTGAAAATATCTGCAACAACCAAAAATATTTTCATGTATTTGCAGGAATTTACATTGACCGCGGACACCTAAGAGTGCGCGGAAGGATAACCTAAGGAAAAACATCGCTATCGTGTTCAACAATCGGTTGAGCAGCCTTACCGATGATCCGTTCTACGGCCAAGTGATCGCCGGTATTGAGCAGATTGTCAGCCCCAAGAATTACAATCTGTTTTTCCGTACGGTGACAGGGCATCTGAGCAGCGATCTGGAAAAGATTGAAACACTGATAAACGATGAGAAACTCGCAGGGATCATCCTGGCCGGTTACGAGATCGACGAGCAGTTGGTGAAACAGATTAAGAAGAACAGACTGCCGCTGGTCTTGGTGGACAGCAACCTCTACGACGAGAACGTGAACATGGTCCTGAATGACAACACAACCGGAGCGCGGGCCGCAGTCGATTATTTAATCAGCCTCGGCCACAGGCGGATCGCTTTTGTGGGAGGGCCGTTGAGCCATACATCGCTGGACGAGCGCTACATAGGTTACAAACAGGCACTGCGCCGGGCCGGGATCAAGAAGAACGAGGAATACATTACCTTTTGCAAGCCGAGATTTGATGCCGATGATGGATACCGGGCCACACTGGCCATGTTGAAAAACTGCCGTCTTTTACCGACTGCTATTTTCGCCGCCAACGACATGCTGGCTATTGGCGCCATGCGTGCTGTCTTCGACCTAGATTTGGAAATCCCCAGTGATATCTCTGTCGTCGGATTCGACGACATCACAATGGCGCAGCATACAATCCCCCAATTGACAACGGTAAGGATTCAAAAGCGCGAAATGGGGACAATGGCCGCGAAAAGGCTGCTGGAGTTGCTTGAGGAGCCTGATGCCAAACCGATCAAGGTGATCGTGGGAGTGGAGTTGGTAGTAAGGGATTCTGTGGCCGAAAGCAAAGACAAGGCCGCTGTGCAAGACATGCTGTTAAGATCCGAAGCCCACGCTCAATAATCAAGCAGATGTTTGACAATGCCCGGCACATGGGCGGCACCGATGACCGCCACCACCTTGCTGCCGGGCGCTTTCTTTATATTCTGCGCCAAAACATAGTCTCGCTCGTCGATAAGCATGCTTTTCAGCTCCGGAAACTCTGCGCCGAACTTGTTTAGGATCGCCGCCAGGTTGTCCGGAGATTTCATATGCTCCATATCTGTTTCGGACAACGCGATTCCAGCCGTCAACAGGCCGAGGAAGCGGGCCAACAGCTTTGTTTTTTCCATCAGGCTGATACTCTCCCAAATGCGGCAAAAAGCAGCCTGAATGTTGCAGTCGGCAAGAATGAGCTGCGCGCCGATGGCCTTGGCGGACTTGACTGCCTGAAGCAGATCCTGGCCTGGCAGCAGGCCCCAATCCAGGGCAAGGCGCTTTTGCAAGGTGGCGATGATGGTGTTGAGGAGGAGAAACGGGAGTTCCCCATCAGCAGGAACGGCGTCTGCCTCTGTGCTGGCTTTTGCCAAAGCGACACTGCGCAGATCGTCGAGCTCAACACACACGGTCTCGGGGCGCTCGGTCTCAATGACGGCTTTCACCTGTTCGACGCTGCGTTTGGACATGTGGATTGTGCCGATCAGGATTAACTCCTTGCCGTCCAAGTGCAGCCTGGTTATACATTCCTCCATGGCCTACCGCCTCTGTTCAAATGTGTCCCTATTGATCTATGCGGCGGCAAAGTGCTTTGCCACGCATCCCAGGCCGGCTTCAGGCGAAGCGCGGCGGAAGAGGCGGAAGTTGCCGCATGACAGTAGGGATTTTTACAAATATGCAGAAATAGGGTATTGAAACTGGTTCAGGCAGTTGAGAAACGAGAAGGAGGAGTGTCTATGCGGAGACATGTATTGGTGATCTGGCTGCTGGCGCTGCTGGTTGTATGCGCGTCTGGCTGCGCCCAAAATGAAGTGGAGTCGGGTGAAGCAGCGGCTGAGAACGGCTTGGTGGCTCATTTCGCCTTTGAAGGGAATCTGGCGGATTCAACCGGTAACTTCGCCGCGGGCGAACTGATCGGCACTCTGATCGGGCCCAGTGTTGGCTCGATAACTGACAAAAGAGGCGAAGAGTACTATTCTGTCAGCTACGGTGAGGGAGTCAAAGGCCAAGCCATCAGATTCGACGGCAGCCAAGGTGTGCTGCTGCCGGGCAATCTGATCAAAGGATACACATACACCATTTCTTTGTGGATTAAGCCCGAAGTGTTCACCACACACACAACCACCTTCTTCGCAGGGGCCGGCGACACAAGCTGGATCAGCATCGTGCCGTCGAGCTGGTCGTCGGGCCATACAATGCTCTGGTCCGGCAATATCAGCTGGTACGACGGCTTGACAGGAGAAACGATTCCGCTGAACGAATGGACGCATGTGGTCGTTTCGGTTGACAGTGGAAGCGTCAAATTATACCTGAACGGCGTTGAGAAGCATTCCGGCACAGGATTCCCGGATGTGTTCAGCACGGCGGGGGACGGAGTCTACGCTTTGGCTGTCAACTGGTGGGATCCGCCGTTCATCGGCATGCTGGATGAGCTGAAAATCTACGATCGGGCATTGGCTCCCGAGCATATCAAATAAAAGTTTTGATGCGGCAGATTACCAGAGTTTATCTCGCCTATCCGAAAGGACTGCAGCAAACCGATGCAGTCCTTTCTTTAGACGAATGAAAGGGAGGGTTTATCACGCTGATCGCTCAAGGCCGCAGAGTCGGCATCAGGAATATAACGGCAGCGGACGTGCCCACATTTGTCAGGTGGTGGAATGACGGAAATCTGATGGCATCAGTCGGCTTCCGCAAAGGCTTGGGTGTGACTGTGGCACAGCTGGAGCAGCGTTTCGCCGGGGAAATCAACGATCCTGACCCACAAAGGGACTCCCGGAGGTATGTCATAGTCGATCTGGAAAACAACAGGCCGATCGGCGAGCTGGCCTACGGGGAGCTTGATCTGGAGCAGGGCAAGTGCAGGGTTGGGATCAAGATCTGTGAACTGGATTACCAGGGTAAAGGCTACGGCTGGGAATCGATGACCGTTTTCCTTGATTACCTGTTTGAACGGTTCAAGCTGAAAAAGATCGAGATAGATACTTTGGCGGACAATGTCCGGGCTTACAACTTGTACAAGAAACTGGGGTTTAGGGAAACTCGGATCGAAAAGGGCTTTTGGACCGATCCGGACGGCAATGCTCACGATGTGATTTTCATGGAGATGGAAAACCCGGCGTTGGGCGGCGGCCGTTGATATGCCTAAACGTATTATAAGGGAGGTTGATTTCATTGAATCGGATCGAAGGAACAAAAGCTTGCCGAGTCTTGCTGATCATCACTGTGTGTGTTTTGCTGAGCGGCTGTATCCCTGGCGGCGGTAGACACACGGATGAGAACCCTGCAGGGTTTTTCTGGGGCATCTGGCATGGATGGATCGCTCCTATTTCACTCATCATCGGCATCTTCCAGGATGGAATCCGTGTGTACGAGACAGCCAACACCGGATGGTGGTATGATTTTGGTTTTTACATGGCCATCATCAGCGGTTTCGGCGGATTATCCTTGCTCAGGAAATAATCATAACAGGAGTTCGAGATGTACAGGATTGTGATCGGCAGAAACTTGAGGGGGAAGACACTGGGGATTGTCGGGTTCGGCCGGATCGGCCAGAAGGTTGCGGAAATGGCCAAGGCCTTTGAAATGAAAATCATTTACTACAGCCGCAGCCGCAAACCGGAAGCGGAACGGCACCTTGCGGCCGAATACCGCTCCCTTGAGGATTTGCTCAAAACTGCCGATGTTGTTTCCCTCCATGTTCCCGGCGGTGACTCAACCAGGCATCTGCTCGGCCCGGAGCAGTTAATGCTGATGAAGCGGGAGGCCATCTTGATCAATGTTTCCCGGGGCACCGTCGTGGATGAGGCGGCTCTGGCGGAAGCGCTGTGCAGCGGCCGTGTAGCCGCAGCCGGATTGGACGTCTATGAATATGAGCTGTTCGTCAACGAACGGCTTGCCGCGCTGCCGAATGTTGTGCTTACACCGCACATCGGCTGCTCGACCTGGGATACGCGGTATGCTATGACCACCAAGGCCGTGGAGAACATCTATGAAGTGCTGGCCGGAATCTAAGGATCATCAGAGGGGATCCGGGTCCAGTACCGGAAGCGCTTTGCCCAATGATATTTGTTCTTTGTCAACCCTGCAGCTCCGTCCATAAAACTCGACTCCTGCCCTGCGGGCCGAGATGAAAGCCTTCGCAAACTGTGGATCGATGTGGGAGGCGGCAGTGACATACTCGGCGTCACTGCGCTGGGCGACAAAAAGTACCGCACCCTGGTACTGCCCTGACAGGGTCAGTTCCGCCAAAGTGTCCAGATGCTGCCGCCCTCTTGCGGTAACGGCGTCAGGGAACAAGCCTGCGCCGTTGTCCACCAAGGTGACACTCTTGACTTCCAAAAGCATCAATTTTTGCCCTTTTTTCAGCAGGAAATCGAAACGGTGCCTGCCCACAGGGTATTCACCGCGGACGAGGGACCAGGAGTCAAGTTCCGGCAGGGCCTTTTCCGCCAATGCTTTCTTGATCAATGCGTTGGGCAGGGCGGAAACCAGGGAAACCAGGCCACCGTTTTCCGTCTCCGCCAGCACTGCCGACCAGCGTGTTTTGCGGCCTGGTTTGTCGGTGGGTTTGAGCCAGACACGCCTGCCTGCCACCAGCAGTTCCCGCAGCCTGCCAGGATCCGCCAAATGAGCCTCAACTACTTCACCTTCCAGCCGGCAGCGGATCATAAACCGGTTCAGCCTTTCCAGAAAGCATGCTTCCACTATTTTACCCATGGGCAAATTAACCACTGCATCTCCGCTCCTGTTTCCCTTGCTCGCTGATCAAGGAATAATAATACCTACATAGAAGTGATGTATTGACGGATTATAGAGGGAGGAATTGGCATGGCGCTTGTTGGTGGTTTTGTTGTCCCCCATCCCCCGTTGATCATACCACAAATCGGCAAGGGCCAGGAGAGGAAAATCCAAGCGACTATCGACGCCTACCACGCAGCCGGCAGGATGATCGCCGATCTGATGCCGGACACTGTTGTGATCGTGACACCCCACTCGGTGGCCTACTCAGACTACATCCACATCTCTCCCGGCGGGACGGCCAGGGGAGATTTCGGCATGTTCGGCAGCCCCCAGGTCCAGATCAGCGCTGCATATGATCAGGAGTTTACCGCCTGGCTGGAACGCTTGAGCGAACATCGGGGCATTCCGGCGGGCACAGACGGGGAACGGGACTCGAGGCTCGATCACGGCAGCATGATTCCGCTGTACTTCATCAACAAATACTGCCAGGACTTCAAAGTGGTAAGAGTGTCCATTTCCGGGTTGCCCCTTGTCACACATTTCCGCTTTGGTGGATTGATCGCCGAGGCGGCAGAAGAGACAGGCAAGAGGGTGGTGGTTGTCGCCAGCGGCGATCTGTCCCACAAGCTGATCGAGGACGGTCCCTATGGGTTTGCTGAAGAAGGCCCGGTCTTTGATCAAAAAGTGACCGAGGCGATGCGGGCCGGCAATCTCAAACAACTTTTGGATCTCAGCGAAACTTTTTGCAGCGCGGCGGCCGAGTGCGGCTTAAGATCAGTTGTCGTCCTGGCAGGCGCGCTGGAGGGCAGGACAATCAAGCCGGAACTGCTCTCGTATGAAGGACCCTTTGGTGTGGGCTATGCCGTCGCCGCGTTTTCAATTCAATGCGCCGGACAGCGGCGGGACGGGTCAAGTGCGGAAAGCGGCGGGGAAGATGAATATGTCAAGCTCGCCAGAATGTCTCTGGAGTATTATGTCAGAAACCGGCGGCTGCTTTCCCGGCCGGACTGGATCAAGGACGAACTTCTCACAATGCGGGCCGGCGTGTTTGTGTCGCTGCACATCGGCGATGAGCTGCGGGGGTGCATCGGCACGATCGCTCCAACCGCGCCCTGTGTGGCAGATGAGATTATCCGCAATGCTGTGAGCGCCGGAATGGAAGATCCTCGATTTCCGCCAGTCAAGCAAGAAGAGCTGCCGTATTTGTCTTACAAGGTCGATGTGCTGGGCGAGCCTGAGCCGGTGCAGTCCAAGGAGCAGTTGGATCCGAAAAGGTATGGGGTGATCGTGAGCTCGGGGTACAGGCGGGGACTGCTGCTGCCTGATTTGGATGGTGTCGATACTGTCGAAGAACAACTGCGGATTGCCTGTCTGAAGGCGGGGATATCCCCCAGCGAACCGTATCAGATATCCCGTTTTGAGGTGGTGCGCCACACGTGAGCAAGCTTACTTGTGAGATCTGTCCTCATCACTGCCGCCTGGAGCCGGGCCAGGTAGGCTTGTGCCGGGCCCGGGCGAATGTGGACGGCCAGGTTCAGGCCATCAACTACGGCTTGATCACCTCTGCGGCGTTGGATCCGATCGAGAAGAAGCCGTTGTATCATTTTCACCCCGGAAGCATGATCTTGTCTCTCGGCAGCTTCGGCTGCAACTTGCGCTGCCAGTTCTGCCAAAACTGGGAAATATCCACCGCTGGCAAAGACGATGCCAATTGGGGCAGGCTTTTGCCGGAAGAGGCCGTGGAATTGGCGCTGCAGCTGCAGAACCGGGGCAACATCGGGATTGCCTACACTTACAACGAGCCCTTGGTGGGCTACGAGTTCGTTTTTGATTGTGCCGAGCTTGCCCGTGCCCAGGGACTGAAAAACGTGTTGGTAAGCAACGGCTGCTTCTGCCGGGAGCCGCTGGAGCGGATTTTACCCCTGATCGACGCTGTCAATTTCGATTTGAAGGCCTTCAGCGAACAATTCTACCGGAGAATCGGCGGAGACCTGGAGACGGTCAAGGCAGCGATTGCCCTGGCGGCGGAGCGCACCCATGTGGAAGTGACCACCTTGGTCATTCCCGGGGAAAACGACAGCGAAGCGGAGATCAAAGCGCTCGCCCAGTGGCTGGCGGGTATTGGTAGAGACATCCCGCTGCATTTGACCCGGTTTTTCCCGCGGTACAAGTATAATGACCGTTTCCCGACTGATGTGCAGCGACTGCGGAAACTGGCGGGAATCGCCCGGGAGGACCTGGAGCATGTCTATTTGGGCAACTGCTGAAAAAGGGAGGTGGCTGTTTTGGATCAGGACCTCACGCGTGAAGCCAAAGCACTGATTGAACACCATGGGGGAACAGGGTATGTCTTTGGGACGGGCGTGCTGGATCAAGCTGGGCAGATTGCCGGCGGACTGGGCAAAAACGCTTTGGTTGTGGGTAATGACAAACACACAAGGATTGTCCTGGAGCGGGTAATCAAAAGCCTCGCCGCGAATGGGGTGACAGCCCGCCCAACTTTGGGGGCGCGGCCGAACACACCCATCGACGATGTTTACCGGATTGCCGGCGAGATTCGGAGAAGCATGCCCGATGTGGTTGTGGCTGTAGGCGGGGGCAGCACTATCGACGCAGCCAAGGCGGCCGCAGCCGCCGCCTGCCTTGGTGGAGATGTTGATCGCTTTTTCGGCACGGGCCTGGTCAGCGAGGCTCTGGACAAGTCGGGAAAAAGCTTGATTCCGGTTGTGGCCGTGCAGACCATCGCCGGATCCGGGGCTCATCTGACTAAGTACGCCAACGTCACTGATCTGGCAAAAGCCCAGAAAAAGTTGATTGTGGATCAGGCACTGGTCCCGCCCCGGGCGGTGTTCGACTACGCTGTGACAGTTACCGCCGGCACTGATGTGACTATTGATGGAATCTTGGATGGGATGAGCCATCTGGTGGAGGTGTTCTTCGGCACCAATGCGGAAGATTTGGACAAGTATCCGGTGGTTGAGCGGCTGATCAAGATCGGTTTGCCGCTTTTGATCCAAGGTGCGGCGAAGGTGCTTTCCGACCCTCATGGCCTGGAAGGGCGGGAGATGGTGGGGCTGGCGACGGATCTCGGAGCGTGCGCCATCATGATCGGCAGCACCAATGGGCCGCATCTGAACAGTTTTTCATTAGTGGACACAGCAAGCCACGGCCGGGCTTGCGGCATTCTCAATCCATACTACGCAGTTCTCTTTGCGGCGGCGGTCGAGCGTCAGCTGATGGCGCTGGGCAGGGTTCTGGCAGCGCATGGCATGATCGCTGAGGATTTGGAGGGGCTTTCAGGACGGGATTTGGCCTTGGCGGTGGCTGAAGGCATGCAGCGGTTCCTGCAAAGCCTCGGGGCCCCTATTTCATTGAGAGAACTCCAGGGTTTCAGCACAGATCACTTGGAGAGGATGCTGACAGCGGCGAAAGATCCACAGCTTAGGATGAAGCTGGAAAACATGCCGATTCCGATTCCACCGCATAAGATTGACAGCGCCATTGGATCTGTGCTGGAAGCCGTGGCGGCGGGCGATCTGCGGCTGGTCCAAACCCTCTAAAGTGCGCCACAGCGCTGTGCAGGGCGAAAGGAGCCCTGATAATGGACTTTGCCTGCGGCAGGTGTTATAATGTATTTTAGTGATTACATTTGAAGATTATTACAAAGGACATGGATTAGGATGGGACTTAATCAGAACGAGCTTGATCCTCTGGAAGACTTGGTTGCGGAAGAGGATCAACAGACAACTGACACCCAGGGTGAGCCTAGGCATCAAGAAGGCAAACAGGTTAGGCTGGCGTTGGATCTGGTCGAACCAGGCGACGAAGCGAACGATTACGGCCGCTACACCCGGGTGAGCAAAGCGCTTCCCCAAGGTGTCACATCTAGAATGCTCTACAAAGACGTGGTGCTCATTGCTTGGCCTGCATTCGTCGAGTTTATCCTGACACAGCTGACATCCATGGCGGACATGATCATGGTTGGGCAGTTGGGTTCCTGGGCGATTGCCGCAGTGGGGTTGACCACACAGCCTAAGTTCTTGTTGATGACGATGTTCATGGCCATGAATGTGGGGGCGACCGCCCTGATTGCCCGAGCCAAAGGCGCAGGCGACCGTGAACGGGCCAACCTGATCCTGCGCCAGGCGATCCTTTTGACAGCGGTCCTGTCGCTGATATCGGCGGTTGTCGGTTTCATCTATTCCGAAACACTGGTTAGATTCATGGGTGCCGCTGACGAGCAGACGTTGGCGGGCGGCACTGTTTATTTGCGGATCCAAATGGCCGGGTTTGTGCTGCTGGCATTGACCAGCACCTTCACTGCCGCCCTGCGCGGGGTGGGCAATTCCCGGATAACCATGACTTACAACCTGATTTCCAATCTGGTCAACGTTGTGTTCAACTATCTATTCATTTACGGCAAATTCGGCTTTCCGCGCTGGGAGCTGGCGGGAGCCTCTTTGGCTACGGTCATTGGGCAGACGGTGGCATTTGTGCTTGCGCTGGCAGTCGTTCTCCGCGGCAGGAACTATGTCCATCTCCAATTCCGGGCAGGTTTCAAACCGGACCTAAAGGTTATGAAGAGCATAGTAAACATCGGTTTCCCGGCCATGGTCGAGCAGATGCTGATGCGGGCCGGGGCCATCATGTATGTCAAGACCGTGGCTGCGTTGGGAACTGTTGCCTATGCCACACACCAGATCGGTATGAATATCCAGGCCTTGTCGTTCATGAACGGCCAGGCATTCAGTGTGTCGGCAACCTCGCTGGTAGGTCAAAGCTTGGGCAAAAAGCGCCCCGACATGGCCCAAGCCTATGCCAGGCGGACCAGGATGCTGGGAATGATGATCTCGATTGTGCTGGGAATTGCCTTCTTTTTCTTCGGAGAACGGATTGTGTCCTGGTATGCCAAGGAACCGGAAGTCATCGCTATGGGCGCCAGCATTCTCAAGCTGGTGGCTTTGATCCAGCCGTTCCAGTCTTCCCAGTTCATCCTGGCAGGCGCTCTGCGCGGCGCCGGTGACACCAGGAGCGTCGCGGTGATTACATTCGTGACTGTGCTATTGATTCGGCCGAGTTTGGCTGTCCTCAACATTCAGGTGTTCGGGTGGGGCTTGATGGGCGCCTGGTATGCTTTGGTCACAGATCAAATCGTCCGCTCGGCCCTTGTGCTGCTCCGGTACAATTCGGGCAAGTGGAAGAGTGTCAGGGTCTAAGGAGCGGACGGACATATGACAGGAAAGGCTTGGTTTCGGGAGTTGACAACCCACATCGATCCATTGATCCGCCGGCATCCCCTGGTGATCATCGCCATCGACGGCAGCAGCGGCGCAGGCAAAACAGAGTTGGCCGCGGGGCTTCGGGAGTGTTACGATGCTAATTTGTTCCATATGGATGATTTCTTCCTGCAGCCCCATCAAAGGACCGAGGCCAGGCTTAGGGAAATCGGCGGCAATGTGGATTATGAACGGTTCAAAGCTGAGGTCCTGGAACGGATCAGTTTGACCGAAGGTTTTGCATACCAGAAATACGACTGCAGCCAGGGAAGGCTGACAGACTATGTTCAGGTTGAACCCAAAGCGGTGAATATAGTTGAAGGCGTTTACAGCATGCATCCCACTTTGATTGGATACTACCACTTCAAGGTTTTCCTGACGGTCTCAAGGCATCTTCAGCTGGAGCGGATTGGTAAGCGCAGCGGGGAAGCGCTCCTAGAACGGTTCGTCAAGGAGTGGATTCCAAAGGAAAATGAGTACTTCCGCCACTTTGGGGTGCGGGAGCAGGCGGATTTGGTGATTGACACGTCCAGATAGAGAACAGGAGCGCGCCCTAATCATCTTCACACTGATCCCTTCCGCGATATTCCTGGATAGGATATTAATCCAGGAGAGATTTCCTGCGGGATATTGACTTTTACCTAACCACCTGCTATACTTTTGAATTGCCGGGCGAATAGCTCAGCTGGAAGAGCACCTGCGTCACATGCAGGGGGTCACAGGTTCGAGCCCTGTTTCGCCCACCAGCGGTAGTAGCTCAATTGGTAGAGCATCGCGTTGCCATCGCGAAGGTTGCGAGTTCGAGCCTCGTCTACCGCTCCAGTGCCGATGTAGCTCAGCAGGTAGAGCACTTCCATGGTAAGGAAGGGGTCACCGGTTCAAGTCCGGTCATCGGCTCCAAACTTTTTTCGCGGAAGTGGCGGAATTGGCAGACGCGCAAGGTTGAGGGCCTTGTGGGAGCAATCTCGTAAGGGTTCAAGTCCCTTCTTCCGCACCAATGGGGAACCGTGGTGTAGTTGGTTAACACACCGGCCTGTCACGCCGGAGATCGCGGGTTCGAGTCCCGTCGGTTCCGCCATCCCCTTAAAGCAAACAAAAGGTGCATTCCTGAAAGAAACGCACCCACTGCATCAAAAAACCGGGCTAAATCCGGTTTTATTTATTTTTCACCTACAATCTGCAGCTCCGGCTGAAGATCCACATCAAACTTGTCTTTGATCGTCTTCTGAATATGGGCAATCAGTGCCAGCACATCCTGGGCCGTGGCGCCGCCGGTATTGACGATAAAGCCGGCATGTTTGGTGGACACCTCTGCGCCGCCGATCCGGTACCCCTTAAGGTTTGCCGCTTCGATCATAGGCCCGACATAATAACCGGGAGGCCTTTTGAAGGTGCTTCCGGCACTGGGCAGATCCAGCGGTTGGCACGCTCTGCGCTTTTCCTGCAGTTCCTTCATTTTCGCCAGGATCTCGCTTTGATTGCCAGGCCGCAGCTCGATCACAGCTTCCGCCACGATCACTCTTTCTTCCTGGACGCGGCTGCGGCGGTATCCGTAGCTGAACTCGGATTTCTTCCACACACCTACTTCATCCGGTGTCACCCAAGTGATTTCCTCAACCAGCGGCCCGATTTCGCCGCCGTAGGCACCGGCATTCATGTAAACTGCGCCGCCGAGGCTGCCGGGAATGCCCACTGCGAATTCCAAACCCGTCAGGCTGTGCCGCGCAGCCAGTTTGCTTAACGAACTGAGCAGGCATCCGGCTGTGGCACGGATTTTAGTCCCTGCGGCTTCCGCCTTGGCAAAGTGTTCCGCCAGCTGAATAACTAGGCCGCGGATACCTTTGTCGGTAACCAAAAGATTCGATCCGTAGCCGATCACTGTCACCGGCAGCTGATGCTCCCGGGCATATTTGAGCGCTTCGTGAACTTCTCCAATTGTCCTGGGCTTGCACAGCAGATCCGCCGGCCCGCCTACTCCCAGCGATGTCAGGTGAGCCATGGGAAAGTTTTTGAACCATTCCACGGTCAACTGCTCCCTTCTTTCTCTCTCTTTTTTATTATACGCCATATAAGCAAAAAAAGGCAGGTGTCTGCCTTTTTCCGGTAAATTATTCTTATTTCGCCGGCCGGTGGGCTTTGATGAACTCACTAGGGTGGGCCCAGTATTCCCGCACTTTTGCTTTAGGCCACGCCTGGCCGTTGGTCCGAGGCCAGCCGTTTTGGGGCAGGTATTTGATTTTGATCTCAAAATGCAGGTGGGGAGAGAAGCGGTTGTTCGGCCCCCGGCCTACGGTGCCGATGATCTGGCGGCGGCCCACGATTTCTCCTTCTGCGACCCACCGCTGTTCCAGATGGGCGTACTGAGACCAGACCGTGCGGCCGTCGGGGAGATGGTGTTCGATCATGACGATGTTGCCTTGGGCGGTGTTGAATCCGGAAAACCGGACAATACCGTGGGCAACACTGTAGACCGGCTGGCCCCAATCGGCCAGGGGTGAGCCGTACATATTCCAGTCTTCGCCGGGATGCCAGGTGCCGCTGTAACTGCTCCAATCAAGAAACCCATAGCCGGTGACGCCCCAGCCCTTGCCGTTTTGATCGCCCACAGGAAAATCAAACCCGTCTGTGAGGGGAACAACCAGTTCCGGTCCGGATGGAGGTGGGGCGGATCCGGAATCAGGGCCCGGTTCGCCGCCGGATGGCAATCCCGAATCTGGAAGCAGTGAAAAGACGCAGCCGGTGAGGAGCAGCGCCGTGATGATTACCGCTGCCGCCTGACAGTATTGAAAGTGGTACCTCATTCGTCCATCTTCCTAACTAACATTAGTTAGCGATGCCTAAACCTTATCATTGAACGCAGTCGCTGTCAATAATGGAGATTATTGTCAGCGGAAAGGAAACTGGTCCGGGAGAGAGAATAAGTTTAGTGAAAGGAGGCGTGGTTTGACCTGTGCGGATTGGTGTGGCGGCACTTGCCTTGTTCATCCTGATTGGAATCACTGCTCAAACTGGATCAGCCCAGGGAGCGCTGCTGCCGGTAAACCCTGAACAGCCCTACCGGCAAGGCCTGCGCCTTGATCCGAATACCAGCTACCGCATGGCTTTGGATCTGAAAGCCAGTGAAGCGAATGCCATCATCGCCTTGACAGTGGAATTGTACGACCGCGGTGGCGAACAAATCGGAAAGTCTCAGGTGCAGCGCGGGTTGGGAGTTCCCAACCACTGGTACAGCTTGGGTATCGAGTTTTATGTTCCTGAAAACGCCGCGGAAGCATTTTTGATCCTCAGTGTGGATCGGGAGGCTGTGTATTGGTGGGATGCGTTGAGGCTCACCAAAATCGATACGAGCCTTTCAGCGATCCGCCAGTTCTGGGAAGAAAGGATCAACACCTATGGGCAGGTGTACACCGGTTTGGTGGTTGACGCCCGGGGTTTGGGCCTCGGCCGCGGCATGAGCCCAAGGATTTGGTCCGAGTCGGGTCAGCTGATTTACGGAGGTATATCGGCAACCTATGACTTTCTACAGCATGTGGGCCTGGCGAGCTACGGCAGTGAGCTGACGCCGGAACTTCTGCAGCGGATCAGTGTTGATCCTGAATTCCCGCTGGCGGTGCCCTTGGTTGTCAAAGCAGTGCGGGTGGTGGAACCGGCGCGGACAAGTGTTGTCATCAGCAATGAGGCGGCGGAGCAGATCTTGAAGGCATTGGCCGCTTACGACTTTTTAGCCCGTTTTGCAGTCATTTTTCTGATCGATTAGGGGTGGGCGCTTTGGATACTGTACTCTTAAGTTCAATACTCCGGCGCTTGGCCGATTCGCTTCAGGCCAAGTCCGGAGGTCACAGTTTCAGGATCACTGTCGGATTCGACGGTTTTGTCGATCAAATCATAGAAGTTGTGGATAAACGCTATTCCGCCTCCGACTACGCGAAAATTGAAACCATTGCCCAGTTCGGTGAGCGGATTCAGCGCAGCGCAGGCTTAAGCACAAACATCGAACTGGTGCCGAAGCTCGTCAAGATCGGCGGCAACGGCCCGATCATGGCTAACGCCCTGGCCAGGGCCGGGCAGAAAATTGCTTATCTGGGGGCTTTGGGAACTCCTGAGATTGAACCCACCTTCCATGAGTTTGTCAAAAACTGCCGACAGGTGGTGTCGTTTGCCAATCCCGGCCGGACTGACGCCTTGGAATTTCTTGACGGCAAGATACTCATGGGCAAGCTGACCTCTTTGACCGAGATCACCTGGGAGAGCCTGTCTGGCAGGTTGAGTCCGGATATGCTGAGAGAGCTGTTCGCGGAACCGGATTTAGTGGCCACCGTCAACTGGACCATGATACCTTACATGAATGATTTGTGGGAGAACCTGTACCGGTTCCTCGAAACCGAACAGCCCACCAAACGCCCATTCATGTTTGTCGACTTGTGCGATCCGGAAAAACGGAGCACCGAGGATATCCGCCGGGCAATGGGGCTGTTGAACCAGTTTTCCCGGTTTTACAACGTAGTTTTGGGCCTTAATCTCAAAGAAGCGGCGGAAGTGGCCAAAGCCGTGGGAATTGGGCTTTCCCAGCCCGTTCAAAGCACATCGTTGGCGGAGATCACCCAAGAACTGGGCCGTCATCTTCAGCTTTGGGGTGTAGTCGTGCATGCCTTGAAAACATGTGCCGCCGTGTGCGATGGAGAGTTTGCCGAGGTTTACGGGGCATACTGCGAACGGCCGAAACTGACAACCGGGGCTGGGGACAATTTCAATGCCGGTTTTTGCCTGGGCCTGCTTTTAGGCCTGCCCCTCGATGGGATACTGGCTTTGGCGTCGGCATGCTCGGGTTTCTACGTCCGCCGCGGTTACAGCCCTAATTATCAGGAGTTGCAGGAGTTTGTGGTTTTGTGGCAAAGTAATATCGGAAGAAGCTTTTAAGCTTTATTATTAAAACAAGGAGAGATAAGATGAGCAAAGCTGAGTTGAACCGAGCTGAGTTGAGCAAAGTTGAGAGGGAACGGGGTTTCTTCGGAGAGTTCGGGGGGCAGTTCGTACCCGAGGGGCTGAAACAGGCTTTAGATTATCTTGCCGAAGCCTACACCGAGGCAAAAAACGACCCTGAGTTTCGCCAAGAGCTGAATTACTATCTCAAGCACTATGTGGGCCGTCCAAGCCCTTTGTACCATGCCCGCCGTTTGAGCGAGAATCTCGGCGGCGCCCAGATCTACCTCAAGCGGGAAGATCTCAACCATACCGGCGCCCATAAGATAAACAACGTGATCGGCCAAGTGCTGTTGGCCAGGCGGATGGGAATCAAGCGAGTGATTGCCGAAACCGGGGCAGGGCAGCACGGTGTCGCCACTGCCACAGTGTGCGCCTTGTTTGGTATGGAATGTGTTGTCTACATGGGCGAAGAAGACACTCGGCGCCAGGCGCTGAATGTGTTCCGCATGGAGCTGTTGGGGGCCAAGGTTGTCCCGGTGAAATTTGGCAACCGCACGCTCAAGGAAGCGGTTGACGCGGCCTTGGAGGATTATGCCCAGAACTACCGCAGCACATTCTACATGCTGGGTTCTGCGGTTGGCCCCTATCCTTATCCGGACATTGTCCGGGATTTCCAGTCAGTGATTGGCGAAGAGACGAAAGTCCAGTCCATGGATCAGTTCGGGCGCTATCCCGATTACCTAATCGCCTGCGTAGGAGGGGGGAGCAACGCTATCGGCCTGTTTGCTCCGTTCTACCATGACAAGGAAGTGAAGTTCATCGGTGTGGAGCCGGGCGGCAGAGGCAGTATGGCAGGAGACAACGCGGCAGCGATCAACTACGGCGTGCCTGCTGTGATTCACGGCTTCCGCTGTTATGCCATCATGGACGAAAACGGGGAACCATCCACCACCCATTCCATCGCCGCCGGCTTGGACTATCCCGGTGTCGGGCCGGAACACAGTTTCTACCACGCCACCAAGCGGGCAGAGTATGTCACTGTGTCGGACGAGGAAGCCCTGGACGCATTCCGAGTGCTGTCTCAGACCGAAGGCATTATTCCCGCCCTGGAGAGCGCCCATGCCGTCGCCTATGGGATCAAGCTGGCTCCAACACTGCCGCGGGATCAGATTATTGTGGTGAATCTCTCCGGACGGGGAGACAAGGATGCCCTGCAGGTCTATGAAATGATGAGGGAAGGAGATCGAATTGCTCGATAAGTCGAAGCGCACAATTGTCAGTTTATGCTTGCTGGTTGTAGTCGTACTGCTGTCCGTATACTTCTGGCGGTCGATTCCTGGGGCCATTCCCGACGGTGTGTACACCGGAACGGCTCAGGGCTACGGTGGTCCTTTGACATTGGAAGTGACAATCGCCGAAGGCAAGATCGCCGCCATCGAGATATTGGAGCACAAGGAAACGCCGTTTGTGGCCGCAGGGGCGATCTCTCAGATTATCCCGGCGATCATTGAGGCCCAAAGTGCCGATGTGGATGTGATCAGCGGAGCTACAGCCACCAGTACAGCGATCAAAGAAGCGGTCCGGCAGGTGCTGACGGAAAACAGGTAATGGTGAACCCTTTCTGACTATCCCGGGCGCGGTGTGGTTAAACTATCAAAAAACAGAGTCAAGGAGGGACACCGTGCCGAGCAAGGAGCAGATGAAGCTGGTCGGCCAGACATGCAGCGAATACGAGCGGGAGTCAGAAGAAGCGGAGCGCAGCTGTGAATCATGCCGCCATTGGATTGGTGAGCAGTCCATGTGCGAGCTTGACATTTTCATTGAGCAGCTTACTAGCCTGGATCAAACATAAAAAGCGGTGCCGAGCCGCTTTTTATCATCTGACGCCGCTGGAAGGGGAGATGTAAATGCGCCGGTTGGGTGAAGTTGTAAAAATCGAAGCGGATCAGGCCTGGGTCAAATTCACCAATCCAACTGAAGCCTGCGGCAGCTGCAAAGGGTGCCTGCGCCTGACGCTCAAGGAGCAGACCGATGAAAAAGTATTCAAGTTCCCGTTGACTATCAAAGCCGAGGTTGGAGACACTGTCATGATCGAATACCCGGAAAAAGGGATAGTCCAGACCATGCTGGTCCTCTACGGCCTGCCCATTCTCGGCCTGCTGGCTGGTTACTTTTTGGCCAATAATATCAGCGGCGACGAGACGGTTTCAGCCTTGACAGCCTTTGGCGGATTGCTGGCAGGCGGGATTGTGTCCCGCCCCGCGGCGCGGATGGTCGACGCCAGAGTCGGCCAGCCAAGGATCGTGGCTTCGGCGTGCCGGCCGCGGTAGGGTGCCGGTCAAGGCTTGAACAGCCGCTTTAGGTTCGCGATTCTGGAGGTCGCTCCGATCAGCAGGTAATCGGCGAGGGTTAAGGCGACCATTGCTTCAACAACCACAACCGCCCTGGGGACGATCACCGGATCATGCCGGCCAGTGACAGCCAATTCCACGTTTTCCTTGGCTTCCGTCACTGTCTGCTGTACCTTGCCGATGCTGGGGGTCGGTTTGAAATAGGCCCGCAGTTTCAGCGGCGAGCCGTCGCTGATCCCGCCGAGAATGCCGCCGGCATGATTGGATTGTTTAGCCAGGCTGCCGTCTTCCGCGAAGCTCAGCCAATCGTTGTGTTCGCTGCCGCGCATGTGGGCGGCCTGAACACCGCTGCCGATTTCCACAGCCTTGACGGCCCCAATGGAAAAGACAGCCTTGGCAAGCATGGCGTCGAGTTTTTCAAAGACTGGTTCACCAACGCCTGCCGGCATGCCGGTGACAATACATTCCACAATGCCGCCCGCAGAATCTTTCTCGGCTGCCAGCTGATCCAAATACTCCGCGGCTCGGGCCGCAGCTTCCTCATCGGGCATGGCCAACGGGTTAGCTTCTATCAGTGCCGGATCGAAACGAGCGGGATCAATGGTGATTTCACCGATGGCATATGTGTAAGCTGAGACTGCAACGCCAAGCTCAGCCAACAGTTGTTTGGCGACAGCCCCAGCCGCCACTCGGGCTGCTGTTTCCCGCCCTGATGCGCGGCCGCCGCCGCGGTGGTCGCGGATGCCGTACTTCTGCTGATATGTATAATCCGCGTGCCCAGGCCGGAAGACTGCCGCCAGCCGATCATAGTCGCCGGATTTGGGATCTTGGTTGGGGATCAGGATCGCGATCGGTGTTCCGGTGGAGTGTCCCTGGAACACACCGGACAGAATCTGAGCCTGATCCGTTTCCCTGCGGGGCGAAGCGTAGCGGGACCGTCCCGGCCTGCGCCGGTCCAAATCCCGCTGGATCATTTCTGTGTCCAGCTTGATGCCGGCAGGGCACCCGTCAATCACAGCGCCGATTGAGGGGCCGTGGGATTCACCCCAGGTTGTGACCGTGAAGCGTCTGCCAAAAATGGAACCGGACATGCTCTAACCTCCTGAAATTGTTAGTATGATCCTACAACAAAAACCGCTGGCACGCAAGAGAAAAGCACTTGACGAAACTGGACACACTGGGTATAATAAAATCTGTCACGGCGGCGTAGCTCAGTTGGTCAGAGCATGCGGTTCATACCCGCAGTGTCGCTGGTTCGAATCCAGCCGCCGCTACCATGTTTTACGACAAACCCTGGAATTGTACAGGGTTTTATTATTTTCTTCATAGCTCGTTCGACAGAGAACCATCCCCCGAGTGTGATATATTAACCACACTATATCCGCATAGGGGATGGTTGGGTTGAAGCATGAGTATCGGGTGGTACCCTTGGAAGTGCGGCGGCGAAGCAAGGCCCGCCAAAAGCAGCAGGCGCTTGCGCTTGACGTGCCTGTGCTGACCGTCTTGGCCGGTTTTTTTCTCGCCCGAGCCCTGCTGTTGGACGAGCTGTTGCCATTTGGGCCCGCGTTTATCGCAGCCGTCTACCGCGGGCCAAAGCCCAGGCCTGCCTGGGCGCTGTTGGGCGTCGCGGCGGGATACGCATCGTTGAATCCAACCGGCACGGCGCTGCCGATCTATCCGTATTACGCGGCCACCATGCTGGTTTGGCTGGCAGGGGGCAGCAAGGCGCTGCGCCCAAAAGACAGCTACTGGGTCTTCTGGTTTTTCGCAGCTTTTCTTGGGGTGAGAGCCCCTCTGACAATCCGTCTGTTGGGAAGCAGTTACCCCATGATCTGGTTTGCCGCCGTCGGAGAGGCTGTGATCGCCGCAGCCGCCTACAGCATGTTTTCCACATTTGTCCACAGCAAGCGGATGTACGCGTTGGATGTGAAGGAGTTTCAAATCGGGCTGATGCTGGCGGCTGTTTTTGTTGGAGCCGACCTGGTGATTTACCAGTTCCCGCTGCGGATGCTGATCATGTTTTACCTGGTTTTGGCGGCGGCAAGGATCGGCCGCGCCGGGCTGGCCTTGATGATCGGCCCTCTCATTACCTTGATCGCACTCTTGGTCAAGCTCCCGGTGGAGTTGGCGGTAATGGTGGTTGTGGTGGCGGTGGCCGCCGGTTTCTTGGCACATCTGCCCTTGGGTTTGCTTATTGCGAGCCTGATGGGGTATCTGCTCACTTTTGGCCTTCCGGTGGAGCCGGAGACTGTCAAATACTTGCTCATGCCTGCTCTGGCCGCGTTGGCCGTTTACTTGACTCCTGCCCAGCGGCTGCGGCAGCTGGAGCGGCTGCTTCCCGGGACTAAGCAGCACACCCTCAAGCAGGCTTCCCATACAATGCGGGCTCAAGAGATCCTGGAAGCCCGGGTGGAACAGTTTTCACAGGTTTTTCACGAATTGGCGGCTGTTCTGGAGGAAAGCACGTTTGTGGCTCAGCAGTTGGAAAACATGGCCCAGATCATTGCGCAGCTCAGTGCCGAACTGGGTACACAGGCTGAATTTGCCGAGGCAATCGAGGACAAGCTGTGGCGGAACCTGGACTCGGCGGAACTTAAGGAACTGACGGTGCTGCAGCAGGACGGAAGCTTCCTGGTGTCGGGTAAGTGCCACAGCCAGTGCGGTTCGTTCTGGTGCAATCAAGTCGCCAAGGAATGCGGGGATCTGTTGGGAGGAAGCTTCGCTGTGACGAGGCGCCGCTGCCTGGTGTCGGGGCAGTGCGGATTTGACATTTCCACTAAAGCAAGGTATGTTGTAGATGTAAAGACTGCCAAGATTGCCCAAGGCAGAGTGTCGGGGGACAGTAACGCCATCTTTGCCTTGTCGGCGAACCGGGTCGGGCTTTTGATCAGCGACGGAATGGGCACAGGCGAACGGGCAGCGAGCTACAGCCTGGCCACCATCAGGCTTTTGGAAAAAATGATCCGCGTCGGTTATGACCCCGGCTTGGCGGTGAAGGTGATCAATCAGGTTCTTTTGGCCCGCAGCATGGCAGACAGCTTTGCCACCATCGATTTTGTCATCGTCGATTTGGAAACAGGTCAGCTTGAGTTTCTCAAAATCGGCGCGGCCGCCAGTTTCATCAAGCGGGGGCGCAACGTCGAGGTTGTGCAGAACCATGCCCTGCCGGTAGGCATCCTCAACCATGTGGAAGTGGAACCGGAGCGGCGGCTGCTTTATGAAGGCGACTACCTCGTCATGGTCACCGACGGGGTGCTGGAGTCTCAAGGCCAGATGGTCAATAAGGAGCAATGGATGTGCCAAATCCTCAGGCGAGCCGATGACGGGCAGGACTGCCAGGAAATGGCCAATCAGCTGCTGCTGCAGAGCATAGAGGCAGCCGGCGGCGGAGTGGTGGACGACATGATGGTCCTGGTGGCAAAGCTTGTGCGGAATGATCCGGAAATTCATCCATACCAAAGGAGTTAGAGTGTGTGAACGCCGATCTGCTGACAGAATTTGTGGCCAATATTAAGGCCCGTCAGCTTCTAGAGCCTGGTGACAAAGTGCTGGTCGCCGTCAGCGGCGGGTCCGACTCCATGGCGCTCTTGCATTTGCTCTGCCGGGCGGAGCTGGCTCCTTTGGGAGTCTTTCACCTCAATCACCGGCTGCGTCCCGAAGCCGAGCAGGAAGCTCAATTTGTCGCCGAATACGCCCAGAAGCTTAAACTGCCTGTATACACATATGAAAGCGATATCAAAGACTGGGCTTTTAAACAGCGGATTTCGGTGGAGACGGCGGCCCGGGAAATGCGCTACCACCTGCTTGGGGAGTGCATGGAAAAACATGGTTTCACCAAGGCCGCTCTGGGGCATCATAAGGATGATCAGGCCGAAACAGTGCTGCTGCACTTGATCCGCGGCAGCGGATTACCCGGGTTGGCAGGCATGAAACCCAAACGGGACCGTTTCATCCGGCCGCTGCTGCCTTTCACCAAGGAACAGATCCTCGGCTACTGCCGTGCTTTTGACATTACTTACCACCAGGATCACTCCAATTTCAGCCGTGAGTATGAACGGAACAAGCTGCGGCTGGAACTGATTCCCCTGATCGAGTCCAAGCATAACCCCAGGTTCCGCCATCATCTGGCGCAGCTGGCGGATATCGCCGGCGCTGAGGACCAGGAACTGGCGGATCAGGTGCGGCGGATGCTTCCCGAGCTTGCCTATGGGAAATACGGTGTGACACATCTTAAGCGGGACAAGTTCTGCCGGCTGTCTCTCGCTTTTCAGCGCCGGGTTCTGCAGAGTCTGATCTCCGAAGCCCGGCAGAGCCCCCAATGGGCTTCGTTTGAACACATTGAGACTTTAAGGGCACTGATCTTGCATAATGACTGTTTCACTTATAAATTGCCCCAATTAACAGTGATTGGCGAGTCGAATAATATAGTGTTCGGTGAACCACAGACACCTGAGTGGGAACCGGGGCCTTTGCCTGTGCCTGGCACCGTGTCGGCAGGCGATTTTCGGATCCGGACCGAGATTGTGGCCTTAGACCGGGACTACACCTGTGACGGACAGGGTGAGGACTTTGCCCTGGATGCGCTGCGCCTGCCCTTGGTTTACCGGCGGCGCCAACCCGGTGATGCGATGCAGGTATTCGGCGGGACCGGCAAAAAAAAGATCAAGGATCTGATGATTGAAGCCAAAATCCCTCGGTACCTTCGGGATCATATCCCTGTCATCTGCGATCAAGAGGACATCCTATGGGTATGTGGTGTCAGAAGAAGCGAAAAAGGGCGGGTTACCCCTGACACCAAAGCAATTCTCCGTATAATATTGGAGGATGTCAAAACATTGCCATCATGATCAGCCTGTGCTATAATAAAAAAACATGGGTGGATTCATGCATTGGTTTTAGCCTGGTTAGACGGCAGTGGACCGTGTTTGGAAAGGAGGTTGCATTTTGCATAGATTCCTTCGACAAATCAGCCTTTATCTGTTGATCACCATCATTCTCGTGATGGTTATCCAAGGCATGTACCAATCTGTAGATCCGGTCAAGGACTTGACCTATACAGAGTTGAACAACTATATAAAGGACAGACAGGTAAAGACCGCAGTGTTAATCGGAGAGCAGGGCATTGAGGGCACTTTGACGGACGGGACCAGGTTCCGGTCAATGGTCCCGGCTGGCAAAATGGCAGAAATCAGTGACTTGCTCATTGAACAGAATGTCGCTGTGGAGGCACAGCTTCCCCAAGGCACGTCTTGGTGGGTGGCGCTGCTGCCCAATATTATCACTTTGGTGGTTTTTGTCGCCATCTGGCTGTTTGTCCTCAATCAAATGCAGGGCAGCAACAACAAGGCCATTTCGTTCGGCAAGAGCCGGGCCCGCCTGCATACAGACGACAAAGGGCGGGTCACCTTCAATGACGTGGCCGGGGTGGACGAGGCCAAGCAAGAGTTGGTCGAGATTGTCGAGTTCCTCAAGCATCCCAAGAAATTCGCCGACCTGGGAGCCAAGATTCCCAAGGGTGTACTGCTGGTAGGGCCGCCCGGAACGGGCAAGACTTTGCTGGCCCGGGCTGTGGCCGGTGAAGCCGGCGTGCCGTTTTTCAGCATCAGTGGCTCAGAATTTGTAGAGATGTTTGTTGGGGTCGGCGCCTCCCGCGTCAGGGATTTGTTCGACACAGCCAAGAAAAACGCTCCCTGTCTGTTGTTTATCGACGAACTGGACGCCGTGGGCCGGCAGAGAGGCGCCGGGCTTGGCGGCGGCCACGACGAGCGGGAGCAGACCTTGAACCAGCTCCTGGTTGAGATGGATGGGTTTGAGATCAACTCCGGCATTATCGTCATGGCGGCCACCAACCGCCCCGACGTGCTGGATCCAGCCCTGCTGCGTCCAGGCAGGTTCGACCGCAAAGTGGTCGTGGAACGGCCGGATTTAATCGGCCGGGAGGAAATCCTGAAGATCCATGCCCGCAACAAGCCGCTGCACGGGGTTGACCTCAAAGTGCTGGCGAAAAGGACTCCCGGCTTCGCTGGAGCGGATTTGGAGAATCTGTTGAATGAAGCGGCGATTCTCGCCGCCCGCAAAGGCCAGAAGAAGATCACCATGCTGGAATGTGAAGAAGCTATTGACAGGGTGATCATGGGGCCTGAGAAGAAACGGCGTGTCCTTACAGAGGAGGACGTGGCGGTCTTCGCCTACCACGAGGCTGGGCACGCGGTGGTGGCCTATTACCTGCCTGAGGCCGATCCGGTGCACAAAGTGAGCATCATCGGGCGCGGCCAGGCTGCAGGGTATACCATGTACCTTCCGGAAACCGAACGCTATGTGATGACCAAAACCAAGCTGCTGACCGAGCTCACCGCCATGCTCGGGGGGCGGGCCGCGGAGATTCTGGCGTTCAATGAAGCAAGCACCGGTGCTCAAAATGATTTGGAACGGAGTACAAAGATCGCACGTAAGATGGTAATGGAATGGGGAATGAGTGAGAAACTGGGGCCCTTGACCTTCGGCAATCCCGGCGGCGAAGACTTGGTGTTTTTAGGCAGAGATATCTCCCGGGACCGCAACTTCAGCGAGCAGATTGCCGCCGCCATCGACAGTGAAGTTCGGAATATCATTGAAAGCTCCTACCAGAAAGCGCTGGATATTCTGACTGAACACCGGGACCGCCTGGATGCCCTGGTGGAAGTGCTGAAAGCAAGAGAAACGATCACCAGGGAAGAATTCGAAGCGATCATGGAAGGCAGGGACCTGCCAGAACCCGCTGTTGATGTGCCGGAACAGGTGGCGGCCATCAAGGAAGAGGAACAGAAGCAGCGGGAACCGATTATCAAGCCGAAGCAGGAACCGGTAGTAGGTGTCGAATAGCGCAAAAAATGGGGCCGGAAGTTCCCGCCCGGTTGGCACACCGGCCGGGAACTTACATAAGATGTTACGAATGGCATTTTTCAAGGAGGTAGTGCTGTGTCGGACAAAATAGTGTTGAAAAACATGGTTTTCTACGGCTATCATGGTTCTTTTGCCGTGGAAAAGGAGTTGGGTCAGAAAATCGCCGTCGATCTGGAAGTCTACACTGACTTGCAGAACCTCCAAGACGACACCGAGCTATCTTTCAATTATGTGGACGCGTACACAGTCATCAAGGAGATTGTGGAAGAACAGGAGTTCAACCTCGTGGAAACAATGGCGGAGACCATCGCCGAGCAGATCCTGTCGTCCTATGACGTGGAGAAGGTAGTGGTCAGGGTTCGCAAAAGCCAAGTCCCGGTGGGAGGTTATGTGGATTACCTCGAGGTGGAAATCGTCCGCCCGCGTTAGACGATGTGATATAAAAGCCCAGGAGAGTCTGGTTTTCAGCTCCCCTGGGCTTTTTGTTTTTGGGCTTTTACTGGACAACTTCCTCTGTGGCCATCGAGGCCCCGGTAACAGCTTCCGCTAGGTTGTTGGCATGGTCGGCGATCCGCTCTAGGGTGCTGATCACATCCAGGAATAGGACCCCCGCTTCCGGATGGCACTTGCCTTCATTGAGGCGCTTAATGTGGGTTTCGCGGTAAAGTTTTTCCAGATTGTCTATCTCGTCATCTTCCAAAATCAGGCTCTGGGCGTCTTCGACACTCTCAGTGCGGAGCACTTCGATAGCTCTGGCATACACCGATTCCACTTTGCTGTACATGGTGTTCAGTTCTTCCACAGCCATCTCGCTGAAGCTGATATTGTGCTGAATCCGCTCCTGGGCCAGTTCTGCGATATTGGTGGACAAGTCCCCCACCCTTTCCACATCGTGGACGGAATGGAGCAGATTGGTGATTTTTTTGTGCTGCTTAAGGGTCCAGGGATTGCCTGAGGCTTCGGTCAGATAGACGATGATCTCCTTTTCCAACAAGTTGAGGGTTTCTTCTTTTAGCATCACGCTGTCCACCAGTTTTGGATCGGCTTTCATGAATGCATGGAACGACTCCCACAGCATCTGCATGGAGATTTCGCACATCCGCAGAGCTTCGCGGGTGGCGGCGATCAGCGCGGCTGGTGTGTGGAGGATGTTCCGGTCCAAGTACTGCGGTCTGACACCGGGGCCGTGTTCCTCGCCGGGGACAAGCCATTCAATGAAGCGGACGTACTGCTTGATGAAAGGATAGAAGAGCAGCGTGTTGCCCACGTTGAATATGGTATGAGCGTTGGCGATTTGCCGAGCCACGGTGGTGCCGGAATGGGTGACTACCCAGATAAACGGTTTGAGCAGGATTATAAAAACGATTACGCCGACAATCTTGAACACCACATGTGACACGGCGGCCCGTTTGGCGGCCACATTGGTTCCGATGGAAGCCAAAAGCGCGGTGATGCATGTGCCGATGTTGGCACCGAAAGCGAGGGCGATTCCCGAAGGCACGTCGACCAATCCCTGCAGGGCCAGGGCGATAACCAAGCTCGTAGTGGCGCTGCTGCTCTGAATGATCACGGTGAACAAGGTTCCGGCAATGACGCCGAGGATGGGGTTGCGGCCGAAGTTGACCAGCATGTTGATGAAGGGTTCGTATTCTTTCAGCGGGCTGATGCTTTGACTCATGATCTTTATTCCGAAAAACAGCATGCCGAAGCCGAGCGTGGCGAGGCCAATGGACTGAATCTCTTTCCTGCGGCTGAGAAAATTCATGATGGCGCCAATTCCAAGAATGGGCAGGGCGAAGTCGCTGATGTCAAAGGCTACGATCTGTGCTGTGATGGTGGTGCCGATAGCGGCTCCCATGATCGTGCCCACTGCTTGGCTGAGGTTCATCAATCCTGCGTTGACGAAACCTACTACCATCACCGTGGTGGAACTGCTGGATTGAATGAGCATCGTGGCCAACGCTCCTGTGAGGATGGCGACGATCGGGCGGGATGTGAATAATTCCAGGATGCGTTTCAGTTTGTCTCCGGCGGCGTTTTGGAGGCCCTCAGACATCTTGGCGATCCCAAAAAGAAAAAGGCCAAGGCCTCCTATCAAACCGAATATAATATCTAAACTCATGAACCTACCTCGCTTCCTCAAAAAAATCCCCATCATAGATTCGGTACGATGCTCCGAAATCCTGCAAAATCTTACAGCCGGTGTGCTAACACGTTGATAAGGAAGTGTTAAATAAATCCCTAGTCCAGCTCTCGAAGCTCGCGGCGGTAGGCTTTGCCGAGAGAAATCAAGCCTCGCTTTTTGGCTTCACGGTCCAGCCTTTTGTCCTGTGCGAGGGCGATCATGGCGTTTTTTATCATCTTAAGCTTTTCCTGCCGGGTCACAGCTATACCTCCTTTTAGGATCATTATGTGCAGGCTAGTCCAAACTTATGCCAAAAAATGGAAGCGCCGCCCTCAGCCAAAAATCAGGCGGACGATCAACACAGACACTAAAAACCCGGCTAGATCAGACACGAGCGCGGCGGGAAGGCAGTGGCGGATCTTGCGGATGCCCACAGCGCCGAAATAGACAGTCAGGACATAGAATGTTGTTTCCGTGCTGCCCTGCATGGTGGCGGCGATCAGCCCGATCTGCGAATCGGGCCCATGCTCTTGGATAATCGCCGCCAGTGTGCTCAAAGCCCCGGAACCGGAGAGCGGCCTGATCAAGGCCAAAGGAATCACTTCTTCGGGAATCCCCACTAGAGCGGCGGCGGGAGTGAGCACACGCATCACAAACTGCATCATCCCTGTTCGCTGAAAAACCCGGATCGCCACGAACATGGCCACCAAATAGGGGATGATCCGCACCGCGGTGTTGAACCCTTCCTTGGCGCCTTGGACAAAACTTTCATAAACGGGGACTTTGCGGGCCAGGCCAATTGCCGGTATGATTATCATCAGGGCAGGGATTGCCCAGGTGGAAAACAGATTAATGGCGTAGATCACAGTTTCATTCCTCCTGTGCGGGCTTTCCTGAGGAAATAGTCGGCAATTACGGCAGCAGCCGTGGAGGCGGCTGTGGCGGCAATAGTCGGGCCTACGATCGCGGTGGGATCATGGGAATTGGCGGCGGCCCTTAAAGCGATCACCGTGGTGGGAATCAGCGTAAGGCTGGACGCTGTTATTGCTGTAAACGTGCACATACTATTACTTGCAGTGTCTTTGCTGGGGTTCAACTTCTGCAGCTCTTCCATGGCTTTGATGCCCAGCGGTGTGCAGGCATTGCCAAGGCCTAGGAGGTTGGCGCTCATGCTCAAGACGATAGCGCCCATGGCTGGATGATCGGGAGGTACTTCCGGGAACAGAACCCTGGCCAGGGGGCGGATCAATCTCGCCAAAACCTTGATTAACCCGGCGTCCTCGGCGATTTTCATCAAGCCCGACCAGAATGCGATTATGCCGATCAATCCTAAGGCGGTTTTCACCGCTTCTTCCGCGCCGCTGACGGTGGCCCGTGTGACGGTCTGGATGTCGCCCTGGATGGCGGCAGCCGCTATTCCGCAAGCCAGCATCGCGAACCAGATAATGTTGATCATGCCGTCCACCTCCGCTGTAATTGATATGCCGCCGGCGGCGGGATTATTGCTAAAATCTGCGATACCGCAAGCAAATCAGCGGAAAACGGAGAATTACAGGGCCTGACGTTGCCTGACCTAAAAACACCGCCCTTGCCGCAGGCTTGTTTGGAAATGCTATAATAAAAGCGAAGGTCAGATATGGTCAGAAAAGGAGGCGCATCATGAGTCTGGCAGACTTGATCGAGAAATATATCAAACAGCAGATTCACCGCAGCGAAAACCAGGCGATTGCTCTGAGCCGCGCGGAACTGGCAGAGCTTTTCAGCTGCGTGCCGTCGCAGATCAACTATGTTCTGGCCACACGCTTTACCTTGGAACGAGGTTATCTGATCGAGAGCCGCCGGGGTGGCGGCGGATATATCCGCATTGCCCGAGTCACCAAGGCCGATCGCCTCAGTATGGCGGAACGGCTGGTTTTGGAAATCGGTGGGCAGATCAGCGAAAGCGAAGCTGATCAGTTTTTGGCCAGCTTCCATGAGCTTGGGGTGCTGACCAGGCAGCAGGTGCGGGTGATCAGGGCGATCCTGCAGCGAGAGACAGCCCAGATCGCCCAAGGCAAGGCCACGCTCCGCGCCAGCCTGCTGCGGAGCTTGGTGATGCTGGTCATGCAGTGTGCCAAAGAAAACGAGGTGTGAGCCATGTTGTGCGAAAAGTGTCAAAAGGAAGAGGCCAGTGTGCATGTGACGAAAATTGTCAACGGGCATAAGACAGAAACACACTTGTGCCAGCACTGCGCCAAAGAATTGGGGGAATTCGGGCTGAGCATCGATCTGCCCAATCTGTTTGCCAGCCTGTTTGACTACTCCCCATTCGGCGGCAAACTGGCCGCCCCTAAGCAGTGCCCAACCTGCGGATCGACAATGGAAGATTTCCGCCAGCTCAATCAGTTTGGGTGCAGCGATTGCTATGTAACGTTCAGAGATGAGGTTGAACCGCTGCTGCGCCGTCTCCACGGCAGCAGCCACCACGAAGGAAAGGTTCCTGCCCAGGGATACGCGGCGTTAAGCGCTGAACGGCAGGTCAAAATGCTGCGGGAGCGCCTGCAGCAGATGATTAGTTTGGAGAACTACGAAGAAGCGGCTAAAATCCGCGACCAGATCCGGGCGTTGGAACGCCAGGCTCACAGGGAGGGGGAGTAGGATGAGCAAATCATGGACGAAAGAAGAAGGCCCCCAAGGCGATATCTGCCTGGGGACGCGGATTAGGCTTGCCCGCAACCTTGCGAAAGTCCCCTTTCCTGCCACCGCCAACCGGGAACAGGCCAAACAGGTGCTGAAGAAGGGCAAAGAGCTGGTGGAAAGCCTGAACCATCTGGCCAGCGTGAAATATTACGAGCTGGCGGAAGTCGATGAACTGGAACGCCAGGTGCTGATGGAAAAGCACCTGATCAGCCCGGAGCATACCAAGAAGACAAGCAACAAAGGCTTGATTCTCTCGGAAAACGAGGACATCAGCATCATGGTCAACGAAGAAGACCATTTCCGGATTCAGGTGTTCTTGCCGGGGTTGCAGCTCAAAGCCGCGTGGGAACTGGCGAACCGCGTCGACAATCTGATCGAGGCCAATGTGGATTATGCTTTTGATCCGGACATCGGGTACCTCACCGCCTGCCCCACCAATGTGGGTACGGGGATGCGCGGTTCTGTGATGCTGCATTTGCCGGCTCTGGCCAGGATCAACCAACTGGAGAATGTGCTGCGGTCGGTTTCCCAATTTGGGCTGGCGGTGCGGGGGCTGTACGGCGAAGGCAGCGAGTCTTACGGCAGTATATATCAGATTTCCAATCAGATTTCCCTAGGGCATTCGGAAACGGAAATGCTGGAGCATCTGTCCAGAGTGGCCCACCAGGTGATCTCCAGCGAAAGGCAAGCCCGCCAGTACCTTCAGGAGCAAAACCGGGACGAGAACGAAGATCAGATTCATCGTGCATACGGTTTGCTCACTCATGCCCGGATTATCTCCAGCCGAGAAGCGATGGATTTGCTGTCCACCGTCATGCTGGGAATCGATCTGGGGATTCTCCGCGATCTGGATCGGGGCTTGGTGAAGAAGCTGATGGTGGAGATCCGCGCGGCCCACTTACAGAAAATGATGGGCCAAAGCCTGCCGGCACAAGAGCGGGACCGCTTGCGTGCCAGTTTGATTCGGGATCGGCTCAGCCGTCAAATTTAGAGAGGATGGTGTTTATGTTCGGCAGATTTACGGATCGGGCCCAGAAAGTGATCGTCCTTGCTCAGGAAGAGGCACGCCGTTTGGGCCACAATGTGGTTGGCACAGAGCATATCCTCCTCGGCCTCATCGCCGAGGGAGAAGGTGTCGGCGCCAAAGCGCTGACGGCGCTTGGTGTCAGCCTGGATAAAGTGAGGCAGGAAATCGAGAATGTGATCGGCAGAGGAGAATCCGCTTTCCAAGGGGCGATTGGTTTCACTCCCCGGACCAAGCGCGTTTTTGAACTGGCGATTGATGAAGCCCGGCAGCTGGGACACACCTATATCGGCACAGAGCATATCCTGCTGGGGTTGATCCGGGAAGGTGAAGGAGTCGCCGCCCAGATCCTTAGGAATCTGGACATCGACCTTGAAAGCATGCGCAAGCAGGTGATCGAGCTTCTGGGAGGCCACGTCCATCCAGGAGCCCCAAGCGCGGCACGGCGGACCAAAACACCGACCTTGGATCAGTTCGGCCGGGACTTGACAGAAATGGCCCGCCAGGGAAAGCTGGACCCAGTGATCGGCCGGGACAAGGAAATCGAGCGGGTGATCCAGATCTTGAGCCGCCGCACAAAGAACAACCCAGTGCTGATAGGGGAGCCGGGTGTTGGCAAAACAGCGATCGCCGAAGGCCTGGCCATCAAGATTGTCAACAGCGATGTGCCGGAAAACCTGTTTAACAAACGGGTGGTAGCCCTGGACATGGGTTCGCTGGTGGCAGGTTCCAAATTCCGGGGTGAGTTCGAAGAGCGCCTGAAAAAGGTGATGGACGAGATCCGCCAGGCACAGGACGTGATTCTTTTCATCGACGAGATGCACACCATTATCGGCGCCGGTGCCGCAGAAGGGGCGATCGACGCGTCCAACATTCTCAAGCCAGCTTTGGCCCGGGGTGAGATACAGGCCATCGGTGCCACAACCTTGGACGAATACCGCAAACATGTGGAAAAGGACGCGGCTCTGGAACGCCGGTTCCAGCCGGTTCAAGTCGACGAGCCGACGGTGGAAGAGACAGTCGCCATTCTCAGAGGGCTGAGAGACCGCTATGAAGCCCATCACCGGGTGCAGATCAGCGATATGGCCATCGAAGCGGCCGCAGTCCTATCCAGCCGGTATATCTCTGATCGGTTCCTTCCCGACAAAGCTATCGACTTGCTGGATGAAGCTGCTTCCAAGGTAAGGCTGCGGGGGCTGGTCGTGCCCCAGGACCTGAAAGAGCTGGAGGCCAAGGTGGAAGAGCTCAAGATCGAGAAAGAAGCAGCCATCAAAAATGAAGAGTTTGAAAAAGCCGCATCTTTGAGGGACCAGGAGCAGAAGCTGAGAGATCAGCTGGAAGAGATCCGTTCCCAGTGGAAGAGCAATCAAGGCCGGCAGGAAGCGGTCGTGGACGAGCAGGACATTGCCGATGTGGTGGCCAGCTGGACCGGGATTCCGGTCAAGCAGGTAGCCCAGGAAGAGTCACAGCGGCTGCTGAACCTGGAGGAAATCCTGCACCAGCGGGTTGTCGCCCAGGATGAGGCGATTGAGGCTTTGTCCAAGGCCATCCGCCGCGCCTTCGCCGGTTTGAAGGATCCAAAACGGCCAGTGGGTTCGTTCGTTTTCCTTGGCCCCACAGGCGTGGGCAAGAGCGAATTGGCCAAAGCCCTGGCGGAAGCCTTGTTCGGCGACGAAGACGCGATGGTCCGCATCGACATGTCCGAATACATGGAGCGCCACAGTGTTTCGCGGCTGGTGGGCGCCCCTCCCGGATATGTAGGCTATGAAGAAGCTGGTCAGCTGACAGAAAAAGTACGGCGCAAGCCATATTCGGTCGTGCTTTTCGACGAGATTGAGAAAGCCCATCCAGAAGTCTTCAATATCTTGCTCCAGGTGCTGGAGGACGGGCGGCTGACAGACTCCAAGGGCAGGACTGTGGACTTTCGCAACACTGTGGTGATCATGACCTCCAATGTAGGCGCCCAGCAGATCCAGCGGGAGAGTTCCATCGGATTCAGGATCACCGAAAGCGAAGCCGACAGCTACCAGGCGATGAAGGAGAAAGTGATCGAAGAACTGAAGCGGACTTTCCGGCCTGAGTTCCTCAACCGGATCGATGAGATCATCGTTTTCCACGCCCTCAACCGCCAGCATATCTCGGCGATCATCGAGATCATGCTCAAGGAATTGAGGCAGCAGTTGGCGGAAAAGCGGATCATTCTGGAAATCACCGATGCGGCCAAGGAACTGGTGGCCGACGCCGGTTATGATCCGGATTTCGGAGCGCGGCCTTTGCGCAGGGCGATTCAAAAGATGATTGAAAACCCGCTGGCGGAACTGATTCTCCAGGGGAAATACAATGACGGCGACACTATCCACATTGACACCAAGGATGGGGAGCTGGCTTTTTCCTAGGGTCACCATGAGTGACAATCACAAGCTAGGACCAACGTCCTAGCTTTACTTTATTGTATCTATGTTCATGAAGTGATATAATTATTTTGAAATTATCACTTAGGAGCGGTGCAATGTCCAAGTCCAGCGTCCGGTTTGTTTGCCAAAACTGCGGTGCCGACTATCCCAAATGGATGGGGAGATGCGCCTCGTGCGGCGAGTGGAACACATTGACGGAAGAACGGATCAGCCGTGTCTCTCCCAAGCAGAATGGATGGACTGTATCTCCCGCCAGGAAGCCGGTTCCCATCACCGATGTGGCTTCAGCAGCGGAAGAACGTTTCTCCACGGGCATTGCCGAATTGGACCGGGTCCTGGGCGGCGGCATTGTGCCGGGATCGTTGGGATTGCTCGGCGGCGAACCGGGAGTGGGCAAATCGACACTTTTGATGCAGGCAGCCGCCAATACCGCCGCGGTTTGCGGGCCGGTTTTGTATGTGTCGGGCGAAGAATCCCTCGGCCAGCTTAAGCTCAGGGCTCAGAGGCTTGATCTTCTGACGGAACGGTTGATTGTGCTGTCCGAGTCCGATGTGGAGACAATCGGGGAGCACTTGGCCTCTTTGAAGCCCAAACTTGCGATCATCGACTCGATTCAGACGATGTACATGCCTGATCTCGGCTCCGCCCCAGGCAGTGTGGGACAGGTGCGGGAGGCGGCGGCATACTTCTTGAGGCTTGCCAAAAGCCTGGGTGTGTCCATCGTTTTGGTGGGCCATGTGACCAAAGGTGGGGCCCTTGCCGGCCCCAAGGTGCTGGAGCACGCGGTGGACTATGTCCTGTACTTCGAAGGGGGCCATGACCATTCGGTGCGAATCGTCCGGGCAGTCAAGAACCGGTTTGGTTCCACCAACGAAGTCGGTGTCTTTGCCATGACCGGCCGGGGATTGGCCCAGGTCGACAATCCTTCCGGACTGTTCCTGGCGGAACGGCCGGTGAACAGCTCCGGGTCGGTTGTGGTACCCTGCCTCGAGGGGACGCGCCCATTACTGGTGGAGATCCAGGCTCTGGTGGCGCCGACTCCTTTCAGCGGCACACCGCGGCGCCAAGCCACCGGCGTGGATTACCAGCGGTTTTCGATCATCCTCGCTGTGCTTGAGAAACGGCAGGGATACCATTTGCAGACACAGGACGTGTTTGTCAACGTCGCCGGGGGCTTCAGGCTCACTGAGCCAGGAGTGGATTTGGGTATCGCCTGTGCCATTGCCAGCAGCCACCGCAATCAGATCATACCATCGGATTTCGCTGTGATCGGCGAAGTAGGGTTGTCTGGAGAGATTAGAGCTGTGAACCACATCGACCTGCGCCTGAGGGAATTGAGCAAACTTGGGTTTACCCGCGCTGTGATTCCAGCCGGCAGCGAACAAGTTGACTCAGACCTGAAAGTCATTAGAGTGAAAACTGTGTCCGAAGCTTTGCAGTCAGTTTTCAGCGAATCGGCGAGAGGGGGTTAATGGATGAAAGAAGCGGCAGATCAAGAACAGCAGTTTTTGAGACACTTAAGCCTGGTAGCGCCAGGGACGCAGCTGTACGAATCCTTGGAGAATGTGCTGAGGGCTCGGACCGGAGGTTTGATTGTGGTGGGAGACACTCCGGAAATCATGAGCATGGTCAACGGCGGGTTCAAGATTGATGCCGAAATGCACCCCTCGGCACTGTATGAACTGGCCAAGATGGACGGCGCGATTGTTCTATCCAGCGACGCCAAACGCATTCTTTACGCGAATGTCCAGCTGACACCGGATCACATGATTCCCAGTTTTGAAACGGGTACCCGGCACAGGACCGCGGAACGGGTCGCCAAGCAGACCAACCAGTTAGTGATCGCCATTTCCCAAAGAAGGAATGTGATCACCATGTATTGGGGAAACAACAAGTATGTGGTCCGGGATGTGAGCGTGATTCTGGCCAAAGCGAACCAGGCCCTTTCCACACTGGACAAGTACAAGAGTGTGATGCAGCAGTCATTGATCAACTTGAGTGCTTTGGAATTCGAAAACTTTGTGACCCTCTTCGATGTTGCCACTGTCATACAAAGGGGCCAGATGGTGGTCAGGATCGCCCATGAAATCGAAAGGTACATTGTCCAGTTGGGCTCAGAAGGCCGCCTGGTGAAAATGCAGCTGGAAGAATCCATGGCCGATATTGCAGACGAGGGGCTGTTGGTGACCAAAGACTACTGCATCGATACTGAGAAGCCCCCGGAAGAAATCTGGAACGAAATCGTGGCATGGGATTCGGAAGACTTGCTGAACCTGCCCCTGATTGCCCGCGCCTTAGGTTACAGCGGCTCCAGCAGCCTGGAACAGGCCGTCACCCCCAAAGGATTCCGGATTCTGAACAAAATCCCCCGCCTGCCGATGCCGGTCATCGAAAACCTGATCGACCAGTTTCATTATTTCCCGGACATTTGCAGCGCTTCCATCGAAGAGCTCGACGATGTGGAGGGCATCGGCGAAGTCCGGGCCAAAGCGATCCAGGAAGGGCTGCGGCGGATCAGGGAACAGGTACTGCTGGACCGGCACCTGTAACGCTGGATACGGAATCCGCAAAATTGCCGGCTGAAGGATGCGGATATAGGAATGCAATTGACTTTTTTCTGTAAAAGTGATAAATTGATAATGATACCTAAATGAAGCCCGTTAGGATCTACTCACACTAAAAGGGCAGATAGGAGGTTCTGGCTTTGTATAATGTTGGGGACAAAGTGGTCTACCCCATGCATGGTGCCGGAATTATCGAAGCTATTGAAGAGCGGGAAGTCTTGGGCGAAAAGCGGCAGTATTACATCATGGCCATGCCGATTGGAGATATGCGGGTGATGATTCCGTTGGATGCGGTGGAGGAAATCGGGCTGCGCCAAGTGATCGCCAAAGAGGAAGCCGGCGACGTGATGGAAGTTTTGAAGGGGCAGAAAACGAAAATGTCCTCCAATTGGAACCGCCGCTACCGCGCCAACATGGAAAAGATCAAAAGCGGCGATGTGTACTTGGTTGCCGAGGTGGTGCGCAACCTCACCATCCGCGATCATGAAAAAGGCTTGTCCGCCGGAGAGCGGAAGATGCTGGACATCGCCCGCCAGATATTGATCAGTGAGCTGGTTTTGGTTACAGGAGCGACTGAGACAGAGATCGAGGAGCTGATCTCCAGCTATTTGGCATGAAAGGAGGTTGAGCAGGCGAGGCCCCGTTGTCCGGGAAATATTCGGATTTATCTGGAATACTTTTTTCTAATTGGCTAATAATAAGTATCAAACAAGAGGATAAAGGAGGTGAGGATCGGATTGGAAGGATTCATGCGCATTATTCTTACAATCCTGGGTGGAGTTTTTGGATATCAGGCAGCAACCTATCTCCTCAGCCTTCAGATTGGCTTCCCTTTCACCGACAACTTCATGAAAGTGATCGCAGTGTCGCTGGGCGCATTGTTGGGATTGGCAGTCAGTCCGTTATTTGACCGTATGGTCCGCAGTTTGTTGAAACTCCACCTGCGCGATATCTTAAGCGGATTAATTGGATTGGTCTGTGGTATCTTAATTGCAGTTTTGGGTTCAATACCTCTGCAGAATACAGCCATCGCCAACGGTTACCTGCCGGTGATTCTCACAGTTGTTTTGGCTGTGTTGGGATGGACAATCGGAGTCAAAAAACGGGAAGAAATCGTCACATTGTTTCAAAAGCACAACACCGGATACTTGGCAGGCAGGGACAACGGCTGCGCCAAGATACTCGACACCAGCGTGATCATTGATGGCCGGATCAGTGACATCACCAAGACTGGTTTCATAGAAGGGACTTTGATTGTCCCAAGTTTTGTGTTGGATGAGCTGCAGCATATTGCTGATTCATCCGATGTACTTAAACGCAACCGGGGCCGCCGTGGGCTGGACATTCTCAACAAAATTCAGAAGGAGCCATATGTCCAAGTCCAAATTATGGACCGGGATTTCGAAGATATCGCCGAGGTCGATTCCAAACTGGTGAAACTGGCCAAAGAACTGGGAGCGAAAGTGATCACCAACGATTTCAACCTCAACAAAGTGTGCGAACTGCACGGAGTTCCGGTCTTGAACATCAATGAGCTGGCCAATGCTGTCAAGCCGGTGGTCCTGCCCGGTGAAGAGCTCAGAGTCCATGTGATCAAGGACGGTAAAGAGCAGGGGCAGGGCGTGGCCTATCTCGACGACGGGACGATGATCGTGGTTGACGGCGGGCGGAGATATATCGGCGAGACGATCGGTGTTATGGTGACCAGCGTGCTGCAGACGGCGGCTGGGCGCATGATTTTCGCGAAACCGAAAGCAATGGAAAAGGCATTATGAGTGCGATGGCCCGGTGAAATCAGCCGGGCCCGTTTTATGAAGGGGTGAAACGGTGGGAGCAGGGGTGATCATTGCCGCCGCCGGCAGCGGCGAACGGATGGGCTTGGGCAGGAACAAAGTCCTGCTGCCGCTGAACGGGGTCCCGATCCTGATCCGCAGCGCGGTGGCGTTCTCAGCCCATTCTTGGGTGAGGGAGATCGTGATTACTGTCCGTCCTGAGGATTGCCAGGAAGTCGAGGAAATGCTCAGACGCTGGAATCTGGCAGAATGCAAACTGGCCATCGGCGGGCCCAGGAGACAGGACTCGGTCGCCGCGGGGCTTGCCGCTTTGAATCCAAACTTGGATTGGGTGTTAGTCCATGATGCCGCCAGGCCCCTTGTGGATCCTGAGATCATTGCCGCCGCCTACAGCGCGGTGCGGAAGTATCAAGCGGTAGGGGTGGCGGTTCCGGTCAAGGATACAATCAAGCTGGTGGATGACAATGAATTTGTGGTGGACACACCGCTCCGGGCCAAGCTGTGGGCGATCCAGACTCCTCAAGCCTTCAGCTTCCGTTTGATCAAAGAGGCCTACGCCCGGGCGGAGCGGGAGAACTGGGAAGCCACCGATGACTGCAGCCTGGTGGAACGCCTGGGGGTCCCTGTGAAACTGATTCCAGGCAGCTACCGCAACATCAAGATTACGACGGCGGAAGACCTGGATACAGCGGCGGCAATTCTCAACAAGCGCAGTGAGGATGGTTCGATGAATAATGCAGCTATCCGCACCGGAATTGGATATGACGTGCACCGCCTGACCAGCGGCAGGCCTTTGATCCTGTGCGGGGTAAGGATCGATTATCATCTCGGCCTGGACGGCCATTCCGATGCCGATGTGGCGGTCCATGCCCTAATGGACGCGCTCTTGGGGGCGGCTGGACTCGGGGACATCGGCAGGCATTTCCCCGATACCGATTCGCGCTACAAGGGCATTTCCAGCCTTAAACTGCTGGAAGAGGTCAAGGCAAAACTGGATGAAAAGGGTTACACAGTCGGCAATGTGGATCTGGTGATCGCGGCGGAACGGCCCCGGCTGTCGGGGTATATAGAGGAAATGCGGCGCCGTTTGGCTCTGACAATGGAGGTTAGTCCAGAACAGGTGAACATTAAAGCCACAACCACCGAAGGGCTGGGCTTTTGCGGCCGTGGTGAGGGGATTGCGGCCTGGGCGGCGGCTGTGATTTCCGGCCGAAGCTCACAGGCCGGCCACTGAAACCGCCCGGAATTCATCGTCATGAAACAGCTGGACTTCGACGGCATGCTGCTCTTCCAGCTCAAGATAGATCCTCTGGGCGCAGCTTTGGGCCAGCTGGTGCCACTCATAGGAACTCCGGGGGGCTTCCGCACCGGAACCGAGGAACTGAGCCTGAACCACGATCCGGCCGTTGGCCCATGCGGCGTCGACAATTTCCACATTAGGCAGAGGCTGCGGCATGTTTTTGATCTGGTTGACAATGGTTTCAGGCACCGCGGCCCTTTTTTGGTGCCAGATTCCCCATAAAACCACAGTGCCGGCGGCGCCGATCAACAGCAATGTGAGTATGGCGATGCGACGTTTGCCCATGGCCCATCTCCCGATCGAACAGCGGTTTGTCCGTTGATTGACAGTGTATTGCTTACCCGCTATAATATATGTTAGCTGTCTTAGCATAACCAAGAGCGGCGGATCATAAGCGAATCATAAAAGAGATGACAGGGATGGAGTAGGTTTGCCAAGGCCCATCCAGAGAGAGGTGCCGCTGGCTGGAAGCACCTTATGGGCAAGTAAACCGAAATGCGCCCTCGATCTGCCGGGCTGAACCGTGAGTAGGCCCGGCCGGGTTGTGTTCGTTACCACACATCAAGTGCCTGATCGGCACCGGCCTTTGTTTGGGCGGCCCGGTCAGGAAACAGAGTGGAACCGCGAACCCTCGTCTCTGTCCAGGAGCTGAGGGTTTTTTGTTCAGCATGGCTTTGAGGAAGGAGGTATACTATGTTCAGAAACATCATCGATACCATCCGCAGAGATATTCAAGCCATCAGAGAAAGAGATCCGGCGGCGCGCAGCACCTTGGAAATTGTGCTTTGCTACCCTGGGCTGCATGCCCTCGAAGTCCACCGCGTCGCCCATTGGCTTTACCGCCGCAGGTTGAAGCTGTTGGCCAGGATCATCAGCCATCTCAACCGCTTCTTCACTGGAATCGAGATCCACCCCGGCGCCCAGATCGGCCGGGGCGTGTTCATCGATCACGGCATGGGGGTGGTGATCGGCGAGACAACGGTAATCAAGGATAATGTCACTTTGTACCAAGGCGTGGTCTTGGGCGGGACCGGCAAAGAGAAAGGCAAACGCCACCCAACCATCGAGGAAGGGGCTGTGATCGCTTCCGGCGCTATGGTTCTCGGGTCGTTCACCGTCGGCGAGAACGCCCGGGTCGGCGCCGGAGCGGTAGTCTTGGACAGCGTGCCGCCCAATTCGACGGTGGTGGGTGTCCCGGCGAAAGTCGTGGTCCGCGACGGCCAAAGGGTGGATAAACTCGACCACGCCAATGTGCCAGACCCGTGCAAACAGCAGATGTCTGTGCTGATCGAACGCATCCAGGACCTCGAGGAGAAGCTTGCCAGGCTCCAGGCTGCGGCAGGGCTGCAGCAGACGAATGTATCTTGACACATAACGCAAAGAAGGTGAAACGATGCCTATCAGTGTTTACAATACCCTGACCCGGCGGAAAGAAGAGCTGAGAAGCAGCCGCGAATCCATCGGCATCTATGTCTGCGGTGTCACACCCTACAGCGACACCCATCTAGGCCATGCCCGGCCCAGTGTGGTGTGGGACGTGATCAAGAAGTATCTGCACTACAGAGGATATAAAACCTACCATGTCCAGAACTTCACCGACATTGACGACAAGATCATCAACCGCGCCTTGGAGTTGGGGGTCGAGCCTCTCAAACTTGCGGAACAATACAGTGAGGAATACTTGGAAAGCATGGATGCGTTGGGTGTGGCCAGGGCGGACCTATACCCCAGAGTGAGCCGGCATATTCCGGACATCATCAGTATGATCGAGCGCCTGATCGAGCGGGGCCACGCCTATGCCGTAAACGGCAACGTGTTCTACAGCGTGTTGAGTTTTCCGGAATACGGGAAACTTTCGAACCAGAAGATCGAGCAGCTGCAGGCTGGCACCCGGTTCGAGGTCGATCCAGACAAGAAGCACCCCCTGGACTTTGCCCTCTGGAAGAAAGCCAAGCCCAACGAACCGGCATGGGACAGCCCCTGGGGCAAAGGCAGGCCCGGCTGGCATATCGAATGCTCGGTGATGTCCCACAAGTACCTGGGGGAGGAGTTCGATTTCCACGGCGGCGGGGCCGACTTGATTTTCCCCCACCATGAAAACGAGATAGCCCAGTCGGAAGGGGCGACCGGCAGGCCGCTGGCCAAGTACTGGCTGCACAACGGCATGATCAATCTCAAGCAGGAGAAGATGTCCAAGTCCCTGGGGAACATTGTCAAAGTGAAGGACCTGCTGGAGAAATACCCGAAAGAGCTGATCCGCTTTTTCATCCTCTCCAGCCATTACCGTTCCGAACTGGAGTATCACGATCAAAAGCTGGAAGAGGTGAGCCGCGGCTGGCAGCGCTTGAACGAATGCGTCAACAAGCTGGCCGGGTTGGTGGACGGCAAAGAGTTCACCCCGGAGCCTTTGGACGAGGCGGGAGCCGCTTTGGTGAAGGCGGCCGAGGAAGCGGAAGCGCGCTTTGCAGCCGCCATGGACGACGATTTCAACACCGCGTTGGCCTTGGGAATCCTGTTTGACTTCATGCGCCAAGTCAACGCTTACATGGCCGGGCTTCGGAGCGAAGCGGGGGATTACGCCCTCTACCAGGCTTATCAGCTGTTCGCCAAGCTTGCCGGCGGCATATTTGGTATCGTCAGGCTGGAGGAGCAGAGGCTTTCTGGCTTGAGTGAACCTCTCCTGGATCTCCTGCTGGAACTCCGCACAGAACTGCGCAGCCAAAAGCTTTATCAGCTGGCCGATTATATCCGCAGCCGGCTGGCGGAATTGAATGTCGCCATTGAGGACACACCCCAAGGACCGAGGTGGAAGATGCGATCATGACCATCGACCGGCACGAGCAGTCACCTAATCTTGAGCAGCTGCCGCCGCTGGTGCTGGCTTATATCGGCGACGCTGTTTTCGAACTGTATGTGCGCCTGCGGCTCAGCGCCCGGTATCAGACAGTGCACCAGCTGCACGAACATGCGGTCCGTTATGTGGCGGCGGCAAGCCAATCAGAGTTCTTGGCGGTACTGCAGCCGCACCTGACCGAGAAGGAAGCGCAGATCATGCGCCGCGGGCGCAACGCCAAAGGCAAGGCGCCCCGGCATGTGGATTTGGCTGCCTACCGCCGCAGCACAGGGTTTGAGGCGCTGTTGGGATACTTGTACCTGTCGGGAGAAACCCAGCGCCTGCAGGAACTCCTGGCTTTGATTGAACCTGTCGAGTAAAGGGTGTCAGTAATGGACAAAAACGATCACAGCGATATCATCGTCGGCCGCCAGCCGGTCTTGGAACTGTTCCGGGCTGGACAGGCCGTCAATCAAATCTACGTCGCCTCCGGCGCCAAGCACGGGCCAGTCCAGGTAATCCTGCAGTTGGCCAGGGAGCGGAATGTACCGGTGAAAATGGTGAAGCCCAGTTTCCTTGATTCTCTGAGCGCGGGAGAGAAGCATCAGGGCATTGCAGCCCGGATCGCGCCTGTCCGCTATCTTGAACTGCATGAACTGCTGGCTGCCGACAAGCCCCGGTTCTACCTGGTGCTGGCGGGGATCCAGGATCCCCACAACTTAGGCTCGCTGATCCGCAGCGCCGAAGTGTTCGGAGCCAGCGGGGTGATCATTCCCAAACACCGGGCCTGCGCCGTCACCCCGGCGGTGGCCAAGGCTTCGGCGGGGGCTGCCGCGCACATGCCCATCGCCCGTGTCACCAATATCGCGGCGGCGCTGGGTGAATTGAAGCGCGCTGGCTGTTGGGTTGTGGGCGCCGACATGGCTGGTGAGATCTGTTACCGGCAGAACTTGAACCTGCCCATAGCGTTGGTTGTAGGCGGGGAAGGCAAAGGCCTGCCGCGCCTGGTAAAGGATACCTGTGATTTCTTGGTGCGGATCCCTATGTACGGCTCAATATCGTCTCTCAACGCCTCGGTCGCCGGTGGAATTCTGCTTTATGAAATCGCCCGGCAGAGGCAACACCCAAGCTAACGCCGTTCTCAATTGCTTGACGCTGTTGTATCAATAGTGTATAATGAATGCATGTTGGACAAGTTGGTAAGACGGCGTGGCATGAAACCCTCTGGAATGCTCCAGTCCAGAGATGGAGGCGATGCAATTGAGTGCTAGCGCAAAAAAGGATTATATTCACGACTACGACACCATGAACGATGAAGAGGTTGTGGAATTCGCCCGTAACAGCAATGATGTTGCGCTCGAATACTTAATCAACAAGTACCGCAATTTCGTCAGAGCCAAAGCACGTTCTTATTTCCTGATCGGAGCCGATCGGGAGGACATCATCCAGGAAGGCATGATCGGACTGTACAAAGCCATTCGGGATTTTCGCCCCGACAAACTGGCATCGTTCCGAGCCTTCGCTGAACTGTGCATCACACGCCAGATCATCACCGCCATCAAGACCGCAACGAGGCAGAAACACATCCCGCTCAATTCCTACGTTTCGCTGAACCGGCCCATCTACGACGAAGAATCAGATCGGACACTGCTGGACATCATTTCCGGTTCCAAAGTGACGGATCCTGAAGAACTGGTGATCAGCAAGGAAGAGTTCTGCGACATTGAGAACAAGATGAGCGAGTTTTTAAGCGATCTTGAGTGGAAAGTGCTCATGTTCTACCTGGAAGGCAAGAGTTACCAGGAAATCGCCAACGATTTGTCCAGACATGTGAAATCCATCGACAATGCGCTGCAGCGGGTCAAGAGGAAGTTGGAGCGCTATCTGGAAAAGCGTGAGCTTGAATAGAATAAGCTGTTGACAAAGATTCTTGTCTGTGTTATATTTAATCTTGCGTCATGCCGGTGTAGCTCAATTGGTAGAGCAGCTGACTTGTAATCAGCAGGTTGCGGGTTCGAGTCCCATCGCCGGCTCCAGCATATACGTGGAGGGGTTCCCGAGTGGCCAAAGGGGGCAGACTGTAAATCTGTTGCGGAACGCTTCGAAGGTTCAAATCCTTCCCCCTCCACCAAAAACTTATCGCGGGGTGGAGCAGTCTGGTAGCTCGTCGGGCTCATAACCCGAAGGTTGTCGGTTCAAATCCGGCCCCCGCAACCATTCAACAAGTTCCGATGGAGCGACATCGGTTTTTTTGTTGTTACAGAGAACTGGCTGTGTGCATAAGGTGGTGCGGGAGGCGATCACCTTGCGCACTGTGGTTGGAGGTTTGGCCCTAGGCTGTGTTCTCGTTTGGGTACTTATGCTTGTTGTGCCGGCAGCGGCCGCTGGGCTGGCTGCATGTGCCGCCGGAGTCATTGCGCAGATTTACTGGCTCAAATACAACCTTGACAGCGAATCTGATCAAAGCATCGGGTTTTGGATGATCATCGGCGCCGCGGCCGCGGTTTGCTGCGGGGTATTAAAAGACTTCTCAGGGGCAATCTAATAGAGAAAAAATGGCAGTTTGGGATGACTCAAGGAGGAAAATCGGGCGCAACAACGAATAATCCTGTTAGCCTTTGCAAACCAATGCAATCAGACTGAGTAAATCTGTGAGCAAGGAGGAAAAACAATGGCAAAGCAAAAGTTTGAAAGGACCAAACCACACGTAAACGTGGGGACCATCGGCCACGTAGACCACGGTAAGACTACCACTACCGCGGCGATTACGCTTTA
>CZCB01000177.1_pt1 | contig 115610 bp, 104 predicted proteins | sample 591991 | NCBI WGS metagenome assembly CZCB01 (sample SAMEA3556809, study PRJEB10932) | anaerobic digester metagenome
CCATATCAGAGTTAATATATAAGGAAAACTATCAAATAGATCACACAGGCAGGCAGATAAAGAACTTAAATGGAGTAGAATAAATTGCCCTAGCTGTGAATATGTATAATTTTAGAGTTGAACGTGCAGCCAATGAATAGAGAGAAGGGAGATGCCATTCATGGCGGATAGGATTATGGAGGGCAATAGGGTGCTTATAGCTGGAACTATAAATACTCCGATAGAATATGATCATCAACTCTATGGTGAGGTTTTTTATAAATTCTATGTAGGAGTACCAAGGCTAAGTGGATATATAGATGTATTGCCAATTACAATCTCAGAAAGGCTTATGGGTCATATTGATATTAGTGTTGGGAAAGAGATAATAGTTGAAGGTCAATTGAGATCTTATAACAAGCAGATAGGAGGTAAAAACAAACTAATACTCACAGTATTTGCCAGGGATGTATACGCAAAAACGGAGCCTATAAAAAACCCCAATACTATATTTTTAAATGGTTTTTTGTGTAAAAAACCTATTTATAGAATAACTCCATTCAAAAGAGAGATATCTGACATATTATTGGCAGTAAACCGTATGTATAATAAATCTGATTATATTCCGGCTATTGCATGGGGGAGGAATGCGAGATTTTGCGAGACTCTTAATGTGGGAGATGAATTGATGATATGGGGACGAATACAAAGTAGGATATACCAAAAGCGCTTAAGTGAATATGAAGTGGTAGAGAGAACGGCATATGAAGTATCCATAACAAAAATGGAATTGGTAGATAGAAAGCCTGACTAAATCATGTCTAAATAATGTTTATTTTAATAAGGTGATGTGTTAATATATACATATAATCAAGAAATCCATCTATTAATAGATGGATTTCTTAGTAGAATTTTTTTTACTTTGAATATGAGGGAGCAGGTATTAAAAGTCTTTGACCTGGATATATGAGGTCGGGATTAGTTAGGTTATTAAGTTTTATTATGTTTTCTACTGAGACATTAAACATTTTAGCTATGTTAAACAGGGTGTCTCCCTTTTTCACTATATATATCTTCCCGCCAGATGGAGGCTTTGGAGGGCTGCCCCTAGGTACAAATATTTTTTGACCAGGATATATTACATAAGGGGCTGTTATATTATTTACTATTATGAGCTCTTCAAGGGAAATGCCAAATTTTTGTGAGATTTTATAGAGGGAGTCGCCTGGAAGCACAATGTAATAAAAACCATTCTGGGGATTTATATACATAAAAACACTCCTTTCCATTGGTTAGGTGCGGATGGGTGATATTTTCTCTTTTTATGAGGAATATTATAGTTTTAAGCTGTTAGCTAATAGAACAGAGCGTTTATCTATCTGCTCTATACTATGCGGCGAATTTTAAAAGGTTACACAACTATGATTTAAAGAGGTGGGAACTTTGAAACAAGATGAAAATGGTGAAGTTTATAGATCAAAATTTCATGATAAACTCACCGATCAACTTTTTGAGGCGATATTGCGTTTGGAAAATCTAGAGGAATGTTATAGATTTTTTGAAGATCTCTGCACGGTAAATGAGATAAAATCTCTTGCTCAGCGCTTAGAGGTTGCTCGTATGCTAAAGGAGAAAAAGACATATAACGAGATAGCAGAGAAGACTAGTGCAAGTACGGCAACTATCAGTCGCGTGAACAGATCTTTAAACTATGGAGCAGATGGGTATAAAATTATATTGGACAGGCTAAGTTCAAAGGAGGAGCAGGATATATAAATATGGGAATTGACAAGCAATTTATGAAGTTGAGAGATTATATATTGGAGAGGCAATATGGGCATTTAAATGATCAGCAGAGAGAAGCAGTATTATACGGTGGGGGACCACTGCTAATACTTGCCGGCGCTGGCTCAGGCAAGACGACTGTTATGGTGAATAGAATTGCCTATCTTATAAAATTTGGTGATATATATAGATCATCATATGTTCCAGATAATGTGACAGACGAAACGATAAAATCTTTGGAAAACATAGCTAATATATACAAGAGAGATCCCAATATAAAACTTGAACTCCCAGATAATGTATTTGGGACAAAAGGGGTATCTCCTTCTAATATATTAGCTATAACCTTTACAAATAAAGCTGCCAATGAAATGAAGGAAAGGGTGTCGGAGCTAATTGGTCATACAGCAGATCAAATGTGGATAAACACCTTTCACTCAACTTGTGTGAAGATATTGAGACGGAATGCCAAAGAGCTTGGTTATACTAGTAATTTTGTAATATATGATAGTTCAGATCAGGAAAGTCTCATAAAAGAATGCATAAAAGAAATGAACTTAAACGAAAAATATTTTAGGGCAAGAGATGTGAAAAATTATATAAGTCGTCTAAAGGATGAGTTAAAAACCCCTGAAGACTATAAGAAAGAGGTAGCCGGACAGTATAGAGAAGAGCAGATAGCCCAAATATATGCCATATATCAAGAAAAATTAAAAAAGAACAATGCATTTGATTTTGATGATCTTATAAATAAGACAGTAGAGTTATTTTATTTAAAGCCTCATATACTTGAATATTATCAAAAGCGTTTTTGCTATATATTAGTGGATGAGTATCAAGACACTAATCATGCCCAGTATATGTTGGTAAAACTTTTATCGGATTATCATAAGAATTTGTGTGTTGTAGGCGATGATGATCAATCTATATATGGCTGGAGAGGGGCTGACATTAGAAATATATTAGATTTTGAAAAGGATTTTCCAAATACTAAAATAATAAAATTAGAAGAGAATTATCGCTCTACTAAGACCATATTAGAGGTTGCTAATCAGGTAATAGACAACAACTCATATAGGAAAGCAAAAAAGCTTTGGACTAGAAAAGAAGAAGGGGATAAGATATTCGTATATGAGGCAAATGACGAATGGGAAGAAGCTAATTTTATATGCAGTCAAATACAAAATATGATTTTAAAATACAAATTAAATCCAGGAGATTTTGCCGTACTTTACCGATTAAACAATCAGTCAAGAATTATAGAAGAAACGCTTATAAAGTATTCTATTCCTTATAGGATCTATGGTGGATATCGTTTTTACGATAGGAAAGAGATAAAGGATATAGTGGCATATTTAAGAGTAATAGCAAATCCTGCAGATGATGTAAGTTTAAGGCGTATAATAAATGTACCTAAAAGAGGTATAGGCGCTGTTACACTGGCCAATTTAGAGACATTAGCTGCACAGAAAGGTGAGAGTTTGTTTGGCATACTTATTGATATGGATGAAGGGTATGATATTGGTAGAGGGCAGAAAAATGTAGAAGAATTTGGGATGTTAATATCCAAATTAATTGCGATAAAAGAAGTGATGACTCTTTCTGAATTTATAGAGTCACTTATAGATATGACTGGATATAAAGATGCTTTAAATCCAGAAGATCCGGAAGATAAGGAGAGAATTAACAATATAGAGGAGTTTTTGAAGGCAGCGTATGAATTTGAGCAGTCGAATCCTGAAGCGGGACTGGTGGAATTTCTTGAAAATATATCTCTTATATCAGATCTAGATGGATTAGACGAAGGACAAGATGCCCTTACCCTTATGACACTTCACAGTGCCAAGGGATTAGAATTTCCTGTAGTATTTATTGCAGGTATGGAGGAAGGCATCTTTCCGAGTGCTCGTTCTATAGAAGAAGAGGGTAAATTAGAGGAAGAACGACGCTTATGTTACGTAGGTATAACTAGAGCTCAAAAGCAGTTATTTATAACATATGCAAAAATGCGAAATATATACGGTACTACTCTTTTTAATATGCCCTCTAGATTTCTAGATGAGATAGATAAAAGCTATTTACAAAATCTAAATAGTAAAGGCAATATAGGGCTTTCTACTAAGATATCTAATAAAAGTACTAATAAAAAGAGAAAATTTACTCCAGGTGATAAGGTTACGCATGGAAGATTTGGTACAGGTACTGTAGTGTCAGTTACTGATAAAGGCGATGATAGTGAAATTTCAATAGCTTTTGAACAAGGCGGGATAAAGAAGTTTTTAGCATCCCTTGCACCTTTAAAGAAAATATGAGGAGGATATAATAGCTGTGGATAGAGATATAAAGAGGGAAATAGAACAATTGAGAGAGGAAATTAGGGAACATGATTACAATTATTATGTGTTAGACAATCCTACTATAACAGATGAAGAATATGATAAACTTGTGCTTAAATTACAAAAATTAGAAGAAAATTATCCCCATCTTATAACTCCAGACTCCCCTACCCAGCGGGTAGGTGGAGGAGTTATGAATGAATTTAAAGTAGTAAGACATGCAGTTCCGATGCTTAGCTTATCAAATTCTTTTAATGAGGGAGAACTTAGGGATTTTGATAGAAGAGTAAGGCAGATCCTTGGTGAACAGCCCCAATATGTGGTTGAACATAAGATAGATGGTTTATCGGTATCTCTAGAATATGAAGATGGAATATTTATAAGGGGTGCTACTAGGGGTGATGGGATTGTAGGCGAGGATGTAACAGTGAATTTAAGAACAATTAAATCGATTCCTTTAAAGCTAAAAAAACCTTTGACACTTACCGTCAGAGGTGAGGTTTTTATGCCTAAAAATGCATTTTTAGCACTAAATGAAACAAGAGAATTAGAAGGGGAACCTCCATTTGCCAATCCTCGAAATGCAGCGGCTGGCTCACTTAGACAGCTCGATCCATCTGTAACTGCATCCCGTGCCCTTGATATATTCATATTTAACGTAGAAGTTATACAAGGCAAATATTTTGATACCCATGTAGAATCCCTTGAGTTTTTGAAAGAACAAGGATTTAAAACCAGTCCAATTGTGGCAGTTGAGTCTTCTATAGATAAGATTATAGACATTTGCAAAGAGTGGTCTGAAAGGCGTCATGAGCTATACTACGACATAGATGGATTGGTCATAAAAGTAAATAATTTAGCACAGAGGGATCTTCTAGGTGCAACTACTAAAAATCCTAGATGGGCAATAGCTTTTAAATTTCCAGCAGAACAAAAGGAGACAAAGATAGAAGATATAGTGGTACAAGTAGGTAGAACTGGAGTACTTACCCCTACTGCGATTCTTACACCTGTAACAATCGCGGGTTCAGTGGTATCGAGGGCAACACTTCATAATGAAGATTATATAAGGACAAAGGATATTCGTATTGGTGATATTGCTGTTGTACAAAAGGCGGGAGATGTAATTCCAGAAGTAGTACAGGTGCGCAAGGATAAGCGGACAGGGCAAGAAAGGGAATTTTTTATGCCAACTAAATGTCCTGAGTGTGGAGCAGATGTAATAAGACTAGAAGGCGAAGTAGCATTTCGATGTACAGGTAATGCATGTCCTGCGCAAATAAAGCGGCGTTTAATTCATTTTGTCTCTCGCGATGCCATGGATATAGAAGGATTAGGACCCTCTATATTAAGTCGGCTTTTAGATAAGGGACTTATAAAGGATGCTGCAGATATATATTACCTTACATATGGTGATCTTATAGGACTTGAGAGAATGGGAGATAAATCAGTAAACAATCTATTGAATGCCATAGAAGAGAGTAAGACAAGAGGTCTTGACAGATTTTTATTTGCTTTGGGTATTCCACTGGTGGGAGCGAGGGCAGCTAAACTTATTGCTGCTCATTTTGGAACCATAGATAATATTATGGCCGCTGACGAAGAAGAGTTTCTCAAGATTGATGAAATTGGTGAGAAAATAGCGCAGAGTATACGAAATTACTTCAATGAAGAACAGAATATAGAGTTAATTGAAAAATTTAAAAAGGCAGGTGTACTGTTAGAGTATAGAGATGGTAGAATAGAGACCCAGAATTTAGAAGGCCTTACATTTGTTGTTACTGGTACATTGAAAGATTATAAGCGTAATGAAATAAAGGAAATTATCGAAAAAAGAGGAGGTAGAGTTGTTGGCAATATTAGTAAAAAAGTAGATTATATCATAGTTGGAGAAAAGCCGGGCAGTAAGCTAGATAAGGCGAAGGAGTTGGGTATAAAAATAATAGACGAGGATATATTTGGCAAAATATTAAAAAAAGATAGGTAATAAGGCCTAACTTGGGAATATATGTTGATTTTTGTAGAAAGAAATGATTTAATATATATGTATATACTATATAGTACTAAAGGGGGTGAACACTTGAATAAGAGGAAATTTAGTATGATAATGGCTATTGCAATGTTATTGATATGGTTTACCCCAACGGTAAATGCTGCATCATTACTTAGAGTAGGTAGCAGGGGGAGTCAAGTCAAGGAATTGCAAAATAAGCTAAACGAATTAGGTTATAACTGTGGAAAGGCGGATGGCATATTTGGATCCAGGACACAGAAAGCAGTAAAAGATTTTCAGCGGGCAAATGGATTAAGTGTTGATGGAATAGTAGGGCCTAAGACACTTGCAGCCTTATATGATGGAAAAACGTCTTCTAATGCTACTTCACCCAGTAAGCCAACATCAAGTTCTAATTCATCTGCATCAATAACCTCAACGCTTAGAAGAGGCAGTAGAGGGAGTCAAGTAGTAGCCTTGCAAAAAAGGTTAAATGAACTAGGTTATAACTGTGGAAAGGCAGATGGCATTTTTGGTGCAAATACAGAATCGGCTGTAAAGAAGTTTCAGAAGGCAAAAGGTTTAAGCGTAGATGGTATAGTAGGTCAAAAGACTATAGCAGCTTTAAATAATAAAAATCAGACATCTAACGATAAGAGCACATCGCCAAAACCAAGTACATCGCCAAAACCCAAACCATCTACAGATAGTAAAGTGCCAATAACCTCAACGCTTAGAAGAGGTAGTAGAGGGAGTCAAGTAGTAGCCTTGCAAAAAAGGTTAAATGAACTAGGTTATAACTGTGGAAAGGCAGATGGCATTTTTGGTGCAAATACAGAATCGGCTGTAAAGAAGTTTCAGAAGGCAAAAGGTTTGTATAGTAGGTCAAAAGACTATAGCAGCTTTAAATAATAAAAATCAGACATCTAACGATAAGGGCACATCGCCAAAACCAAGTACACCGCCAAAACCCAAACCATCTACAGATAGTAAAATACCAATAACCTCAACGCTTAGAAGAGGCAGTAGGGGGAGTCAAGTAGTAGCCTTGCAAAAAAGGTTAAATGAACTAGGTTATAACTGTGGAAAGGCAGATGGCATTTTTGGTGCAAATACAGAATCGGCTGTAAAGAAGTTTCAGAAGGCAAAAGGTTTAGGCGTAGATGGCATAGTAGGTCATAAGACTATAGCAGCTTTATATAATAAGAATCAGCCATCTAACGATAAGGACACATCGCCATCTAACGATAAGGACACATCGCCAAAACCAAGTACACCGCCAAAACCCAAACCATCTACAGATAGTAAAATACCAATAACCTCAACGCTTAGAAGAGGCAGTAGAGGGAGTCAAGTAGTAGCCTTGCAAAAAAGGTTAAATGAACTAGGTTATAACTGTGGAAAGGCAGATGGCATTTTTGGTGCAAATACAGAATCGGCTGTAAAGAAGTTTCAGAAGGCAAAAGGTTTAAGCGTAGATGGCATAGTAGGTCAAAAGACTATAGCAGCTTTATTTCCTGTCAGTAAACCAGACAGTGAACCAATTCCTAATAATAGCTATAAGCGATTTTATGGCAAAGCAGGAGCTCTGAAAGATAAGATAGTAGTTATAGATCCAGGGCACGGTGGTAAAGATCCAGGAGCAAGTAGGAAAAAAATTAATGAGAAGGACATAGTACTTGATATATCTCTTCGTCTGGAAAGAATGCTAAAAGAAGCAGGGGCAACTGTGATAATGACGCGGGATAAAGATGTATTTGAAGAGTTATCTTATCGTTCGGCGATTGCCAATAAAGAAATGCTTAAGACGGAGATTAAAAAACTAGGAAGTGCAATAGATGAGCTGGATAGCCAAATCGCAACTTTGGATGCTGAGCTTGAACAAGAGAAAACAGCTCTTGAAGAAGAGAAAACAGCTCTTGAACAAAAGAAAAAAGAGTTTGAAGGTTATATCAATGTACTAGATAAAAATCCAAACCAAATTCCACAAGACGTTAAGAAAGTACTCTTTGAACTTGCAGATACCGAGTATAGAGAAAATATGGTATTTGTATCCATACATGTAAATTCAACAGAGGCTACATCACAGACAGGCGCATCAGGAATAAGAATATATTATACAGCAAGTAATGAACATAATGAGCAATCTAGGGTCGAATTTGCCCAAACATTACTTAATGAATTAAAAAAGAGTACTGATTTTTCAAAGACATCTAGTAAACCAATTGAAGCCAATCTTGCTGTTCTAAGGGGACATAACTTTGTATCTGCTTTAGTAGAAGCAGGGTTTATAAATAATCCCAATGATTTGCAAAAGCTTGTGGAGGCACAGACGAGGGAAGATATAGCTACTGGCATCTACAATGGAATAGTAGCACATTTTAACAAAAAATAATACTGCTTTCTAAAACAGAAGGGGAAAATCTCCTTCTGTTTTTTTGGACGTGTCAGACATGAGTCATAGCTAGATGGTGAAAGTCTGCTGTGGGCTGGCAGTTGACAATCACTAGTCACAGGTAAGGGTATGCAAATTTCAAAATAGTTTTAGGTCCATGGTTAATGCTTAAGAGATGCGACTGGTAAGCTTAAATAAGAAAAACAAAGCCAGCTCAGGTGTCAAGCGGGGGAAAATATTGGGTCTTTTAGAAAGGATGAATTAAATATGAAAAGATTATATGCAGCTTATGGTTCAAATCTTAACTTAGAGCAAATGGGTTATCGATGTCCTACTGCCAAAGTTTATAGTAAGGGAATGATTTATGGCTATAGGCTACTTTTCAAAGGCGTCCCTGAAAATGCATATTTAACCATTGAAAGTAGTAAAGATGATGAAGTGCCAGTACTTGTATGGGAAATTCAGCCAGAAGATGAAGATGCACTAGATGGATATGAAGGTTATCCTGATTATTATTATAAAAAAGATATACCAGTAGAACTTGAAACTGGTGAAATTGTAACTGCCATGGTTTATATTATGACCGATAAGATTAAGGATAGAAATCACTTGAATCTTCCAAGTCGGAGATACCTGACTACTGTAAAGGAAGGGTACGAAAGTGCTGGATTTGATTTAAGCTTTCTGGAAGAAGCTATTGAAATCAGTAAAATTGGAAAAGCTTAAGAACCATATATAGTCTGTGAAACTGCTCTAGAGCAGTTTCACAGACTATATATTTCTATGTAAACCAGGTGTTTTTGTTTTTTTATGTACTTGCCATGAATGGTAGCTAGATGGTGAGAGTCTGCTGTGGGCTAGCAGTTATCAATCACTGGTTACAAGATAAGGATGTCAATCATGAGGTATATTATGAAGAAGTAATAAGCCAAAGGCAAAATTTTAGGTAGTATTAATTTAGTCATGAATAGATTAATGAGGGGCTAACATTATTCAATTTTATTTGAACAAACTAATAAAAGGTGATAAAATAGCAAATGGGTAATTTGAAGCTTAACGCTAGTGTTAAAACTTTAAGGATATTTATTTTTTAAAGGCAATTAAAATGCAAGCTCCGGCTATATACTTACATATATGTGGAGAAAGGATGAAAAGAATGAAGGTTAGTATGCAAGAGGTAGAATTGGTTGCACATCAATCTCAACTTATATTATCAGAAGATGAAAAGAAAAGAGCTGTTCAAGATTTGACATGTATACTTGAATATGCAGATAAACTATCAGAACTTAATACAGATAACGTAGAACCTACTGTTCAAGTTTTACCAATAGCTGATGTATTTAGAGAAGATGAAATATGTCCTTCTATGGATAGGGAGATAATACTTAAAAACGCTCCTCATGCAACTGATGATTCTTTTATAGTACCTAAGATAGTAGAATAATTCTGCATAGAAACGGAGGTTAATAATGTGGAACTTTATAAATTAACTATTCACGAAGCTAATGAGTTGCTACGTAAAAAAGAGATAAGTGCTAAGCAGCTGACCGAATCGGTTCTTAAACGTATTGAACAAGTCGAAGATAAAATAGATGCATTTAATACAATTACAGCAGAAAAAGCATTAGAAGAGGCTGAGGTAGTAGATAAGTTAATAGCCCAAAATGAAGGGATATCTAGTCTTGCGGGCATTCCCATGGCAGTTAAGGATAATATTTGCACATTAGATGTAAAAACCACATGTTCATCTAATATGCTTAAGGATTTTATTCCACCCTATGATGCGACTGTAATAGAGCGGCTTAAAAGGGAAAATGCCATATTAATTGGTAAAGCAAATATGGATGAATTTGCAATGGGTTCATCTACTGAAAATTCCGCTTTTAAAAAAACAAAGAATCCGTGGGATATTGAAAGGGTTCCAGGTGGTTCTAGTGGTGGGAGTGCTGCTTCAGTTGCAGCAGACCAAGCTATCTTTAGTTTAGGTTCTGATACTGGAGGTTCTATAAGGCAGCCGGCTTCATTTTGTGGGTTAGTTGGCTTAAAACCGACATATGGGAGAGTATCTAGATACGGACTTATTGCTTTGGCATCGTCTTTAGATGTAATAGGTCCCATAACAAAGGATGTTACAGATTGTGCATTGGTGCTAAATGCGGTTGCAGGTTTAGATACAAAGGATGTAACATCGTCTAGTAATCCAGTTGATGATTATACAACTGCCTTAAAAGATAATGTAAAGGGCTTTAAGATAGGAGTTCCTGAGGGATTCTTAGATAATAATTTAGATGATGAGGTAAAAAATTCTATAGATAAGGCTATAAAGTTATATGAGAAATTGGGAGCGGAAATTGTAGATATAAAGCTTCCCCATGCGGAGTATGCACTTGCTGTATACTATATAATTGCTTGTGCAGAGGCAAGTTCTAGTATGGCAAGATATGACGGCATACGCTATGGATATAGGGCAGAAGATTATAAGACGCTAGAAGAATTGTATAAAAAAACTAGGAGTGAAGGTTTTGGCTCTGAAGTAAAGCGTCGTATTATGCTAGGCAATTTTGTAATAAGTGCTGACTATTATGACGATTATTATTTAAAGGCACTCAAAGTAAGAACTTTAATAAAAGAGGATTTTGTTAAGGCATTTGAAAAAGTAGATGTTATATTAAGCCCTACAAGTCCTACTTCGGCTTTCAAGATGGGAGAAAAACGAGATCCTATGGCAATGTATTTATCAGATATATATACAGTACCGGCAAATTTATCAGGCCTTCCTGCTATTTCCCTACCATGTGGATTTGACAGCAAGGGTTTGCCTATAGGATTGCAGTTAATTGGAGATCTATTTGATGAGAAAAAGATACTTCAAGCTGCTTATACATTTGAACAAAATACAGATTATCATATAAAAAAGCCGATTCTTTGATTGGAGGTGTATAATATGGAATATGAAGTAGTAATTGGTCTTGAAGTTCATGCAGAATTGAGTACACAGACAAAATTACTCTGTGGATGTGCAGCAGAGTTTGTGAGAGAACCTAATACTCATTGTTGCCCGGTATGTCTTGCAATGCCAGGAACATTACCACGTATCAACAAGAGGGCTGTTGAATATGCGATAAAGGCAGGGCTTGCCCTTAACTGTGATATATCAGAATATACTAGGATGGATAGAAAACATTACTTTTATCCTGATCTTCCGAAAGCTTATCAGGTAACGCAACATTATCATCCCCTATGTAAAAATGGCTATATTGATATAGAGACAGAAGATGGTGTAAGAAGAATAGGGATAACCCAAATTCATCTAGAAGAAGATGCAGGAAAGTTGATACATGATCAGTATGAAACTGAAAGTCTGGTAGATTATAACAGATCTGGTGTTCCTCTTATAGAAATTGTATCAGAGCCTGATCTTCGTTCACCCGAGGAAGGCAGGATATTTCTTGAAACCATAAAATCCATATTAGAGTATATAGATGTTTCAGATTGTAAGATGGAAGAGGGTTCTTTGAGGTGTGATGTCAATGTATCTGTACGTCCTAAGGGTCAGAAAGAATATGGTGTAAGAAGTGAGATGAAAAATTTAAATTCATTTAGGGCAGCACATAGAGCTATGGAGTATGAAGTTAAAAGGCATATTTCCATATTGGAAGAAGGGGGAGAGGTACTTAGAGAGACCAGAAGATGGGATGACAATTTGGGTAAGAGCTTTCCTATGCGTACGAAGGAAGAAGCAAATGATTATAGATACTTTCCAGATGCTGATATAGTTCCTATGTATATAGATAAGGAATGGGTAACCAAATTGAAAGAAGAGATGCCAGAATTGCCGAGCGAAAGAAGGGAACGTTATATCAAAGAGTATGATCTTCCAGAATATGATGCCGGAGTTCTAACATCTTCTAAAGCTCTTGCTGATTATTTTGAAGAGTGTTTAACCTTATATGATGACCCTAAGAATATAAGCAATTGGGTAATGGGAGATATCCTTAGGATCACTAAAGAAAAAGATATAGCACATGAGGATATATCAGTAACACCAAAACAATTTACAGATTTGTTAAGGTTAGTGGATGAAGGTATTATAAGTGGTTCTATAGGCAAAAATGTATTAGAGGATATGTTTGATACTGGTAAAGATGCTGACACGATAGTAGAAGAAAAAGGATTGAAACAGATCTCAGATGAAGGAGAATTATTAGAGATCATAAGGAAGGTCTTGCAAGATAATCCTCAATCTGTAGAGGACTATCTGTCAGGTAAGAAAAAGGCAATGGGATATTTAGTAGGTCAGACAATGCGAGCAACAAGGGGAAAAGCCAACCCCCAAATGGTCAATAAGATATTAAAAGAAGAGCTTGATGGGCTTAAAGAAAAATAAATATTCATTTTTAGCCTGGTATGTGTAGTAGATCTATAAGCATGTCTATAGGGGATGGAGTCTTGTGTTCGTCTTATATATCTAGTAGACGATTACATAGATGTAATATCCCCTTTAACTCTCTTCCTCTATTTGGAGTTCTAAATTATTACGTCTTTTTAGTAGTTCTAAGAGGACAATGGGGATTGTTTCATCTTGATTGGATCGATCTTATGATATTTTTATTAAATAAATGTAAGGTCATTGAAGTACAAGCCTATTCATATATACTACATCTACTTTCATCTATGGACTGTATCAGATTTTTTTGAGTCTTTGGAGCCAAATTTAACTGTATGAACTTTAGAATTATATTGGTTCGTAGTATTTTAATAATGGTTTAGATATTAAAACTTTAAAACTTTATAAAAATATGAAACACAAATAGGAGTAAGGTTGAAATAATATAAAATCATGTTAATATAGAATAAAAGGATTTATGGAGGAAAGTAATTAATGGATATTGGAAAATTACCCAATCCTATTCTACATGAATATGTCCTAAGTAAATTTCAACATAAAAGGGATGAGGTGTTGATAGGACCGGAGGTAGGAAGGGATTGTGGTGTCATAGATTTAGGAAAAAATTTATGTGTAGTATCTACAGATCCAATAACTGCAGCATCACAAAATGCAGGTTATATAGGAGTACACATAGCGTGCAATGATATAGCAACCACCGGAGCAGAATGTGTAGGTATTACACTGACTATATTGGCTGCTTCAGACTCAGATATTGACGATATAGAAGCTATTGTAAAAGATGTGAATAAGGCTGCAGATGAGTTATCAATAGATATTCTAGGTGGTCATACGGAGGTTACTGATTCCGTTAATCGTACAATACTTTCGATTACAGCAATAGGCAAGGTGAAAAAAGAGGGATTAATTCAACCCAAACATGCTCGAATAGGTGATAGTATAGTAATGACAAAATGGGCAGGTATGGAAGGTACTGCGATATTAGCTTATGATAAATATGATAGCTTAAAGGAGCATATCCCAGAAAAACTTTTAAATGAAGCGAAGAGTTTTTTGAATAAAATAAGCGTTGTTTCTGAGGGAAAAATTGCCGCTTCTCTAAAAGTTCATGGTATGCATGATGCAACTGAAGGAGGAATAATTGGAGCATTGTGGGAATTATCACAGGTCATGGGTAAAAGTATAGAAATTCATGCCGACGATATACCTATTGCATTCGTAACAAAAGAGATATGTGATATATATGACATGGATCCATTAAAACTTATATCTAGTGGTACTATGATAATTGTAACCCCAGATGCAAATAAACTTGTTGCTAAATTAGAAAAGTTTGGGATTAATTCTAGTATAATTGGTGAAGTAATTGAAGGTACCGATAGTTATATAATAAGGGATGGGGAGCGCCGTAAGATAGAACCTCCAGAAGCAGATCATCTTATTAAGGCTTATAATGAATAGAATATATCTATAAATAAGAAATAATTTAAGTTTTAGTAAAAGATAAAAATCATGAGCATATTAGCATATTGTTTGTAGTATTTACTGACTTTTTCTAAAATCGTTGCTATTTGAGTGTTCACAAAAAATGTAAAAACTTAAAGAATGTAAATCTTTAAATAATGTGAAAATATGATATAATATCATTAAAATCAAGAATTCGACTGATCCCAATCAGGGAAGGAAGATAGTATATGGTAATGAGCATGACAGGTTTTGGGAATAGCCAGATAGAATCCCAGGGACGTGCGATTTCAGTGGAAATTAGAACATTAAATCATCGTTATCTGGACATAAATATAAGACTACCCCGAACTATTGCATTTGTTGAAGAAGATATTCGCAAGATAATACAAGAGCATATATCAAGGGGTAGGGTGGATGTTTATATAGATTACCGCAATATAGGAGAACCTATATTTGAAGTGGAGCCTAATACTCCCCTCATAGAACTCTATTTAAAAGCTTTTGATGAGGTAGAGAGACAGTATAATATAAGAAATGATGTAACAATGAACTCTCTTCTCAATATTCCTGATGTTTTTTTAATAGATCAAAAGCCAGAAGACGATGAGGTTGTAAAGAAATTGATTCATAAGGCGGTAGATAGTGCACTATGCGTTCTCACGGATATGCGTTTTATAGAGGGTAAAAAGTTAAAAGAGGATATACTTACACGTACTCAAAATATAAAGAAAATAGTAGAGGAAATTGGACTTAGGGCACCATTAGTAGTAGAAGAATATAGGGAAAAATTACAGAGCCGCATAGAAGAACTCCTATCTCCAGGCTCAGATATTGACGAAAATAGATTTAATATAGAGGTTGCCTATTTTGCTGATCGCTCAAATATAGATGAGGAAGTTACAAGGCTTTATAGTCATATAACTCAGTTAGAATCTATATTAGAGGGAGAAGGCCCCATGGGGAGGAAATTAGATTTTTTAGTTCAAGAAATGAATAGAGAAGCAAATACTATTGGTTCTAAATCTAACGATATAGATATAACTAATTGGGTAGTAGAGCTGAAAAGTGAGATTGAAAAAATAAGGGAACAAATTCAAAATATAGAATAAAACAGAAAACAAGAAAGGTAGGAGATCTATGAGTATTAAACTTATAAATATAGGATTTGGTAATATTGTTTCTGCAAATAGGCTTGTAGCCATAGTTAGTCCCGAGTCGGCACCTATTAAGCGAATTATACAAGATGCCAGAGATAGGGGAATGTTAATTGATGCGACATATGGTAGGAGGACCAGAGCTGTTATAATAACAGATAGTGATCATATAGTTCTTTCGGCTGTCCAGCCTGAGACGGTTGCAAATAGGCTTAACTCAAAGGATGGACATCTATTGCCTTATGATGAGCAGTAGAGGTAGGTGTCTATGGATAGAGATATTAAGCAAAAAGAAGGATTGTTGATAGTAATATCAGGCCCTTCAGGTGCTGGTAAAGGGACAGTATGCAGGTCATATCTTAAGAGGAATCCCGATACGATTCTATCAGTATCGGTAACAACTAGGCAGCCAAGACGTGGAGAGAAAGAGGGAGTAAATTATTTTTTTCGAGATAAATCCACCTTTGAATCCATGATAGAAAATGATGAATTTTTAGAATATGCTATGGTCTATGATAATTATTATGGAACTCCTAAAGAATATGTGTTTAAACATCTAAATAGAGGGAAAGATGTCATATTAGAGATAGATATTCAAGGTGCTCTACAGGTCAAAAAGAACTTTGAAAAAGGTGTATTTATATTTATAATGCCTCCTTCTATGAAGGAGTTAAAGAGGCGTATAGTATCTAGAGGTACAGAGACTCCAGAAGTGATAATGAAGAGATTTAAATCGGCTTATGATGAGATTAATTTTATAGATCAATATAACTATATAGTAGTCAATGATAGAGTTGATAAGGCTGTAAAAAAAATAGAGGCAATAGTTATGGCTGAAAAATGTAAAGTTGATAGAAATAGAGATTTTTATATTAATATTCGCGAGGGAGGTTGTTTAAATGATCGATCCACCACTAAATGAGATAACAAAAAAGGTGAGCAATCGTTATATTTTGGTAGTTGAAGTGGCTAAAAGAGCAAGGCAACTTGTAGATGGTGCTCCTCCTCTTGTGGAGGTGGATTCTACAAATCCAGTGACCATTGCAATACATGAAGTTTTGCATGATAAAATAAAATATGCACAGCCTGAGATGGGGACAGAATAAGATGAAAAATTCTTATCAACTATCAAATAAAAATATAGTATTGGGAATAACAGGTGGTATAGCTGCTTATAAAGCGGCAGATATAGTTAGCAAGCTAAAAAAAGAAGGGGCACAAATAAAGGTTGTAATGACGAAAAATGCTCTAAACTTCATAAATCCTTTGACTTTAGAAACCCTCTCTGGCAATCCAGTATATTATGATACCTTTGAACATAGATTAAATGCATGGGAAATAGATCATATATCACTTGCAAAATGGGCGGATGTGATGCTTATAGCGCCGGCGACCGCCAATATTATATCCAAGGCAAGATGTGGTATAGCAGATGATCTGCTATCTACAACTATAATGGCAACTACTTCAAAGGTAATATTTGCTCCGGCTATGAATACTAATATGCTCCATAATCCCATTGTACAGTCAAATATAGCATATTTAAAGGATTTAGGTTATGAATTCATATCATCTGAGTCTGGCATATTAGCATGTGGTGACTTTGGCGACGGCAAATTAGCTAAAGTGGATGATATAGTAAAATATGTAAAAGATTTTTTTCTAAGGACTACGGATATGTCAAATATGAATGTCCTTGTGACTGCTGGTCCTACTCGAGAATATATAGATCCGGTGCGTTATATAAGCAATCCTTCTTCTGGCAAGATGGGATATTCTATTGCACAGGTATGCGCAGAGCGAGGAGCTACGGTAGATTTGGTATCTGGTCCTACGCATATTACGCCACCTACAGGTGTTAATTTATATAGAGTAGAAACAGCAAGAGAGATGTATGATAAGGTCATGGAACTCTTCCCCAGAGCTCAGATTGTGTTCAAATCAGCAGCTGTAGGAGATTACGGAGTAGAAAATAAGGCTAAGCACAAACTTAAGAAGACAAAAGATACTATGGAACTTAAGCTTAAGAAAAATCCTGATATATTAAAAGAATTAGGCAATCAAAAGACAAATCAAATTTTAGTTGGGTTTGCAGCGGAAACTAGGGATATAGAAGAGTATGCCCTTAAAAAGCTACAAGAAAAAAACCTTGATTTTATATTTGTAAACGATGTAAGCAGAGAGGATGCAGGTTTTGAAAGAGATACAAATGCTGGTATATTATTTACACGGGAAGGTGACAGAGTGGAACTTCCTGTGCAAACAAAAAGGGAGCTAGCTTGCAGAATTGTGGATGAAGTATTAAAGCGAATTTAATAATACATATGACATAAAAGGAGTACTTAAGTACTCCTTTTATGTCATATGTATAAAGTTTTTACATAGGAGAGAGTGCAATTGAAGAGATATGCTGGAGTAATAATAGATCAAGCACATCCATCTATAGATAAAATATATCATTACTCAATTCCTGAGGATATAGCCAATAAAATTGATATAGGTTTTAGGGTACTTGTTCCCTTTGGACCATATAATAATCGGGTAGAGGGATATGTTGTGCAATTTGATGATACTACTGAAGTGCCTATTGATAAGATAAAACCTATATATAAACTTATAGATACAAGTCCCGTCTTACTATCTAAACACATTCCCATGATTGATTGGATGGTGGATAATTATCATTGCATGAAGATTGAAGCTATAAGGTGTTTTGTACCTCCTGGAGTCAGGTCTAATGTGGGACGTAAATATAAGAAGATTGTCTGTCTGAAGACTAAGGACAATATAGATGAACGCATAGCAAATATAAAAAAGCGTTCAACTTATATGGCAGCCATACTTGAATATTTAAAAGATATAGAACAAGCCGATATGGAAAAAATTGCATCGGTTACATCGGCGCCACCTTCTAGTTTTAAAAATCTAGAAAAACGGGGCTGGATAAGTATAGAAGAGAAAGAAGTGTATAGAGAAACATGGCCTGTTAATACCTCAGATAATATAGAGGTACCAAGCTTGACAGACGAACAGCAACATGCTGTGACTAAAATCTTGGATAAGTTAAATAGACAAGAAGCAACTACTTTTTTATTGCATGGAATAACAGGAAGTGGAAAGACGGAGGTATACCTACGAATAGTAGCAGAAACTCTAAATAAGGGGAAACAGGCTATAGTATTAGTTCCTGAGATATCTCTAACTCCTCAGACAGTAAAAAGATTTAAAAATCGTTTTGGGGATAAGGTTGCTATACTTCATAGTAGACTTTCAGAAGGTGAGCGATATGATGAATGGCGCAAGATAAGAAATGGCGAAGCTAAAATAGTTGTAGGTGCTAGATCTGCAATATTTGCACCATTTTCCAATCTTGGAGTCATAATAATAGATGAGGCACATGAAGATTCATATAAATCTGATCTTCGTCCTAAATATCACGCATTGGAAATAGCAGAGAAACGCTGTCAGTTAGAAGGAGCTACGTTGGTATTGGGAAGTGCTACTCCTTCTTTAGAACAATATAACAGGGCATTAAATGGAGAGTTTGAGCTTATAGAACTTAATCATAGGGTAGAAGGTGGTTCTTTACCCCATGTGGAAATAGTAGATATGCGATATGAACTCTTAAGGGGTAATAGGAGTATGTTAAGTGCATCCCTATACAATGGGTTAAAATCAGTTTTAGATAGAGGAGAACAGGCCATGTTACTTCTCAATAGGAGGGGATATGCAAATTTTATATCATGCAGAGAGTGTGGATGGGTTGCCCAATGTAAGAGATGTGCTGTATCCCTCACGTATCATGCAGATAAGAAGCGATTGAAATGCCACTATTGTGGTGATCAGTATCCCTATCCTAAGAGATGTCCAAAGTGTAATAGCCGCTTTATAAAGAAATTTGGCGTAGGAACTCAGCGTTTAGAGACAGAACTTTCAAAATATTTTCCACATGCCAACATAATCAGGATGGATATGGATACAACTTCTAAGAAAAATGCGCATCAAAATATATTGTCATCATTTGGTAAAGGGGAATATGATATACTGTTGGGTACCCAAATGATAGCTAAAGGACTTGATTTTCCCAATGTAACATTGGTGGGTGTTGTTGCAGCTGATGCCTCTTTGAACCTTCCTGAATATAGAAGTCCTGAGCGGACATTTCAGCTTATAACCCAGGTAGCGGGCAGAGCGGGGCGAGGTAGTAAAATTGGCAAAGTTATTGTACAGACATATACCCCGGATCACTATGCAATCAAATATGCTGCAAAGCATGACTATAGGGCTTTTTATAACTATGAAATTGGAGTTAGAAGGCGATTTGACTATCCACCATTTGTTCATATTATAAAGATTTTATCTACAGGAGTAAATGAAGATGCACTCATAAATACAGTTGAGGATCTTGAGAGATGGTTAAAGAAAAAAATAAGTGAAAATCTCTTACTTAAGAAGGGTTTAATCCATATTGGTGCATATCCAGCTCCAATATCTAAAATAAAAGATAGGTATAGATGGCAAATTCTAATAAAAATTGAAAATGAAGAGAGTTTTTTATATGCTTATCATGGATTGATTGATACTATGTTAAAATGTTATAATATCTCTGACGAGAATATTTCTATAGATTTTAACCCAACTAGTTTACTGTAAATAATTAATTTAAAACTAAGGAAGTACTTAGATAGAAATTAGCTCTAATCGTTTGATTAGATTTTGTGTTATATCAAAATTTAATAAGTATGACTACTAATAAAGCTATATGAATAAATTTATCTAAAGTATTATCTAAGTTTACAGATCAATATTTGCATTTGTTAAACTTAAATAGTTATAAGGCAATAGAGTTAAATTAAACAGTTTGACTTTCATTAGATATAAAATGAATTTGAAAGGAAGATGAAGACAAAATGGCACTTAGACGGATAAAACATTATAAAAAGGATGATGTATTGCGTAAACGTTCAAGACCTGTGGAAAAATTTGATGATAGACTTCATATATTACTAGATGATATGGCAGAAACAATGTATAATGCTGATGGTGTGGGACTTGCTGCACCACAGGTAGGTATATTAAGGCGTGCAATAGTGGTAGATATTGGTGATGGACTTATTGAAATAATTAATCCTACAATAGAACATAGTGAAGGGGAACAATTTGAGGTAGAAGGTTGCTTAAGTGTACCTGGTATAGCAGGTAGAGTAAAGAGACCTTCCCACGTAATAGTTAAAGGACTTGACAGATATGGTAAAGAAATAAAAATAGAAGGTTTTGGCTTCTTAGCGAGGGCACTATGTCATGAGATAGATCATCTTGATGGGATATTATTTATAGACAAGGCAAGTATAAGCTATGAGGAGGAATAGAGAGTTGCTAGATATTATATTTATGGGTACTCCCGATTTTGCCATACCAACTTTAGAAGCAATATGGGAAAGTGGAAATAATATAATAGGTGTGATTACCCAACCAGACAGACCAAAGGGTAGAGGGAAACGTCTTAAGCCTTCTCCTGTAAAAAAATGGGCAGTAGATAGGGGAATAGATGTGTACCAGCCAGAAAACATAAATACTCCTGAGTATATAGAATTAATTAAAAGATTAAAACCAGATTTGATAATAACTGCTGCATTTGGACAAATAGTATCCAAATCAATTCTTGATATTCCTCCCCTTGGATGTATAAATGTTCATGCATCAATATTGCCCAAATATAGAGGGGCATCTCCTATTCATCAGGCTATAATAGACGGTGAAGACGAAACAGGAATTACTATTATGTATATGGATGAGGGGATGGATACAGGCGATATAATACTTCAAGAATATACATCAATAGATCCTGAAGAAAACGTAGGTTCACTCCACGACCGCTTGGCTATTCTTGGTGGGAAGGCAATAACTAAAGCCTTGGAATTATTTAAAGATGGAAAACCTGCAGGCATTCCTCAAGATGATGAAAAGGCGACCTATTGTAGTAAGATAGATAAATCATGGGGAGAAATTGATTGGACTAAAACTAAAGTAGAGCTTAAAAATCTTGTGCGGGGTCTTACACCTTGGCCAGGGTGTTTTACTTTTTTTCAAGGTGAGAGACTAAAGATATGGAAGATTGAAATAGTGGAAGACGATTTTGATGATATTAATGGATTACCAGGTGAGGTTGTTGCATCTAATGAAAAGGAAGGCTTAATAGTAATATGTGGTGATGGACTTGTTAGATTGGCATGTATACAAGGTCCAGGAGGAAGAATGATGGAAGATATAGAATATTTAAAAGGGCATATCATTCCAGTAGGAGTTAGATTGGGCAGATAGAGAGAAGGGATTTCGAGGATGGGAAGCTATAATACAAGAGAAATTGCCCTTACGATATTAAAAGAAGTAAATCACGATGGGAAATATTCAAATATTGCTTTGAAAAATGAGCTTAAGAAGTATAGTTTATCTAAACAGGATACAGCGTTTATTACTCAATTAGTGTATGGGACACTGGAGAAGCAGATAACGATTGATTGGATTCTTGATAGTTTTACTAAGATAAAAAAGAAAAATCCATGGCTCATAAATATATTACGTATGGGTTGCTATCAAATATTATATCTAGATAGGGTACCTAATTCAGCTGCATGTAATGAAGCTGTAAAGCTTACAAAAAAGTATGTATCCAAATCTTTATCAGGCTATGTGAATGGAGTACTGAGGAATATTGCGCGTAATATAGATAACATAAAGACACCATCAATTGCCAAAGATCCAATTACTTATTTTATGCTAAAATATAGTTGTCCCAGATGGTTATGTAATATGTGGTTAAAACAATATGGGCTAGATTATATGGAGTTCATATTAGATAGTTCAGCTTTGAAGGATATAACTACATTGAGGGCAAACACTACAAAGATAGATACAGACAAACTCATACAAAATCTATATAAATTGGGGCTCAGCGAGATCGAGAAAGGTATATATATGAATGATGCCTTGAGAGTTAAGCATATTGGAAATATAGAAGCTAATCCTCTATATATTAAAGGGTATTATACTGTGCAAAGTGAAAGCTCAATGTTATGCGTTAATGCAATGGATGTCTCATCTGGAGAACGTGTATTGGATGCTTGTAGTGCTCCGGGAGGTAAAGCTTGTTATATGGCACAGAATATGCAAAATATTGGAGTAGTAGATGCTTGGGATATTCATCCCCATCGAGTATCACTTATAGAGCAAAATGCAAAGCGATTGGGTGTTTCGATAGTTAAGGCGCAACAACGGGATGCTACAATATATTTAGATAATTACAGAAATTTATATGATAAAGTACTATTAATATGCCCTGTTCCGGTTTGGGAATAATGCATAAAAAACCGGATATAAAACTAAAAATTACAGAGGAAGATATACGAGAGATTAGTGATGTTCAAAAGCGTATATTAAATACGTGTACAAAATATGTAAAGCCAGGTGGGATTCTCGTCTATAGTACATGTACTATAGATAGATATGAAAACGAAAATATTATATACGAATTTTTAGATGGTCGTAGTGATTTTGAATTAGATGATATATCACCTTTTATTCCAGAGGAATTAAGAGGAAATGTAGAATCTAAAGGAATGATACAGATTTTACCAGGACGAGATAGCATAGATGGATTTTTCATAGCGCGATTGCGGAGGAAGGTTTTATAATGGATGGACATATGGATATATTAGATTTAACTATAGATGAGTTAGCTCGTGAGTTAGAAGAGATAGGTATAAAGCGTTATAGGGCTGATCAGATTTATGAATGGCTCTATCGTGGTGTTTTGGATTTCGACAAAATGACAAATATTTCTAAAGAGATGAGGATATTATTGGCCAATCATTTTAGATCAAAGCCTTTAAAAATTCTAGATAAGATAGAGGCTAATGATGGATCTACAAGGAAATATTTATTTCTTTTAGAGGATAAAAATATAATTGAAAGTGTGGTCATGAGATATGTATATGGCAACACAATATGTATATCCACCCAAGTAGGCTGTAAGATGGGATGCGATTTTTGTGCATCAACTAAAGAGGGTTTTATACGTCATCTAACACCAGGTGAAATGGTTGCACAGGTGCTAGAGGCGGAAATGGACTTAGGTATAGATGGCGATGCACGTGCGATTAAGAATATTGTTTTGATGGGAAGTGGTGAGCCTCTTGATAACTATGAAAATACTTTAAAATTCCTAAATATTGTTCATGAACCCTTGGGGCTAAATATGAGTTATAGGAATATTACCCTTTCCACTTGTGGTCTAGTACCTAGGATTTATGAGTTATCTGATGAAAATATACCAATTACATTGTCAATTTCCCTTCATGCCCCTAATGACAATATAAGACAGCAGATAATGCCTATAGCACGTGTATATAGTATAGATGATGTAATAGAGGCTTCAAAGTATTATTTTAAAAAGACTGGCAGACGAGTAACTTTTGAATATGCGTTAATAGAAAATATAAATGACAAGAAAGAGCATGCATTAGAACTTGCTAAGAGGCTAGAAGGATTTCCTTGTCATGTGAATATAATACCTGTAAATAAAATACGTGATTCTCAATATGTGAGGAGTGATGAAAGGAATATAAATAGATTTATGGACATACTCGAGGCATATAACTTACAAGTTACGAGGAGGAGGGAATTAGGACACAATATTCAAGGCGCTTGTGGCCAGCTTAGACGTGATTACTTAAGCAGATATATGTCAAATTTTAAGGAGGAATGACGAGATATGGCTTTGAAGTATGGGGCATATAGCCATAGGGGAAAGGTTAGGGAGCGAAATGAAGATTCATATTACATACCTTCTTGCAAATATAAAATAGACGGTTTATTTATGGTGGCAGATGGAATGGGTGGACATAGAGCTGGTGATGTTGCCAGTAAGATGGTCGTAGGAGAAATAACATCCTATTTCAAGCAACATTTGGACAACATAGCAACCATTGAAGATGTAAGAGATATAATGCATCAATCTATTGAAAAAGCAAATAAGGTAGTTTATGATTATTCATTAATGGATGAAAAATATGAAGGTATGGGAACAACGCTTACTATGGCCTATTTTTTTGATGGGAAAGTATGTATTGCTCATGTGGGAGACAGTAGAGGTTATCTATTTCGAGATCAAACTGTAAATCAGATTACTCGTGATCATTCATTAGTGCAAGAACTGCTGGAAAATGGTAGTATTACCAGAGAAGAAATGGATCATCATCCCCAGAAAAACGTAATAACGCGGGCACTTGGTACGGATAAAGATGTAGAAATAGATTATTATCAGATAGATTTGAAAGATGGGGATATTATACTCCTTTGTACAGATGGATTAATAGCACATGTAGATATTGAATATGTTGGTAATTCTATAACTTTGACTGATTGCGATGCGGATGATTTAGCAAAAGCACTAGTTCGTAAGGCTCTAGAAGGTGGAGGAATAGATAATATTACGGTCATTATAGTAAAATATGATAAGGTGGCAGAAAAGAGGTGACGTCTTTGCTTGGGAAATTATTAGGAGGAAGATATGAACTTATAGAAAAAATAGGCGATGGCGGTATGGCAATCGTATATAAGGCAAGGTGTCATCTACTTAAGAGATATGTTGCGGTAAAGATATTAAGGCCAGAATTAGTAGCAGATGAAGAATTTGTAGCTAGATTTAGACGGGAATCGCAGGCGGCAGCTAGTTTAGCTCATATCAATATTGTGAATATATATGATGTTGGGGAAGAAGATGGAATATATTATATAGTAATGGAATATGTAAATGGGGGCACACTTAAAGATTATATAAGAAAAAAAGGGAGATTGGAGCCAGAAGAGGCAATAAATATAGCATTAAAGATATGTTCTGCAATAAAACACGCCCATGAAAACAATATTATCCATAGGGATATAAAACCACAAAACATATTAATGGGTGATGATGGCAGCATAAAGGTGGCTGATTTTGGTATAGCAAGGGCAGTTACATCTACTACTATTACTATGTCAGGCTCGAATGTCTTAGGATCTGTTCACTATTTTTCGCCGGAGCAAGCTAGAGGTGGCTATGTAGATGAGAAGTCAGATCTATATTCATTGGGAGTTGTGTTGTATGAGATGTGTACTGGTACTGTTCCTTTCAATGGTGAAAGTGCTGTGTCCATTGCTTTAAAACATATTCAAGAAGATATAACATGGCCAGACAATACATGTACACATATACCTAAAAGCTTACAAGATATAATAAATAAAGCATTGGAAAAGGAACAGTGTATGCGATATCAGTCTGCGCAAGAGATGATAGACGACTTAAAGAGGGCATTAATAGAGCCCGATGGTGATTTTGTAGTAAAAAATATTAGTAGTGATATGCCTACTCAGTCAATTACTCCAATTGATTTACCTGTAGTAAAAAACAATGATGTGGAAGAAGATGAAAAAATAGAGCCCATTAGTAAGAAAAAGGTGATAATAACTATAATGCCTATGATATTGATACTGTTCTTTTTGATATTTATGGGTGTTTCTATATACAAAAATAATTTTGTAGTAAAAGAGGTAGAAGTTCCGGATATTAGAGAATTATCGTTGGATGAAGCTACTAATATACTTCAAGATTCCCAACTTAGCATTAAAGTTATAGATAGTAAACATAGTAAGGATATTGAAGAGGATCATATAATTTCTCAGGATCCAGAGGGAGGTACAATTGTAGAGGCATTATCTAGTGTAAAAGTTATAGTAAGTTTAGGACCTAAGACTGTTGTAGTTCCAAATGTTGTTGGAAAGACCGAAGAAGAAGCAGTAAGGGAATTAGAAGAGAAGGGTCTAGAAGTAGCGGGACGAGAATACAGGCCTAATGATGAGTATCCACGCGGGATAGTAATATCCCAAAGTATACAACATGATACAGAGGTTTTGAGTGATACTACGATTGATCTAGTTATAAGTGATGGCTCTGAAACTAGTGCTATCAAGGTACCTGAATATATTGGATTACAGTTAGATGAAGCCAAAGAGCGAATTATAGGTGACAATTTAAGTCAAGGAGAAATTTTTGAATCATATAGTGATGTTGTTCCCCAGGGTATAGTACTTAAACAAAAACCAGAGGCAGGAGTATATGTTGAAGAGAATAGAAAGATAGATCTATGGGTGAGTTTAGGTAGTAAACCCAATTATCCTAAGAGATTAGAAATTCCATTGGGTGGTGAAAAAAACAACGGAAAGGATAACCTTGTCATAAAGATAGAGAAAGCTGACGATAAGAGTGTTGTGTATGAGAAAGAACATTCTATTGATGAAAAAGTTGTGGTAGTGGATTTGGAAGAAAAAGGAGTAGTAGATTATAATATATATATAGATGGTCAACTTAGAAAGAAGATAACGATAGATTTTACAAAAAAGGAAGAGGTTTAAAATGGGCAGAGATGGGATAATTGTAAAGGGAATAGGTGGCTTTTACTATGTTCTAATCAATGGAGAAATAGTAGAATGTAGGGCAAGAGGGCGATTTAGGAAAGATGGTATAATACCTATGGTTGGGGATAGGGTAGTGGTAGCTTCTGATAACGATGTAATAGAGGAAATACTTCCAAGAAAAAATAGACTTATCAGGCCATCGGTTGCGAATATCGACTATATTGGAATAGTAATTGCTACTAAATCTCCTATTCCCGATTATATGCTAGTAGATAAGCTTATGGTATATGCCCGTATGCAAGATATTAAACCTATATTGATAATTAATAAGATAGATTTAGCTGACAATGAATATATAGATGAGATCATGGAGATGTATGCAGGTGCTAAATGTCCCATATTTCAAATATCATGTAAGACATATGAGGGAATAGATGAATTGGCTCGTGCTTTTAGTGATGGCATAATAAGTCTTGCAGGGCAGTCGGGGGTTGGTAAATCTTCTTTAATCAATGCACTGCATCCGTCTTTGAAACTAGAGGTAGGGGATATAAGTGATAAATTGGGTAGAGGACGGCATACTACCCGATATGTAGAACTTTTATCACTCCCCTATGGAGGTATGGTAGTTGACACACCAGGATTTAGTTCTATATCACTATCTCAGATTGCACCAACGGATCTCAAGAGTTATTATCCTGAATTTGAAGAATATCAATATGAATGTAAATTTGGTTCTGGATGCATGCACAGAGATGAACCAGAATGCTGCATTAAGGAAAAGGTGAAGGAAGGGCATATATCTAAAGATAGATATGATCGATATATAAAAATATTAGAAGAACTAGAGGAAAGAGGGGTAGAATATAGATGAAAAAAATTGCACCCTCCATATTATCTTCAGATTTTTCTAAACTTGGAGAAGAAGTAAGTTCTTTAGATAAGGCAGGGGCGGATTTTATACATATAGATATCATGGATGGCCACTTTGTGCCCAACCTTACAATAGGTCCCCCTATTGTAAGGGCTATAAGACATATTACTGATGTACCGTTTGATGTACATCTTATGATGGACAACCCAATGGATTTTGTAGATGAGTTCATAAAAGCAGGTGCAGATAGCATAACTGTTCATGCTGAGGTATTACCTCATCTGCATAGAGCGGTTATGTATATAAAGGAGAAAGGTGTAAATGTGGGAGTAGCTTTAAATCCATCAACCCCCATAGATGTGTTAGACTATGTTTTAGATGAGATAGATATGGTACTTATTATGACAGTAAATCCAGGTTTTGGTGGGCAAGATTTTATACCTTCCATGCTTGATAAAATTACACTTTTGAAAGATATGATAATTTCTAAAGATACAGATGTTCATATCCAAGTTGATGGAGGGATTTCTTTGGAAAACATACATACTGTTTCTAGTGCAGGGGCGGATATATTTGTAGCTGGTTCTGCCATTTTTAGTGCGTCTGACAGAAGGAATATGATAAATAAGATGAGAGAAAAGGCGAGTATATGCGAGTATTAATATTTGCAAATGGATTTATTGATGATTATTCATACATAAAAAAAGAATATAAAAATTTTGACTATATAATATGTGCTGATGGAGGTCTAAGACACTCCGATGTAGTAGATATAGTACCAGATCTAATTGTTGGAGATTTAGATTCAGTGTCATATTCTGTGTTAAAAAAATATAAGAATATGGGAGTTCCAACTCAGAAATATCCTACTGAAAAGGATGTAACTGACATGCAAATTGCAGTGGATAACGCTATTCAGATGGGAGCAGATGAAATAGTATTATGTGGGGCATTAGGTGATAGATGGGATCATTCCTATGCCAATGTCATGTTGTTATATAGGATAGCTAAAAAGGGTATATCTGGGTGGATAATAGATAATAAAAATAAAATTACCATTTCAGATAGAGAACTAGAATTTAATGGAAAGAAAGGACAAATTCTTTCTCTCTTGCCTTTTGGAGGTTCTGTCAATATAAAAAATACGTCTGGACTTAAATACCCAATAAGAAATAAGATTTTGTCTATGGATTATCCTATTGGAATTAGCAATGAATTCATTGATGAAAGGGTAAAAATCACAATACATAAGGGTTGGCTTTTAGCAATATTAATAGATGAATAGAAGTATTTTTTATTAAAAACATTATAAAAAAGGCTTCATTGATAAAGCATATTTGCTTCTAATGAAAGCCTTTTTTATATTAAAGAGCTCTTTCTACCTTTCCAGATCGCAGACATCGGGTGCAGACTTTTATTGTCTTATGTGAACCATTGACGACAACTCTGACACGCTTTATATTTGGTGCCCAAACCCGTTTTGCCTTCCGATTTGAATGGCTTACTTTGTTTCCAAAAGCTAATCCTTTATTACAAACATCGCAAACTCTTGCCATGGTAGATACACCTCCCTTTAGCAAACAAACGTATCAAGTAAAAACACATTTTATTTTATCATTATCCATAGCAATTAGCAAGAGATTAATTTTTTTGTGTGTTATTATTCTCTAGAGAAATCAAACATTGAAACAAATCAAATCATATTTATTTGCTGTTTCACATGAGAGACTGAAACCATTGATACTTTAAGAGCCCATAAAAGAATAAAAAGATTTAAAATATATTTTTTGATTTTCCATAAAAAAATAAAACGCATTTATACGAGCCTATAAATCACATTGACTTGTAGTGTTTTATTTGCTATTTACATATTAAACGCTAAAGGTATTAATTAATTTAAAGAATTGCGGAAACTCCAAATGTATTTACATTGCAAGAAGTAGGTTTATAGTATAAAATAATAATGGAATATTAGAATTTAGTGCAACAGGGAGGAAATAAAATGGGAGTAAAGAAAAGTAATGAGTTAGGTGAGATAACAATTTCAAATGAAGTTATAGCGACATTAGCAGGCATATCAGCTATAGAGAGTTATGGAGTTGTTGGAATGGCATCTAAGAAAGCAACTGACGGTTTAGCAGAGTTATTAGGTCATGAGAACCTCACTCGAGGTGTAAAGGTATCTACTCAGGATGACAATATTTTTATTGATTTATTTATAATAGTGGAGTATGGCGTGTCTATAATCACTGTTGCAAAAAATGTAATAGATAGAGTGAAATACAATGTAGAGAATCTCACAGGTATGACAGTTAAAGAAGTCAATGTAATGGTACAAGGAGTAAGAGTATAGATGATTGAATTTCTCTTCATCGAAGGAGGTACACATTTTGAAATTAGAATATATTGATGGGACAATGCTAAAAAATATGACATTTTCATCAGCTCAGTTACTGGAAGAAAATAAGCAGACAGTAGATGCTTTAAATGTATTTCCTGTACCAGATGGAGATACGGGGACTAACATGTCGATGACTCTCAGGTCTGCTGTAAATGAAATGGATAAAGTAGATAGTAATAGCATATCAGATGTGGCAAAGGCAATATCGTTGGGTGCTCTGAAGGGAGCAAGAGGAAATTCAGGGGTAATATTATCTCAAATATTCAGGGGTATTGCTAATGGACTTGATGGGAAAGATAAGGTCAATACAGTTGAATATGCTGAGGCATTAAAAGCCGGCGCTGACACAGCGTATAAAGCAGTTATGAAACCTATAGAAGGAACAATGCTTACTGTTATACGAGTTACTGCGCAGGAAGCACAAGAGATTGCTAAAGAAGAAAAAGATTTTGCAATTTTCTATAAAAAGATTATAGATGTAGCAAGGGCTACTTTAGAAAAAACTCCAGATATGCTTCCCGAATTAAAACAGGCAGGTGTAGTAGATTCGGGTGGAATGGGACTTTTATATATTTTTATAGGAGCCAGTGAGGTCCTTAGCGGAGAAGGGAAAACAGATTATTCCAATTTAAGTTTTAAAACCCAAAAAAGATCAATAGCCTCCCAAATTTCAGATAGTTATGAGGATAAAGTTGAGCTCAAATATAAATATTGTACAGAATTTATTATATACGATATATATCCCTATATAAATGAGTACCACATAGAAAAACTACGGCTAAAACTTACAGAACTAGGAGATTCCTTAGTATTTGTGACTGATGATGACATTATAAAGGTTCATATACACACTAATGCACCAGGACAGGTATTACAATTAGGCCTAGAATATGGTGAGTTATCGGCTATAAAGATAGACAATATGTCATTACAGCATAGAGAACTTGAGCATATTACGGAGCAGCAGACGGAAGAAAAGTCTGTTAAAAAGAAATTTACTAAAAAGATGGGTATAGTATCAGTAGCTATTGGAGATGGTATAGTTTCTATTTTTAAAGATCTGTCAGCCGATTATGTGGTAGAGGGTGGACAGACTATGAATCCAAGTATAGATGATATACTTAAGGCAATCGATGAGGTGGACGCAGAGGAAATATTTATACTTCCTAATAATAGTAACATAATATTATCGGCAAGGCAGGCTGCTGAAATGAGTAATAGAAAAATACATGTAATCCCTAGTAAGTCAATTCCTCAGGGCTTAGCCGCTATGATAGCATATAATCCTGATGTGGACGTAGATACAAATATAAAAAATATGATAGAGGCTTTAGATACAGTTATCACAGGACAAGTAACTTACGCTATAAGGGATTCAAATTTTGATGGTATGACAATTAACAAAGATGATATAATTGGCATATGTGATGGAAAGATACTAGTTGTAGATAACGATATATCTGATGCTACAAAAAAACTGATAGATAAAATGCTAGATGATAATGCAGATATAATTACTCTTTATTATGGTGCTGATGTTTCAGAGGAAGATGCTCAGTCGATCGCAGAATATATATCTGAGAAATATCCGGATATTGATGTTGAGATATATCCCGGTAAACAACCACTTTATTATTATATAATATCTGTTGAATAAAAAGGAGGATACCCTCCTTTTTTATATAGAAAGATACGAAAATAGTTGAATTTTGTGCTAAGCTTTAAACTGAGATTATTAATTAATTTAGAGATGTAGCAGGGCTATAAAAAATCTCGAACAAACATAGGGAAAGGAGGAAGGAGATGGAATCCCTAAAAGAAAGTGTACAATACATAAAGGGTATCGGTCCCAAACGCTATGCATTACTAAATAAGCTAGGGATATATACAATCGAAGATGCTTTATATTTTTTTCCTCGTGATTATGAGATATGGGGAAATATAGAGAGTGTTTCATCCCTCAAACATGGTTCTGAGAGTTCGACTGTAGTCGAGTTCAGAGGACCACCCAAGATCATAAGAAAAAAAAGGCTTACTATAGTAAAATGGGATGCGTTTGATGATACGGGAGAGATAAAATGCGTGTGGTATAATCAGCCATATAGGCGTAATATATATTCCAGTAATAAAAAATATTTTGTTCGGGGGAAGATAGATAAGAGATATGGCGAAACACAGATCGTAATGCCTACTGTAGAAGAATATCATCCACAAAAACATGATGTACCCAAGATAATTCCCATATATCCTCTTACCAAAGGACTGACTCAAAGGGATATGCAAAAAATGGTATATGGGGCTCTGCAAAAAATAAATAATCAGTTATATGATTTTTTGCCTGCTACTATAAGAAAAGAATATGGTTTGGCAGAGAAAAATTTTGCTTTATATAATATACATTTTCCTAAAAATGAAACTGCACTAGAAGAAGCAAGGCGGCGATTAGTATTTGAGGAGTTTTTTTTCATAAATATGGGACTTAAATTAATAAAAATGGAAACTCAGACGGAAGAGGAAGGTATTAAGTTTTCTTGGACTCATGATGAAATAGATGATTTTATAGATAGTCTTCCATTTAAGCTAACAGATGCACAATTTCGTGTTTTAGATGAAATATATGCAGATATAAAAAGTGGGAAAAATATGAATAGACTAATTCAAGGTGATGTGGGATCTGGAAAGACTATATTAGCAGCAATAGCTCTATATTGTGCAGTACAAAGTGGTTATCAAGGAGCATTTATGGTGCCTACTGAAATACTTGCCAAGCAGCATTTTGAAACATTTGTTCAATTATTTGCAAAAAGAGATGTAACGATAAAATGTATAACAGGAAGTCTTTCTCAGTCTGATAAGGATGCTTTAAAGGTAGATTTAAGATCAGGAGATATTGACATAATAATAGGTACTCATGCATTATTACAGGAGGATATTGAGTTTGCAAAATTAGGGCTTGTGGTGACAGATGAACAACATCGTTTTGGGGTCAGACAACGTGCTACTATGTTATCAAAAGGTAAAAAACCACATATGTTGGTGATGTCTGCTACACCTATTCCACGTACATTATCACTTATATTATATGGTGATTTGGATATATCTATAATAGACGAACTACCACCAGGAAGAAAGGCTATAAAGACATATCATGTTCCTCCATCTATAAGGAATAGAGTATATGCATTTGTAAGGAAACAGGTAGGAGAGGGCAGACAGGCCTATGTTGTATGTCCATTAGTTGAAGAATCAGAAAAGATAGATTCAGTGGCTGCAGTAGAATTATTTGATAAATTGAAAAATGGAGCTTTAAAGGGACTAAATGTAGACCTTCTTCATGGTAGGATGAAAGGACAAGAAAAGGAAAGAGTCATGGAAAAATTTTCAAAAGGAGAGACGCAAGTACTCGTTTCTACCACTGTAATTGAGGTTGGTGTAGATGTGCCTAATGCAACTGTAATGGTTATAGAAAATGCGGAACGATTTGGTCTTGCCCAACTCCATCAATTAAGGGGCAGAGTAGGTAGAGGCGAACATCAATCATATTGTATTCTTATAGCCAATGCTACCAGCAAAGAGATAAGAGAGAGGATGAGCATAATGGTTCATTCTGATAATGGATTTGTTGTAGCCGAGAAAGATTTGGAACTTAGAGGACCGGGTGACATATTTGGAATACGCCAACATGGTTTACCAGAATTCAAAATTGCTAATTTGGCAAGAGATATGGATATTTTAAAATTGGCTCAGCAGGCAGTGGAAAAGGTAGTAAACACACGAGGTAACCCAGAGTTTGATGAGGTTATGGAGTATATATATAAAGAATTTAATGCAAAAACTTTAGATATTGTAATGAATTGACTATATATTTGTAAATATTACTAGTGTAAAAAAAAATCCTATTGGTTAAATTAATAGTACACTCGTACCAATAGGAGGTGAAATAGAGTATGCCTAATACTAATAGAAATAATAAAACTTTAGTTCCTGAAGCAAGACAAGCACTAGATAATATGAAATACGAAATAGCAAGTCAGGTTGGTGTAAATCTTAAGCAAGGCTATAATGGAGATTTAACAGCTAAGGAAGCTGGATATATTGGTGGATATATGGTTAAGAGGATGATAGAACAGGCACAAAGACAGATGGCTGGCAAATAAAAAATTCATATAAAAACATATAGGGAAGGGCGCCCTTCCCTATATGTTTTTAGTAATACTACATAGATATTTTTGTGATTCAAAAGGCTATAATAAAAAAAGCTGATGATAATACATCAGCTTTGGGAGAGGAGAAATTGAAGGAAGAGCTCTATGGGGGATGTTAAATAATAATTTATTTAACATCTATATTATTACTAAAAAATAAAAAAATATTCATTTTAGTTGAATTTTATCTAATAATAAAGCGGTAATTTATAATTATTAGTATTATTTGATTTTTAAATCTTTAATATGGCGGGAATAGAACATTAGTGTATAGTATTATCTTTATAATCCTCAATAACACATCGCAAATTCTATATAATGTTAGTTTGAGTTTCCGTAAAAAATAAAACGCATTTATACGAGTCTATAAAACGCATTGATTTGTAGTGTTTTATTTGATGTTTACATATTAAACACTAAAGGTATTGATTTATCTATGATTCAGAAAAAAATGCGGAAGCTCCAATAAAGTCGAGAGCTTGTTCATAAATTAAAATTATGTTAAAATTAGCATAATAGAACAAGGGGGTGCCAGGTTTGCGAATTATATCTGGTAGGTGGAAAAGCAGAAGACTTATTTCTATAAAAGGTTCTTCTAATACAAGACCTACCTCTGATAGGGTTAAAGAAGCGGTTTTTAACATGTTAAGAGATAAATTATACGAAAGTGCTGTACTCGACATATTTGCTGGGACAGGCAATATGGGATTTGAAGCACTAAGTAGGGGTAGTAGTAAGGCCGTTTTTATAGAAAAAAATAGGAAAGCCGTAAGTGTCATTGAAAAAAATGCTCGAAATTTAGATTGCGTTTCTATGATACATATAATCAAAAAGGATGTATTTAAAGCTATTGATGATTTGTCAAAAGAGAGAGACGCATTTGATATAATATTTATGGATCCCCCCTATAATGCTAATATTGAAAAAAGTGTTTTATTGGCTATATTAAATGCCGATATATTGGATAGGCAAGGTGTAGTGGTTGTGGAACATGACTACAAAAATGAGATGCCTAATAATGTAGAAGAGTTGATTAAAATAGATACTAGAAAGTATGGAAATACAGGGATAAGTTTATACAAGAAAGGAGATTTTAAATGAATATAGCTATATATCCAGGTAGTTTTGATCCAGTGACAAATGGTCATCTTGATGTAATAAAACGTTCTTCAAAGATCTTTGATAAAGTTATTGTAGCAGTTGCAAGAAATCCGAATAAGACGCCTACGTTTAGCATAGATGAGAGGGTTGATTTTTTAGAGCGGGTTGTAAAATCAATGCCCAATGTAGAAGTTGATCATTTTGAAGGTCTATTAGTAGACTATGCCAGAGAAAAAAAATGTTCAGTTATAATAAAGGGTCTGAGAGCCATATCCGATTTTGAATATGAATTTCAAATGGCACTTATGAATAGAAAGCTAGATCCATCAATAGAGACTCTTTTTATGATGACAAGTTATAAATATTCGTTTTTAAGTTCAAGCATGATGAAGGAAATTGGCAAGTTAGGTGGATGTATAAAAGAGCTAATTCCTGAAGAAATTTTATATGATGTTCAAGCTAAACTTAGAAATGAATAGTATTTAAGGGGGAAGAGTTTTGAATATACTAGATCTTTTAGATGCTCTTGAAGATGAGTTAGAGGCTGGGAACACTATGCCATTTACTGGGAAGGCACTTATCGATAGGGATACATGTCTTGATATTATAAAGGACATAAGGCTTAATCTACCAGATGAAATAAGGCAGGCTGAATGGATAAAAAATGAAAAACAACGAATTCTCATGGATGCTCAGAAACAAGCAGAACTTATAGTAGAAGAGGCAGAACAGCATATGAGAAATCTCATAGAGGAAAATGAGATTACACAGAAGGCTTATCAGCAGTCGAGGGAGATAATAGAAAATGCGCAGAATGCTGCTAAAGAAATACGTCTTGGAGCTAGGGACTATGCGGATGGACTGCTGGATGAGGTAGAAAGTTATATTCGAAACCAACTTGAAATGTTGGTAGAAAATAGAAAACAACTAAAATCTATGAAAAAATAATAACACTTTATCTTTCATTATACTTTTTATGTAATTTATGTAATAGGATCACAAACATCCCTAGGACTAACAATATGAATAATGTCAAAGATAAAAATTTTAAAGAGTATTGTGTTATAGACGTCCATGACAAAGTCTTGACAGTTGGCATGGGATTAAAGGTTTGAATGTAATCTATGTATAGTATGTTTGAAATTGTTAATCCGATAATTGCCGATAATATGCCATGTAATAGTTTTGTAACTACATAAATGCTAATTGAAATACTAGTTTCACTTATCATACTGATGACTTGGCAATGCACTGATAATCCACTCCAGCCAATGATAAAAGATATACATGCTATTTTTTCTGGAAGAGGCATAGAGCTTTGACTGATAGTCATACATCCAGTTGTCATCTCCAGCATACCGGAAATTAGCCCATTTAAAAAATCATGGTTGGCTGGAAATATTTTAATTACAAGTGGAGTTAATGCAGAGAATATAATTAAAAATCCTCCCACTATTACGAGGGTTTCAAATGAATTTTTTATACTATCCCTTATTATCTGTCCCAAGTTTCGAGTATTCTTTTTTCTGGCAACATACATACTTTCCATAGCTTTATGTAATGTAGGTATGTCTTTATTTGATATGTTCTTTTTTTGACAGGAATTTTTTCCATAATATTTAAATAAAAATCCAATAATTAAGGCAGAAAAATAATGGCTAAAGGCTATTATTCTACCTGCGCCGGGACTGTCTAGCATGCCTATTCCAACTGCTCTTAACATAAAAAGTGGTCCTGAGGTTGAGGCAAATGCGAGTATCTTTTGACCTTCTAAAGTATTAATGTTTTTTTGTTTTATGAGAGAAGTGACAAGATGGGCGCAGGTAGGATATCCTGATGTTATACTCATTGCCCATACAAATGAACTACTTCCAGAACAGCCGAATAGGGGTTCCATTATAGGTGAGAGTAGTACAGATACAAAATCTACTATACCCATGGTTATCATAATTTCAGCTGCAACAAAAAAAGGGAAAAGGGCAGGAATAACCACTTTTATCCATGTATCCATACCTTTGGTTGCCCCCTCAAATATGAGTTGAGGATAGGCAAAGAATATAATTATTATCCCTATGATTAAAACTAAAAATATAAAAAATTGAATTTTTTTATGAATATATGGCTCCATATGTCTCCTCCGATATATTATACTGCTACAATATAATATCTATTAAAATTGGAGTAAGACTATGCGCAGAAAAATTCATATCATGGAATTATGACAGGAGGTTTTTTAAAATCTACTCCACCACTTCTATAAATGGGATTTGGAATGCCCAATCTGTATATATTAGTAGCAAGTACATCCGTTAAAAACATATCTTTAAGAAGAGTATTATTTTCTCTTTGATAATGGGCTGATTTTGTTATTATAGGTACCATTGCTTTGTCTTTGAGCTCTTGCATGAGGGGAAGTGCCCTTTTTTGAAAACCTAAGATTCTAATATATTGAGGTCCGCCGGCTTTGTTATAGAGCTTAACCTTATGTGTAGTAATATCAAGTAGCATGTTTATAAGTATTCGTTGTATTCGTGTGAGTACATAACGCCTTGTCTTTATCTTATTTAATAGCTCTTCTAAAGAAGAAACTTCTGCAGCATATCTCTTTATTCTATTTTCCAAACCCTCTTCCACATCCATTATGGAGGCTAATTCTTCTGATGGTATTCTTCTGAGAGTTCCAAGTATTAGCTGTTCTAGATTGTCTATAAATACAGGACCCATATCCTTTGATATATTTTTTTCTAATATATAAAAAGATAGTTTGGGTATGAATTGTTGTATAGGATTTAATGACCTTGAAGTTTTAAGTTTTTCTCTTATAGCACTTGCACTAGCTATATTTCCTACTATATTTCTGTCATGATACTCTACAGCCTTTCTAGGGAAAGATATGGGTATTATAGAACTATTTGTGTTTATGAGTGCTTTTATATATTCAAGTCCAAGTATGGAATTAGGACTTGTCAGAAGCTTGTTTAACTGGCACTTGGATATGTTCATGTTATATATATCTTTCAATTCTAAAAGGGCGTTATTGCGTGCAGATGGATACGAAAGACCTTTATCTAAATATAAATTAAGTAGATGTCTATATTCTATGGGTTCATCTATGAGTATTTTCGCAATATCATATAAAGGCTCTATATTTCCAATTTCACTGCCAAAACTCATATGTGTTACTACATTACAGTAATTTAAAAGTTGTATACCTCCTTGTGCAAAGAGTTCTGCAGTTTGGCATGCATAAACTGTAGGAAGTTCTATGACTATGTCAACGCCATTTTTTAATACCATTTCTGTTCTTATCCATTTATCGAATAATGCCGGTTCACCTCTTTGAGTGAAATTTCCTGACATTATAGCAATTACATATTCAGGATTTATTATTCGTTTAGACTCCATAAGATGATATAGATGTCCATTGTGAAAAGGGTTATATTCAGCTATTATTCCTAATACTTTCATGTAATTCCTCTCCATAAAATTTGTATAGTTTCCATTATTATAGTACAATATTCCTGTAGTGTATAGTTAAAGGTTAAGAATATCTTTAATTCTTAATATAAGGTTTATAAAGATAACATGTAGAAAACTGTAGAAAAATTTAAAGAAAAAAGTGTTTCTAATATGTATTATATTATATATTGAAAAAAGAAGTGTATTTTATTAATTAAGTGATGTTTTAAAATATAAGTATTCAATAAAAAGAGGATTTTGGCGATTTATGTAGAATATATAATGGGTTTTGATAAATTTTGGGGTATAGTAACCACTAATTTGTGATTTTACTCATAGATTAGTGGTTATAAAATGACCCTATTATAATATTTAGCCAGTTCAAAACTAGGGGGCCGATTTTATAAAACTAACTAATTATATCGATAATTTAAAAATATTATTCATATAAAAGAAAAAATGTACAACACTATGGTTCTTTAAGGGAATAATATCTTTGTATAGAAGAAAAATTGGCTGATATATATGGCTCTTTGCTAAGGTCAGCACTTGAATTGGCAATGAAGGGCTTCTAGTTGTGTGAAGCAGGAGCAAAAACATGCGTTATATGAATTTGTAGCAATATAAGTGATATAGGAAGGGGATATAAAATGGGATTAATAGAATCTATTAAGAACAAGGCAAGATGCTCTAAAAAGATTATTGTACTACCAGAAGGCACAGAGGAGAGGACGTTAAAGGCTGCAGTTATAGCTGATAAAGAAGGTTTAGCAGATGTAGTATTACTTGGCAATGAGGATGAAATAAAGTCAAAAGTTAAAGATGTTGATACATCTGAAATTACTATTATCAATCCAGAAAGATCAGAGAAATACGATGACTATGTAGAACAGTTAGTAACTATTAGAAAACATAAAGGATTGACTTTAGAGGAGTCAAAGAACCTTGTAAAGGATCCATTATATTATGGTACAATGATGGTGAAAATGGGAGATGCCCACGGTTTAGTAGCTGGTGCTATAAATACAACGGGAGATGTACTAAGGCCTGCATTGCAGATAATAAAGACTGCTCCAGGGATACCAGTGGTATCTAGTTGTTTTATAATGGAAGTTTTATACAAAGAATATGGACATGATGGTATATTACTATTTGCTGATTGTGCAGTAAATCCAAATCCTGATTCTAAACAATTGGCGGCAATCGCAGTAACCACTGCTAAGACTGGTGAAGATTTAGTAGGATTGGATCCGAAGGTGGCAATGCTTTCTTTTTCAACTAAAGGTAGTGCCCGCCATGAATTAGTGGACAAGGTAGTTGAGGCAACTAAATATGCAAAAGAGATGGCGCCGGATACCGATATAGATGGTGAGTTACAAGCTGATGCAGCATTAGTGGAAAGTGTAGCCAAATTAAAGTCGCCGGATAGTAAGGTTGCAGGCAAAGCAAATATACTTATATTTCCAGATCTTCAATCAGGAAATATTGGCTATAAGTTAGTACAGAGGCTTGGAAATGCAGTTGCTATAGGTCCTATTTGTCAGGGATTAGCAAAACCTGTTAATGATTTATCTCGTGGTTGTAGTGTAGATGATATAGTAAATGTAATAGCTATTACAGCTGTTCAGGCTCAGAATTTATAATATACATGTAGGATTTCAATAAATCAAATGGGAGTAAAATACATGTTTAAATTATGTAATAATTACTTTTAATTTATTTGATTTAAATTATAATAAGATCATTGTAAAAAAGGAGAGTGCAAATTGAACGTATTAATTGTCAATGCAGGAAGTTCGTCTTTGAAATATCAACTTATAGAAATGGAAGATGAAAGTATACTAGCGAAGGGTAATGTTGAAAGAATAGGGATAGAAGATCCTGTTTTAAAACATGAACCAATGGGTAAACCGGAGGTAAAAATATCTAAAGATATAAAGGATCATACTAAAGCTATGGAACTTGTAATAGAGACTCTTGTCCATCCTGAATATGGTGTAATAAAAAGTATGGATGAGATTGCTGCTGTAGGACACAGAGTTCTCCATGGGGGGGATAAAATATTTGAATCTGTGGTTGTTGATGAAGAAGTAAAGAAGGTAATAAAAGAAAATTTTGAACTTGGTCCATTGCATAATCCTGCCAATTTGATGGGTATAGAGGCCTGTGAACAGGTTATGCCTAATACACCAATGGTTGCTGTATTTGATACAGCATTTCATCAGACCATGCCTCCAGAAGCTTATACGTACGCCATTCCCTATGAAGATTATGAAAAATATTCAATACGACGCTATGGTTTTCATGGAACATCACATAGATATGTTTCAAAGAGGTTATTAAAATTGCTAAATAAGGATGCCGAGGGAACTAAAATGGTAACCTGTCACTTAGGTAATGGCTCAAGTATAGCAGCTGTGAAAGATGGGAAATGTATAGATACTAGTATGGGTCTTACTCCTTTAGAAGGGCTGCCAATGGGAAGTAGATGTGGAAGCATAGATCCGGCAATTGTAACTTGCCTTATGGAAAGAAAAAAATTATCTACTGATGAGATGAATATATATATGAATAAGAAATCAGGAGTATTAGGTGTATCAGGTATAAGTAGCGATTTTAGAGATTTAGAGGCGGCTGCTGCTGACGGCCATGAAAGAGCTCAATTAGCCTTGAATATGTTTAGTTATAGTGTGAAGAAATATATAGGGGCATATGCAGCTGCAATGGGAGGACTTGATTATATAGTTTTCACTGCAGGGATTGGAGAAAACACACCTTCTATTAGGGAAGATGCATGTAGTGGATTGGAGTATCTTGGTGTTAAGATTGATAAGACGAAAAACAATGAAATAGCAGCTGGTTGTGGAGCTGAAGGGGAAATTTCTGCATCTGATTCTAAAGTTGGTGTATATGTAATTCCTACAAACGAAGAGCTAATGATTGCAAGAGATACAGTAGAGCTTCTAGGTTTAAAATAGTGTCTTTCAGGTGCTTGACAAATCTTTGTTGTATCTATATAATTAATCCGTCTATCTTTTAGAGGTGATTTTAATGATTGTCAATGTGTCTGACATAATAAATGAGAGAGGTGCCGAGAAAGAGTTTTCCGGAGAGGTAAAATTTAAAAACACGGTATACCAAGGAGATAAGCTTTCTTTCCTTTCACCATTTGATGTTGAGGGTAAATTTACTAATGGAAGGAATTATCTCTATCTGTCAGCGAGTATACATGGAGAAATAGTCATACCATGTAGTAGATGTTTAGAACCTTATACTCATAAAATTGATCAATCTATTTTTGTAAAATTGAGTAGTAGAGTAGATATTATGGAAAATGATGATCCTGATTTATTTACCTATACTGGAAATAGAGTTGAACTTGACAGAATAGTATATGAATATACCTTATTAAAATTACCTATAAAGCGGGTATGTTCTTTAGATTGTAAAGGCTTATGTCCTAAATGTGGCACTAATCTCAATAGACATAAATGTAACTGTGATAGAGATGATGACATAGATATAAGGCTTTTAGAGCTTAAAAAGCTCTTGCCTTCTGACAGTGAGGAGGTGTAACAAGCTATGGCAGTTCCAAAGAGAAAAACTTCTAAGTCAAAATCGAGGATGAGACGAGCAGCCAATTGGAAGTATAAGGCATCTAATATGGTGGAATGTCCACAATGTGGTGAATTTAGACGTCCTCATAGAGCATGCAAAAAATGCGGATATTATAATGGGCGACAAGTGATAGAGGTTGAATAATAAAATAAGACCAAAATTCAGCTGGAAATTCTTTACCAACTGAATTTTGGTCTTATTTTATATAACTATTTAATTATATAAAACAGTTCTTAATGTAATTTAAAATTAATAGAATTAAAAATGATATAAGCTTGCCTAGGTTTTTTCATTTTATTGTTTTTATAAAACAAATAAAAAAATATTGAAAGATAAGGAAAGATAGTATATACTACTAGTAGTAGGTACTAATATCCATTACTAAGAGGTGACTATAGTTGGCAAAACGTATATTGCCAAAGAGACAGAGGCAAAAAGCATTAAAAGAGCTCCTGAGAGAAAACCCATTTATGACAGATGAGGAACTGTGTGATTATTTTTCAGTTAGTATACAGACTATTCGATTGGATCGTCTTGAATTGGGGATCCCAGAGTTAAGGGAAAGATTAAAATATGTAGCAAAGCGAAACCACAGCAAATTAAGGTCTATAGAAGGAAAAGAGATAGTTGGAGAGCTCATTGATTTAGAGCTTGGCAAGAGTGCAATATCTATGTTACAGACAGATGACAGCATGGTATTTGAACGTTCTAAAATAGTAAGAGGACATTATATATTTGCCCAAGCAGAGTCTCTAGCAATAGCTGTAATAGATGCAAAAGTTGCACTTACTGGTGTCGCAAATGTGAAATATAAGATTCCCATATATTCAGGTGATAAATTAATTGCAAAAGCTGAAGTAATGAGGCAGCGGGGTAATAAGTTTTTTGTGTGGGTAAAGACTCGGATAGGTCAAGAAGAGGCATTTAGAGGTAAATTTATATTAGTATCTATAGATGGGGACAAGAAATAAGGAGGGATAGCTGATGATATTGGTTGATGCTATGGGTGGTGACAATGCACCTCTTGAGATAGTTCGTGGTTGCATAGATGGAGTACGAGAATTTAATATGGATAAGATAGTATTGATAGGAAAAGAAGCCGAATTAGAAAAGATATTGTCAGATGAAGGGGCAGATATGTCAAAGTTTGAAATAATGCATGCAGATGATGTAATATATGCAGATGATCCGCCTGTAGATGCTGTCATGAAAAAAAAGGATTCTTCTATGGTTAAGGGTTTAGAATATATTAGAAAGAATCCTAGTGATGTGTTTATATCAGCTGGTAATACGGGAGCTTTAATGGCAGGAAGCCTACTGAAGATAGGTAGGATAAAGGGGGTGGGAAGGCCGGCGTTGGCACCTACAATTCCTACTTTAAAAGAGGAGATGTTACTTATAGATGCAGGAGCTAATGCCGACTGTAAGCCTGAGAATTTAGTTCAATTTGCCGTGATAGGTTCCATATACATGGATAAAGTTAGAGGAAAGTCAAATCCAAAGGTAGGCCTTCTTAATATAGGAGTAGAGGAAAACAAGGGAAATGAGCTTACGAAGGCTGCTTTTAAAAAATTAAAAGAATCAAAAGAGATAAATTTTGTAGGAAATATAGAGGCTCGGGATATTCTCTATGGAGAAGTAGATGTGTTAGTGTGTGACGGGTTTGTAGGAAATGTTATCTTAAAACTCATTGAAGGTATGGCGCAGGCAATGTTTATTATGCTAAAAAAAGAACTAAACAAAAATTCTTTAACTAAACTTGGAGCAGGTCTTGCAAAACCTGCATTTAAAAATATAAAGAAAACCATGGATTACACAGAATATGGTGGTGCTCCACTTTTAGGCATAAATGGAGGAGTAATAAAAATGCATGGGAGTTCTAATAGACATGCGGTAAAAAATGCGATAGGTCAGGCAATACTGTTTGCAAAACATGGTGTTGTAGATAGAACGGTTGAACTAATTAGTGAGTTAGAAGGTGATTTAAAATGAATAAACTATATAATGCAGGTATAATAGGTACAGGTAGTTGCCTTCCACCAAATATAATTACAAATAAGGATTTAGAAAAGATGGTAGATACATCAGATGAATGGATTGTGTCAAGGACGGGGATACGTGAAAGGCGTGTGGTAGACGAAGATACGGCTACGTCTGATTTAGCAACTGTCGCTGCACGTAGAGCACTAGATGATGCAGGGTTGGAACCATCTGATATAGATATGATAATAGTGGCAACTGTCACTCCAGACATGAATTTTCCGTCTACAGCTTGTTTGGTACAATCAAATCTAGGGGCAGATCATTGTCCAGCATTTGATTTAGAAGCTGCATGTTCTGGATTTTTATATGGATTTATAGTTGCTAGTCAATTTATAATGACTGGAGTACATAAAAATATACTTGTAATCGGTGCCGAGTGTTTGAGTAAATTTTTAAACTGGAAGGATAGGAATACATGTGTGCTCTTTGGAGATGGGGCAGGAGCTGCAGTTGTGAGCAGAGTAGAAGAAGGTTATGGGATTTTATCCCATTGTATGGGTGCTGATGGGGAAGGAGGAAAACACCTCTTATTAGAAGCTGGTGGTTCTAGAAAACCTGCATCTTTGGAAACAGTCAAAAATGGTCTTCATTATGTACAGATGGAAGGTAGTGAGGTATTCAAATTTGCTGTTAGGATTATGGCAAAGGCTTCAGAACAAGTGGTAGAACTTGCAGGGTTAACAAAAAAAGATGTGGACTTTTTAGTACCTCATCAGGCAAATATTCGTATAATTGAAGGAGCTAGAAAGCGACTGAATTTACCAGAAGAAAAGGTGTATGTGAATTTAGATAGATATGGAAATATGTCGGCTGCTTCGGTGCCTGTTGCATTAGATGAGGCATCTAGAACGAAGGCTATAAAAAAAGGTGATAGACTTGTATTAGTGGCATTTGGTGGCGGACTAACCTGGGCAGCCTGTATGCTCAGATGGTGTAAATAGGATAGGGAGGTGTAACTATGGGGAAAATTGCATTTTTATTTGCAGGACAAGGAGCTCAATATGTGGGTATGGGAAAGGATCTATACCAAAATTTTAGCGAAGTAAGGAAATTATTTGATTTGGCAAATGATATATTGGGGTATGATATTGTAGACATTTGTTTTAATGGGCCAGAAGATGAGTTAAAAAAGACTGAAAATACGCAACCGGCTGTCTATATGATGGGTGTAGCTGCCTGTAGTATACTTAAATCTAATGGGATACGACCTCATATGACAGCAGGATTGAGTCTAGGTGAATATGGTGCATTGACAGCAGCAGAAAGTATTGCTTTCAAAGATGGTGTTAGTCTAGTACAAAAGAGGGGTAAGTTTATGCAGGAAGCTGTTCCTCTAGGAGAAGGAGGCATGGCTGCAATTTTAGGATTATCGGAACAGGAAGTTAAAAAATGTTGTGTTATGGCGTCAGATGTAGGTATAGTGGAAGCAGCTAATTATAATTGTCCAGGTCAGATTGTAGTGTCTGGTCAGATTAAAGCAGTTGAGAAGGCATGTGAACTTGCGAAGGATATGGGAGCTAAGAGGGCTATTCCGCTCTCTGTAAGTGCGCCTTTTCATTGTTCACTATTGGAGCCAGCTGCGGTTAAATTAAAAGATGAGTTAGATAAGATAGAAATTAAAGATCCTGTTATACCTGTTATATCTAATGTAGAGGCCAAGCCTTCAACCAGTGGGGAGCATATAAGGGAACTATTAATAAAGCAAGTTACCCATCCGGTAAGGTGGCAACAAAGTATTGAATATATGATAGAGGCTGGTGCTGATATATTTATAGAGCTAGGGCCGGGTAAGACTCTTACAAACTTCTTAAAGAGGATAGATAGAAATGTAATAGGTTATAATGTAGAGGATATGAAGAGCCTAGAGAAGACACTAAAGGAGTTGGAATGATATGATGGATTTAAAGGGTGAAACGGCACTGGTGACAGGGGCTTCAAGGGGAATAGGTAGGGAGATTGCATTGCACTTAGGAAGACTGGGAGCTAATGTTGTAATAAACTATTCCCAAGATAAAGAAGGTGCCCAAGGAGTATTAGACGAGTTGCATGAGATGGGAAGAGAAGGACTTATCATAAGGGCAAATGTCGCATCTAGTCAAGACGTAGATGCAATGATAAAAGAGGCATTAGATGAATTTGGAGGAATAGACATACTAGTAAATAATGCCGGTATAACACGTGACTCTTTACTTATTAGGATGAAGGAAGAAGATTGGGATAATGTAATTGATACTAATTTAAAGGGAGTATTTAACTGCACTAAAGGAGTAGTTCGGCATATGATGAGGGCACGTCATGGAAGTATAATAAATATATCTTCTGTAATAGGGATAACGGGGAATGTAGGTCAAAGTAATTATGCAGCTGCAAAGGCGGGTATAATTGGATTTTCAAAATCTATGGCAAAGGAGTTAGCTCCAAGGGGCATAAGAGTAAATGTAATAGCTCCAGGATTTATAGACACAGATATGACAGCTACATTAGACGATAAAATAAAAGAGAGTATATTATCGAATATTCCTTTAAAACGATATGGAAAGCCTGAAGAAGTTGCTCAAGTAGTAGCGTTTTTAGCATCAGATCAGAGTAGCTATATAACAGGGCAAGTAATAAACGTTGACGGTGGTATGATAATATAATATTATCAATATAGTGCCCATTGGAGGGGAGGTGAGAGAAGTGGATAATATATTTGATACGGTTAGAGATATAATTGCAGATCAGTTGAGTATAGAGCCTGATAAAATCGAGATGGATTCTACTTTTATCGATGATTTAGGTGCTGATTCATTGGATGTTGTGGAACTCATAATGTCATTAGAAGAGGAATTTGATATGGAAATTCCAGATGAAGAAGCAGAGAAGATAACTACAGTAGGAGACGTTGTCAACTATATTAAAGATCATGCATAGTAAGTATATAGTTGGATTTATGATAATTTGGCCTGAATTAAGAGCAGGTGTGAAGTATTTCACAGGGATAAGTTGTAAGTCCCTGTGAAATACCATTTAAATCTAGATTAGAAACTCGGAGGGTTTTTATGAATAGAAGGGTAGTAGTAACTGGAATGGGTGTTATATCCCCTTTGGGGAATACTGTTTTGGAGTTTTGGGAATCATTATGTAAAGGTAAGAGTGGGATAGATACAATAACTCGCTTTGATATTACTGATTTTTCAACTAAGTTTGCTGGTTGTGTAGATAATTTTGATCCTGAAGATTATATGGATAAAAAAGATGCTAGGCGTATGGATCGATATACCCATTATGCAATGGCAGCAACGCGTATGGCAATGCAAGAAGCCAACTTTGATATGAAACAAATAGATAAAGAACGTCTTGGTGTAGTGCTAGGTACTGGTGTTGGTGGTATAGAAACTATGGAAGAACAAAAAGAAAAACTTATATCAAGGGGGCCAGGTAGGATAAGTCCATTTTTTGTTCCTATGATGATATCAAACATGGCTGCAGGTCAAATAGCTATTGCCATAGAAGCTAAAGGAGTGAATACCACGGTTGTGACGGCCTGTGCGTCGGCGACTAATGCCATTGGTGAAGCTTATAGGATGATAAAAGATGATAGAGCAGATGTGATAGTAGCTGGAGGTAGCGAAGCAGCTGTAACACCCCTTGCCTTAGCTGGTTTTTGTGCTATGAGGGCATTATCTACGCGAAATGAAGATCCAAAAGGTGCAAGTCGTCCCTTTGATAAGGATAGAGATGGATTTGTCATGGGAGAAGGTGCAGGTATTCTTATATTAGAAGATTATGAACATGCAATAAAGAGGGATGCAAATATATTAGCTGAAGTAGTTGGTTACGGGCTTACAGCAGATGCCTATCATATAACTGCGCCGGCGTCTGAAGGGGAAGGTGCGGCTAGGGCAATGGCACTTGCTATTCAAGATGCAGGTATTGAACCTAATATGATAGATTATATAAATGCCCATGGTACATCTACCCCATATAATGACGAGTTTGAAACAATGGCAATAAAGACCGTATTTGGTGATCATGCATATAAATTATGTATAAGCTCTACTAAATCTATGACAGGCCATTTGCTTGGAGCTTCCGGTGGTATAGAAGCCGTTGCAACTGTGCTTTCACTTGTCAATCAATACGTTCATCCCACTATAAACTATGAGACTGCTGATCCCAACTGTGACCTTGATTATGTGCCTAATAATGGCAGGAAGACAAATATACAATATGCTATATCCAATTCATTTGGTTTTGGTGGACAAAATGCTAGTTTACTATTTAAGCGGTTTGATTAATATCTTAGCTGGTAGTAATATATACGTATATATTAAATTTTAGAGCCTGTTAAACAAACTTGGTTCTGCGTTTTTCGTTATCCAAGGTTAGATTACAGGCTCTTTGCATTTTAAAAGATATTTATATTTTGCTACTATTATTTACAATAAAAATTTTGTATATTTTTTATTATGGATTTATAATAGTCTTTTAATTTTTTAAATTAATGACTTTAGATTTTAACATTTAAAACAGTTAGTAAAAAAACATATATCGATCTGATTGCTAGATTCCTATAATTTTATTTTTTTCTAGAAACTCAAGATCCAGCATTCTTGACAGTAATCTGCTATTTTGATAAAATACACACTAATAATGTATGGTGAAGGATAAATTGCAATTATTTATTTTCTTATCCACTACATTAAACAAACTGACAATCTCTTTTAATTCTTATCGTAAGGTAGTATATAATATATTATACTTTGTCAAGAATAAAAGTAAGGTCAAAGGGATTTTTAAAGATATTTAGAACTAGTTTTAAAAATATTTATATAAATTTTAAGAGAAGGGACGTGGTTATCATAGGTGACATATATATAAAAGAAGGACTTACATTTGATGATGTCTTATTAATACCTCAAAAATCAGAGGTGCTTCCAAATGATGTAGATTTAACTACTAATCTTACAAAAACTATAAAGTTAAATATTCCAATTATGAGTGCAGCAATGGATACTATTACTGAATCACGATTAGCTATTGCTATCGCCCGAGAAGGGGGAATTGGGATTATTCACAAGAATATGTCCATTGAGGAACAAGCGGAACATGTAGATAGAGTTAAGCGCTCTGAGCATGGTGTAATAGTAGATCCATTTCATCTATCGCCGGATCATTTAATTGCAGATGCAGCTGCTCTCATGTCGAAATATAGAATATCAGGTGTGCCCGTAACTGTAGATGGTAAGTTAGTGGGTATAATTACAAATCGGGACATAAGGTTTGAAACTGATTTTTCTAAACCTATAAGGGAAGCCATGACATCAGAGAATCTCATAACTGCACCAGAAGGTACAACCTTAGATGAGGCGCAAGAGATACTCAAAAAGCATAAGATAGAAAAATTGCCTATAGTTGATGAAAATGGAATGCTAAAGGGTTTAATTACGATAAAAGATATAGAAAAGACTATACAATATCCAAGGTCAGCAAAAGATTCTAATGGTCGTCTATTGGTGGGAGCTGCTGTTGGTGTTGCTAAGGATACTATGGAAAGGGTAGATGCATTAGTAGATGCAAATGTGGATGTTATAGCTGTTGATACGGCTCATGGGCATTCAGTAGGTGTTTTAAAACTTGTGACAGAAATCAAAAACAGATATCCAGAATTACAGATAATAGCTGGAAATGTAGCTACTCCAGAGGCTACTCGAGATCTTATAAAAGCTGGAGCTGATTGTGTAAAGGTAGGTATAGGACCAGGTTCCATATGTACTACAAGAGTAGTTGCGGGTATTGGAGTGCCCCAGATAACTGCTATATATGATTGCGCTAATGAAGCAGATAAGTTCGGGATTCCTATAATTGCTGATGGTGGGATTAAATTCTCCGGCGATATAGTCAAGGCAATTGGCGCCGGCGCTAGTGTGGTTATGTTAGGTAGTCTCTTTGCAGGAACAGAAGAGAGCCCAGGCGAAATAGAGATATACCAAGGAAGAAGCTTTAAAGTATATAGAGGTATGGGCTCTATGGCAGCAATGGAAAAAGGAAGCAAGGATAGATATTTCCAAGAAGATGCCAAAAAGCTTGTACCAGAAGGTGTAGAAGGGAGAGTTCCATATAAGGGCTCCTTGTCGGAAACTGTATTTCAACTTGTAGGTGGTTTGAGAGCAGGTATGGGATATTGTGGAGCACCTAATATTGAATATCTCAAGCGTAATGCAAAGTTCATAAGGATTACAAGTGCAGGACTTATAGAAAGTCATCCACATAATATAAATATAACCAAGGAATCGCCAAATTACACTACAAATATATAGATATATATTTCTAAGCTGCACAAAATGTGCAGCTTAAAAACATATTATATGAGGAGGGATGAAATGAAAAGGCAGACAATTCTAATAATGGATTTTGGAGGAGAATATAGCCAACTATTAGCTAGAAAAATTAGAGAAATGAATGTATATTGTGAGCTTATACCATATAATGCTTCGATAGAAGAAATTAATTTGGAAGATATTAAAGGAATAGTATTATCGGGGAATATTAGCTCTGAATGTGAGAACACTGTTCATTTTTCTAATGAAATATTCAATCTAGGGGTGCCCATATTGGGTATCGGTTATGGCGCACAGGTAATTTGCTATCTATTGGATGGATGTATAAAAAGGTCTGAAGATCGTGAATATGGCGAATCAACAGTATATTTAGATACAGATAGCGAATTATTTACTGGGTTAGATAGAAAAAATAGATATTGGTTAGCTCATGTGGACTATATAAAATCTCTACCTCAAGGGTTTGACGCAATAGGTTATACAGAAAAATATCCTATAATTGCATTTGAAAATAAAAAAAGTCAAATATATGGAGTACAGTTTCATCCGGAGGTTAATGATAATGATAAAATATTAAAAAATTTTGTATACAATATATGTGGTTGTAAGGATGATTGGACTACAAGTAATTTTGTAGATTGTTCTATAAATGATATAAGAGAAAAAGTCGGGGATGGAAAAGTGCTTTGCGGTTTATCAGGTGGTGTAGATAGTTCTGTGGCTGCAGTTTTAGTGCACAAAGCGATAGGCGATCAACTTATATGCATATTTGTAGATCATGGACTTTTACGAAAAAACGAAGGAGAAGAAGTAGTTAATTTTTTCAAAGAGAAGTTTAATTTAAATATAATAAAGGTAGATGCCAAAGATAGATTTCTTTCCAGATTAAAGGGAGTGACAGATCCTGAGCTCAAACGAAAGATAATAGGTGAAGAATTTATAAGGGTATTTGAGGAAGAAGCTCTAAAAATAGGTAAAGTAGATTATTTAGTACAAGGTACTATATATCCTGATGTCATAGAAAGTGGCATAGGACGAAAAGGTATTATAAAGAGTCATCACAATGTTGGCGGATTACCTGATAATATTGAGTTTAAAGGTATAATAGAACCACTTAGACAACTATTTAAAGATGAAGTGAGGAAAGTTGGTTTAGAACTTGGAATGCCTGAGGAGATAGTCTGGCGGCAGCCATTTCCTGGACCTGGGCTAGCTGTTAGGATAATTGGTGATATAACAGAAGAAAAGCTCCATATCCTCAAGGAGGCAGATGCAATATATAGGGAAGAAATTGCAAAAGCAGGTCTTGCAAGGGAAATATGGCAATACTTTGCTGTCCTTACATCTATGAAAAGTGTAGGCGTATCTGGTGATGGAAGAACTTACGATTACACGGTAGCACTTAGAGCGGTAAATAGTGTGGATGGCATGACTGCAAATTGGGTTAGGATTCCCTATGACGTTTTAGAGAAGGTATCTCACAGGATAACTACAGAAGTGGACCATGTAAATAGGGTGGTATATGATATATCCAATAAACCACCTGCAACAATTGAGTGGGAGTAGTACCCAGTGAAACGAACGATAGTGAAGTTTGAACTGTAGGTATTGCCCCTGCCAGGGTTGGTGAGGCTTGTACCGACTGTAAGGAGGTAGAAGTCCATAACCTACGGCTGGAGTAGTAAACACAAACCTTATAATGGCAGAAATAGCTGTTATAAGGTTTATTTTATATGCTATTCGAAAAGTTAATTTAATACCTTTTTCAGAGTCGGTTATTATTAATGATAAAATTGATTATACAGAAATCTATCTTAATGTTCTTGTTTTTGTTCCCTTCGGAATTTACATATCTATACTAAAACCTGATTGGAGTTTTATAAGGAAAGTTATTCCCATAGCAGAAACGAGTTTACTATTTGAAACTTTGCAATATATATTTGCAATTGGTGCTGCTGATATAACAGATTTTCTAATGCCATAATTGAAATACAACCTCACACTATGATACAATAAATTCACTAAAGGTATATATGAACATTCAGTGCTCTTTGGAATTTCAGGGTGCTAAGTGCTATAGTCACATAATAAGGATAGTAGGAGGGGTTACATACCAATGAATACAGCAGACTTAGGTTTTGAAAAGAAAATTTGGCAGGCAGCGGATAAATTACGAGGTAATATAGATGCCTCTGAATATAAACATGTAGTATTGGGACTTATATTTTTAAAATATATATCAGATAGCTTCGAGGAGAAATACCAAGAGCTAGTAGAAGAAGGCGCAGGGTTTGAGGAGGAAAGAGATGAATATTTGGTAGAAAACATATTCTATGTGCCAGAGGAAGCCAGATGGGACTATATAGCAAAACATTCTAACAAGCCAGAAATAAGGCAAAGCTATGGTGGCAATAGAAAGAAAGAATAACAGATTAAAAGGGATCTTGCCGAAAAACTTCTCTAGACCTAAATTAGACAAGAGAAGATTGGGGGAAGTAGTAGACATATTTTCGAATATCCCATTATCAGATTATAGAGATAAAAAGGATGTTTTAGGTAGAACTTATGAGTATTGTCTAGCAATGTTTGCAGAACAAGAAGGGAGAAGAGCGGGGGAGTTCTACACACCTTCAAGCATAGTGAGAACGTTAGTTGAAATATTAGAGTCTTACAATGGTAGAGTCTATGATCAAGCTTTGGCAAATATTGATGGATGCTGTTTAGTATTTAAAAAAGGTTATATCTATGAATCGGTATATTATAATCAAAAGAATTATTCTTATTTTCTAGCAAAAGCTGAGATACAACCTTCAAGCGTAGAGTTTTCATTTGAGATGAATGCTCATAATTCTTCTCTTCTCAATCAGATACAGAGTGCAAAGAAAAAAGCTGATGCTATGCGTAGGTATCCAGGATCATTTGCAGAAACATTAGTAATGCTTATGGAAGAACGAAAAATGACTAATAAAAAATTAGCTGATGTTTCACTTGTAGGTGAAAGAACTATTCAGCGTTTAAGGAATGAGGAAGAATATCCCACTTCGATACAATCTATATTGGGCTTATGTGTCGGTTTAAAGTTGCCAGTACCCGAAGCTGAAATGTTATTAGATAAGTCAGATTTTAAACTTAACTCCATGAAGGAAGAGGGGTATATTTATAAATGTATATTAGGGGCGTGTGCTGTAAATAGCATTTATGAAATAAATGAAATGCTTGAAGCCAATAATGTTAAACCGCTAGGAAGTGATTCTTATGCCTAAGAAAATAACTAAATTGGTTAAATCATCAATTTTATATAAAGCAATAAATTTAAAGTGTATATAAAGAGGTGAGCAAATATGGCGGTACGTGGTAAAAGTATTAATTTATTTCTTATGGATGGGACAGCTGTTGGAAGGATAAAATGCACTCTCGCTAACTGGACAGTAGTTGCATATAAAATACCTAGGACAGAACTTGATAAATGTAAAGAACGGGAAGATCTTAAACAAAGTGGAGTATATTTCTTGTTTGGGATATCTGATGATACAGGAGAAAATATTGTTTATATAGGTCAAGCAGGAGCGAGGAAAAATGGTGAAGGTATTCTCTATCGTCTACAGGAGCATAAAAGGGATGAGAACAAAGACTATTGGATGGAAGCAATTGTTTTTACTACATCAAATAATTCTTTTGGACCAACTGAGATAAGTTATTTAGAAAACAGATTTTTTAATTTAGCCAAAGATGCTAAAAGATATAATGTTAAAAACAATGTAAACCCAGCCTCTGGCCATGTAACTGAAGAAAAAGAGAGTGAACTAGAAGAATTTATAGAATATGCTGAAATAGTTATGGGGACATTCGGGCATAGGGTTTTTGACTCATTAGAGGAAAAGCCAACTCATAAGGTAGAAGAAGATGTTGAAATTAATGATGAGCCATTGTTAGTCTTGAAAACAACTAAAGCTGAAGCCAAGGGTAGAAGGACAAATGAAGGATTTGTTGTTTATAAAGATGCATCGGTTTCAGTTAGTCCTACTAAAAGTTGCCCAGAAACTATACTTAATTTGAGAAACAAATATACTGATAGGGTTAAAGATGGGGTGTTGATTGAGGACACTCTTTTTACTAGCCCATCCGCTGCAGCAGGTTTTGTGACATATGCTAGTGCTAATGGAATAATTATGTGGCTAGATGAAAAAGGAAGAACTTTAAGGGAAATAGAGAATAATGAGGACTAATGTCATCGAAGGGAGGAAGTGCCTAAATGTCAAATGAATTAATTTCTTTATCAACATTATTTCAAAATAGACTGTTTAGAATACCAGATTATCAAAGAGGATATGCTTGGAAGAAAGAACAGCTAGTAGATTTCTGGGAAGATTTATTAAATCTTCATAAAGATAGATACCACTATACTGGACTTTTGTCTTTAAAAGAAGTTAATAAAAAAGATTTATGTTTATGGGGAGAAGACAGCTGGTTGATTGATATTGGTTATAAAGCATATCATATTGTAGATGGTCAGCAAAGATTAACCACGTTTTCTATACTTATGTATGAGATAATATCTTTTATTAAGAAGCTAGAAGAAAACCAAGGAAAATCTGATGACCAGATATTCATAGGGTTTGAATCTATCAAAGCTATTACAGAAAAATACATAGTGAAGAGCCGTCCACCAGAAAATCTGATTAAAACATATATGTTTGGATATGAGCTAGATAATCCTAGCTATAATTATTTAAAATATAAAATATTTGAAGAACAATTTGGTGGAACAATTGTTGAAACTTATTATACTCAAAATCTTATGTATGCAAAAAAGTTCTTTGCTAGAAACCTTGAATCTTTGTTTGAAGTAGAAGGAATGCCTGGAATTGAAAGTTTATACAAAAGGCTTACATTAAAATTAATGTTTAATTTACATGAAATTGAAGATGATTACGATGTTTTTGTGGCCTTTGAAACTATGAATAATAGAGGAAAAAAACTTAGTAATTTAGAACTTTTAAAAAATAGACTTATTTATTTAACAACTTTGTTTGATGATGAACAGTTAGACGATAAGGATAAAGGACAATTAAGAAAGAATATCAATGATGCTTGGAAAGAAATCTACTATCAACTAGGAAGAAATCAAAACCATCCTTTATCTGATGATGAATTTTTAAGGGCTCATTGGACGGTATACTTTCAATATACTCGTAGAAAAGGCGATGACTACATTAAATTTTTATTGAATAAATTCTCTTCAAAAAATGTATTTAATAAGCATCCTGTAGTAATTGAGAATGAAATAGCTGAACCTCAAACTGAAGATGAAGAATTTGAAGATGAGGATGTAATAGGAAATACGGAAGAGGAAACAATCCTAGTAAGTGAATTAGCTCCAAATGAGATAAATGCTTATGTGAATAGTCTAAAGGAGATCGCAGAATACTGGTATTATACTTATTTTCCCCATGATAGTGATGAATTGACTGACGAGGAAAAACAATGGATTAATAAATTAAATAGAATTGGAATTGGATATTTTAGACCATTAGTAGCTATATCTTTGTCTCTCAAAAATGAAGTTGGGGCGGAGGAACGTGTTTTACTTTTTAAAGAAATAGAACGATTTATATTTCTTTGTTTCCGAATGGCAGGATATAATGCCAGCTATAAAAGTAGCTATTATTACAATAAGGCAAGAGATGTTTTACAGAGAAAAATAAGTCTAAACTCTGTGGCAGATGATTTAATGGAAACAATAGATAATGACTTAAATTCAATTATAGCAAGCTTTATAGCTAGAACAGATAGACGATTCGATTCTGGTTTAGGCTTTTATGGCTGGCGAGATTTAAGATATTTTTTATATGAGTACGAAAGCCACTTATCTATTAAGAACAATATTCAAAAAATAGACTGGCAGATGTTTTCAAAGGTTGAAAAAGACAAAATTACAATTGAACATATTTTGCCGCAGACACCAACTAAATGGTATTGGCGTAATCAAATTCGTCATTTTAATGAAGATGAAATAAAGATTTTGTCCGCTAGTTTAGGTAATCTATTACCCCTTGCGCAGAGCATAAATTCTTCATTGCAAAATGATAGTTTCCCTGATAAAAAGAACCCTTCATCAAAAAGAAGAGGTTATATTAATGGATCGCATTCAGAGATAGAGGTGGCTATAGAAGAAGACTGGACTCCTAAATCGATATTAAATAGAGGGCTAAAACTTTTAGAATTTATGGAAAGTAGGTGGGGTCTCAACTTTACAGCAGAACAAAAAAATGAATTACTCCATATTGGTTTTGTAAATGAAGAAAGAGATGAGGTGCCAGAAATTCCAGAACCTACAACAAATGATATAGTTGGAACAGCTAATAACTCTTCACTTAAAAATGAAGAGCTAACAGACACCCAACAGCAACGATTTAATTTTTGGAGCAGTTTTGTCGATTACTGCAAGTCCATTGACCGAGGTGAAGATATAGCTTCTCAAACTCCCTCTTATTCTAATAGCTATGATGTATCAATTGGAAATAGTGATTATTATATATTTTTTCAAATTATGAAACAAAATATTTTACGCATCGGTATTTATGTTCATCAACCAGAAACTTTTAAGAGGTTAGAATTCTTGAAGGATGAAATAGAAAAAATATATGGTTATGAACTTGAATGGTATACAAGTCGTAAGACTAGCACCGCGAGAAGGATATTACATTCTATAGAAACAGATGTATTTAATCCAGAGTTATATTTACAGAATTTCAAATGGTTAATCCTACAATTTGATAAATTGAAATCGACTTTAGAGGAAATAGATACGGGGGCTAATCTGTATATAGAGAATAATAGTATCACTAGTGAAATGGTGGCTTATGCTTACATAATTTCTAAAAAAGTCTTTAAAGGAGAGTTGGGGAGAACAGAGGGTAAAGAAGAAATTGCGAATAAAGTCAATATGAACCCTGGTTCAGCAGGAGATTATATTTCAGCTTTTTATGCCATGATGAATGGTGAAAGATATACAAGAACTCTTAATGAATACTCTACTAGATATTTTTTAAAGGCTATCTATGAAGACTATGGCGAACTAGCTTTACAGAAAGCGATAGATGCTTGTAGAAAACACGCTACTTATTATGCTGCTTTAGGTCGTGGACGATTGGCTTATGTAGAAAGAATTATAGAAGAATTTGAAGGCTAGATTTTTGAAACCTTTTAATTTTTCCTATACTTTTTAATTATTCATATGACAAGTATCATCAAGTATCATATAAGTGTGCAATAAGAAATATAGTAGAATAAATTTAGTTAAATTTGTTTGAATTTCAATAGAGTATTTAATTAAGGATATTCCTTAAATTAAATCTAAATCCTATAAAGCCCTTGATATAAGGGCTTTTCTGCTAAATGGGATCTACCAACATATAAATTTCTGCTTATAGAATTGTATCAAAGACGGTAAGAACATAGATATAATCTTGCAGAGATTGATACAATTTAATTATCCTAAAAGGTACTGTGCATATGGGTGTGCAAATTGAAAAAGGGGTGTGCAGTGATAAAGAGGCAGAATTTATTTAAAAATGAATATTGTTGGAGTATTATAGTGACATAAAAGAATGTCATTATTTTTTTGAAACGTATTTTAAAATAATGCAACCGTATGCAATGTTTTCGGTGTATATAAGTGAAGGCTTTTAAAATTAAACCTAGGGAGGTGTTCCTAGGGAGGTGTTTAAATGGATGATGATAAAATTATTAATTTATTCTGGAAACGATCAGAAATAGCTATCAGTGAAGTAAGGGTAAAATATTCAAGATATTGCTACACAATAGCTATAAGAATTCTACAAAATAATGAGGATGCTGAAGAATGTGTTAGTGATACTTTTTTGAGAGCCTGGGGTGCAATTCCACCAGCGAGGCCTTCCAATTTACGCACCTTTTTAGGCAAAATCACCCGTAATCTTTCCTTAAATTATCTAGAAAAAAGAACTGTAGATAAACGTGGTGGAGGACAAATTGATCTGATTTTATCAGAGCTTGAAGAATCTATACCTTCTGCCCAATCAGATGTTGAAAACATAATGGACGAGAAGTACCTAATAGAAGTAATTAATAATTTTCTTGGGGGTATAGATAGAAGTCAACGTAAAGTTTTTGTTCGCCGCTATTGGTACGGAAGCAGTATTAAAGAAATAGGGGAGGACTACGGATTTACTGATAGCAAAGTAAAATCAATCCTCTTTAGAATTCGAAAAAAACTGAAAAGAGAATTAGAGAAAGAAGGGATTTCATTATGAAAAATAGAAAACTTTTGAATATTATTGGCGACATTGATGACAAATATATCATTGAGGCTGAACCAAGAGGAGAAAAAGAACATACTAAAATTATAAGTAAAAAACCAATATTCTACTTTAAAGTTGCAGCTATCCTAGCTAGCTTGGCTTTGATTGTAACAATATCTATGTCTTTTTTTAATAGCGATAATGGAAATCTTCCTCTTGAATTATCTAAGGGAGTCAATGTAAGATATGTTGAGAATCCACCTGCTGTAGCAAGTAGTGGAGATATTGAATGGCTAATGGAAACTGAATTATTTGGAGAAAAATATGCTGATTTAAAAATAGTTGCTTTTGAAGGCATTGTGGATGATATTCGCAATATAGAATGTGATTATGATGGATATAAAGATTATCGTGCTATCGCTTATATTAATGTTACTGATGTTATAAGAGGAGATCTTGTAGAAGGAAACACCGTTAAAATTCTATTACCAGGTCCCATAGATACAAATATCCATGTCTCTGAGACCAGTATTTCTTCTCAAATGGTTGTAGGTGGAAAAGGAATATTTATGCCCATAACATATAATGAAAATTCTATTAGAGAGGAGAATGGGAAAGAGTTGGTACTATTAGAGCTTGCAGAATATGGGCTAGCAGATGGAGAACGTTGGGTGTTTCTAGAATCGAACAAAGGCTTGATTTTTAATAAAGAAGCTTATCCTTCTTTGGCTCATGCAGAAGATTTAGAAGAAATTAAGAAAATAGTGAGATTTAAGCTTAAATAGATTTACTAAATAGAGTCTATGCAGATGTTAAAATATTCTCATAGACTCTATTCAGTAGTCATTAACTAATCCTAAATTTCTATTCCATTTTTAAAAACAACTTTTACTTTATCTTCCTCAAAATCTGTTATTAGACCTTCCTGGTTTCTCAATTCCTCTAGGAATATTTCGAAGTTTTTATGCCTGGTAATCTTGTCCTTCTGCCTAATACTACTACCTACGTATTTATTCCACGGTCTGTTGACAACGAGCCTCTCATGGCATGTTTATAGGCATCAGGGGCATCCCTCTGCCTACAGGGGTAAGGCTATGTCGGTATAGTAATGCCCGGCAATTAGCCTAACATGCCATGTACTCATTATCAACAGCTTTCGCGGCATAAACGCTTCGGTTCAGCAGGTAGTAAAAAGTTCCACATCTTGCTGACTGGAATACCGAGGAAATTTACACACTATTATGGACTTGACTCATAAATTAGACGTCTATAAATACATATACCCAATATTAATAAAATGCAACTAATATCTTAATTTAAGATGTTAGTCGATTTGCTGGACACCTAGATAATCGATTTGCTGGACGCATGGATAATTGACTTGCTGGACGCATGGGTAAAGGTGGAATGATATGTTTGCAAAGTGCTTTGATCTATCACTGACATGTATTTTTATCGATTATGGATATTTAAAAAAGCTGGAGATTCAACGCATAAAAATAAAAACCGAACGATTTATCCAAAAAACAAAAAAACGTTCAAATACATGATTGACTTTTTTATAGTGTTTTGATAGTATAAATATGTCAAGAGAGCACAACTCATATATCCCCAGTAATATGGTCTGGGAGTTTCTACGGGGCAACCGAAAATTGCTCTACTATGAGTGGATTGTGGTTTAAATGCATTTTTATATTCTGATTATTAAGTCGGAATATATGATAAAGCACATGTTCACTCAAAATAAGGTCATGTGCTTTATTATTTTTGGGGAGGAGGAAAATAATAGGCTAAGGAATCTAAGTTAAAAAAGAAGGAGGAATAATTTTATGGAAAAATTGAATAACTTTTTTAAGTTAGAAGAAAACGGCACAGATATCAAAACTGAAGTAATAGCAGGTATAACCACATTTTTTACAATGGCTTACATAATATTCGTAAATCCTGATATTTTATCTCAAACGGGAATGGATTTTCATAGTGTAATGATAGCTACATGCTTAGCGGCTGCAGTAGGTAGTATACTTACAGGCATCATGTCCAATTATCCTTTCGCTCAGGCACCAGGGATGGGATTAAATGCATTTTTTACATTTAGTGTTGTATTTGGACTGGGTTATACATGGCAACAGGCTTTAGCTGCAGTATTTATATCCGGTATAATATTTATAATAATAACTTTATCAGGTGTGAGACAAGCTGTTGTCGAATCGATACCTCTTTTTTTAAAAAATGCAATTAGTGCTGGAATAGGTCTATTTATTGCATTTGTAGGTTTTAATAATGCAGGTATTATTCACGTCAATCAGGGACCAATAATTGACATAATAAATGAGGCTGAGGTTTTAGATAAAGCTGCTATGATAGAAGCAGTGAACAATGCAGGATCTCAAGTATTGGAATTTGGTGACTTTGCATCTCCTGCTATATTACTTGCGGTAATAGGTCTTATAATTACATCTATTCTAATGGTTCGAAAAGTTAAGGGTGCTCTCTTTTTAGGTATAATTATTACTACTATAATAGGTATACCTATGGGAGTTACAAATGTAAACGTTGGCTTTTCTCTTAGCGAGATAACATTGAAGCCTACGTTTATGAAGATGGATTTTAAAGGATTGCTGTCTACGGGAAATGGAGTTTTTGCCAGCTTAATATCTGTGATTACTGTTATACTCTCATTTTTTATAGTAGATATGTTTGATACAATGGGGACTTTAATTGGAACGGCTAACAAAGCTGGTTTTCTAGATGAAGAAGGTAATTTACCTAGGGGCAATGAAGCTATGTTGGCAGATGCTATAGCTACATGTGTAGGTGCAGTACTTGGAACATCTACTGTTACAACTTTTGTAGAGAGTAGTGCAGGTGTGAGTGAAGGTGGTAGAACAGGCCTTACTGCAGTTGTAGTGGGAATACTCTTTCTAATTTCTATATTTCTAGCTCCTATAGCAGGTATTATACCAAGTGCTGCAACGGCTCCAGCTTTAATAATAGTTGGTGTACTTATGATGAGTTCTATAAAGAATATAAATTTTGATGATATAGAAGAAGCACTTCCTGCATTTGTCACAATGGTTCTTATGCCTTACTCCTATAGTATAGCAAATGGAATTGCTGCAGGATTTATATTTTATTCATTAGTTAAAATAGTAAAAGGTAAAGCCAAGGAAGTTCATCCCATAATGTATGTATTTGTAGTATTATTTATTTTGAGATTTGTATTACTTGCAAAATTCATGTAATTTATCCATGCCCAATCAACTTAAATAGGTTGATTGGGCATACCAATTAAGGAGGTTTTCGTATGGCAAAGGTTGCAGTTATCATGGGAAGTAAATCAGATTTACCAATAGTAAGTGATGCTATACACATTTTAAAAGAATTTAATGTAGAAGTGGTGGCAAGGGTTATGTCTGCTCATCGTACACCAGATGAAGCTGCTAATTTTGCAAAGGAAGCTGAGAATAGAGGTTTTGAGGTCATAATAGCGGCAGCAGGTAAGGCAGCCCATCTTCCAGGAGTATTGGCAGCATACACCACATTACCTGTTATAGGATTACCTATAAAATCATCTACAATGGACGGGCTAGATTCCCTATTGTCTATTGTACAAATGCCTACTGGTATACCAGTGGCTACCGTAGCAATAAATGGGGCTAAGAACGCTGCTCTAATGGCACTTGAGATATTAGCATTAAAATATGAAGATATTTCAGAAGCACTTAAAGATTATAGGATATTTATGGCAGATAAAGTAAAAGAACAAGACAAAGAATTGCAAAAAGCGATAATAGATGTATAAAATTTATTGTTTTTAAATATAAAAATAGATCATGGAAGGAGATTTGTCTTTGCTAGATAAAATAAAGGATGAATGCGGAGTATTTGGTATATTTGATAAGGATGGACATGATATAGCTTTACTTACCTATTTTGCCCTTTATGCAATTCAGCATAGGGGGCAAGAAAGTGCTGGTATAGCAGTATCTAATGGAAACGATATAGTATATCACAAAGAAATGGGTTTGGTACCTGAAGTATTTACTGAAGAATCTCTCAAAGCACTTAAGATTGGTAGTATTGCTATAGGACATGTGCGACATTCTGTCAAGGGAAAAAATTTTCCTCAAAACACCCAACCCCTTGTAACTAAATACAAAAAAGGTAATATGGCTTTTGCTCACAATGGCACACTTATCAATGCTCATATTATTAGAGAGGAACTTGAAGAAAAAGGTGCAATATTTCAAACAACTACAGATAGTGAAGTAATGGCAAATATAATAGCTCGTTCTAGTGATGAAGGTTTAGAAAAAGCGTTAAAAATAATGTTAAATAGTATAAAAGGCTCCTATGCTCTTGTAATAATGACACAGGATAACCTGATAGGCATAAGAGATCCCCATGGGATACGACCACTTGTCCTTGGAAAACTAAAGAATTCTTATGTTTTAGCTTCAGAAACATGTGCATTTGATGCCATTGGTGCTGAATATATAAGAGATGTAAGGCCAGGTGAAATAATAATAATCTCAAAGGAAGGTCTTAAATCTATACAAACTCCAGTACCTCTGCAATCTTCTTTTTGTATATTTGAATTTGTATATTTTGCAAGGACAGATAGCATAGTAGATGGTATAAGTGTATATGAAGCTCGTAGAGATGCAGGACGCATACTTGCCAGGGAAAATCCTGTAGATGCAGATATAGTGGTAGGTGTACCCGATTCAGGGACTACTGCTGCATTGGGTTATGCAGAGGAATCAGGTATTCCATATAGGGAAGGACTCATAAAAAACAGATATGTGGGTCGGACATTTATAAAACCTACACAGGCTATAAGGGAACAAAGTGTAAGAATAAAACTAAATGCCCTTAGTCGATTAGTTAGGGGCAAGCGTATAGTATTAGTAGACGACTCTATAGTTAGGGGTACTACTAGTAAGGCGATAGTAGAGCTCTTGCGATTAGCAGGAGCTAAGGAGATTCATATGCGTATTAGTTCGCCTCCTATTAAATATCCATGTTTTTTTGGTGTCGATACTCCTGATAGGGACGAGCTCATAGGGGCTTCGTCTACTGTGGAAGAGATTTGCGAAGAGATTGGTGCAGACACTCTTAGTTATTTAAGTATAGATGGTCTTTTAAGAACGGTAGAGAGTAGTGGTTGTAGTTTTTGTTTAGGTTGTTTTAATAGAGAATATCCTATGGAATGTGAAGGAAGGTGTTGAGAAACTATGGGTGGAATAACGTATAAAGATGCAGGCGTAGATGTTGATGCAGGTTACAAGGCAGTAAATCTCATGAAAAAATATATAAAGGAAACATATAACGATAATGTACTAGGAGAAGTTGGAAGTTTTAGTGGATTATATGCATTAGATTTAGAAGATATAAAAGCTCCGGTTTTAGTTGGAGGTACAGATGGTGTAGGTACCAAGCTAAAACTTGCGTTTATTATGGATAAACACGATACTATAGGACAAGACTGTGTAGCTATGTGTGTAAATGATATAATCTGTCAAGGAGCGAAACCCCTGTTTTTTCTTGATTATATTGCTACAGGAAAACTTATACCAGAGAAGATGGCAGAGATAGTTAAGGGAGTGGCAGAGGGTTGTAAGAAGGCAGATTGTGTTCTTATAGGTGGTGAGACTGCTGAAATGCCAGGTTTTTATAATGAAGGAGAATATGATATAGCAGGATTTGCTGTAGGAATAGTAGATAAATCTAATATAATTGATGGTTCAGCTGTAAAGGAAGGGGATGTCCTTATAGGTATTATGTCTTCAGGGGTACACAGTAATGGCTATTCATTAGTTCGAAGGCTCGTATTAGAAGAGAAAAATCGAATTGATGATTATTATGATTGCTTAGGTCATACCGTTGGAGAGGAGCTTTTAATTCCCACCCATATATACGTAAAGGGGATTTTAGAAGTATTAGAAAATTATGAAATACATGGATTATCTCATATAACAGGGGGAGGTTTCATAGAAAATATTCCTAGAATGCTTCCTAATGATATGGATGCAGAGATAATACTTGGTAGTTGGGAAATAAAACCTATATTTAAGTTATTAAAAGAATGGGCAAATATAGACGATGTTCAGATGTATAATACATTTAATATGGGGATAGGTATGGTTATGGCTTGTCCAGAAAGTAGTTGTGATGGAGTTATAAATATACTTTCAAAGGCAGGGTATGATAGCCGTGTGATTGGCAGTGTCAAAAAAGGTAAAGGCAAAGTGGTGTTTAAGTCATGAAGACGTTGGCTGTTTTAATATCAGGAGGGGGATCTAATCTGCAAGCACTCATAGATAATATAGAGGCAGGAAATATAAATGCCCAAATAGGAGTTGTAATATCAAGCAGAAAGGATGCTTATGGATTAGTTAGGGCCCAGAAACATGGTATACCAACTTACTATATATCTAAAAAAGACTATAAAGATATGGATGCGTTTAACAGGGTTCTTATTAAAAAATTAGAAGAGTATAATACGGATTTTATAGTTCTTGCAGGCTATTTAAATATATTGTCTTCAGATATAATAAAAAAATATCCTAATCGCATAATAAATGTACATCCATCTCTTATACCTTCATTTTGTGGGAAGGGATATTATGGAATGAGGGTACATCAGAGTGTATTAGATTATGGTGTAAAGATAAGTGGAGCGACTGTTCATTTTGTAGATGAGGGTACTGATACAGGTCCAATAATATTGCAAAAGCCAGTTGAAGTTTACTATGATGATGATGTAGAGTCTCTGTCAAAGCGTGTATTAGAGGTGGAGCATGAATTGCTGCCCAAGGCAGTTTCTCTATTAGTCGAAGGAAAACTTGTAGTTGAGGGAAGAAAGGTTAAAATTTTAGAATAAATTCTTTTTGGAGGTTGTTATGTATGAAGAGACGAGCAATTCTTAGTGTATCTGATAAAACAGGTATTGTAGAGTTAGGCAAAAAATTGAGTTCACTAAATTTCGAAATTGTGTCTACAGGAGGCACAGCACAAGTATTAAAAAATGCAGGTGTTAAAGTTACCAATATAACGGATGTAACTGGTTTTCCAGAATGTCTAGATGGAAGGGTGAAGACTCTTCATCCTAAAGTACATGCTGGAATTTTGGCTATGAGGGATAATAAAGAACATATGAGACAGTTAAAAGAACTTAATATAACCCCTATAGATATTGTAGTTATAAATTTATATCCTTTTAAAGATACCATATTAAAGGAAGATGTAACTCTTGAAGAGGCGATTGAAAATATTGACATAGGTGGTCCATCAATGCTCAGAGCAGCTGCAAAAAATTATAGAGATGTCACAGTAGTAGTGGATCCTAATGACTATAATAGAGTTGTAGAAGAGCTTGAGATGAATGGTAATATAAGTTTAGATACCAAATTTGAACTGGCTATTAAAGTATTTGAACATACTGCTCATTATGATGCCCTCATATTTGACTATTTAAGAAAACAAGCAGGTAAAGATGAGTTCCCAGAGTTATTGACTCTTACATTTGAAAAGGCACAAGATATGCGTTATGGAGAAAATCCTCATCAAAGAGCGGTATTCTACAGAGAAGTTGATAATGTGGCTGGTGCATTGACGAGTGCTCGACAACTACATGGCAAGGAACTTTCATTTAACAACATAAATGATGCAAATGGTGCAATTGATCTGTTAAAAGAATTTGATGAACCTACAGTCGTTGCAGTAAAACATTCCAATCCATGTGGAGTATCATCTGCAGATAATATATATGATGCATATGTGGAAGCATACGAAGCAGATCCCGTATCTATATTTGGAGGTATAATTGCTGCTAATCGAGAGATAGACAAAAAAACTGCCGAAGAAATAAATAAGATATTCATAGAGATAGTTATAGCTCCTTCTTATACGGATGATGCACTGGAGATACTATCTAAAAAAACTAATATAAGGATATTAGAACTTCCTGATATATCCACTCATATTCCTGAAGGTACATGGGATTTTAAGCGAGTATATGGTGGATTACTTCTCCAGGAGTGGAATACCAAATTACTTCCATCTAAGGAAGAACTAAAAGTAGTAACCAAAAAACAACCTACTGAAAAAGAAATGGAAGATCTAATTTTTGCTTGGAAATTAGTGAAACATACAAAATCCAATGCAATTGTGATTGCAAAAGACAAGAGATCACTTGGAATAGGTCCAGGACAAGTTAATAGGATATGGGCAGCTCTAAATGCTATAGAGCGTGGTGGTGATGATGTAAAAGGTGCGGTTATGGCCTCTGATGCATTTTTCCCATTTCCTGATTGTGTAGAGGCAGCAGCTAAAGCAGGTATTACAGCAATAATACAGCCAGGAGGTTCTATAAGAGATAAAGAATCCATCGAAGCTTGTGATAAATATGGCATAGCTATGATATTTACTTCTATGAGACATTTTAAGCATTAATTGCAGAAACTAGACATAAAAAGGATGTGATTTTATGAATATACTAGTAGTTGGTGGTGGTGGTAGAGAGCATGCCCTTGTGTGGAAAATAAGCAAGAGTCCCAAAGTTTCTAAGATATATTGTGCTCCAGGGAATGGAGGGATATCGGATTTAGCGGAATGTATAGACATAAAAGCTACCGATATAAATGGAATAGTAGATTTTGCAGAAGAAAAAGAAATAGATTTAGTTGTAGTGGCACCAGATGATCCACTTGCCATGGGTATGGTGGATGAACTTACTAAAAGGGGCATTAGAGCATTTGGGCCAAATAAGAGAGCAGCTATAATTGAAGGAAGTAAGGTATTTTCTAAAAACTTCATGAAAAAGTATAATATTCCTACTGCTGATTTTCAGGTTTTTGACAACAGAGAAGATGCAATATATTTTCTTAAACATTGCAATTATCCAGTAGTTATAAAGGCTGATGGACTTGCCCTTGGAAAGGGAGTTATAATAGCTAACGATCTTACTGAGGCTAAAAAAGCTGTGGATGACTGTATGATAAATAAAACCTTTGGTAAGTCAGGGGAACGGATTGTAATAGAGGAATTTTTGGAAGGACCAGAGGTTTCAATCCTGTGTTTTACTGATGGAACCACAATAGTACCAATGCCCAGTGCTCAAGATCATAAAAGAGTATATGATGGAGATAGAGGGCCTAATACAGGTGGAATGGGTGCATTTTCTCCGAGTATTTATTATACTGAAGAAATAGAGAAGTTTTGCATAAAAAATATATTTATACCAACTATAGAAGCTATGAAAAAGGAAGATAGATTATTCAAAGGTGTATTATATTTTGGACTTATGCTTACAGATAATGGACCTAAAGTGCTTGAGTATAATGCAAGATTTGGTGATCCGGAAACACAGGCATTGCTTCCTCTTTTGGAAACTGATATAGTAGAGATATTTGAAGCAATAATAGACGAACGGTTACATGAAATAGATGTGGTATGGCAAGATAAGAGCGCTTTATGTGTTATATTGGCATCAGGTGGATATCCTAAGAAGTATGAAAAAGGCTATGAAATAAAAGGCATAGAAGATATTTTAAAACATGAAAATATATTCATATTTCATTCAGGTACCAAAAAGAAAAATGGGAAGTATTATACAGCTGGAGGTAGAGTCTTAGGCATTACTGCAGTAGGTGATAATCTGGAATCTGTCTATAAGACCGTATATTCTCATATAGAAAAAATAAAATTCAAAGATATGCATTATAGAAAAGATATAGGTAAAAAGGTGTGAGGTTGCATGCTGGATAAGGGATACATACAGATATATACTGGTGACGGAAAAGGGAAGACAACTGCAGCACTAGGTCTTGCAGTACGTGCAGTTGGAAGAGGACTTAAGGTCATAATGATACAATTTTTCAAAGGAATGCATACAGGAGAGCTTGAAACAGCTAAAACTTTGGCACCTAGTTTTAAAATAATGAGATATGGTGCAAGTAGTAAATTTTTACATCAGCTAACTGACAAAGAAAAAGCCATATTAATAACAGATATAAAAGAAGGCATTACCCGAATAGAAGAGATAATGAAGAATAGAGAATGTGACATATTAATAATAGATGAAGCAATGTCCCTTATACACAGCGAACTTATAAGTGTAGAAAAAGTATGTGATCTAATAGATAAGAAACCAGAGGATATGGAACTTGTCCTTACTGGACGAGGGGCACCACAAGCTATAGTAGATAAGGCTCATCTAGTGACAGAGATGAGACCAATAAAACACTATATAGACGATGGTGTGATGGCAAGAAAGGGCATAGAGTTTTAACCGTTTATTTATTTAATCGGGCAGGAGGCAGGTATTTATCTGCTTCCTACCCGATTGTTCTATAAATTAAATGTATCTTTTATGGCTTGTACTGCCTTACTTTCATCTACGGCATCAATAATAAAAGATATTTTTGTCTCAGAAGTAGTTATTATCTTTATATTGATATTGTTCTTAGCCATGGTGCTAAATACATCTCCGGCTACCCCTGCATATTTTTCCATGCCAAGTCCTTCCACTGTTATCTTACATATTTCGGCAAATACATCAGTACGAAGTTCTGGTATTTGTGTATTAAATGGCCCTGTTATTTCTATAGCCTTATTTAAATCTTCTTCAGGTAAAGTGAAGGATATGTTAATCCTGCTATTTACTGGGGCAGTTTGGCTTATCATATCTATATTTATATTATGTTCTCCCAAAGCTTTAAATATTTTAGCTATTATTTCAGATGAATTTGGCAAACTATTTAGTGTTATCATAGCTATATCTTGTTCTGTATATACACTAGTAACCAAACTTTCATGGGCCATCATATCGGTCATATCATATAGCCCTGGTTTATTAACAGCTTTAAGAAACTTAGCTGCTTTTAGGGCGCCGACTGCAAATATTTGTTTTGAGTATGCAGTATGTTTGATTTCCAATATTTCATCTACACCAGCAAATAAAACACTATGTTCTCCTACTATAGTACCTCCTCTTATAGCATGTATACCTATTTCATCTTTTGAGCGTTTGGCATTTTGAGAATGTCTTCCATAGGAGAAGTGTTTACGCCCTGAAAAAACTTCGTTTATAATGTGAGCCATGGTATACGCAGTTCCGCTTGGGGAATCTATCTTTTGATTGTGGTGTTTTTCTATTATTTCAATATCAAAATCATCGGAGAGTGCAGTAGCAGAACGTCTTATAAGTTCATACATAAGATTTACTCCTACAGACATATTGGATGCCATGAATATGGGAATCACATCCGATTTTTCTTCTATGAAGGACTTATCTTTGTCCGAAATTCCAGTTGTAGCTATCACTACTGGAATTTTTTTCTGGGCAGCTATACTCAACATAGGCACCACTGCATCGTGTCTAGAAAAATCAACTATGACATCACAGCCGACTTCACATTCGTCTAGTGAGTCATAAGTAGGGAAGGGATTGTCCTTAGCTTGAGGACACATATCAATACCTGCTACAATATTTATATCAGAATCAGATATTGCTGTGTTGGCAACTACTTGTCCCATAGTCCCATTACATCCATGTATTATAATATCTATCATTGGTATATTCACTCCTTATATTTTCTATAAGAGCCCATACTCTTCCATACGTTGTTTTAATATATTCAAGTTATCGTCTGATATCTCTATGAGTGGAAGACGCGGACTGCCCATTTTGAATCCCATGAGATTTAAAGCTGCTTTTACTGGAATGGGATTTACTTCAAGAAATAGTGCATCTATCAATGGTTTGAGTTTAAATTGGAGTTTATAGCTTTTCTCAATGTTTCCCGTTAAGAAGCTATATACCATCTCATGGGTGTCTTTTGGTGCTATATTGGCAACTACAGATATGACACCTTTTCCACCTACTGATAATAGAGGAACTACCATATCATCATTACCTGAATATAGATCTATTGAACCTTCGCATAGCCTAGCCATTTCTACTACTTGAGATATATTTCCACTTGCTTCCTTTATGCCTACTATGTTTTCTATTTTCGATAATTCGTATAAGGTAGTAGGAGTCATGTTAAGTCCAGTTCTGCCAGGTACATTATATATTATAATAGGCAGCTCTACCGATTCAGCAATTGCAGTATAGTGGGCTATGAGTCCTTTTTGGGTAGTTTTATTATAATAAGGGGTTACTATAAGTAAACCATCTACACCTAGTTTTTGTGCTTCGATGGAAGCTTCTATTACACTTTTTGTATTATTACCACCGGTGCCAGCAATTACGGGAATTCGACCATTTACTCTATCAACGGCAAATTTGATTGCCTCGTTTCTTTCTTTTAATGTCATAGTAGGGGGTTCACCTGTAGTACCACATACTAATATGGCATCTGTACCTTCTGAAATTTGGAAATCTATAAGTTCGCCAAATGTGGCGTAATTTATGCCATCACTAGTAAATGGAGTTGATAGGGCAACGCACGAACCTTTAAAAATACTCATATTAATCCACACCTTTCTTTAATATACTTTTAGTTCTCTAAGTATTCAATAAGTTTTTCTGCAATTTGAATAGTATTAGTAGCAGCACCTTTTCTGATATTATCTGCTACTACCCATAGATTTACACCATTTTCCACACTGTAATCTCTTCTTATTCTTCCCACATAGACTTGATCTTTTCCTTCTACATTTGAGGGCATGGGATAGATAGCGTTATCAGGATCATCTTGTACCACAATTCCTGGGGCTTGTGAGAGGGTATCCTTTAATTCGTCTATATCAAAACTCCTCTCAAATTCGATATTTATTGATTCACTGTGACAATTAAATACTGGAACTCTTACAGTGGTAGCAGTTATTTTGATGTCTTTGTCGTGCAAAATTTTACATGTTTCATTTATCATCTTCATTTCTTCTTTTGTATATCCATTATCCAAGAAGTCATCAATATGAGGTATACAATTGGAAAATATAGCATGGGGAAACTTTTTAGGAGTTTTCCCATCCATACCTCTTTTAAGATCATTATAGCCTGCTACGCCGGCGCCGGATACGGCTTGATAAGTTGAATATATGACCCTTTTAATTTTATATCGATCATGTAGTGGCTTCAAAACTACCACTGCTTGGATAGTAGAGCAATTAGGGTTTGCAATTATTCCCTTGTGTTTTAATATATCTTCAGGATTTACTTCAGGTATTACAAGTGGGACATCCTCATGCATACGCCATGCACTACTATTATCTATTACAACTATTCCTTTTTTTGCTGCAATGGGAGCATAAACTTCACTTACTGAACCACCAGCTGAAAACAACGCAATATCTATATTTTTGTCATCAAAACAGGTTTCATTTAGTTCTTCTATTGTATGCTCCTTACCCATAAATTTGATTTTTTTTCCTGCTGAACGGGCTGATGCAAATAGATAATATTTATCTATAGGTAAGTCTCGTTCCTCTAATATTTCTAAAAACTTCCTACCTACCATACCGGTAGCTCCTACAATAGCTAAGTTATATTTTTTCATAGTTTTTCCTCCCAGTAAAAGATTTTTTCAACTTATATTGTCATGTTATGTGTAGATAATCAAATATGCGCCTATTTTTCATCATAGATTAGAAAAGCGGCTGAATGAGCCAGCCGCTTCCGCACTACTATATATCTACACAAGTAAATTAATCTTTGTAGCCGAAAGCAGTCAGCGCTCCACTAATATACAAATAAATATTAGTGACAATCCAAGGGTTATTTACCCAGGGATCAGGGGGAAAGTTATGGGTGTTCTCTCTCCCTTCGGCGTTTTCCCCTTTCAATCAAACTTCTATATAGCCCCCATAAGCTTAAAGCTTGATCTACTCTTGAAAAACGCTCCTCTAGACTGCTAGTATTTAATAGTTAATTTTTCTTTTTAATTAAATTAAAAATCAACGTATAAACATCAATTAAACTCTGTCAAAACTTTAATCCATTATATCACTCGAGATTGTATATGTCAAAAATTTTAAACTAGCAATTGGTTATTCATGTGTGTCAAGTTTTTATTGGCACCTTTTTCTTCCTGAAAATCAATTGCCCACGAAAATTATACACTAACTTGGTTATTCTAATATTAATACAATTTGGAATATGTAGATCCGTAGTATTAAAAAGGATAAAAAGATTTTATGTTGAATATAGGTTATTAATAGCAGTTTGCAGTTTTAAGTAGGAAGGATAGGAAGAAAGGTATGAATATAAGAGATGATGTATATGTTTTAAAAGATAGGGTTGTAAAACATAGAAGGTGGTTTCATCAGTACCCTGAATTAGATTTTGATGTAGAAAAGACACGAGAGTATATAATAAATGAACTTGAAAGACTTAATTTTCATAAGATAGAAACTTTATCTGGAGGGGTAAAAGGAGTAATATATGCAAAAAATTCTATATCCACTCTTGCTTTTAGAGCAGACATGGATGCTTTAGCAATAGAAGAAAAGAGTGGACTTGTTTTTTCTTCTAAGATATCAGGAAGAATGCATGCATGTGGTCATGATGGTCATATGGCTATATTGTTGGGACTGGCTGAATGGGTCTCACTTAATAGGGATGTATTGAGGCATAATATTGTATTTATATTTCAACCAGCTGAAGAAACAACTGGTGGTGCCCTTCCCATGATAGAAGCAGGAGTACTAAAAGAGCCGAAAGTTGATGCTATATTTGCATTTCATATTTTTCCTCATATAGAACAGGGGAAATTGGGTATTAGATCAGGTCCACTAATGGCTCAAACCGCAGAGTTTGATATATATCTAAAGGGCAAGAGTTCCCATGGAGCAATGCCTCATAAAGGAGCAGATGGCATAGTTGCAGCTAGTCATTTAGTATGTGCATTGCAGAGTCTCGTGACTAGACGAGTGGATCCTTTAGAGACTACACTTATTTCTATAGGGCATATGGAGGGCGGTACGGAAAGAAATGTACTTGCTGAGAATGTGCTTTTAGAGGGTATAATAAGGACATTTAACGATGAAACATATAATCTTTTAAAAGAAGATATAAAAGATTTACTAAAAGGATTAGAACTTTCCCATGGGGTAAAGGGTAAATTTGAGGAAATAACATATTATCCAGTTGTATATAATGACTATGAATTGGTAAATAGACTAAAAAAAATATTATCGGATGAAATAGTGGTAGATGCTAAGCCAGTAATGATAGCAGAAGATTTTTCTTATTATCAAAGGGAAATACCAGGTGTTCTCATATTACTTGGAGCACGAAATAAGAATCATGGACATGTATATCCCCTCCATAGTAATAAGTTTAATTTTGATGAAGAAATACTTCTCATAGGTATACAGACTTTATTGGATATTGTTTTAAAATTTTAGCTTTTGTTTTTTAGTATTTGCTTTTTTCTAAGATATAGATAAGTCAACAACTTTGGTATTCAACATTGCAAACAGTTGAAAAATATTACAAGTCAATGTAATTTATGGATTTATTTATTTTGTTTTAATTTTTTGTAAAAACTCAAAGTTTATTTCTATTGAACTATATTCTAAATATTGTTACAATAAGTAGTGCAATGAATTTTAAATAATTATTGTGAAATAAAATTCAAATAGGGAAGGATTGACTGAATGTGGGTAAGTTTTTTAATAGAATGTATTATGGCGATCCAAGAAAGCCAGATTTAAAACTAGAAGATATGCCAGATAATCGATTTGAACTTTTCTTTACTGTATTAAAGGTAAGGTTTTGGAAACTTATTCAATTAAATCTTATGTATTCAATATTTTGGATACCTACGATTTTATGGACATATATGCAAGGGCTTGTAATGGCACATACTGATGTAGAAGCAGTACTTGGGTTAGACTATTTTTTGATTCTCATACCTTGCTTAGTAATAGCAGGTCCAGCTACTGCTGGAGTGACCTATGTAATACGAAACTGGGCTAAAGACGAACATGCTTGGATATTTAGTGATTTCAAGGATGCGTGGAAAGAAAATTGGAAAGAAAGTCTTCTAATAATGCTCATAAACGGTGTAGCTCTAATGCTATTTTATACAGCCCTGTTTGTATATACGCAGCTTGCTGTGGCCGATAGTAAATGGTATCTAATCCCTAGATATTTTATATTGATGATGGGAATTATATTCGCAATGATGAATATGTTCATATTTCCCATGCTCGTCACATACAAATTAAAAATTAAACAGATATATAAAAATGCTTTGATATTTACGATTGTAGAGTTGCCCAGGACTATATTTATTTTTGTAATATCAATGGCAATTTTTTATCTATCAATAAGATTTTATGTTTTACCAATGTTTATTATAGGTTTTACTCTGCCTATGTTAATTTCTATATCCTATGCCAATTGGGTATTTGATAAATATTTAAATAAGAATATTGAAGGTGCTAAGAGTGATGAAGACATTGTTTTAGATGATGATAATAAATTAGGGCAAGATATTAATTCTGAGAGTAGAGAAAATAATATCAACGGTAATAAGGATGATATAGATGATCAAATTAACTAGATAGATTGAGAGGTGATTTGATATATATAATAATTTTGCCTATGTCTATGATAAATTAATGGAAGATTACGGATATAATAAATGGGTCGATTATATTGAAAAGATATTTGGAAAATTGAATAATACACCATCGACAGTAGTTGATATAGCTTGTGGTACAGGTAATATGACGGTTCTCCTTGCAGAGAAGGGATATAATATAATAGGGATAGATAATTCTGAGGATATGTTATATGTGGCAAAGGAAAAATCTTTAAATAGGGGACTTGATATTCCTTTTATTCATCAGGATATACGAAATCTGGCATTACATAGACCGGTTGATGCTATTACATGTATGTGTGATGGTTTTAATTATATTCTTTCAGATATAGAGCTCCTATCTATATTCAAAAAAATATATGAACTTTTAAACAGACAGGGAATTTTACTATTTGATATTAGTTCTTATTATAAATTAAGCAAAGTACTTAAAGATAATATAATGGCAGATGCAAGTGAAGATATAAGTTTTATATGGTTTAATACGTTTGATGAACAGGATGATATATGCTGTATGGATTTAACTTTTTTTGTAAAAGAAGGATATCGATATAGACGTTTTGATGAAACTCATTATCAACGCGCCTATAACTTAAATGATGTAAAGACTTTTTTGGCAAATTCCGGTTTTTCAAACATCCAGGTATTTAATCCTTTAACTTTTGATTCTCCTAAGATAGATAGTCATAGATGGGTATTTATTGCGCAAAAAATGTAAATAGTATAATATTGGGGTGTTTAAACATATGAAAGATTATATAATTAGAGCTACAGCAGCAGAGGGATATATAAGAGCGTTTGCAGCACAGACTACACAGATGGTAGAAACGGCTCGAAAAACACATAATTTATATCCGATTGCCTCTGCTGCCCTAGGACGGACTATGACTGCTGCATCTATGATGGCGATAGATCTAAAGAATGAAAGAGATACCCTATCTATTATAATAAAGGGAGGAGGTCCCATTGGGAGTATAGTAGTTGTGGCAAATGCAAAAGGTATGGTAAAAGGATATGTGGATAATCCCTTTGTCGACTTACCATTAAATTCTGAAGGAAAACTTGATGTTGCAGGTGCAGTAGGCACGAATGGAAAATTGACTGTAATAAAGGATTATAAATTGAAAGAGCCTTACATAGGACAGGTTGATATTGTAACGGGAGAAATAGCTGAAGACATAACATATTATTTTGCTGTATCAGAACAGCAACCTTCTGCTACTGCTTTAGGAGTTTTGGTAAATCCTGATCTAAGCATAAAAGCATCTGGTGGCTTTATAATACAGCCTATGCCTGGTGCGCCTGATGAACTTATAGAGGATATAGAAAAGAAATTATCAAAAACAACTCCGGTTTCTACTCAAATAGCAAATGGCAAGACACCAGAGAATATACTGGAAGACATTATAGGAGAATATGGGTTAAAAATCAATCAATATCTAGATGTATTGTTTAAATGTGATTGTAATAGAAAGCGCTTAGAATCTGTTCTTATAAGTCTTGGTAAGGAAGAATTAGAAGATATATTAAAAAATGATGGTAAAGCCGAATTAGTATGTCATTACTGTAATAAAAAATATAATTTTAATGCTGACGAACTTAAAGAGCTTATAAGACAAGCATCTAGCACTTAAATTGATTTTATGTTATAATCATACCTTAAGAGAGGCATGGAGCTTAACCCTTGCAAAAATTTATAGAATTAGGAGAATGATATGACTAGAGAATTATTTGCAAAGGCTAAGGGGAAAATTATACCATTTGACCAAGATGGTGAATTTTTTTATAGAAAAGCAAAAAAATATGAGGAGAATAATCAATATATAGATGCTCTAAACTTTTACAGAAAAGCTGTGGAGAAAGACCCGGATAATCTTAATTATATGTTGGACTTGGCAGATACGTTTACGGAGATGAACTATTTTGAAGAGTCTAATAAGATATTATTTTCGATGCTTCGCAGAAAAAAGGTACTTTCTGATTGTTACTTTGGGTTAGGATGTAATTTTTTAGGGTTGCAGGATTTTAATAAGGCCGAAGAATGTTTTGACAAATATCTTCAGGTTGATAATAATGGAATATACTCAGAAGATGCTAGATATCTACTTGCCATACTACAAGATGAAGAATTCTTTTTTCAAGCATTAGAGGATATAGATTTAGAAGATGAACAACTATATGATATGGCTAATAAAGGTAAAATATTCATGGATCGGGGCGAGTATAAAAAGGCAATAAAGCAACTAAAAAAAGTGGTAAAGCGTGATCCTTCTATGGTATTTGCAAGGAACAACCTTGCTCTAGCATATTTTTGTATAGGCGATTTGGATAATGCAATTGATACTACTTTAAAAATGTTAGAAGATTTTCCTTTAAATGTACATGCACTTTGTAATATGGCCCTTTTCTTACACGAAAATGGAGAATTGGAGAGAGCTGAAGATTATATACAAGGCCTTATGGATATGTCTATTACTGATGGAGAAGATATACACAAAATCGCTGTTACACTATGTGAACTTAAAAGGCATAGTGAAGCTTATAGATATTTGAAGTTACTTCTTCAGTATAAGCCATATGACGTTAGAGTTCTACATTATATCGCAGTTGCATCTTTTAATTTAAAACGCTATAGTGAAGCTCTATCATATTGGGACAAAGTAAGTAAGATCTCTCCTAGGAATACTATAAGTGCGTATTATAGACGTTATACTCTTCAAGTATTGAAGGGTCAAAGAGAAATTAAGGAGATATCTTATAACTACCAGGTTCCCTATGATGAAATGGTAAATAGGGTTAAGCGGATAAATGAATACATCAATATGCCCTCTGAGGAACAAAGGCAAAGATGGTTAGAGGATGATACTATATACAATCTTTTTAACTGGGGAATTGCTTTAAATGATGATATAATAAAAAGGGCGATTCTTGCTACAGTATCTAACTTTAAAGATGGTAAAGCTGAGAATTTTTTGAGGAATTATATACTAAAGAGGAATGAAAAAGATGAGCAAAAAAGAGAAGCTTTAGCATATTTAAAGCGTATGGATGCGAAAGAACCATATGTTGCGTATATAAATGATAGTGTTGTGGAAGTAAAGGTGAGTATAATTGATTTAAACAAGATAGAGCTTCCTAGTAAATATAAGAAGGTTTTTGAGTTTACTATAGAAACTATGGCAGAGAGATATGAAACAGGATATGAAGATTATATAGAGGAGATATGGTCAAGGTTTATAAAATCGCTATATCCAGATAGACTTCCAAGAATATATAAAATTGAAACTTGGGCTGCTACTTTGGAATATTATTATTGTACGCAACATGATATAGATGTGAGTAAAAATGAATTAGCTAGACTTTATAATATAACTCCAAATAGTATAAATAATAATCTTAAAAAACTGGAGAAGATTATAGAGATATAGGAAAGCATGCTGTAAGAATTAATTATAAGATGTATGATGAAGCCCCCTTTTGAATATTCTGTTAATAGTATTTCAATATTCAAAGGGGGGTAATATTATATATGGATAGGGAGAAATCTAAATATGTCATTAAGGTTGCATCCACATATATAGGGACTGTTATAGGTGCCGGCTTTGCATCAGGGCGTGAAATATGCATATTTTTTACAAATTATGGGAAAATATCTTATGTGTCGCTATTGATATCTACTATGTTATTTATGTGTATTGGTAGTAATATATTAGTACTAGGACGGAAACTTAATGTCAACTGTTATGGTGATATGATTAAGGATATATTTAAAGGACTGGCACCATTTGTTGATATATATCTGTTCATAGTATATGTGATTATATCTGTTGCAATGTTTGCCGGCGCCGGCGCTTTGTTTAGTAAATATTATTGGCTGTGCATATTAATAACAGCAGGATTTGCAGTATTGGCCATAATAAATGGGTTAGACGGTCTTTTAAATGCAAATATAATTATAATACCTATGATACTTTTGTTTGACATTATATTGTTTGTATATCATATAGAATTTCCTGTAAATTTACATAACTGCAGTATGATATCATTAAAATCCTTATTTAACTCTCTTAAGTCATCTCTTATATATACATCGTATAATACAATATTATGTATAGGTGTAATGGCACCCTTAGGGAATAGAATTGAAAACAGTTTTATATCTAGACGGGGAGGCTATATTGGAGGACTAGTGATAGGGATTATGCTATTTATATCTAACTATTGTATTTTTGCATATATGCCCCATATATCTCTAAGGGAGATGCCTCTCCTAGATATTGCCAAGACAGTGAATCCTATATTTGGATGGTGTTATGTGCTTATGTTGTGGGGTGCCATATTTACTACGCTTATTGCTAATCTATTTTCAATAACTTCAATTTTAGAAAGATTCGTACCAAGCTATCTGCAAAATGTGGTTTTCATATGTATGATCATTATAATTTCACTATTTGCAAAGTTTGGATTTTCAAATATAGTTTCTATATTTTATCCAATACTAGGTATTATTGGGTTGATATTTATAACATATATGGCTCTATTTCCTGTAACTACAAGAGATTAAATTCTTAAAGAATAGAATCATTTTTTATCTTTATAATGTCTTTTTAATTTTTCAATAAGTATATTACGGTCATTTAACGTAGGCTCCATAAGTACCCAATCATATACCATATTCAGTGCTTGCCCTATTTGACGTTCATCTTTAACGCCTATACCCAATTTCATTATATCATGTCCATTTATCTCAAGTTGAGATCTCGATATAGGGTGATTTTCTTTGAGTATGATAAAAGCTATTTTTTTCAATTTACTTATATTATTAGATTGGCATTCTAGCAATTCCTTCAAATTGAGCATTGTGATAGTATTTTTAACGCCAATACTTGCCATTGTCTTCCTTATAAAATATGGTGCTAAATCATAATTTATGGGTGTATCTAAAGTAGATAATATATTTATTACATCTTGTCTTGTTTGGTTGTCATATTTCAGTCGCTTGAGAATTTTATTTATAATAGTCTTTCTATCTTCTAATTTAGTAGTCCATATTAGAAACATACATAGTCTTTCAACAATATTATAGGAACACTTGTCAATATAAGAGGCTATATATTCCATATATGACTGATCAATCAGGATTCTAGATTCAGGTATAATATGTTCTTGAATACCCAACGAATATAGTAGAATAATGGCTTTGCTTGTAAATTCGCCTAACAATATCTGTTCTAATTCTTCTTTTATTCGTTCTGCTGATATATTTTTTATGAGTTTGCTATTGTTATCTATGGCAGATAGAGTGTCTTTATCTATATTAAATCCCAGTTGAGATGCGAATCGTATTGCTCGCATCATACGCAGAGGATCTTCAAAAAATCTCTCATTGGGATTACCTACTGTTCTTATAATCTTATTCTTAATATCTTGATAGCCTCCATATGGATCTACAAAAGATTTTCTATCTAGTAATGGATTAAAGGCTAGGGAATTCATGGTGAAATCTCGCCTCTTAAGATCTTCATATATATTTGTTGTAAAATTCACATTACTTGGATGACGAAAGTCCCTATAGCATTCTTCTGTGCGATAGGTTGTTATCTCAATGGGAGTATTGTCTATGAAAACTTGTATTGTGCCGAATCGTTTTCCAACTATTACTTTATGAACATCATTAAATGTAGCCTCGATCTCATTTGGCAGGAGGGAAGTGGCAATATCCCAGTCTTGTATAGGTCTATTCAATATATAATCTCTAAGGGCACCCCCTACGATATATGCTTCGTGTCCTTTATCCATAATACGTTTCAATACAGTTGTAACCTCAGTTGGAATTGCATCTATATTCATGTTTATCATCTCCGTTAGTTAAGATTATATTTTTTCAATTCACATTCTGGATAATAGTGTTCAAGTATCTCTATATAATTTTTCCCGAGTAGGCAGAGTCCATAAGTCCCATATTGACTCATACCTACTCCATGTCCATAACCTCCTCCTACAACTGTTATGTAGGTTATATTTCCATCAGTATCTCGCTCAATATCTATATATGCAAAGGCACTTGGAAGCAGAGGGAAATTTTCTCTTATGGTTCCATCATGACATTTCAATTCTACTGGGTTTTTATCTATATAATCTATTGGTTTTATTACATTTCTTATATTGAGTTCTTTTTTTACTTTGTAGATACCACTTGTAGTAGATATTTCAAGCTCCATTATATTACCACCTTGTCCTCGTTTGGTAACGGTTATATTTAAGAGTTTACCAATGTCATCAGGTATTGTCTCATATTCATATTTATTATCGCCTACGAAGGTGAGTATAAAATTAGGATCTTCCTCTTGAACAATGGGGAGATTATAGGCTATTGAGTTTTCCAACTGTTCCCTTGAAAATTTTACTGACCATCGAAACATAGGAGAGAATCGATCGAATGATGTATTATTTATATTATCTATAAAAGCTCTAAAGTTTTCTTCATTGTGAAGGCTTGGACTATCACCTATGTATTGAGGCTTTGCTCGAAGATAAGGTTTTTGAATCCCTGGGAATTTACCTTCGCTATCGCTCCATACTTCACTATATTCAGCTGTATAACCACATGAAGTCGAAAAAAAACGGGTGTCTGCTATTTCATCTTCAAAAAATGGAACTAATCCACATGTGCTATTTACTGCTTCTATAGCTATAGGACTCTCTTCTATATTATTATACATTTGACTTGCTGTACTATCATCTAGATGGGCACCATATATGGCAAAACCGGAGCGATTTATAGCAGCTACGGCATATGCTCGTGCAACTATGGCTTGTACTTTGAGTGCTTCTAATCCAAAAGCAACAGGCATTTCACTTGTTACAACGGAATATAGGTATTTTTCTATATCTAGCTCGTTTATTAAAATTAGGCCTTCTACCCCTATTGCTATTTCTAAGTTCCCTTTATAGCAGGTACCTTTATCTAAATGTTTGCTAAATTCTCTTTTAATATCTTTTATATAAAAGATATTATCATCATTTCCCTCTATATGCCATCTACGAGAAGTTGTAGAAAGTATGTTTCCTTTATAGTACAAGTCAATACCGTTACTGCCTGTTTTGAATAGAAGTTCATCACCTTCTTCAAAATGAAATTTTTGTGGTACGACACCACTATATTCTTTTATTATGCATGAAGTACCAAGTATAAGACTGATTTGTTCATGATATTTGTTTTTATATGATGAGTCATTTAAGAGTACCCTTATTTTATTTTTAGGTAGTTTTTGACGATCTAATATGGCTAACTGTCCTATGTTGTTATCATCGGAATATATGTATATATTTTCTGTACCAATGGGTATATTGTCATAATTGGAATAGATAACTTCATCATTTCCACTCATATAGATGGGTATATTTTTAACTACTTGTATGTTTCCTACATATATATCTTCAATAACCTCATAATTTCTTTGAAGCACTTTTGATACATTATGCATTTCTAATATTTCATGATAGAATATATAATTATCTATTATATGTAGGGATATAGGAGTCCATTTTTCTGTAGAGAAGGGATATTTACATATATAAGATACTTTTTTCCCTTGAATATCTACAGTTATATTATGATTGTCTTTCTCTAGAAATAGGGCAGCAGGTATAAATTTATAATTGGGTATATGACTGATGCACAATTTTTTATTAAATTTTTCAACTATAAAAGTCAAGGGAATATTATTATTTTTATACTGGAGAGTAACTAATACTTTATATTCCCTTGTATTAATTATTTTAGTTGACATAATATCATATGTTATATAGTCTCTATTTTCATATAAAAAGTTGATGAGTTCTAGATTTCCTTCATAATGTGGGTGTATATGTTCTTCATATGACATATCATCTTTGCTTAAAACTGCATTAAAAAAAAGACTAATTTTTTCTTTAGCACGGTCAGTTTTTATCCAATATATTTTGAAAAGAAACAATATTATCGTTATGGTGAGACATAAAAGTAAAACAAATTTTTTGGTGTTCATGCTTTACCCTCCATATATTAAGGCATACCTTTATTTTAAAATATACTATGATTTTTTACAAGTATGCCAAAGAATATAAATTATTATATAAGTTGTTATAAAAATGTAAGGATAAATTAACAAAATTTTAAAACAAAGGTTATAAAATATCTGGGAGATGCAGGATTATGATGTAGCAATTAATTAAAAAATTAGGAGGTGATTGTCTTGAAAAAAATATGGGAACAATACAGACATTTTCTATTGCTTATCCTCTTTAGAATATTATATATATGGTTTATATATTGCGAGAAGACAGTTGTACCTAAATATATTATGTTTTCGCCAATAGACCTTAAGATTCCATTTGTTAAAGAATTTGTAGTACCATATCTATTTTGGTATATATATATGGCTTTTGGATTTATATATCTAGGTTTTGTATCTAAAAAAGATTATTATAGATTATTTTTATTTATATTTATTGGCATGGTTATATGTTATACTGTATATACAGTTTTACCTAATGGACAGAATCTTCGCCCTGTTATTACTGCTGATGATATCTTTTCAAAAGCCATTAAGAATATATATGAAAAAGATACTCCCACTAATGTAGCCCCTAGTATACACGTGTTAAACTCTATTGCAATACATATTGCTCTCATTAGATATGAGCCGTTTAAAGAAAATCGAATCTTAAGATTTACTTCATTAGGTATTATGCTCTTTATATGTGCATCTACGGTATTAATAAAGCAACACTCAGTATTAGATGTTATATGGGCTATTGTATTATCTGGAGTTTTATATTTTTCCATATATCTGTTGCCTCAATTAGTGGAGACAGAGAAAGATAGAGAAAAGACTGTAGCCTATTTCCAATAAAGTTCAGGAATTATTTCGAATTTTAGTTTTATTTTGCGTTTTTAAGGCTAATTTCATTATTTTTTTGATTTTTGAGTTTCCACAAAAGATAAAACAAAAATTTATAAGTTTGTAGAACGGATTAACTTATAATGCTTCATGATGGTTTTATAAAAAATGTGGGAACTCAATTTTTTATCCTAATAATAGTTATAAAATTTAAAAATGGATGACAACCAGCTTGAAATATGGTATAATCTATTACCGGATTCAATAATAATGCCAACATAGCTCAGTTGGTAGAGCAGCAGTTTCGTAAACTGCAGGTCAAGGGTTCGAGTCCCTTTGTTGGCTCCAATTGCCGGGGTGTAGCGCAGCTTGGTAGCGCGTCTCGTTCGGGACGAGAAGGTCGCAGGTTCAAGTCCTGTCACCCCGACCACATATAAATGTTGTATAGAGTTGTTTAACTTGATAAATAATAGTTGTTAAGTGTCAATATAGATTGATAAAATAATATGATTTTAACTATGAAGAAGAGGAGTACACTTTACATATTAAAAGAGAGAGAATCCCATGGGCTGAGAGGTTTCTCAAGTATTAAGTAAGTGGAATGTCGCTTCTGAGTTACTTGACTGAATGGCAGTAGGTCAAGCGATTGCCATCGATATGGTATTTGAGAGTCTACAATAGGATGCCTATTGTAGAAATTAGGGTGGTACCGCGAAGAGAAGTCCTTCGTCCTTTAATAGGGATGGAGGTTTTTATTATTTTATGGAATTTTTTTATAATAGGGCGTTTTTTAGATAATGAATGATGGAAATAGATTGTAGTATTCATAGGTTATAGATTAATATATACGGTTGGAATGATATTGTACTATTTTTTCATGAGTTAAAGAAAATAGTGTTATTTTTAAAAATAGTAGTTTTCACATTCAAGTTGGGAATAGGTTACTTTAAAAATAAAATGGGAGGTTAAAACTATGTCAAATAAATTAATTGCCAAGACATATGATCCTAGTAAAGTTGAAGATAGAATTTACGATATGTGGATGAAAAATGATTATTTTAAAGCAGAAGTAGATGAAGAAAAAGACCCATATTGTATAGTGATGCCGCCGCCTAATATAACAGGCCAATTGCATATGGGACATGCCCTTGATAACACACTTCAAGATATTCTAATAAGGTGGAGGCGTATGGAAGGGTATGCTGCTCTTTGGTTACCAGGGACAGATCATGCCAGTATAGCTACTGAGGTAAAAATAATAGAAGAACTAAAAAAAGAAGGTCTTACAAAACACGATCTTGGAAGAGAAGCTTTCTTGGAAAGGGCTTGGAAATGGAAGGAGCAATATGGTGGTCGAATAGTAGAACAGCTTAAAAAGTTAGGTTCTTCTTGTGATTGGTCTAGAGAGAGATTTACCATGGATGAAGGTTGTAGTAGGGCTGTAACAGAAGTATTTGTAAGATTTTATGAAGAAGGGCTTATATATAGAGGAGATAGGATAATAAATTGGTGCCCCGATTGTCAAACAGCTCTTTCAGATGCGGAGGTAGAATATGAGGAAGATAATGGATATTTTTGGTATATAAAATATCCAATTATAGATTCTAATGAAAGTGTTATAATTGCTACCACCCGTCCAGAGACAATGCTTGGAGATACGGCAGTTGCTGTACATCCAGATGATGAAAGATACTCTCATCTAATAGGTAAAAAAATTCTGCTTCCTCTTGTAAATAGAGAAATACCTATAATAGCAGATAGCTATGTAGATAGGGAGTTTGGTACAGGTGTGGTTAAGATAACTCCGGCTCATGACCCAAATGACTTTGAAATAGGATTGCGCCATAATTTGCCTCAAATACGTATAATGGATGATAGTGCTACAATGAATGATAATGCAGGTAAATATGTGGGTATGGATAGATATGAGGCAAGGCAAAAGATAGTATCAGATTTAAAAGAGCAAGGATTTCTTCATAAAATAGAGGCCCATAAGCATAATGTAGGTCATTGCTATAGGTGCCACACCACTGTAGAACCTATAGTTTCTAGACAGTGGTTTGTAAAAATGGCGCCCCTTGCAAAACCTGCAATTGATGTCGTTAAAGAAGGTAAGATAAAATTTATACCTGAACGTTTTAGCAAGATATATTTTAATTGGATGGAAAATATAAAGGATTGGTGTATTTCAAGGCAACTATGGTGGGGACATAGAATACCTGCATATTATTGTGAAAATTGCAATGAAATGGTAGTTGCAAGATCTAAACCAGAAAATTGTCCTAAGTGTGGAGCTTCTAGTTTTAAGCAAGACGAAGATGTACTTGATACGTGGTTTAGTTCTGCCTTATGGCCATTTTCAACCTTAGGTTGGCCAGATAAAACGGCTGAACTTGAATATTTTTATCCAACTGATGTGCTTGTAACAGGCTATGACATAATATTTTTCTGGGTAGCAAGAATGATTGTTTCTGGACTTGCTCACATGGGCGAGATACCATTTGAATATGTGTTTATACATGGTATTGTAAGGGATTCAGAGGGGCGGAAAATGAGTAAATCTTTGGGTAATGGTGTTGACCCTCTCGAGGTTATTGATAAATATGGTGCCGATGCATTGAGATTGAGTTTAGTTGTTGGTACGTCTCCAGGTAATGACATGAGATTTCGTTGGGAAAAAGTAGAGGCTTGTAGAAACTTTGCAAATAAGGTCTGGAATGCTGCCAGATTTATTCTTATGAATCTTGAAAATCTCAATATTGAACTAAAACCAGTACCTGTTCGAAAGCTGGAATTACCTGATAGATGGATTATAAGTAAATATAATCGCCTTGTAGAAGAAGTTACAGATAATATGGAAAAGTTTGAATTAGGTATAGCAGCTCAAAAGATATATGATTTTACTTGGGATGAATTTTGCGATTGGTATATAGAATTGGTTAAACCTAGGCTATATGGGAGCGATGACGACGCAAGACAGGTAGCAATGTCTACATTAGTGTATGTATTATCCAATACCCTTAAGCTACTTCATCCGTTTATGCCTTTTATAACTGAAGAGATTTGGCAACATATGCCCGTACAATATGAGAGTATAATGATAGCAAAATGGCCCACTGTTGATACAGAAGAAATAGATATACAGGCAGAAGAAAAGATGGAAGAGATAATGGATATAATAAGAGCAATACGAAATATACGTTCAGAAATGGATGTACCCATGGGTAAAAAAGCTAAAATGTATATTGTTTCCCAACCTGATTGGGAAGATGTGCTTTTAAATGGTGCAATATATTTTGAGAAACTTGCAGGTATTGGGGAAATAATAATAGAAAGTAGCGAAGATGTGATCCCAAAGGGGACAGCATCAGCAGTTACATCAAAGGCGCAAATTTTTATACCATTAGAAGACTTAATTGATTTTGATAAGGAAAGAGATAGACTGTTATCTGAGAAAGCTAGACTGGAAAAGGAAGTCAAAAGGGCTCAAAGTAAGCTGGAAAATGTGAATTTCGTAAAGAAAGCACCTGAACATATAGTTGAAGAAGAAAGAAGAAAGAAAAAAGAGTATGAATCCATACTATTTAAAGTAATAGAAAGATTGAAAGAATTAGATGAAATGATGGATTAAAATAATGTGCTTAGAGAGAGGGACATTACATGACGTATGAAGAAGCACTGAAATATATACATGATACAAACAGATTTGGTATAAAATGTGGCCTTAGAAATGTGAGTGAATTACTAAAAAGATTAGATAATCCGCAAGATAAATTTAAATCAATACACATAGCCGGTACAAATGGAAAGGGTTCTACTGCAGCAATGTTAGCCTATGTTTTAAAGAAACAAGGATACAAGGTAGGGATGTTTACCTCTCCCTACCTTGAGGATTTTAGGGAGAGAATACAAGTAAACTTAGAACTTATAGACAAAGACGCATTAGCTCGTATTACAACAGATATAAAAAACCATATCGATAAAATGATACTAGATGGATATGATCATCCAACAGAATTTGAAATAGTGACAGCCATTGGTTTCACATATTTTGCAGAACAAAAAGTTGATTATGCAGTTGTAGAAACTGGTTTAGGAGGTAGATTGGATGCAACCAATGTTATAAATCCTGTACTTACAATAATTACATCTATAAGCTATGATCATATGAATATATTAGGAGATAGTATAGAGTCTATAGCATTTGAAAAAGCAGGAATAATAAAGCCCAATACTCCAGTTGTAATCTATCCTCAGATAAAAGAGGTATTTTCAGTACTTTCTGATATAGCTCGTAAGAAAAATGCAATTATATACAATGTTGCAGATGCAAAGTTTGATATGCTTTTTTCAGAATTCGGTCTACAAAAATTTAATTTTACGTATGGAGAATGGGAATTAGATACTATAACTATCCACCTTACGGGAAAACATCAGATATTAAATGCTATAACTGTACTTACTGCTATATTTGCATTAAATAATATGGGGATTACCATATCAGATATAGCGGTTATAGATGGTTTAGCATCTACAAAATGGCCTGGTAGACTAGAAAAAATTAGAACTAATCCTGATATAATAATTGATGGTGCTCATAATGAGGCAAGTGCTAAAATATTAGCGGATACTATAAAACAGTATTACGGGGATAGACGTATTATATTAGTTATAGGTATATTAAAAGATAAAGAAGTGAACAAGATATTAAAATCATTATGTCCTATATCTCATACAGTAATAGTTACATCGCCAAATAATCCTCGAGCGATGGAACCGCATAAACTTTCTCAAATAGCAGGCATGTATTGTGATAATATATTGGTAGCTAATAGAATAGACGATGCGATACGTATGGCAGAAAAAATGGTTAAATCAAATGATATAATTGTATTCAGTGGCTCTATATATTTGATAGGTGAAGTTAGAAAATTTTTAAAATATGAATGATTTTTGTGGTGTCATCATAATAATTAAATGATAGGAGAATAAATCCTTGCGAAAAAGGATGATGATACCATGGATACAGAACGCCGAAATTTAGATAATGGAAGATTATTAGAGCTTATACAGGATACCATAAGAGAATGGCAAGATGCAGAAAGTTGTTATTTGAGTAAAGATGGGATTGAAGAGTTAGAGGATAAAAACTATCGTAAGATTCAATTATTAAAAGAGTTGTATCAATCCCTTATAAGAGAAGCTAAGGAGAGAAATCTTACTCTTTCTAAAGAACAGTTATTTACTCAAATTATAACTAATTATAGTGATGAGGAAGAATAATAAAGGGTTATGGCAAAATCATTAATGATTTTGCCATAACCCTTTATTTAGGGACTATTTTTGCAACAGCCCATTATTAAGTTGTAAGAGTAGCTATTATATTCTTATATACCACAGGAGCTCTATTTAACCAATTGTTACATATGAGTTTTGCCTGTTTACTATCTGTCACATTGAGTTTTAACTCAAGTAGGATCATATCTTCTTCCATAACCCTGCATGTTATTATGTATTGTCTGTCGGCTAGTTTTTTGTATTCTGCAGTTATTTGACTTTCTTTTCGAAGTCTATTACGATTTTTATGGGCATAATTATCTATTTTTTGCTTTAAATCAGAACTAATTCGATGTTCAAAAAGTTCTAGCACCTTTGTGCCCGTTGGTGATATACTATATAAATATTTATCCCGTGCTTCAAGGAAGTTGACTAATTTAGTATCAATGAGCTCACTTAGGTATTGTTGAAGTTCAAAATAAGGTATGATATTATTCTCCAGAAAGAATTGGGTTATTTGAGGATTAGTAAGGGGTATATCGAGTGCTTGCATATAATAGAGAATAATTATCTTATTTTTAGCTATATTATGTATTTGATCCACTGTATTCACCTCGAAATTGCATGTTGTGATATTGATTATCTAGATAATCAATATTGATATAAAAAAATAAGAGGGCTATCATGAAATTACTCAAGTTTAATATACTAGACCTGAATAATTATAACACATTTTTTAGTCTATGACTAATAAGCCTAAAATCAATTATAGAACCCCCTATAAAGGTCTTTATAGGGGGTTATTGGAGAGAGAAAACTTTATTTTAAACAATAAAGGGTTTTATCTCTTCTAATAAGTCATCGCAATCATCTGAATATATCTCTAATGTTACAGGCTTACTAAGATCGAGGCTGAATATTCCCAGTATAGACTTTGCATCAACGACATGACGACCAGACCTTAAGTCTATTTCATAGGGATACTTGCTGACAATATTTACAAAATCTTTAACATTTTCAGCTAATGACAATTTAATGTTGACCGTTTTCATAAGACCAACCTCCTATAATTTGCATAAAATTGTATTTCAATATAATTATATCAAGCATCTCATGTAAAGGCAAGACAAAACAAAATTTTCGTCTTGTATAATCGTTATAATATTTTTATTAGTGTTAATAATATACTTATATGAAATTAGGGGAGTGAACTAGTTGAAAATAGGTATACCACGATCATTGTTGTATTATGATAATTATCCATATTGGGAGACTTTTTTTCAGAGTTTAGGATATGAGCTTATACTTTCTAATAGTACTACTAAATCAGTACTTGATATGGGTGTATTGGCATGTGTACAGGATTCTTGTATACCAGTTAAATTATATCATGGTCATGTCTTGAACCTAATAGGAAGATGTGATAAAGTGTTTGTTCCTAGATTTAGAAGTATAGAGAGGCGAGAGTTTGTATGTCCCAAACTTATAGGATTACCTGAAATGTTACGAGGTGCCGGTGTAATAGAAGACAAAGAGATGTTAGTGATAGATATAGATGGATATAAAAATTCTGAAGAACGACATAAAGGCTTTGTTAAATATGCAATAAGGGAGAAAAAAAACAAAAAAGAGGTAAATGAACTTATCAAAAACTGTGAATTAAGTCAACTCAAATATAGGGAATCACAACTGGTAAAACTAAAACAATTAGAAAATTCTAATACCAAAATTATTGCAATTATAGGTCATCCATATTTAATCTATGATACCTATATAAATATGGGATTAGCAGAAAAATTAAAAAAAGTAGGATATGAAGTTTTATATCCCGAAAATATTCCTATTCAAAATATAAATTATGAATGTAATCGACTGCCTAAAAGAATATTTCTAAGTTATGGTAGAAGATTATTTGGCAGTGCTATGGATATGATGCGAAATTACCGAGTAGACGGTATAATCTTTCTTACAAGTTTTGGTTGTGGTGTAGATGCTCTTATAGGTGAACTCCTGGAAATCTATAACAATAGGTACTTTAATATACCATATACTACATTGGTATTAGACGAACACACAGGTCAAGGAGGAGTTAAAACTCGCATAGAAGCATTTTTAGATATGATAAGATGGAGGGAAAAAGATGGTACTGACATTTCCCCATATGGGCCAGATGTATATTCCTGCAAAAGCTTTTTTTGAAGAGATGGGGATAGAAACCATTCCTCCTCCTCCAGTTACAAAAAGAACATTAGAGCTTGGTACCAAATATTCACCAGAATTTGTGTGTTTACCATTTAAGATTAATTTAGGCAACTATATAGAAAGCATAGAAAAAGGCGCAGATACTATAGTTATAACTGGTAGTTGTGGACCTTGTAGATTTGGATTATATGGCATAGTTCAAGTAGAAATACTTCGAGAGCTTGGTTACGATGTAGATATTCTTGTATTAGATCCTCCTAGAGAAGATTATTCAAAACTTATGGAAAATCTAAAGAAAATTGGTGAGGGTAAAGACTTTAAGACAGTATCACGGGCAGCAAGAAAGGCTGCTCCCATAGTAATTAGTTGTGATAAATTATATGAGCTAGCTGTATATAAGAGAGCCAGAGAAAGAATAAAAGGCGATACAGATAAAATACTTAATGAGTTTGAAAGAACGGTCTATAATACACATGGAGCAGACAAAATTACAGAACTTTTAAAGTTATATAGTAGGAAACTTAAGGAGATTCCAGAGAAGGAAGAATATACACCCATTTATATAGGATTAGTAGGGGAGATTTATACATTAATAGAACCCTATGTAAACTTAGATATCGAACGAAAATTGGGTTTATTAGGTGTACACGTGAGTAGAAATATGAAAGTAGACTGGTGGGTTAGAACCCATCTACTTCCAGATATACCGCTTAGAATTAAAGAAAAAATCATATTGCACAGAGGACGTCAATATTTAGGAATGTGCATAGGAGGCCATGCCAGACAAACAATTGCCCATTCTATTAATTATGCAAAGGAAGGTTATGATGGGATTATACAAGTTATGCCTTTTGCGTGTATGCCAGAAGTAGTAGCACAGAGTATACTCCCATCGGTTTCTAGGGATAAAGACATTCCTATAATGACATTTACAGTAGATGAGATAACAGGTGATGCAGGCTATAATACGCGTTTAGAGGCCTTTGTCGAGACTATAAAACAAAGAAAAATAAAGGCATAAGGAGGAAGAAAAAATATAATGGGTGAGTGTGGACTCTACTTGGGAATTGATGTTGGTTCGGTGAGTACCAATATAATTGTAATAGACAGGGATTTAACTGTGTTAGAAAAATATTATATAAGAACTCAAGGTCGACCAATTCAAATACTTAAAGAATCATTAATGAAGTTGTCTTCGAATTTGCCGTTGAATAGTAAAATTTCCGGTGTAGGTTGTACTGGAAGTGGCAGGGAATTGGCAGGAGCTATTGTAGGAGCAGATGTAGTAAAAAATGAGATAACTGCTCATGGTATAGCAGCATTGACATTTTTACCTGATACTAATACGGTTATAGAAATAGGAGGTCAGGATTCGAAAATAATAATAATAAGGAATGGTATAATAACCGATTTTGCTATGAATACTGTTTGTGCAGCAGGAACAGGTTCATTTTTGGATAGGCAGGCATCGAGGCTTAATATACCTATAGATGAATTTGGTAAACTTGCAACTGAATCAAAATCACCAGTAAGAATAGCAGGTAGATGTGCTGTATTTGCAGAATCAGATATGATACACAAGCAGCAAATGGGTCATGAAATTGCTGATATAGTGGGAGGGCTTTGTATTGCTTTAGTGAGAAATTATTTAAACAATGTGGGAAAAGGCAAAAAAATTTTGCCTAGAGTAGTATTTCAAGGGGGAGTAGCGGCAAATAGAGGAATAAAAAACGCATTTGAAAGTATGTTAAATACAGAAATAACTGTACCAGAGAATTATGATGTTATGGGTGCTTTAGGAGCTGCAATATTAGCAAAAGATGAAGTGGATAGTACGAATTCAACAAAATTTAGAGGATTTGCAAGACTAAAAGATGATTTTGTTTCTACAAGTTTTGAATGTGATGGATGTCCCAATATGTGCGAGATAGTCGAAATAAAAGTAGGTTCTCAAATAGTTGCACGCTGGGGAGATAGGTGTGGTAAGTGGACAAGTGCACAGTAGAATATATTCCTTATTTAGTGGAATACTAAGTCGAAACGAAGATAGGAAGGTGAATATGTTGGATTTTAAAAAAGATCCAAGCGATGAGCAAAAACACTATGTAGCCTCAGTATGTCCGGAATATGAGCAATACGCTGTATTGGTAAATAGTTATAATTATTTGGATGACGAGGTAAATTGTGAGAAATGTATACATTGGGAGGATGGTGAATGTAAAATATTTGATGAAATACTCACAAATATCGATCAAACTTAATGGATAAAGCATCGCACAATAGAAATATTTCAAAACTTAAAATGATATCCTATAGAAGAATCTAATTTCTATATTCAATGTAAGCATATTAATGCTTATATTTTTTATTACGCCCTTTTAGATGTATATAGTTTAACAATATTGCATAAAAGAGAGATTAAGGAAATAAGAAGTACTCGTTATGCTGACAGGAACGCTAGTAAAGCCTTATCTAATATAATCTTTAAAAAATCATATTGCAAATTGAGCTATTTTGTATTAATATATAGATACAGAAGCAAGAGCAAAAGAGTTCCTGAGATGCTCGCTAAGCTTCTCTTTTTAACCCACAGAGATAATATGGGAATTCGGAGTTTAGCTACGTATGACAAGTCTCTATGAAAAATAGAGAAAGTCAGAAATAGCTAACAGGATACCCACCTGCCAAGAGGCGGGTAAAAAAGGTAGCATAACGACATCATGGGAACCAACAATCCCCCCAAGTTTCAACTTGGGGGGATTATTGAATTTTCTCAGATTATTGGGATTTGACTAACAGGTTGATTTTCAGGTACTTGGGTTTCTTTGGTTTTTTTGTTTTTATTTGTGCTTATATTACATATATGGAACACTGGACACCACTTTGTAATTCCTTCAGCAATTTTCATAGAGCCCATTATCATCAGAAAGTTCGATGAACGTTTTACCCCTCTCCCTAACAGATAAAAACCAGCAGTAAGGCGTATATAGCTGTCTATAGTGCTCATATTTTTTTTCATTTATTTCCTCCTTGTATAAATTGATTATAACTATAGTGTTTTACCTTGAATAATTAAATTATACATACCATCTAGTTGGAAATATTTTTATAATATAGATAGATAAGTTAAAGTTTTCAAAAACATATATCGAGCTTATTAGGTAGATAAGGATTCATGTTTTCCATTTTTAGCATATTTATTTTTTAAAATAAAAATAGATATAGAAAAACATATAGATTCTGACACAATTGTGGCTATCCATATCCCTTTTTCACCAAATAAAGCAGTCAATATAAAAAGGGAAATGGTTATAATAACAAGTCCTCTTCCTAGAGAAATTATAGTTGCATGTATGGGTTTTTCTATTGAAGCCAAAAAACCAGATATATTTACATTATAACCCACTATGAGAAATGACAGGGCAAATATTCTAAGTGCTTTTACTGAATATTTATACAAACCATCTTTTTTTGACCCTATAAAAATTTTTACAATGGAAGGAGCACAAAATACTACTATAGCAAAACTTGCTATAGATACAGCAGTTATAGTTGTAAGACTCATTTTTAATAATTTTGTTACAGTTTTATCGTCTTTTTTTCCATAAAAAAAACTAGATAAGGGTTGCATACCTTGCGTTATGCCTACCATAGTCATAAGTACTAATGTATTTACATAAGATATTATGCTATAAGTTACTACACCATCTTCACCGATATACTTTAATATATTTTTATTAAATAAAAATATAACTATTCCTGCAGATAGTTCTGTTATGCAATCAGGAAAACCAATTGCCATTATTCTCTTTAATGTAGATGCTCTAAATTTGAATTTGGAAAAATTTAAATTAGAGTCTTTTCTTAGAAAATGAGCAAGAAAAAATACACAGGATGCCACTTGTGCAATTCCAGTCGCATAGGCGGCTCCAGGTATTCCAAGATTTAACTTGATTACAAAAATATAGTCAAGAATAATATTCATAAGAGCAGAGATAGATACTCCGGCGATTGAAAGTTGGGGAAATCCATCAGTTTTTACAATTACCTCCAAAGAATAAGATACTATAAAAAAACCATTAAACATAATAATTATTCTAAGATAGTTTTTAACATATTCTAAGGTTGCATCAGTGGCCCCTAGAAAAAGAGCAATTCTTTCAAGATTCAATAGGCCAAGGAATAGAATAATAAAAGACAAAATTATGGTTATAGCGATAGTCATAGAAAAAGTCATATTTGCTCTTTCTATATTTTCTTGTCCCAGATATATTGCTATTATTGTGGATGCTCCAGTTGCAAATAATAGAGAAGTTGCAAAAATGAGATTTACAAAGGGCATTGATATATTAATAGCTGCCATAGCAATAGGTCCAACTCCGCGACTGACAAATATACCATCTACCAAGGTATATAGAGAATAAACCCACATTGCTGTAACTGATGGAAGTAAATACTTAAAAAAATTTTTCTTTAAAGTTTGATTATGTTTTTCAGTTTCTATTGTTTCATTCATATTATCCACCTCTTCTATAAGAGTATAAACCTTGGTATAATACTAAGGTCAAGATTTATAAATAAACTCAATATAGTGAAGGTGGAGGGTAAATCTATGAAAAATTATTATACAATAGGAGAGATATCCAAGATATATGATATTGGTAGGGATTCACTTAGATATTATGAAGAAATTGGGATATTAAATCCATCGAGGGATAAAAATGGTTATAGACTCTATAAAATGCAGGATATATGGAAGTTAAATGTGATTAAAGATCTTAAAAATTTAGACTTCACTATGAAACAAATAAAAAAATATTTAGATAATAGAACTGTTGATTCAACTAAAGCGATATTAAACAGTCAAATGGAGCTTATAGATAAAAAGATAAGGAAATTAAAAGAGACTAAAAGGAGTATGGATCATAGGCTACAGAATATAGAAAATGCACACAAAGACATAAAATTAAATACTATGAAACTTATTTACTTAGAAGAGAGGAGAGTTCTTAAGTTAAATGGGAAAGTATCGCGAGATGAAGAAGTCGATTTTTTAATAAAAAAATTACAAAAACAATATGAGGATAGACTATATCTTTTTGGTAACAATAATATAGGTGCTACAGTTTCAATGGAATATATAAAAAAAGACATATATAATCTCTATGAATCTGTTTTTTTTCTTTTAGATCCGTGGGATGAGAGCTATAACTTAATATTGGATGAGGGATGTTACCTTAGTCTTACCTATAGAGGGTCTTATGAACAAAGTAAGATGTTTATACCTAAAATGCTTGAATATATAGACAATAAAAAATATGAGGTATTATCAAACCCCATTGAAATATATAAAATTGATATACATGAAACGAGTTGTATAGATGAATTTATAACAGAAATTCAAATACCTATAAGAAAAAAGTAGATAAAAACGACAAAAAACTAACCATTAACTATTTACTGTATTATAAATAGATAATGGTTAGTTTTGATTGGTACCCCCAAGGGGATTCGAACCCCTGTCACCGCCGTGAGAGGGCGGCATCTTAACCGCTTGACCATGGGGGCATAATATTGGCTGCGGAACTAGGATTCGAACCTAGACAATATGAGTCAGAGTCATATGTGCTACCGTTACACCATTCCGCAATATTTTTATTATTTGATTTCAAATAACCAGCGTTAACCATTATACCAAATATGTTTAAAATGTCAATACTTTTTTTATATTTTGTTATTATTCCCAGGTTGTAAAGTTAAATGACGGGTTTTTTTAGAAATATTCTATACAGATATTTTGCTAAATAACCCTCTGGATTTATAATTCAAGCTGCAAAATAAATATTAACATTTTATAGTATATTGTTCTTAACATTTTTTTTGATTTTCCATAGAAAAATGCATTTATACGAGCAAATAAATCACATTGACTTGTAGTGTTTTATTTGCTGTTTACATATTAAACGGCAAAGGTATTGATTTATCTATGATTCAGAAAAGAATGTGGGAACACTCCAAAAAATTTGAGTTGACAAATACAAGGCTACACTATATAATAAATACAAATTCGTGTATAAAAAATGGTAAAGACGATGAAAGGGAGCAGTAAGTTTAAACTCCTTTAAGAGAGCTGCCGGGTGGTGTAAGGCAGTAGGATATAAGCTGAACCTCGCCCTTGAGTTGCCAACCGAAAGCTGAATAGCAAGTAGACTTGGACGGTGGTCCCCCGTAACTTGGGACAAGGTATTTTTTGTACCTATATTCGAGTGGATATAATGCCCATATTTTAAAATGGTATTATGTCAAATAGAGTGGTACCGCGGAAAGTAACTTTTCGTCTCTAGGTTCGGGGATGAAAAGTTTTTTTATTGTTGAAAATATTTAGGAGGGATATAAAGGTGAAAATGCTTGACATGACTTTGGGGGAACTATTGGATATTCAAGCAGAAAGATATCCTGATAATGAAGCTGTTGTATTTCCATTTGAAGGTATAAGATGGACTTATTCTCAATTTAAACAAAAAGTAGATACAGTTGCCCGAGGATTGATTGAAATGGGCGTTAAAAAAGGAGATCATGTATCTGTATGGACTACAAATGTACCGGAATGGTTACTTATTCAATTTGCCACTGGAAGAATTGGAGCAGTTTTAGTGACAGTAAATACTAACTATAAGGCTTTTGAGTTGGAGTATCTATTGAGACAATCAGATACATCTACTTTGGTTATGACAAGTGGATTTAAAGACTCTGATTATGTTAAAATAATAAATGAACTCTGTCCTGAACTTAAAAATACTCTCCCAGGTCAATTACGATCTTCTAAGTTTCCCTATCTAAGAAATATAATATATATAGGCAACTCAAAACATGATGGTATGTTCAATTTTAATGACCTGTATGATATGGCTGAAAGAGTAGAATCTGAAATCTTAGAGGAAATTCAAAAGGGATTGAGTCCTCAAGATGTTGTAAATATGCAATATACATCAGGCACGACAGGTTTTCCTAAGGGAGTAATGTTGACTCACTATAATATAATAAATAATGGGAATGCTATTGCTGATTGTATGCGCCTCACTTATAGAGATAGATTGTGTATACCTGTGCCCCTTTTTCATTGTTTTGGTTGTGTACTTGGCGTAATGGCATGTGTTACTAAAGGAGCAACAATGGTTTTAATTGATCATTATAATCCCATAAAGGTGATGGAAGCGGTACAGCGGGAACGATGTACAGGTTTACATGGTGTACCTACTATGTTTATCGGAATACTTGAAAATCAAAAATTTAATGAATATGACTTTTCTACTTTGAGAACGGGTATAATGGCGGGTTCACCTTGTCCCACCAAGATTATGAGACAGGTCATAGAAAAGATGAATATGAAGGATATAACTATAGCGTACGGCCAGACTGAATCTTCTCCAGTTATAACGCAAACTAGAGTTGATGACCCCATAGAAGTCAGAGTGTCTACAGTAGGGAAACCTCTTCCAGGAGTAGAAGTTAAAATAATAGACCCAGATACAGGTGAAGAGGTGGAACCGGGAGAGCAAGGAGAACTTATTACCCGTGGTTATGGTGTAATGAAAGGATATTATAAAATGGAAGAGGCTACAAAGGCAGCAATAGATGCGGATGGTTGGCTTCATACAGGAGATTTGGCTACTGTGGATAAGAATGGATATTACAGGATAACTGGTAGATTAAAAGATATGATAATAAGAGGTGGAGAAAACATATATCCTAGAGAGATCGAAGAGTTTATATATACACACCCTGCTGTTAAGGATGTACAAGTTATAGGAGTACCTGATAAGAAATATGGAGAGGAAGTATTTGCATATATAATTTTAAAAGACAATATAAAAGATCCTCCAACTGAGGAAGAGATAATTGAATTTGTGAAACAAGGGCTATCCAGATTTAAAACTCCCAAGTATGTGCGCTTTATTGATAGTTATCCCATGACTGCTAGTGGTAAAATACAAAAGTATAAGCTTAGGGAAATGGCGGTGGAAGAACTTATTAAGCTCCATAAAGAAACATGTACAGAAACTGCGTAGAAAATTTATTTTTAAAATTTAAAATATTTAAAAGGGTATAATAATGTCTAATAGCGTATAGATGATTTGAGTTTTATGCTATGTGACTAAAAAACAATAATGGTTTGTGATGTGGTTTTTTAAAGGACGGCAAAGGGTGATAAATAGAGTTATGAAGAAAGATAAAATTATAGTAAATATTGGTGATGAGAGGATAGAGGTTAATAGAGGTACAAAATTGGAACACATAAGTGTTCAGTATCAAGATATGTGGCCAGCACAGATAGTTGCTGCTAAGGTAAATAATTCTATTAGAGAATTATCCTATACTCTATATGAAGATTGCAGTATACAATTTATTGATATGTCGATGACAGATGGAATTAGAATCTATTTGAGGAGCCTAATATTTATTTTTATTAGGGCATGTTATGAACTTTTTCCAGATAGTGATGTATTTATAGAACATAGTCTAGGGAATGGCTTGTATTGCGAACTTCATGGACAATTTCCATTAAACTCAAAACAAGTAAAAGAAATAGAAAACAAAATGCGAGAAATTGTGGCTAATAATGAACCCTTCGAACGACTTAGAGTATCCAAAACTGAGGCAGAACGCATATTTAAAGACATGGGTTTTTGCGATAAAATCGAAATGCTAGAATTTAGGCCAGAAGATTATGTAAACTTATATAGATGTGGATGGATGTATGACTATTTATATGGTTATATGGTACCTAGTACTGGCTATATTAAAAAATTCAAATTACATTTCCATCTTCCAGGTATAGTGCTTTTATATCCATCTAAAGATAAACCAGATAAAGTAGCGGAATTTGTTGATTCGCCTAAATTATTTAGAGTATATAGAGAGTCAGAAAAGTGGTGCAAGCGGATAGAAGTAGAAAATGTAGCCGATTTAAATAATGCAATAAAGCAGAATAAAGGTGGAGATCTCATACGAATATGTGAAGCCCATCAAGAGAAAATTATTGCCCAAATTGCAGATGATATATCTGAGCAGAGAGACGGTATAAGATTGATTTTGATTGCAGGTCCATCTTCCTCAGGCAAGACAACTTTTGCTCAACGTTTTAGGGTTCAACTTATGGTAAATGGATTAAAACCTGTATCTATATCTATAGACAATTACTTTTTAAATAGAGAGGATATTCCTTTAAATGAAGATGGAAAGCGTGATATGGAATCCATAGACGTTATAGATATTGAACTGTTCAATGAACATCTAACCCAGCTTATACAGGGGCAAGCGGTTCAAATTCCATTTTATAATTTTAAAACAGGTTCTAGAGAATATACTGGAAAAGTAGTGAAGATTGACGAAGATCAGCCAATAATAGTTGAAGGTATCCATGGACTTAATGAAAAATTGACTGCTATGATACCAAAATCCAACAAGTACAAGATATATATCAGTGCACTTACTCAACTCAATATAGATAATCACAACAGAATACCTACTACAGATACGCGCCTCATAAGACGCATAGTTAGAGATCACCTATTTAGGGGAACTTCTATAGAGGAAACCCTCAGTATGTGGCCTATGGTGAGGGAAGGAGAAGAGAAAAATATTTTTCCATATCAGGAGCAAGCAGATTTTATGTTTAATTCAGCTCTCATATATGAGCTGTCTGTATTAAAACCATATATATTTCCATTGCTCGAAGATGTTAGTAGAGATAGTCCGTATTTTACTGAAGTAAATAGATTAAAAAAGTTTATGAAATATTTTATAGAGTTAGAGCCTGAGCAAATACCTAATAATTCTATATTGAGAGAATTTATAGGTGGAAGTTGCTTCTATTAATAGAACCATGACTTTTTAACTAATATATAAGCATTATAAACAAAAAGCTCTGATTTCAGATATTAGATTTTTTGATTTCATAAACTAATTTTTAATAATGAGTTTGAGGTTTATACGAGTTAAAAATTTATTTAAATTTAATGGTAAATAATATTTTTTAATTTGAGGCTTATTACTACATTTTGGATATGGATGTCATTATTTAATTTATTGGAATTAGCTAATAAGTAAGCTTAGAAATTGTGTAATAGGTATTACTGTTCAAATAGTATAAATTACATTTTATTTGAATATAAGAGCTATACATTTATTTTAGTTTATAAAAAAGCTGTTGCAAAACTATTAATAGTTTTACAACAGCCTTTTCTTATTCAGCTTTTTTTTGTTCAAGTATAACTTCTTCAGTATTACCTGATTTAGCATTTTTTAATGCTGCATTTGCCAATTCTTTGAAGTTTTCCACCGAATGTGTTGCTCCGGTTATATTGTCTATTTCTTTTACGTTTTGTTTTTCTATAAGTTGTTGTTCTAGCGCCGGCGAGAATTCTTCAGGTGAAGTGCCAGATGCCTCCTTCATAGTAGCATTGTATTCTTCATCTTCAGATTTCAAATTTCCCTCTTCATTCACATAATCAAAATCGACATCAGCGATTTTACCATCTTTAATGGTTATCTCTACATAAGCTTTCCATCCATGTTCATCAAAATTATCATAAGTTGCCTTGTAAGTGCCATCTTTATATCCACTACTATCACCACAACCAACTAAAATTGTTGCAAGCATGAGTGAAATAATGAAAATACTTAATGTTTTCTTCATAATAGATACCTCCATTTTCATTTTTTAGTATTTTTACAATAGATCAAATATTGTTATATTACAACCATAGGTTGAATAAACATGGAGTAGCATGCGAACAAGATTTATGGTGCGATACCATTAAACCCTAAAAAAGCATAGGCCATAAGTCCAAGGGCTATAAGCCTTATGGGTATACCGCTGAAAGCTGGTACTATAGTATCTTCATCTACCCTATCCATTGCATCAGATATTAGTACAGATATCAAGGTATAACCTAGACCAGCACCTATTGCATAGATCACAGAGTATAATATATGCTCTTGTTCTATACCTATAAGTACAGCTGCTAGTATTATTGAGTTAGCTACTATTTGTTCTACTGATATACCTACATTATTATATTTACCCATTTTTTTAGATATTAAAACAGTTAATTGTGCAACTAAAAATAAAATTAAGGAAAATAAGATAGTTGTTAGGTATGAGATATTTAGTGGTTCTAGTATCCAAGTATAAAGTATATAACTAAATATAGACATTACAATCAAGGAAATTGTTACCAATATGCCTTCCTGCACTATAGAGATTTTTTTGTTGCTTTTATTTATAACAGGATATACCCCTAAAAGTTTTGAAAGCACAAAATTATCTGAAAAAATAGTAGCTACAAGAAGATATATAAAATCCATAAAAATCACTTCTTTCTATTTATGCTGTTTTTTTATCTTTGTCAAAAATACCAGATAAAATTGCAAGTAAGAATCCTGTAATTATGAAGGCTGCAGGTGCTTCTAATATAGCAGTATATTTTCCCCCTAATAATTCTCTTATTATACCAATACCACATAAAATTAATATAAACCCTATACTAAGAGCTAATATATTTAATATTGAATATTTTTTTTCATGCAAGAATATTTGTACTATTATAGATATAGTAAAAAGTAGCACTGGTATATATATTCCCAATTCGTTTACAATATCGGGAAAATATGCTTGGAAAATCAAGTACATAATACTAGTTATGAATGCAGTTAGTATTATATAAAATAGCATCAACATGGAATTAGGTGCTTTGTTTATGAATAGATGCATTATCAAATTTGTAATTATCAATACTATAGAAGCAGCCAAACCTATGGAGAGTGCCGTTTTTAAACTAGTAGTAGCAACGAATCCAGTACATATGGCAGCTAATAATGCTGTATTATTTTTTTTATTATTATATGAGTTCAAGATTAATTCCCTCCTCCTTCAAGATGAGTATTAAAAAATTCTATTGCAGCATTGACACCGTCAACTACGGCTTGAGCACTTATGGTAGCTCCTGAGATACCTTGTACTTCATCATTAGCTGATGTCTCATCATTTACAAGCGTTAAAGGAGTTTTGGCTGTTTTATCTTTAAATCTACTTGTAAACTCATCATCTGCAATTTTATCTCCAAGTCCTTCAGTTTCATTTTGAGATAATATTTCTATACCTGATATCTTTCCTTCGTTGGTTATAGCAATTGCTATAGATATGGTGCTGTATGCTCCTTCGGAATCAACTTTTATAAGATAGCCCTTCAATTCATCATTGCTATATGCGCCTTTTACACTACGTATTTTACTATCTTCGGGGATGTCTATATCTAAATCTTTTAGACTATCAGCTTCAGGTAACAAGGAGGTTATGTCTATATTATCTTTAGTCTCAAAGTTATTTTCAGCAATTTTATCTTCTAAAGCCCCATATACTACTCCAGTGATAATAGAGCATATCACTATGAGTACTACTAGTATTAACGTCCATTTAAGCTCTATTTTCAATTACTTCACCTCCCCAAAAGTTCTAGGAATAGTGTGTCTTTCAATCATTGGAACGAATAGGTTCATTATAAGTATGGAGTAGCAAACACCTTCTGCAGTCTGTCCAATTGTCCTAAATAGAAATGTCAACACACCACATCCAATACCCATTATAAATTTTCCTTTTTTAGTAACTGGAGATGTGGTGTAATCGGTAGCCATATATATAGCACCTAATAGAAGACCACCTGCAAATATTTCGTATAATGCAAATATGAAGGGAGTACCTGTATTACAAAAAAGGAATGAAAGTAAAAAGACAGAACCAATATATGATACAGGGATTTCCCATGTAATAACATTTCTATATAACAGATATATACCACCTATGATTAGAGCTAAGGCTGAAGTTTCACCTATGGAACCACCTGTGTAACCTATAAAAACTTCCCACAGGGAAGGGAGGTTGGGACTTGCATTATTTAACAATTCGAGTGGGGTAGCAGTGGATATACCATCTAATGTCCACTTTGTCATGACAGCTGGCCATGTTGCCATAAGGAATGCCCTAGATGCAAGTGCTGGATTTAAAAAATTTTTACCAATACCACCAAATATCTGTTTAACAATTATTATTGCAAATATTCCACCTATCACTGGTATATAGTATGGAACAGAAGGTGGAAGAGAAAAAGCAAGTAATATTCCAGTTACAACAGCGCTTAAATCATCTATTGTTACCTTTTGTTTAAATGTTTTTTGCCATAATAATTCTCCTAATACACAAGATACAACTGATAAAACAACTATTATAAGAGCTCTTATCTTAAAAACTATAATACTAGCTACAAGAGCTGGTAAAAGCGCTATAATCACATCTCTCATAATTGATTTAGTAGAAATACCTTGATGTATATGTGGCGATGAAGATTCTAGATAAGTGTTACTATTCATTTAAATCACCCTTTTATATTATTGTTAGCTGTTATATTTCTTTTAGCTTTTCTAATAGAGTTGACTATTCTAATATAGGATGGACATACATAAGCACAGCAACCACATTCTATACAGCTAGTCCCATTTATTTTTTCAAATCGTTCTATATCGTTTCTTCTACCAAATTTATCGAGATAAAGGGGAAGTAGATTCATAGGGCAGACTCTTACACATCTACCACATCTTATACAATTTTCTTCTTCAAAAATTGGAGCTGCATCTTCAGTAAGACATAGAATTGCAGTTGTGGCTTTGGTTATTGGAATATTAGTGTTTGGCATAGTAATTCCCATCATTGGGCCACCACTTATTATTTTAACTGGTTTTTTTATAAAACCTCCTGCAGCATCTATTAAATCTTGAAAGGGGGTTCCTAATTTTACCCAAAAATCTTGGGGATTAGCTATGGCATCACCAGTTACAGTAACTATTCTTGAAATAAGAGGAGTTCTATATGCGACCGCTTCATAAATAGCATACGAAGTTGCAACGTTTTGTACGATACAACCTATATCTGCAGGGAGTTTGCCGATGGGAACTTCTCTGCCTAATATAGCATAAATGAGCTGTTTTTCTGAACCTTGGGGATATTTTGTTTCTAATATTTTTATTTCTATTTTATCTGAGGCGCCTATATCATTAATCGCTTTTTCAATAGCTGATATAGCTTCTTTTTTATTATCTTCAATACCTATATATCCCTTTGCATTGGGGAAAAGATGTAAAATAATATTAAGGCCTTTTACAATCTTTATTGGTTCATTTAGCATTAGTTTATAATCGCATGTAATATATGGTTCACATTCACAGCCATTTAAAATAATTGAATCAATTTTTTTATAGTTAGAAGGATTTAATTTTATATAGGTGGGAAATGCTGCACCACCCATACCCACAATGCCAGCTTTATGGATTATGTCAATGATATGTTCCCTAGAAAGTTCTTTATAATCAAGTAAGTTATGAATAGGATTATATTCTTCATATTGATGATCATTTTTTATTATTATTGCAGGTATATGAGCTCCTTCTGCATATGGTATTTCTCGTATATCTACTACTTCACCAGAAATACTAGAATGTATAGGGGCAGACATGGATGCAACTGCATCAGCTATTACCTGGCCTACCAAAACTCTATCTCCCTTTTTAACTATAGGTTGGCAGATAGCACCTGTATGTTGCTGCATTAAAAAAACTGCTTTTTCTTTTGGCAGTAATTTTGTTACAGGTTTATTTTCTGTCAATTCCTTGTTATAGGGAGGATGTACTCCATTTTTAAATGTCAATGTATTCATGGGAATTCCTCCATTCTATTTTAAGCGGCAAATAAAATGAGTTTAAAATTATTATAGAATCTGTTTTGTGATTTGTCAATTTTTAATCAAAGTTTTGAAAGATTTGATTTTATTAGGCTTTTAAGACAATAAGGATTAAAGAAGGGCTTAATCTTTAACGACCGAAATTTCATAATAGAATGAGAGACAATTTGATAAACTTTTAAATTACATTGATTTATATTTATATGTTAATAGCCGAAGTTCATAATATTTCTAAAGTTCATAAAAATGTAATTTTCAAAATCCTTGACAAATTGCTTGCATTTTTATATCATAGGGTAAGAATAATCTCAATGAGGGGTATTAACTCAGTTGGTAGAGTGCCATCTTGACGTGGTGGAAGTCATAGGTTCGAATCCTATATACCCCACCAACTAGAAGCCCGAAGTTCGGGCTTATTTTATATGACTTGCCCAAAGAAGGGGAGGATATGTAATGTATACGGAAGATGATTTGATAAGTGTAAGGAGCCAAATACGAGGTTTAATTATAAAGATAGTTATTTTATTTGCAATTTTTTTAACGGTTTCTTTAATACTAGCAAAAAATATTAGTAATCCCCTTGGACTTTTTATATTAATAGTGGGTCTATGCATATGTGAGTTTATATGGGGGATATATGGTAAACCAGTTGTAATCTACAAAAAATTTCTGCAAGAGCTATTGACAGGTAGAAAAAGACAACAGACAGGATATGTAGTATCTATTGGTTCTGAACCTGTGTATAAAGACAATAAGTTATTTTACTATGAAATCTTTATAAAAGAAAATGTTGATGATGATATAGATAAGATGCTCTTAATGGATAGTAATAAAGATTTTCCTCCTATCGAAAAGGGAAAGTGGTATGAGTTTACATTATATCAAAATTATATAGTGGACATGAAAGAAATTCAGGAGTAAGTAAAAGCTTCGATTTGTCGAAGCTTTTTTGTTTGATTTTTTTTATCAAGGTTACTTATATAATATGTAACATAAAAAGGAGGTATTTCTGTGAAATATAGAAAGTTAGGGAAATATGGTATAAAAGTAAGTGAAATAGCACTTGGAAGTTGGCTCACATATGGAGCTACATATGGTCAAGAACGTGCAGTAGACTGTATAAAGAAGGCATATGATTTGGGAATTAATTATTTTGACACTGCAGATGTATATGGTGTTGGACAGACCTATCCTGGGGCAGCTGAAGAAGTATTAGGTGATGTACTCAAAGAATTTCCTAGATCTTCTTATGTTCTTGCTACTAAGACATTTTGGCCAGTAGGTGATGGTCCAAATGATAGAGGATTGTCTAGAAAGCATATAATAGAGCAATGTAATGCAAGTTTAAAACGGTTAAATACTGATTATGTAGATATATTCTATTGCCATAGATATGATATGGAAACACCTGTTGAGGAGACACTTATGGCATTAGATGATCTTGTGCGTCAGGGTAAAATTCTCTATGTAGGAATAAGTGAGTGGAGTGCTGTTCAGATAGCCGAAGGTGTACATACTACAAAGAGTTTACATTTAAATCCAATTGCAGTGAACCAACCGTCATATAATATGTTTAATCGTTATATAGAGGATGAGGTGATACCACTGTGCAAAAAAGAAGGTATTGGACTTGCAGTATTTAGTCCATTGGCACAGGGGGTACTTACAGGTAAGTACAAAAAAGGTAAACCAATACCCAAAGATAGTAGAGCAGCAAATAAACATACTCAGCATCATATTAAAGGTTACTTGACAGACGAAAATCTAGATAAGGTAGAAAAATTAAGAGCAATAGCAAAAGATTTGGATATAACCATGTCACAACTTGCCCTTGCATGGATACTTCAAAAAGAAGAAATAAGCAGCGTAATAATAGGGGCTACAAAGCCGGAGCAAGTCGAGGAAAATTGCAAGGCATCAGGAATAGAACTATCAGATGACATAATGGAGACTATTGAAAATATATTGGATTGATAGAAAATCGGCATTATGCCGATTTTTTTGCTCAAAAGTGAAACTTTTTTGTCTATTTACAGTTTATAGTAGTAGAGGATGTTATATGGATGTGTTCTTTTATTTTAAAAGTGCATCTTATACTTTGTACTGTGATAGGTCTGGTTTCGCTCATGAATACGGTACAGTAAATGGAGGCATAAATAAAAGTTTTAGCGGAACATTCAATAAAACTTTTGATATTACAAAGGTCTATGAAATTGAATAGATATTAGATGAAAAGGAGCCAATGCTTTTCGTATCAAAAATGACAGTGATGATATTGTAGAATATGGCTTTTAACCACTTTAGCTACAATGTATCAGCTCTCTTTGCCAGATTTTAAAAAGAGTTTTAAGAAACATGATTATGAAAGTAAAGTTTGACATTTTTTTAGTAGAAGATGACAATATAGTGCAAATAGTAGAACAGTATATACCATGATCTTATATAATATTCTCCTGCATGAGCTAATAAAAAGATGATATAATAAGATATAGTAAAATCCAAGCAAGAGAGGAGAGAGATGGTAAATTGTCAAATAATATATTGCCTAAGAGAGACGAAATAAACGATAAATTTAAGTGGAAGCTAGAAGATATATATCCTACTGAAGCCAAATGGGAAGAGGACTATAAGGCAGCAAAATCTGCAATATCAGATATAGAGACCTATAGAGGTAAACTGAGCTCAGATGCCAATGAACTTCTGGAGGCGCTTAATCACTATTATGAAACCCAGCGTATACTAGAGAGACTATTTGTCTATGCTAGAATGAGAAAGGATGAGGACAATTCAAACTCTAAATATCAAGCTCTCAGTGATAGGGCACAGTCATTATTAGTGGAGTTTAGCAGTGCATCCTCTTATCTGGTGCCAGAGATACTATCTATAGGCGAGGAAGTGCTCAAGGGATGGGCCCGAGAAGATAGCAGATTTGACGTATATAGACAGTTTCTAGATGAAATTTTTAGGGAGAAAGATCATGTGCTCTCACCTGATGAAGAACAGATACTTGCTATGGCAGGGGAGATATGTGAGGCGCCGGCGCAAATCTTTTCCATGATAAATGATGCCGACATAAAATTTCCACATATAAAGAATGAAGAAGGAGAAGAAGTTGAACTCACTAAGGGTAGATATATCTCATTTTTAGAGAGCAAAGATAGAAGGGTGAGAAGGGACGCATTCAAGGCATTATATGATACATATGCTAAGCAGAAAAACACTTTGGCTACTACTTTTGCATATAATCTTAAAAAAGATGCATTTATAACGAGGGCTAGAAAATATAATTCAAGCCTTGAGGCGGCACTCTCAAGAGATAATGTAGAGGTTGAAGTGTATGACAACTTAATAAATACAGTAGAGGACAATCTAGAGCCTATGTATAGATATATAAATTTGAGAAAGCGTGCACTAGATGTAGATGAACTTCACATGTATGACATATATGTTCCCTTTGTAGAAGATGTGGATATGAAGGTCTCCTATGATGAGGCTAAAGATATAGTAGCAAAGGCATTGGAGCCTCTAGGCAAAGAATATACAGAGGTATTAAAGAAAGGGTTTGAATCTGGTTGGATTGATGTATATGAAAACGTTGGAAAGACTAGTGGTGCCTATTCGTGGGGCTGTTATGATGCTCACCCCTATATACTTATGAACTATCAAGACAATTTAGATAGCGTATTCACCCTTGCACATGAGATGGGCCATGCAATGCATACCTATCATTCGAATAAAAACCAGCCATATCCTCTAGCTAGCTATAGAATATTTGTAGCAGAGGTAGCATCTACATTAAACGAAATACTTCTCACCCATTACCTTCTAGATACCATAGAGGATATAGCATCTAAAGCGTATATTATAAACCACTATCTAGAAGACTTTAAGGGTACTGTATATAGACAGACCATGTTTGCCGAATTTGAGCGAATAGTCCATCATAAGACAATGGAGGGTATACCCCTTACTTGTCAGGATTTATGTAGTATATACTATGATCTTAACAAAAAATATTTTGGCGATAATATAGTTATAGATAAGGAAATAGGGATGGAATGGGCACGGATACCTCATTTTTATTCTTCCTTTTACGTTTATAAATACGCCATAGGATTTTCTGCAGCATCGGCACTTGCCAAGGCAATATTAGATAAAAAAGATGGTGCTGTAGAGTGCTATATAGAATTTTTATCCAGCGGAGGATCTGATTATCCTGTGAATCAACTAAAAAAGGCAGGAGTGGATGTTTCAATATCTGGACCTATAGAGGATGCTATTGCTATATTTTCTAAATTAGTAGATAAATTAGATTCTCTTATTTGATTCTCTTATTTAAAGAAAAAGTTTTCCATAGTATCTAGCTAGATACTATGGAAAACTTTTTTGCATTTACTGGAAAGCGTTATTTATATTTTAAAATAAGCTGATATTAGACATTAAACCGAAATAGAATGACATCTCCATCTTGAACTACATAGTCTTTGCCTTCAAGACGTATAAGTCCTTTTTCTCTAGCAGCTACACTAGATCCTGCTTTTATGAGATCATCAAAGGCAATTACTTCAGCTCTTATAAATCCACGTTCAAAGTCTGTATGGATTTTACCTGCTGCTTGAGGTGCTTTTGTCCCTTTTTTTATTGTCCAAGCCCGCACTTCATCTGGACCAACTGTTAGATAACTTATAAGTCCTAAAAGTTCATAACAGGCTCTTATGAGTTTATCAAGCCCAGGTTCTTCAATACCCAGTTCTTTTAAGAATATTAATTTTTCATCTTCATCTAGCTGGGCTATTTCTTCTTCCAAACCTGCACATATTTCTATTACATTAGTACCTTCAACATATGCCTTTAACTCTTCAACAAGGGGAAGTTCTTTTTTACCAATATCATTTTCTGATATATTAGCAACATATATAATAGGTTTATCTGTTAGAAGAAAAAGTTGCTGTACAAATTCCTTTTCGTCATCGCTGAATTTCATGTTTCGTACTGGGACGCCATCTTCAAGATTGGACTTTATGCGTTCTAGTAGAGATAGTATTTTTAGCTCATCTTCTCTCCCACTTTTTGATGCTTTCTGTGCTTTGTCAATTTGTTTTTCTATACTTTCAATATCAGCAAATATGAGTTCCAATTCAATGGTTTCTACATCTCGTACGGGATCAATGCTTCCATCTACATGGACTATATCAGAGGAGTCAAAACACCTTACAACATGCACTATGGCATCTACTTCACGTATATTTGCTAAAAATCTATTTCCCAACCCTTCCCCCTTACTTGCACCCTTTACCAATCCTGCAATATCTACAAATTCTATAGTAGCAGGTGTAATCTTTTCAGGATGATATATATTGGCAAGAGCATTGAGTCGGCTATCTGGAACTGGTACTATTCCTATATTAGGATCTATCGTGCAAAATGGATAATTTGCCGCTTGAGCTCCAGCTTTGGTTATAGCATTAAACAATGTGCTTTTTCCTACATTTGGTAAACCAACAATACCTAATTTCATATTTATCCTCCAATGTATGTTACTAATGAACGGTTGATTTAAAAGTTTTACTCGTCATTATATATAATTTTTATCCAATTATTCAAATTTCAATACTAAACATGTTAACAAATAAGCAAACCTCAAACAAATATTAATTATATAATAACAAGTTAGAAGTTTCAAGTATTGGATTTTAAGAGATTGATTCAATTTTTTGCAAAGAAGTTTTTGTTTTTTAAATATGTAATATTATTTATTTCATATTTATTGGCATGTCCCAATATATATTAATATATGGTTAAAATTATTTAAAAATATCCTGTTTGGAAGGAGAATCTATATGTGGAAGGTACAGCAGAAGATTTCAGAAGGCCTTACAACACAAGAAGTTGAAAACTTATTTAAAAAATATGGGTCTAACGAAATTACGGAAACAAAAAAAAATTCTTTAATGGAAATTTTTTTGAGTCAATTCAAAGATTTTATAGTATTGGTACTTTTGATTGCAACATCTATTTCATTTTTCATTGGCGAAATAGCGGATGCAATCACGATAGGAATAATAGTATTTATGAACGCCTTATTAGGTTTTATACAGGAATACAGGACGGAAAAATCGTTGGAGGCATTGAAAGAATTGTCTGCACCTAATGCAAATGTCATAAGAAATGGTAAAGAAAGTACAATATCGGCAAGCGAGATAGTTCCTGGAGATATACTATTGCTTGAGGCAGGTGATAGAATAGCAGCGGATTGTGTTATATTAGAAGGTATAAGTGTTCAGGTAAATGAATCTCTATTAAGCGGAGAATCAATGCCGGTTGAAAAAAAACAGATAGAAGGGGAAATTTCAAATTTGGAAGATTATTCTCCAGAGAATATTTTATATATGGGTACTACCATGACTATGGGAAGGGCAAAGGGCCTTGTTTTAAAAACAGGAATGAATACAGAAATGGGTAGTATTGCCAGCTTAATACAAGATGTTGAATTAGAGCCAACACCACTTCAAAAAAAACTAGATCGAATAGGAAAAGAATTGGTAGCTATAAGTTTAGTAGTTTGTGTATTCATAATAATCGCAGGTATATATCATGGTGAAACAATATATAATATGATTTTGGCGGGTATTTCTCTTGCAGTTGCTGCAATTCCTGAAGGTTTACCTGCTATTGTTACAGTATCTTTAGCCATAGGGGTACAGAGAATGCTAAAACGAAATGCCCTTATAAGGAAGCTCACTGCAGTTGAGACTTTAGGCTGTACTAATATAATATGTACAGATAAAACTGGGACTTTAACTGAAAATAAGATGACGGTAAGAAAAATATATATATGTGAGAAGATATTGGATGTGATGGATTGGTCAGAAGATACAAACTTATTTAAATCGGATAAGAATTTTATAGATCAAAACACGGATAGTTCTTTAGATATGCTACTTAAAATTGGTGCGCTATGTAATAATGCACGTGTGAGAGAAGGACATATATATGGTGATCCAACGGAAGTGGCTATTATAGAGGCATCTATGAAAGGCGATATGTATAATGACAATATTAATAGGTATAAGAGAGTATATGAATTACCCTTTGATTCAGAGCGAAAATGTATGAGTGTTATATGTAAAGATCTGAAAGGCAAAGGATATATTATATTTGTCAAGGGTGCTCCTGATAGGATAATACAAAAATGCACGAAACAGCTAAAAGATGGCGAAATTACACCCCTGGATAGTATAGATAAAAAAAGAATAAATAAGGAAAATGAAGACATGGCAAAAGAGGCACTCAGAGTATTAGCATTTGCATATAGACAAATAGAATATTTGCCACATAGTCCATCTATTAATGGTATAGAACAAAATCTCATATTTGTAGGGCTTGAAGGTATGATAGATCCGCCCAGATTAGAAGCATATGATGCAATAAAAAGTTGTCATAAGGCCGGTATAAGTCCGATTATGATAACTGGCGATCATAAAAATACAGCTATTGCTATAGGTAAGGAACTCAATATATTAAAAGATGGAGATTGTGTGCTTACAGGAGATGAAATCGATAAAATGTCTGATGATGAGTTACAATCCGTCATAGATGCTGTTAAAGTATTTGCGCGAGTAAATCCTAATCATAAACTTCGAATAGTTCGCTCATATAAGCAAAAGGGAAATGTGGTTGCTATGACTGGTGATGGTGTTAATGATGCGCCGGCACTTAAGGAAGCTGATATAGGTATTGCCATGGGAAAGTCAGGTACAGATGTTGCTAAGGAGGCATCATCTATGATACTTCTTGATGATAATTTTTCGACTATTGTATCAGCAGTGGAAGAAGGCAGAATTATATATGATAATATAAGAAAATCCATAAGATATCTTCTTTCTTGTAATCTAGGAGAAATGGTAATGATGGCAATAGCTGCACTGTTTGCCATGCCATTACCATTAGTACCAATACAAATTCTTTGGGTCAATTTAGTCACTGATGGATTTCCTGCTCTTTCACTGAGTGTAGATCCACCTGAAGATGATATAATGGAACAACCTCCTCGAAAGGGTAATTCTAGTATATTTGCGGAAGGTTTAGGTTCACATATATTATTTTCTGGAGCTCTTATAGGCATGAGCGCAATAGCAACTTTTGCCATAATATTAAGTTTTACAGGAAATGTGGATAGAGCACGCACAACGGCCTTTAGCACAATGATACTTACAGAACTTTTATATGCGTTTGAAAGTCGTTCTGAGAGAAAGAATGTATTAGAGATCGATTTTTTCAGGAATCCATATCTAATACTTGCAAATTTGGTATCTCTAGTATTGACGCTATTTGTTATATATATACCTAAACTATCTGAAATATTTAAGACATTTCCTTTAGAAGTAAATGACTGGATGATCGCTATTGGATTTTCTCTTGTGGAAATGTTAGTTAGTAGTCTAACAACCAATCCTAGAAGACGCTTGGAAACTAATGATAATATGTAATTTTACATCAAATATGGCTATTTTAAAATAAGTTTTTTTAAACTTCATTTGGTCTAAAAATGTGAGCTAATTGCGATATACGCAGAACCTAGATATGTAGAGGATAGAGAGTGGGTCAAAAAT
>CZCB01002506.1_pt1 | contig 107978 bp, 91 predicted proteins | sample 591991 | NCBI WGS metagenome assembly CZCB01 (sample SAMEA3556809, study PRJEB10932) | anaerobic digester metagenome
GCTTATATCGGATAAGCATAATGATAACTGAGGAATTTACACACTAATTTGGACTTGATCGAATACGAGGTTATAAGTACCGAGCTTGTTTACCTTATAGACAATGTGTCGTGGGTTAAGCTGCCGAATACAATCTCCATTGCGGTATCCAGTGACGGCGTCGAGTGGACGCTAATTACGAGGTGCCGCTGAAGATCTGATTGTTCATTCGGAAACACACGAGATCAGCAAAAACGCTCGTTTTATCGCATTTAAAGCTGTGCACACAGGTTGGTTGTTTGTCGGCGAAATCCAAGCTGAAGCCATCGTTAGCTCGGCAAAAGAGGTAGATGGCGACTTAAAGACAATCGATCTCAATGCCATTTTTGAGTAACGAAGACATGTGGGACTGTGGGAGAAACCTCACAGTCTTTTGCTTTCGTGTAGAAAAGCCAGAAGTTGCACCATTTGGTGTTTTTGCATATAGGTGTTTTGAGTTGGGTATAAGTGCAAACAACAAGCCCTACAAAACAGTACCAATTATAACAGACAACCATTCTAAAAGAGGAATTACTTAATTCATAGCCAATTTTATTAGGGTAATAGCTATAGGGGTTGGAAAATGCCTCGTGGCAAAAGTTTAATGAGAGGAGAGGGTATTTGTGGCCGAAGAAAAAAGCTCCCGCAACAAATGGATAATTAGGTTGGTTATCTTGGCGGTAGTCCTTGCAATAGGAATATTCGCTTATATGTACTTCTCGGAAAGAGCAAGATTGCTCAATGCAGGCCGCTATTTCACCTACGGAGAAAACAAATTTAAAGAAGCTCAAGGCATTCCCATCGACCCATCAGAAGCTGTATCTGCTCAAAATCTGAATAAGCCTATCGATGTGGCTCTGGCTTATGAAGCGATTGACAACTATCGTAAGTCCGTAACTTACGATGATCAAAGAGCCGACTCTTGGGTCGGAATGGCCAAAGTGCACACCAAACTGAAAGAGTTCGACAAAGCTATTGAAGTACTCGAAGAAGCAGCCCAGGTTAAGTTCGAGCAAACAAGTAACAAAGTGACTGTTTTCAGCGCTCTGGGTGATGCCTACTTCACCGTAGGCGAGTACAGAAAGGCGGCCGACGCTTACACTCAAGCGATCGAAGCATCCCCACTCAACCCATTGGTTGCACTAGCTTATGCGAAGAAGGCCATTTCCTTGCTTGAACTAGGAGACTTGTCTGAGGTAGACAAGTTTACCGAGTGGGTAAGGCAAGGTCAGAGCCTTGACAGCAGAGCTGAGAACCAGCACATCTACCACTACGCTCTCGGTTGGACATATTACGTGAGAGGCAGAAGCGATCAGGCTCTTGCAGAATATCAAGAAGCAATGAGCTTTAACAACAACTATCCTCCTCTTCTGTATAAAGTAGCCAGCCTCGAGAGAGAAAACGGTTTGTTCTTCGAGCCATTCGTGAAGTATCGCAGAGCAGTTGAAATCAGCACTTTCCAGGGCGTTCCTTACACCCCTGCAGAGAACGCATATAGGGAAATGCAAGAGGAACTTGCCAAAATGGATGTAAACGAGCAAGCGAAGATTTTGGTGAAAATGGCAGAGTACTACACTGCTTTAGGAAAACATGAAACTGTTTCTGCTACAGCAGTTACTGATCTTTACAACAGAGTTCTCGAAATTGCGCCAGAGTCGCCATCTGCATCCATCGCTTACGCTCAGCTGGCATCATTGCTTCTAGACACCAGAGACTATGAGCTTCTCGAGCAAAACAGCCCGAAAGCCATCGAGATGGCATTGAAGGGCGCTGAAGTCGCAGACTCAGGAGCCGGAAAAGCTGCTAACTACTTGGTTATCTCCAAGGCATATCGTTCGGTGGACAATTACGACGCCGCTATCGAGGCAGCGAAGAAGGCAGTAGAAGCAGATCCAACAAACTTCAAGACTTACTTGGAGCTGACCATCAACTACTACGAAGCATATACCAGCATCGAAGATGAAGACGACGAAGCTATGGCAAAGTCAGAAGCATACATCTACGGTGCACTGGAAAACATCAATAAAGCTAAGTCTCTGACGCCATATGACCGCGATGTAGAATCCTACTACAGCCGCGTCACCAGAGCGGTAGAGAGATGGGAACAGCAAAAGAATCAGCGGTAATCTAGGTATAGACGCCTCTTCGGCTGGTTAGGCTAATTTTAGCCTAACACCGAGGAGGTTTTTCTATGCTTCAGGGTTTGGAGGATGAAGCTGTACAGATCATCTTGGATTTTGTTGAAAACAGAAAAGGCGTAGATGCAAGTATGGCAGAGCTGTCCGAAGAAGAAAAAGGAGAGCTCTTGGACCTTCTCCAGTGGGAGCTCGGAGTACTCCTTGACACAGAATCGTACAACGAACTTCTCTACGGCGAAATGCGTTTAGATAATATCCTCAATGCTTTTTACGATGGCACGCCTATACAATAGTATGGAGGGGATTAGATGAAGGAGACAGTAGATGAGAGAGTATCTCTTGCTGAAAAAATCGAGATCCGCTACAAAGGCCTTCTGGCTAGAGCCGGGGCCAACCGTATCTATCTTCACTGCGGCTTCGGACCCGAGTGGAAAAATATTAGGGATATCGCGATGAACAGGGATGACGATAACGTTTGGAAAACGACATTAGAGCTTAAGGACGGCTCCGAAGTCAATTTCTGTTTCCGAGACGATGCCGGAAATTGGGACAACAACAACGGTAAGAACTGGGGATTCGTGGTGGACAACTCACAGCTGATATCGAGATAGTTAAGGCTAAGCAAAACAGCTTAGCCCGCTTTTTTTGCAGTGTTGCGGTGAATCGCATAAATGCAAAGAATGAACAAAGACGAGCCGTTCTAACCGCAAAACTTAAAAGATGCTTTTTCACTCCGCCAATTCCCAACTGAACATAGGTGTTTCGTTAGAACATTAAGTCCCGACCTGGGACTTTTTGTCTGTGGTAATCCTGGGGTGTGCTCGTTTTTTCCTCAGACACCGTTGAGATTCACTGCTAAAACTTGGTTTTGACTGGGAGTTTCTGAAGATGGAATCGTGAGTAGCAAAGGTCTTTGGTTTCTGAAGGAATATCCAGGATCACCGATATATGTAGCAAGTGCCGGAACATGAAAGGGACCCACAAAATGTGTTTGTGTTAATGGCTCATGACGCGCAGCTTGCAAGGACGACTATGAGTGTGATTTCTTACGGATATTGGTTCTATTTAGTAATACAGAGTTTGCTGTTATTGCGGAAAAAAGAGTTCAGACGCGGCATTGATTGTATTGCTCGCTTTACCTGCAGCATTTAGGCTTCGTAAGTATCTGTTAAACGTTGGAGAGGCATCGGATGTTTTGTTGATTTTTTTGTACATGGTGTTTTACGTAATCATTCCAGGAATGGTGTCTGCGATTCAAGCAGTTAGCGATACATATGATCGCAGCAACTCGTCGGAACGAAAAACGATCTGATATTACTTGCAATAACTCGTACCTCAGTGCAACAGATTAAGCGTAATAGAAGGCAGTTGGCAAAGACTTGGCAGTTTTATCGTTAATGGGTTGGAGTAATTTTGGGTGAGGCTCTAACGTTAGGATCATGCCAAGAAGGTTGCTCAGCACTACAACGCTGTAGAGGATGCAGTCTCACGACAATACAGTACTGCGAATGACCTGAATGCTTGGTGAGAAAGTGCGTTGGAAGACGACGAAAACTTCAAGAAGTAGGTTTTAGTCTGTAAGAAAAGGGAACCTGAAAAAAGGGTTCCTTTTTCCTTATTCAGCAGTTCACCATGTCAGCAGGCATCGGGGCTGTGGGAAGGAGGACTGTCAAGATAGAGGTGGTAAAAGTTTGACCGGTAGCTTTGTCTAACGCAAAAAGCTTAGCCATTTTTGTTTTTTAAAGGTAAACTTATGAGTAGGAGAATAATGGGTAAAATTGATTTAGAGAAAACACTGAGCTGCCGCAACGACACATCATGTCGACTTTCTGCGACAGGAAGAATTAGCAGGAACTAGTAGTATGAGGTAGAAATATTCATAGAATGTGGAGGAAGAATAGATGAATATCAAAGAAGCAGCACTGCTTTTGCATAAAACACACCGGGGCAAGTTCTCGGTAGTGTCAAAGGTTCCAGTGACAAGCAAAGAAGAACTGAGTCTTGCATACTCACCGGGGGTTGCAGCACCCTGTTTGCAAATAGCAGCTGATCCAGAGTCGGTGTACGAGTATACGGCTAAAGGCAATTTGGTAGCGGTTGTGACCAACGGAACAGCTGTCCTGGGTCTTGGCGATATCGGTGCCGAAGCTGCAATGCCCGTCATGGAAGGCAAAGCCATCCTTTTCAAAGAGTTCGGCGGTGTTGACGCAGTACCGATCTGTCTGAACTCGAAAGACCCAGACGAAATAGTCAGAGCAGTAGAACTTATGGCTCCCACATTCGGAGGCATCAACCTCGAAGACATTAAGGCACCTGAGTGCTTCTACATTGAAGACAAACTCAAAGCATCCCTGGACATACCGGTTTTTCATGACGATCAGCATGGCACCGCAGTTGTTGTACTGGCAGGATTGAGAAACGCAGCTAAGCTAGTGGGCAAAGAGCTAGCCGATCTGAACGTCGTCATCAACGGTGCGGGAGCTGCAGGTACGGCTATTGCCAAGCTTCTTTTAAGCGTCGGAGTGAAAAACATCGCCGTACTGGATCGCACAGGTGCAATCCACGTTGACAGAAGCAATTTGGGTGATGCGAAAGCCGAACTGGCAAAACTTCTGCCCAAGAGGACCGGAAACTTGGAAAACGAGCTCGTCGGAGCAGACTGTTTCATCGGAGTTTCCAGCAAGGATGTCCTCACTCAGGAAATGATCAAATCGATGAGTCGGGACCCGATCATCTTTGCTCTAGCCAACCCAGATCCGGAGATTGATCCAGCTCTGGCCGTTGAAGCCGGCGCGGCGGTTGTCGCTACAGGACGCTCGGACTATCCCAACCAAATCAACAACGTTCTAGGTTTTCCTGGAATCTTTAGAGGGGCTCTTGCAGCTAGAGCTAAAGCCATCAGCGAGGGTATGAAAGTCGCAGCAGCAGATGCTATCAGCGAGTGTGTAACTGTCCTGGACAGAAACAACATCATTCCTTCGCCCTTCGATCCACAAGTGCCCGCAAAGGTTGCACGAAGGGTGGCAGAAGCGGCTATGGCTGAAGGTTTGGCCAGAGTCAGCGTTGACCTCGACCAGTTGGAGAGAGCAATTCTGGAAAGAAATAGATAGCTAGTTTACAGGGGAGGTGCTTTAAGTGAACCAAAACTCTGGGCTTGTCGGCCGAAGCGATTTCATCATCGTTAAGGCTCTTGAAGACGGAGTAACTGTTATTGGACTGACAAGGGGCGAAAATACCAAATTTCACCATACAGAAAAGCTGGACGCCGGTGAAGTCATGATCGCGCAGTTCACCAGCAACACGTCAGCTATGAAAATTAGGGGAAAAGCAGAGATCATTACCGAGCATGGATCGGTAACATCAGGGGGTTTGAAGAATAAGACAAATTCTTGAGGATATGTTATAATTTCAAAGAAAAAGCAGCATGCGTCAGACCGTAAGGGGTGATAAGGTCTGTGTTTAAGGATTTGTTTAGATCGAAGCCTAAATATGTAACAGTTAGACCCAATAGGCAGCAGGATTTTTCCGAGAAAAAGGAGATACCCGACGGGCTGTGGGTTAAATGTGATAAATGCAGTAATATCCTCTATAAGAAGGACTTGGAGAGGAGTTTTTCGGTCTGCCCAAAGTGCGGTTTCCATTTTGTTCTGTCTGCAGCCAAACGCATTGAGCAGATAGCAGATGAAAACAGTTTCGAAGAGATGGATGCAGATCTGGAAACTGCAGATCCTCTTGGTTTCCCCAGTTATATGGAAAAGCTGAAGAAGTACCAAGAAGAGAGCAAAATGAAAGATGCTGTAATCACAGGCCGAGCTAAGATAGGCGGCATTAAGACTGTACTGATTGTTATTGATTTCAACTTTATGAGAGGCTCCATGAACACAGTTGTTGGCGAGAAAATCGTTAGAGCTTTTGAGACAGCTGTAAAGGAAGAGCTTCCTGTGGTCGTGATCAGCGGCGGTGGTGGAGGCGCCAGAATGCAGGAGGGCGTTCTTTCGCTCATGCAGATGGCACGAACCTGTTTGGCAGTTGAAAAGCATTCGCAAGCAGGCCTCCTGTACATTGCAGTTCTGACCCAAGCTACCATGGGAGGCGTCTATGCCAGTTTTGCTTCTCAAGCTGATATTATCCTCGCAGAGCCCGGAGCTCTGATCGGATTTGCAGGCCCGAGGATTATCGAACAGACCATGAAGCAGAGCCTGCCCGAAGGCTTCCAGACTGCAGAATACGTACACGATCACGGCCACATAGATCACATTGTAGCCAGGCCATTTTTGAAGGATACGTTAGCACACCTTCTAGCTTGGCATGTGAGGTGAGGGTTTTGGGCAATACCTTGATACTTGAGTTTGAAAAACCCATCGTAGAACTGGAAAAGCGCATCGAAGAACTGAAGATCTTTGCAAGAGAGCGCGATCTGGACCTATCCGATGAGATCAACAATCTGCAGGTCCGTTGCGATAAACTAAAACGCGATATTTACTCGAGTCTGAACTCCTGGCAGCGCATACAGCTGGTTCGACATCCCCAAAGACCAACCGCTCTAGAACTCATAGATCTGATTTTTGATGACTTTTTTGAGATGCACGGAGACAGGCTGTTTGGCGAAGACTCTGCCATGATCGGAGGTATTGCCTTGTTTAAAGGCGAGCCTGTAACGGTCATTGCGCCGCAGAAGGGCAGAGATACTAAAGAGAACATCGAGAGGAATTTTGGACTTCCCCATCCTGAAGGCTATCGCAAAGCTATCCGCTTGATGAAACAGGCGGAAAAATTCGGGCGACCAGTAATAACTCTGGTGGATGTGGTAGGGGCCTACCCCGGGATTGCGGCTGAAGAAAGAGGCCAAGGACCGGCGATCGCAGAAGCCATCACCGTGATGGGTTCTCTGCAAGTTCCGACCATCGCCATCATCACCGGCGAAGGCGGTAGCGGCGGAGCGTTAGCTCTGGCCATGGGTAACAGGGTCTTAATGCTGGAAAATGCCTACTACTCGGTGATTTCGCCGGAGAGTGCCTCGATTATTCTTTACAAAAACGATCAGCACGCTAAAGAGGCTGCCGAGGCACTGAAGATTACCAGCCGCGACCTCTTGGAGATGCACGTGATCGACGAGATTATTCCAGAGCCTTTAGGGGGAGCCCACAAAGACCCCAAACAGATGGCAAACCTGGTCAAAGAAGCTCTCGATCGCAACCTGTCAATCTTGAAAGCATTAAGCAAAGAGGAATTGGTAGCTTCTAGATACGAGCGCTTCAGGGTCCTTGGAGCAATCGCTGCACAATAACGGCTTTAGCTTACGAAGGATCTGTTCTTGATGTTTCTGTAGAAGAGAGGTGACTATACAAAGAAGGTGAGCATGCCTTTTTTGTAATAATGAAGTGAAGGTTATTGGTATTCTAACTAGTGGCGGCGATGCCCCCGGCATGAACGCTGCAGTCAGAGCTATTACTAGAGTTGCAAATAAACTGGGTATGGATGTGTTTGGCATTTATCACGGCTTTGCCGGTCTCATCGAAGACGAGATCATTCGTCTTGACTCCCGCAAGGTTGGTGACGTTCTGCATCGCGGCGGTACCTTTCTTAAAACCGCCCGCTCTCCAGAGTTCATGACTGAAGAGGGTCAGGCGAAAGCCGTAGCCAACATAAAAAAATACGGAATGCAGGGACTGGCAGTAATCGGTGGAGACGGTTCGTTTAAAGGAGCCCTTGCCCTCCAGAGGCACGGTGTTAAAGTCGTGGGTATTCCGGGAACCATCGATAACGACATCCCCTGCACCGACTACACCATCGGTTTTGACACGGCAATCAACACCGTTGTAGATTGTGTTAACAAGATTCGCGACACTGCAACCAGCCATGAGCGGACGTTCGTTGTGGAAGTCATGGGCAAAAACTGCGGAGACCTGGCTCTACATGCAGGACTTGCAGGGGGAGCTGAAGTAATACTGATTCCGGAAGTGGAACCGGACTACGATGCAGTGTGCAAAAAGGTCCAAAAAAGCCACCACCAAGCGAAGTCTCATGCAGTAGTGATTGTGGCCGAAGGAGTAGGCGGTGACCCCGCATACCGCAAGGACTATCTGTCTGCGGCGTTTCATGTCGCCGAGCTGATCAACAAGAGAACTGGTATTGAAACGCGGGTAACTATCCTCGGCCATATTCAAAGAGGAGGCTCGCCCACAGCAAGCGATAGGCTCCTTGCCAGCAGGCTCGGTGCAGAAGCAGCCAGAGCCCTTTACGAAGAAGATACAGGTAAGATGATTGCCATCCAGGATGGCAAGGTTGTGCGGGTTGACCTAGAATACGCACTATCCCAGAAAAAAACTGTAAAACGCGAGTATCTGGAGCTTGCTAACATGCTTTCTAGCGTTTAACAGTAGCCCATTGATATTTTGGAGTGACAATTGGAGGTGTTCTCTTGCGCAAGACTAAGATTGTTTGTACAATCGGCCCCTCTTCAGCATCTACCGAGATGCAGATAGAACTGATTAAAGCCGGAATGAATGTTGCAAGATTAAACTTTTCACACGGCAGCGGAGATGTTTACGAAAACAGAATTAACAACTTGAGAAATGCTTCGGCAAGAACCGGAACGCCCATCGCGATTATGGCTGACCTGCAGGGTCCGAAGATTCGCGTAGGTGAACTGGAAGCCGACAAGGTTTATCTGGCTAAAGGCAGTATCGTCAATGTTACCACAGAACAGATTATCGGCAGTTCCAGGAGATTTACCATCAACTATCCGCACCTTTTGCGAGACGTTGGCAAAGGCAACACCATTTTCTTGGATGATGGTCTCTTAGAGCTTAAGGTTATTGAAGTTAAAGATCAGGACTTAGTCTGTTCAGTTGAAGTTGGCGGCGAGCTCGGTCCCAGAAAAGGTGTATCGCTCCCTGGAGTTAAAGTGGACCTGCCCGCAGTAACCGAAAAGGACTTAGAGGATATTAAGTTTGCCGTTGAAGCCGAAGTGGACTACTTGGCCATCAGTTTTGTACGTCGCGCCGAGCACGTTAGAGAAGTCAGAGAAGTGCTGAAGCAGTACGACGCCGACATTGATCTCATCGCCAAGATCGAATCCCAGGAAGCTTTAGACCATTTGGATGAGATCATTGCCGAAGCAGATGCGATCATGGTGGCAAGAGGTGATCTCGGTGTAGAGATCCCAGCAGAGACCGTGCCTATCATTCAGAAGGACATTATCAAACGCTGCAACAAAGCGGGCAAACCGGTTATCACAGCCACACAGATGCTTGAGTCCATGAAGCGCAGCCCCAGGCCAACACGGGCCGAGGTTACAGACGTGGCTCACGCCATTTTAGACGGCACAGATGCCATTATGCTTTCTGGCGAAACAGCTGTCGGTGAGTTCCCAATTGAAGCGGTGAAGGTCATGAACAAGACCGCTATTGAAATTGAGAAGTCACTGAAGCCTGTACACATCGAAGCCGACACAGAGAACATTTCCGTAGCAGAGGCCATCAGCCACGCCACCGTTCAGTGTGCTAACGACCTCAACACCGCAGCGATTATCACATCCACACAGTCGGGCTCCACCGCCAAGAAGGTATCCAGATTTAGACCGAAGTCTATGATTCTGGCGGCAACACCTTCAGATAAAGTTATGCGCAAACTGTGTCTAGTTTGGGGCATTAAGTCCTTGCTTGTTCCCAGAACCACTGATATCGACAGCATGATCGATGTTGCCGTTGAAGCAGGCATCAACAGCGGAGTTATTCGCGAGGGTGATCTTGTGGCCATCATCGCCGGTGTCAAGACCGACACGCCCGGTTCGACCAACCTGCTTAAGATTCATACAGTGTAGCACTTAGCCAGGACAGTTTGCATGCAAGCTTCCTGGCTTTCATATAATGTAGGTAGATCTATCAAAGGAGGAAAGGCACAAGCCGCCGACATGAAAGTAGCTGTTCTGATGGGAGGACAATCAGGAGAACACGAAGTTTCGCTCATATCTGGGAACTCGATCCTGGAAGCTCTTCAGAGCCAGGGATTTGAAACTATAAAAGTCGTTATTTCTTTAGACGGAGTTTGGACTCTGGAAGACGGCAGAGAAGTAACAATCCTACCAAAGCCCTCCAAAGGGCTGTGGTTGATGGAAGAAAACCGGGAGATTCCCGTAGATTTGGTGTTTCCGGTCCTTCACGGTCCAAAAGGTGAAGACGGCACCATCCAAGGCCTCTTGGAACTGGCAAGCATTCCTTATGTAGGATCGGGAGTCTTGGGTTCTGCATGCGGCATGGACAAAGCAGTGATGAAAGCCCTCTTTAGAGATGCAGGCCTTCCCACTCCGAAAACCATACTTTTAGAGGAGATCGATGAGGTCTATGCAGAAACGGAGATCGGCTACCCCTGTTTTGTAAAACCTGCAAACTTGGGGTCATCTGTGGGCATCACGAAAGCTAAAGATCGCGGTCAGCTTAGAACCGCCCTGGAAGTAGCTTTTCAGTACGACACCAGAGTGGTTGTGGAAGAAGCTGTGAAGAATCCTCGAGAGATCGAGTGCAGCGTGCTAGGAAACGAACGCCTTTTCGTTTCCATACCAGGGGAGATCGTACCTGATGACGAGTTCTACACCTACGATGCCAAGTACCATTCGGAAGGTTCGAAGCTGCTTATACCAGCGGAACTTTCCGAGGACCAGGTGCAAACAGTCCAAGAACTTGCCATCAAAGCTTTCAGAGCCGTAGGCGCATCAGGTCTTGCACGGGTAGACTTTCTTGTTGAAGGAGATACGGGGAAGGTTCTCTTGAATGAAATCAACACCATGCCAGGCTTTACCGCTATCAGCATGTACCCCAAACTCTGGGAAAAAACACCCGAAGGCTACACCTACGGGAAGTTGGTGTCGGAACTGGCAGCTCTTGCTCTGGAAAGGTACAAAAAGCGCAAGGCACTCAAGATTACAAGGTAACGAGCGAAGCAAGCGGTTAAAGCCCTGCCTCCTCAGTTTCTTGGTCTAAAACTGAAAACTACTGCATACAGACACAGTGAGCTTGAGAAAGCGAACTGTGTTTTCTTTTTTTCAGGAGGTGAACCCGATGATTTGGTTCTTAATTCTGCTCCTTGTTTTAGCCCCACCGGCCATTGGTGGTGAGATGATCTTTGAAATGGCAGACCGAAGCGGTGACGACTTTGGAGAAGGAAGCCTAGTATACCCAACCCACATCTCTTTTGCACCTTACAAGGATTTGTTCGATCTTACTCACTTCACAGCTACAGTTGATGGTGAGTACCTGCTTTTAGACCTTGTCTTTGGCGAGATAACCAATCCCTGGAAAGCTCCGGAAGGCTTCTTCCACCAGCACATACTGGTCTTCATCGGTACAGAAACGGATACCGGAACTAAGCATTACGAGCCCTTGGGCTTGGTGTTTAACGAACCCTACACGTATGTGGTTAGGATAGCTCCGTGGTCTCTCAGCACTCTCAGAAACTACGAAGGCCAGGTTCTGGCACAAATCACCGTAGGTACCATCGATGCCCAAACCATCAGAGCATACATTCCTCTGGAGCACATCACAAAACCTACGAGGAGCTGGAGATATGCAGTGCTTGTCGGGGGATACGATGCCTTCGGAAGAGACCTGTTTCGCGAGGTCCTAGCTAGGAACACCGATTGGGAGTTTGGTGGAGGGGGCAGCTTTCCGTTTGTGGACATTCTCGCACCGAGCTTTGGCAAGGAAAAACAGCAGGACCAGCTGAGGCAGGGACTGTTTTACCTACAAGACAGCAGGCAAGGCCCACGTACCTACGGGCTACTTGCCGTGGCCGTTACGCTTCTTCTGGCAGGTTTTGTTGCAGGAGCATTTGTCCTGTACCGGAGATACGGATTTCACTTCAGATTTAGGCTAAAGCTGAGGAAAAGAGAGCATACTAAAAAAGGCAGTGTTTCCAGGTGGAACTAGAGGCTGATCCTGCCAGAATAAGTCAAAGCAGGTGGAACTATGCGTGTACTCATGGTGAGTTGGGAGTATCCCCCTAAGATCGTTGGAGGGCTAGGACGGCACGTTGAGGGACTGTCTGAAGCGTTAGTTCGGGCTGGACACGAGGTAACGGTTGTGACCGGAGACAGCCCCAAGCTTCCTGAAAAACAAGTGGTTCAAGGTGTCGAGGTTCTCCGAGCCCTCCCCCATAAACCTCCAGGTCGCGATTTTGTGGAAGAGGTCATGCTGCTGAACTTCAATATGGTGGAGAGGATGGTGAGCGAGCTAGTAGGTTTAAGCACTGCATTCGATGTGGTTCACGTCCACGATTGGCTGGGGGCCTATGCCGGAAAGCTGTTTAAACACGCACTGCGACTTCCTCTCATAGCGACAATCCATGCCACTGAGTTTGGCAGAAACGGCGGCTTGCATAACGACCTGCAGCGCCACATCTCCGATCTCGAATGGTGGCTCTGCTACGAAGCGTGGCAGGTAATCGTGTGCAGCCGCTATATGGAAGGAGAAGTCCAACACGTTTTTGGTCTGCCCAGGGACAAGCTCAAAGTCATTCCCAATGGAATAGACCCAGCAAAACTCCTGATACGCGGACATGCAGACCCTTCAGAGGTGAGGGCACGTTTCGCTCATCCAGATGAAAAGATCGTCTTGTTTGTGGGAAGACTGGTGAGGGAAAAGGGCGTCTGGGTCATGCTCGATGCGTTTAAGGATCTTCTCGGCGTAGTGCCAGAGGCCAAGCTGGTGGTGGTAGGGAAAGGGCCTGAAGAACTATACCTCAGGGACTACGCAAGAAGGTTGGGCCTAGAGCACAAGGTCTACTTTACCGGCTTCGTGGATGATGAAACCCGAAACCACTTGTACCATCTTTGCAGCGTAGCGGTTTTCCCTAGCCTATACGAGCCGTTTGGCATAGTTGCACTTGAAGCTATGGCATTAGGCAAGCCAGTTGTGGTGAGTGATACAGGTGGGCTAGGCGAGGTTGTCAGCCACGGACTTACAGGGATGAAATTCCCTCCAGGAGACTCTCGGGCATTGGCTGGGGTTCTGGCAGACATTCTTTTGGACTTTAACCTGGCACAAAACCTTGCAAGAGAAGGAAAGCGAGAAGCGGACCTCTACACCTGGGACAGGGTAGCAAAAAGCACAAGCGATGTGTACAGAGAAGTGCTAAGATCGGCGCAGGCAAGCGGTTGGAGCGCGCGCCGCGAGTTGGGAGGTAGATCTTTTGAAGTCAGTCATTATGGCAGGTGGAATGGGAACAAGGCTTAAACCGTTGACTTGCTTGAAACCAAAGCCCCTTGTTCCGTTTATGGGGAAACCCTTGATCGATCACGTTATGGACCATTTAGAAGCAAACGGGATCAAAGAACACATTTTAACTCTCTTCCATCTTCCCCAGATGATCATTGACCATGTGAGCGTGCAGGATAGAGTTGTGGACTTCATCATTGAAAAAGAACCTAAGGGTACTGCAGGCAGCGTCAAAGAAGCAGCTGAGTTCCTAAAAAACACTTTCGTGGTAGCTTCAGGCGATTCCATAACCGATATCGACTTGAAGAAGGCCTTGGAGTTTCACCGCAAAAAAGGCGCACTTGCCACCATTGTTCTGACAAGAGTTCCTGAACCTTTGGAGTACGGCGTAGTCCTAACCAATGCCGATGGAAAGATCACAAGGTTCCTTGAAAAGCCAACCTGGGGTGAGGTTTTCAGCGACACGGTTAATACGGGAATCTATATTCTCGAGCCGGAGGTATTGGAGTACATTCCCAAAGGCAGAAGCTATGACTTCAGCAGAGATCTCTTCCCTGCTCTGCTTAAAGCCGGACTTCCCCTGTTAGGTTACATCGCCGAAGGGTATTGGTCGGATGTAGGGAGCATCATCCAATATAGAGAGTCCCATTTCGATGTCCTGCGGGGCATGGTGAAAAGCGTTAAACCGGTAATCGATGAAGCAGCTGATATCGATTCAACAGCACGGATTGTGCAGCCTGTGAGCATCTTTAAGGGTGCGAAAATCGGTGCCAACGCTAAAATCGGCCCATTCACCGTAGTGGGAAAGGGTGCAGTGGTGGGGAAAGGGTGCGAAGTTGCTTACTCTATTGTGGGAGGGAAGGCCTATCTCGGAGATGGGGTTACCGCAGAGGGGACCATCGTGGACGAGAGGGCTTATGTCGGTGAAGGTTCCAAGCTTTCGGAAAGCACCATTGTTGCAGAAGACACAAAGATCGGCGAGAGAACAATCCTGACTCCCCTCGTGAAGGTCTACCCCCAGAAGTACGTTGGTCCTATGTCTGTTCTCAACACAGACTTGATCTACGGGTCACTTGAGGGAGGACATCTCTTCACCGAAGAAGGGCTGAGAGGAAAGCTGCACCGCGATCTCACAGTGGACATACTCCTCAAGACAGGAGTTGCTTTTTCGGAGGTGCAGGGAGTACGAGTCTTGGGTGCTGCAAGCAGTGGCGATGACAAAGCGGAGTTTGTGCAGAGAATTTTGAGCTTAGGTGCAAACGGTAAAGGCGCAGATGTCGTAGATTTCGGAGAACAAGTGGTACCATCTTTTCGGCTTGAGCTGAAAGGCGCCGCTGTTGACGGAGGGTTTTATGCTTTCAGCGAAGGCGAGTATGTCACCATCCGCTTCTTTGATGCTGAAGGGTGCTATCTTGATACTGCACGCCAGCGGAAGATCGAGAACCTATTGAGGTCCGGAGACAGCTTAAACCCCGATACCGAGCCGGGGAAGATCTATTACAATCCCAGCCAGTTTACCATCTACCTAAACCGCTATCAGGATTTTGTCGTACCCAAGGACACGGTCTGCGATTCTCCGGCAGGGAGAATTCTTCTGGACCAGATCAAGTCCAAAGAACCTGTCGGTTTGAAAGCACAGATCTCTGCGTCAGGAGAACACTGCAGGATTTGGGACGAAAAAGGCCACGAACTCTCGCAAGCAGAGCTTGAAGCTGCAAGCGTTTATCTATCTTTAAAGCGTTCTCCTAAGAACATCAAGGTGCCTTTGGGCGCAACTAGCAGCTTGGAAGAAATCGCGTCGGAGTTTGGGGGGCATATCGAGCGTACACGACCGGGACTCTGCTACTTGGATGAATCGGTCATTCCGTGGCACGATGCTTTTAGGTTTCTCACGTTGATCTGTACAAACAGAGACGAGCCTCTTTACAGGATTTTGGAGAAGCTACCGAAAAAGACGCAGATTGTGCGGGAGTTGAACTGCCCCCTGGAGGAACGCAGTAAAGCAATGCTGAAGTTTGCATCCAGCTACGGCACCAGTTCCCAAAACGAAGCCGGCCTATACTACAGAGATGACAGGTCGTTTCTCTACCTAAAACCCGACGAGAGAAAGCCTGTGCTCCGCCTCACTGTTGAAGGAGAAAGCATGGAACTCGCCGAGGAACTGGTGGGAAGAATACTAGATCTTATTAAATAGAAAGCTGTTGCACGTGGTGCAACAGCTTTCTCGTCACTTTACTATTTGAGTTTGCAGTTGTTCTCTGGCTTGCTCAAGGCTGCTACAGGGAACGGGGAGTGGCGTTTGCTTTAGGCAAAAATCCGGTAGTCGATCTCTGGGAAGATGGCGTTTCGTTCCTCCAACTGTTGTAGTTTGTCGAGGCTAACAGGGGCTCCATCGCAGAGACCAAGCAGGTCGTGGAAGTTTCTCAGGTGTTCTTTCGTTCGCTTCACTGCATACTGGGATACGGTACCGGTCTTCATAATAAAAGCCCAATCTGAGCTTTGAGCAAGGAGGAGTTCTCTGGCTGCTTGGTTGAGAATTCTCGTTTTTAAAAGGTTGGGCTCATTCTTTTTTGCCAGAAGGTTCAACCTCGTGCTGGCTTCGTGCAGATGAGGATAGATCCAATCGTTCGAGCGTTCCAGCCAGACCTCGTTGTAACCGTTGTACCCCCAGCTCGAAGAGGAAGGAGTGGCCACTTGGTTTGTAGGATGCTTTTTAAGGTAGTCAGAAGGAGTGACCAGTTCAAGGGTGGGTGACTTACACGTGAGTCTGAGTACTTCTTCCAGGAAGATAGGGCCTTCAAACCACCAGTGACCGAACAGCTCTGCGTCATAAGGAGCAACGATAATGGGCGGTCTGTCCATTACAGAACTGAGATATCTAACCTGAGCTTCCCTGTTGAACACGAAGTTTGCCGCGTGGAGTCTTGCTTTGTATCTGGCATGCTCAGGGACATAAGGCTCTTTGTAGTCGGATTTTCCGGTAATCCGGTAGTATTTGAAACCGGTCATCTTCCTGATACCGATTGGCTCTAAAAGAGGTTTCAGGTATTCGTAATCCAAATCGTATCCGATATCCCGGTAGAAGTCCCTGTAATCGAAGTCGCCGGGGTAACCTTCGGTGGCAGACCAGACCTGCTTGGACGACTCGATATCCCTGCCGAATGCAGCCACGGCATTAGTGGTGTAGATCGGTGCGAAGTTCGCATAGCGAGGCCTTGTGTCTGCTTTGAGGACGCCATGGGTGTCGGTGAGAAAGTAGCGGAGACTCTCATCTGCCAGGTACTTATCGACGCCGGGGGTAAAGCCACACTCTGGAAGCCAAAACCCTAGTGGGTCTTTGCCGAAGAACCTGCGGTACTCACGCACGCCTTGCTTGATCTGAGCCCTCTGAGACTCGGGTACAACGTCCATTAGGGGCAGGTAACCGTGAGTTGCGCAGGAAGCAAGGATTTCCACCAGTCCAACGTCTTGAAAGTGGGCAAAGCGGGAAATGATGTAGTTTTCCGAACTGTCGATCCGGGTTTTAGTGTCTGTCAGGATTTTTTGGTACAATTTGGCAGTTTCAGAGAAAGGATAGGAGTTCTTGGTCCTCTTTACCTCTTCAGCTGCCATTTCAATGAGCACATCCAGCCTCTTTTTGAAGCGTTGCATAAGTACAGAGTCGGAAAGCATATTCAAAAGGGGTGGTGTGAGCGATACTCCCAACCTTACAGGGAGTCTTTCTGCTTCTAGTCTTTCCAGGACCTTTATCAGCGGTACGTATGTCTCGATGATCGCCTCATAGAGCCAGTCTTCTTCAAGTGCGCCATCGGGACTTAAGTCCCTAACATAGGGGAGATGGGCGTGTAGTATAATAGCCACATAGCCTTTAGCCACTTTATCAACCTCTTTTTACCGTAATGTTTTTGGTTTTGACCTGTCCGTTTTGGGCAAAAGAAACAAGCTCTATTTCGTGGAGCCCTTCGCATAACTTCAAGCGTATTTCGAAGTTCCCGTTGCAGTCCACAGGTACTGCCTGTCCGTTTTGGATCAGTGCCGAACCTGGAGTGGTTTTCCCGTAAACTATGAGGTCGGTGTCTACCACAAGATAGTGGTGCAGGTCTTCTCCTTCTTTGAGCTTTGCCGGAGGCATTGGACTTGCAGCATACTGAGCTTTCTGATTGCCCTCAACCTGCCAAAAAAGCGGTGATCCGCCGATTGTTCCGAAGTACTCGCTGCGGTAGAGTTCGTCGATAAAAAGCCAGAGTTCGTCGGTTTTGCTCGAGATTGAATCTCTAGGCATGCAGACAGTGTTCGACGTCAAGATCGGCAGAAAACCATTGTCCGTTTCAAACCCCAGGTGTGCTGTGAGAGATAAACCTGGAGAATTTGCATTAACGTACCAACTTTTAGCTGAAATCGAAACAGGGACACTTGTTATCTCTGTGCCTTCGGAGCTTATCTTGAGCAGACAAACATGATTTTTATATTCTGCTATTTTTTGCCATGTTTGTTCAGCAAAATCCCAGTAAAAGAATAACCAATAGGGGTCCCTGGGCATCGCTATCAAACAGTCTTTGTTGTACCCTGAAGGCAGTTCAGACTCGGGGCCTTTGTATATAAGGGGATGAATAGCTTTGGCTTGATCAGGTCTTTGTGCCGAATTGGAATACACAGCCCTGCCTCCTTTACGCTAGGTCGTATTTGCATCGCATCTCTAATCTATTATGAGTCTAAGGGTAGGTGATTTATGCTTGACGGTGCCGCTCGGTGCAGGAAAAACATCATGCAAGGAAGAATGTGAAAAGTACTGCTTATTCATAGCATTTGTGGTTGAAAGGATTGAAAACGGTGGTTCTTGAGGTTAGTAAAATGAAAAAGACCGGTTACATCGCTATCATTCTTATGATTATTGTACTAGTTGCACCTGTACACGCTTTGAAGAGGGTCTGGTCTTCCGACCGGCTGCTGTACGATGCTGTGCTCGGAGTAGAGACCGTTAAAGGATCCCCTGACAGACTGTTAGTATGGGGAAAAAACTACGAACGAGCAGAAGCTAAAGTAGCTTTAGTTGAGATTAAGAACCAAAAAATAAACGTCATTTGGGAGAGCCAAAACTTCTATGAGAGAGGCTCTAATTTGATGTGCGCAGTTGGCAGTTTTTCCTCAGCGGACCAGGAAGTGATCGTTCTTGCGGAAAACCTGTGGAAGCTCTACAAGATCGAGTCCGGTGGGCTGAAAGAAATAGCCTCTGGTACCGGTATCACCGGTGTCATGGAAGTGACCTCCGGTGACGTAGACGGTGATGGCAGAACCGAACTGATTATGACAGGTGTTCATGAACTTTTACGTGACACAGTAGATAAGAAGATTGTGGTCTATAAGTACCAGAACGGGAAACTGGCTAAAGTCTACGAAACCAAAGGTCTTGGCAACATCAGGGCATTGACGTCCTTTGACTTTACAGGCAAAGGCAAAGCGGACATAGTTGCCGAGGTGGGGCTGGGCTACAAGCAGGGTGAAATAACCGTTTTGCAGGACTACAAGCAGATCGTAACGTCCGGCCTCAGACCGCAGCCGGTTTTTGCCCTTAGCCATGTAGACGGAAGGCTCATCGTGGGCGACGACAGCGGCGTCGTCACCATTTACCGGCTAGTGACAGGCAGCACCCCGCGTTTTGAGCAGGTAGACTCGGCAAGCTCTGTAGGCTGGGGTCTTGTGGATGTTGCCAGCGGAGACTTTTTAGGCCGAAAAGCCAAGCAGATTGCAGTGATCAGTTCTCCGACCGGCATTACTATCTTCGAGTAGACTTGAGGGTAAGTTCTGGGGGATTGTGCGTAGGAGGGAACCGGTTTGAACAGCAAAGACTTTATCATTGTGACGGGGCTTTCAGGAGCCGGGAAGTCTCTAGCTGCAGACGTGCTTGAAGACCTGGGCTACTTTTGCGTGGACAACCTTCCCCCTCTTTTAATCCCGAAGTTTGCCGAGCTGGTCGCAGGTTCAAGCAGTGAAATACAAAAGGCTGCTCTTGTCAGTGACGTTAGAGGCGGCCGGTTCTTTGACCATCTGCTTCAGGCATTGGAGAGCCTGGAAAGAATGGGGATTAAGTACGAAATACTGTATTTGGAAGCCTCAGATGAAGTTTTGATCAAGCGATACAAAGAGAGCAGACGGCGCCATCCTCTGGCAAGCGCCATTGAAAGCGGAAGCATTGTGCAAAGCTTAGAACTCGAAAGAGCAAAGCTGTGGAGCATAAAGGAAAGAGCAAGCAAAGTCATCGACACATCAGCTCTTAGCACATCCGGTTTTAAGGAAGTTCTTTCGAACTGGTTGGAAAAAGATCAAAGCGAAAGGATGGCTGTAAGCGTAGTTTCCTTTGGCTACAAGTACGGCCTTCCGCTGGATGCAGATTTGGTTTTTGACGTAAGGTTTCTGCCCAACCCTTACTGGGTGGAAGAACTTCGACCCCACAATGGCACCGAGAAAGTGATTGAGGACTACCTCCGGTCCTACCCTATAACTGCAGACGCACTGGAGAGGATCGGCGAGTTCTGCAGGTTTCTTCTGCCCAACTATGTAGCTGAAGGGAAAGCGCAGCTGAGAATAGCTGTAGGTTGTACCGGAGGAGAGCACCGCTCGGTTTTCGTGGCCAAATGGCTTGGGGAGACCCTTGCAGAGGAAGGGTACAGCTGCCGAATCGAGCATAGAGATCTTGGAAGAAGAAGCAGCAGGTAAATATGAGACTTGGAACTGAAAGAAGATATGAGTCATTAGCAGGGGGTATATCCGCCTGCTTTTGTTTTTAGAACGCGGAGATGCAGAGGCGCTTTGTTCTGACACCTGCCAGACTCCCAATAGCTGAATGCTCCTTTCACAATTCAGGCAATTTAGCAGTGGAGCTGATTGTTGCGAATAGGGGTTGCACTTTTTTACTTGTTGGGTATAATATAGTTAAAGAAAAAACAAACCGCAGTTGATCTTTCAGGGTCAGGTGAAATTCCTAACCGGTGGTATAGTCCACGAGCGCAAGCAGATCTGGTGAAACTCCAGAACCGACGGTTATAGTCCGGATGGGAGAAAGATCGATAGGGTCTAGCTGAAGCAGCTATTCTCTTTGCTTTTTTACCCTGAAGGATCTCCTTGACGGCAGGATTGCAAGGAGGTCTTTTTTATGAACCTAAAAAAGCTGGCTACCATGTCCGTTCTCGTTGCACTGAGCATTGTTTTTACTCTGCTCATCAGAATTCCGTTCCCACCTGCACCGTTTTTGATCTACGAACCAGGTGATGTACCGATTTTGGTAGGGGGTCTGTGCTTTGGACCTGTCGCCGCCTTAGCTATGACGGTGACTGCATCGGTACTGATGGGTTTCTTCCATCCAGAAGGTGGCGTTTTCGGTGTGGTAATGCACATCATCGCTACCGGTCTCCTTACGGTGATACCGGCGATGATCTACAAAGGGGACGTGAAGAGTGCTCGCAAAGGCCTTATACTCGGTGCGCTGGCCATGAGCGGGATCATGCCCGTGTTAAACGTTATTTTGAATCCGATTTTTTACGGGATGCCGAGAGCGTCAGTGGTACAACTGCTCCTTCCAGGGATAATTCCGTTTAACTTGATTAAGGCTTCTCTTAATGCGGCTATCGCCGGAGTACTCGTTCCCCGAGTGCTGCCTTCGTGGAAACGGAGTTTTGTTGAAGCCAAACAAGATTAGTTCCTACAGCCTGCCCCGTGCAGGCTTTTTTTCTGCCCTGGAGAATTTAAACAGTAGAAAGGATGTGGTAGAGATAAGCGAGTTGAATTTTTCCCAAAGAGTAAGAAATGAGTTGGCGCGTGTTAAACCTACCCATCCGTCATGCAAATGGGCAGAGCTTTTCGGATTAATCCAGACCATTGGAACGTTGAACATCAGTACGCGGGGACCCTCCCTGGAGATCAAGACCGAAAACGCAGCTGTAGCAAGGAAAGCGGTCACTCTGTTCAAAGAGTTGGGACAGATGGATTCGGAGTTGATCGTTGAAAAAGAAACTAAACTGAAGAAGAGGAACCTCTACCGGATCAGGGTGAGTGCTGAAGATTTTAGCCGGATATTTCCTGAGTCTATACATAGCAACATACTGGACAAAGATGTACCCACTTTTGCTGAGGATCAGGAATGCTGCCGCAGATCTTACTTGAGGGGATTGTTTTTGGGCAGCGGATCTGTACAAAATCCAGAAAAAACTTATCACCTTGAGATTCGTATAGCCGAGAAAAGGTTTGCTGAGCGACTGAAAGAGTTTCTTGATGGGACAGATTTGAAGTTCGGAGTTGTCGAAAGGCGAAACGAGTTCGTCTTGTACATCAAGGATAGCGATTCTGTGGCAACGTTTCTGACAATGGTTGGGGCACATAGTTCTCTGCTGCATTTAGAAAACATTAGAATCATCAAAGACATGAAAAACAACATCAACCGGATGGTCAACTGCGAAGATGCCAACATCGAGAAGACCATAACCGCATCGGTAAAACAGGTGCAGGCCATCGACCTCTTGGAAGAACGCGGCATGCTGAAGACCCTGCCGAAAAGTTTTCAGGAAGTTGCCAGGGTTAGAAAAGAAAACTTTGACGCAAGCTACACTAAGATTGCAGAGATCTTGGAGATCAGCAAATCTGCTGTAAGCTACAGGTTGAAAAAAATCGAAGATATGGCTGAAAAAATTGCCAAAGATAGAAGGAAAGATCAGGAAGGACGAAGAATAGTATATATGAGACCGGTGATTATGCCGGTTTCTTTCAGAGGCTGGTGGGACAGAAAATTAAAATACGGGACAAAAAAAGTCCCTGCAGACATAGGTGTGAATTAGTAGTGGAAACAAGTATTGAAAAGCAGATATTTGAACTGCTGCGAACTGTCCTTCCCGACCTTGAGGAGAGGCTCGATGAACGTTATCTCGTCTTGAGAGCGGTGAACTTCCTCCAACCTATTGGGCGGAGGACACTTTCCGATTACCTTTCCACAGGCGAAAGAATCGTCCGAAGTATCGTAGAGGTGCTGAAAGAACAGCATCTCGTCGAAGTGACGCCCCTGGGCATTGTCACTACGGAAAAAGGCAAAGATACTTTATGGAAGCTCAAAGAATACATCGAGAAGATTAAGGGTATAGAAAAGCTAGAAAAGCAGATCGCCGGAAAGTACCAGCTGCAAAAAGCAGTGGTCGTAGCTGGAGATGCAGACAAAGACCTCGGAGTCAAACAGGAGATGTGCACCGCTGCTGCAGAGATACTTCTAGAGGTCCTCAAACCGGGAAATATCCTTGCTGTTTCCGGTGGCACCACCATGGCAATGGTTGCCGATTCAATGGATGCCCTTACTAAATCCATCGATATCACCGTGGTGCCCGCTAGAGGCGGTCTCGGTGAAGACGTTGAGAAGCAGGCAAACACAGTGGCTGCGAAGCTGGCAAAGGCCTTGGGCGGAAGCTATCGTCTTTTGCACGTGCCCGATGTACTGGAAGAGGAGCTATTAAAACCGCTTCTTTCAAGCACTCCTATCAGTGATGTCATCGACTTGATTAAGAGGGCCGATGTGCTTCTTCACGGTATTGGCACTGCAGAGGAAATGGCTCAAAGGCGAGGTTTGCACCCCGAGCTGTGGCAGAGCATTGTGGACAAAGGAGCAGTTGGAGAAGCTTTTGGTTACTATTTCGACAGCTCTGGCAGGATTGTTCACACGACTCCGTCGGCGGGGCTAAGGCTAGAGGACCTTGCCAACATCAAGGTTTGCATCGCCGTTGGTGGAGGTATGAGTAAAGCCGAAGCCATTGAAGCTTTTCTCAAAGTAGCATCTGTTGATATTGTGGTTACCGATGAAGCTGTAGCAAGGGAACTTGCTCAAGACAATTAAGGGTTCTACCTGTATCGATGAGATATGGGATACCAATAAATACTCAATTTAGGAGGTGAACGCTGAAACTCCAAGCGGTTTCAGCCAACTATGGTTAAAGTAGGTATTAATGGTTTTGGTCGTATCGGCCGCCTAGTGTTCAGACATGCTTTAAACGATCCAAATATCGAAATTGTTGCTATCAATGATCTTACCGATGCAAAAACCCTCGCTCATCTGCTCAAATACGACTCAATGTACGGCATTCTTGATGCCGATGTAAGCGCTACAGACGATTCCATTATCGTAAACGGTAAAGAGATTAAGATCACTGCTGAAAGAGACCCAGCCAACATCAAATGGGGTGAAGCAGGAGTCGAAGTCGTCGTCGAAGCTACAGGTATCTTCAGAAGCAAAGAGAAAGTTCAACCTCACTTCGACAACGGTGCTAAGAAAGTTATCATCACAGCTCCTGCTAAAGGTCAGGACATCACCATCGTTATGGGCGTAAACGAAGACAAGTACGATCCCGAGAAGCATCATGTAATCTCCAACGCATCCTGCACAACCAACTGTCTGGCTCCAGTTGCCAAAGTCCTCGACGACAACTTCGGGATTATCCGTGGCTTCATGACCACTGTACACTCTTACACCAATGACCAGAGAATTCTCGACCTACCTCACTCCGATCTCCGCCGTGCTCGCGCAGCAGCATTGAGCATTATCCCGACAACTACAGGTGCAGCTAAAGCTGTTGCTGAAGTACTGCCTCACCTCAAAGGTAAGCTCGACGGGTTCGCTATGCGCGTTCCAACACCTACAGTTTCCATCGTGGACCTGGTAGCTGAAGTGAACGCCGACGTGACCAAAGAAGAAGTCAACGCAGTGCTAAAGAAAGCAGCTGAAGGCGAACTCAAGGGCATTTTGGCCTACACCGAAGAGCCTCTGGTATCCGTTGACTTTAGAGGCAATCCAAACTCTTCCATCGTAGATAGCGAGCTCACCAACGTTATGAAGGACGAAACAGGCAAAACACTTGTCAAAGTCGTTGCCTGGTACGACAACGAGTCCGGTTATGCACTTAGAGTAGTTGACTTGGTTAAGTACATCTCTAAGTAAGTTTAACAATTGGGGCCCTTAGAGAACGCATCTCATGGGCCCCTTTTCGGAGGTAATGGCTATGCAAAAAAAGACTATTAAAGATATCGACGTAAAAGGCAAACGAGTTCTGGTAAGAGTGGATTTCAACGTTCCTACAGACGACAGCGGAAACATCACCGATGACCGCCGCATCCGCTCTGCAGTCCCTACCATTCAGTATCTTGTCGATCAAGGCGCGAAGGTCGTTTTGATGAGCCACTTCGGCCGTCCCAAGGAGCCGTTTGATCCTCAGTTTAAGGTGGACCGCATGGCAGAACGTCTTGCTGAGATCATGGGTCGCCCAGTACTGAAGCTCGACGACTGCATTGGCGAAGAAGTAGAAGCAAAAGTTGCTGCAATGAAAGAGGGAGATATCATTCTCCTTGAAAACGTGCGCTTCTACAAAGACACCAAGAACGATCCCGAGTTCAGTGAGAAACTGGCAAAGCTCGGCGAGATCTTTGTAAACGATGCTTTCGGCGCAGCCCATAGAGCTCACTCATCCACATACGGAGTGGCCCAACATCTCCCAGCAGTAGCAGGCTTTTTGATGCAGAAAGAAATCGAAGTTATGGGCAAAGCACTGGCAAACCCCGAGAGACCTTTCGTTGCTATCCTTGGCGGTGCCAAAGTCTCCGACAAGATCGGGGTTATTGAGAACCTGCTGACAAAAGTAGATACTCTACTTATCGGTGGCGGTATGGCTTATACTTTCTTAAAGGCCAAAGGATATGAAATCGGCAACTCCCTCCTCGAAGAGGATAAGATCGACCTGGCCAAAGAACTTATGGAAAAGGCAGAAAAGAGCAATGTAAAGCTGCTCCTGCCACTGGATAACGTAGTTGCAGATCGCTTCGCAGCAGACGCAGAGACCCAGGTCGTCGCATCCACCTCCATTCCAGCAGGCTGGGAAGGCCTCGACATTGGTCCTAAGACCCGCGAGCTTTTTGCTAGCGAGATCAAAAAAGCCAAGACCGTAGTTTGGAACGGACCAATGGGCGTTTTCGAAATGGAGCCATTTGCTGCAGGAACCAAAGCAGTTGCAATGGCCCTTGCTGAGTGCGATGGCACTACAATCGTAGGCGGCGGCGACTCGGCTGCAGCTGTTGAGCAGCTCGGCTTTGCCGATAAGGTGACCCATGTTTCTACCGGCGGCGGAGCAAGCTTGGAGTTTTTGGAAGGTAAAGAACTTCCCGGCGTTGCTGCTCTCAACGACAAGTAAATACAACCTTATGGTTTTAAGCTATACCTTTTACCCCTCTCTTCAGGGAGGGGTAAAATGGTGTAGTAATTGATATGGAAAGCGCTGCTGGTTGGCTAGCGCTTCCTAAAGACATGTTTTTTCGATTTTCGATTCGGGTAAGAGAAGGAGGGAGAAATTTGCGTACTCCCATAATCGCCGGCAACTGGAAGATGAATAAAACAGTTGACGAGGCTTTAGACTTGGTGCGTAAATTGAAAGAATCTTTGAAGGACGTAAAAGACCGGGAAATCGTGGTCTGCCCTTCGTTTGTAGCTTTATACGCTGTTGCTAAAGAGATTGAAGGATCCAACATTAAACTCGGCGCACAGAACTGTTACTATGAAGATAACGGCGCCTACACTGGTGAAGTGTCTCCGGTAATGCTCAAAGACATTGGCGTAGAGTACGTTGTTATCGGTCACTCAGAAAGACGCTCGTATTTTGCAGAAAGCGATGACTTGGTAAACAAAAAGGCCAAAGCTTTGCTGAAAAAAGGTCTCAAGCCCATCATCTGTGTTGGAGAAAGCTTGGAGCAGAGAGAAGCTGGAGAGACGGAGAACATCGTACGCAAACAGGTCTTCCGCGATCTGGACGGTATCGAACCTTATCAGTTGAAAGACGTGGTTATTGCTTATGAGCCTATTTGGGCTATTGGTACGGGCAAAACTGCCACAAGCGAGGAAGCCAATAGAGTGATTTCTCTGATTCGCGACACCATCAAAGAGATGTACTCAGAGAAGGAAGCAAGTGTTTTGCGCATTCAATACGGCGGAAGCGTCAAACCTGAGAATGCCACTGAACTCATGACTCAAAGTGAGATTGACGGAGCGTTGGTTGGCGGCGCAAGTCTGGATGCAGAAGCATTTGAAGCTATTGTGAAGTTTTAGTTTGGAGGTCACTTATGACTAAACCAGTAGTGCTACTAATTATGGACGGCTGGGGCATCAACCCCAAAAAAGATGGAAACGCAGTTTTTCTTGGCAATACCCCAAATCTAGATAGACTGAGTGCAACCTTTCCAACGTCGAGACTGCAAGCCAGCGGCGAAGCAGTAGGCATTATGGAAGGGCAGATGGGCGATTCTAATGTTGGGCACCTCAATCTAGGTGCCGGACGCATTGTGTATCAGGACCTTGTGCGGCTATCTAAAGCTGTAGAAAACGGAGAGTTTTTTCAGAACCCCGAAATCAACGAGCTGATGGACCACGTACTGGCAAAGGGCAGCGCACTTCATCTCATGGGTTTGGTTTCACCCGGCGGGGTTCACTCCCACACCAACCACCTGTATGCTCTGCTCCAGATGGCAAAGGATAAGGGTCTCGAGAAGGTTTTCGTCCACGCTTTTTTAGATGGACGAGACGTTCCTCCTGCCTCTGCCAAAGCCTACCTTGTAGAGCTTGAAGAAAAGATGCAGGAGATCGGCGTCGGTAAGATAGCCACTATCTCCGGTCGTTACTACGCCATGGACAGGGACAATCGCTGGGATCGAGTTGAGAAAGCTTTCAACGCCATCGTGTATGGTAAGGGAAGAGAAGCTGCCAGCGCAGTAGAAGCTTTGGAAAACTCCTACAAGGAAGACGTTACCGATGAGTTCGTGCTTCCTGCAGTGATTCTGGAGCGCGGAAAGCCCACAGCCACGGTTGAGCCAAACGACGGAGTTATGTTCTTTAACTTCCGGTTTGATAGGGCAAGGCAGCTAACTCGAGCTTTTGTTGACGAAGATTTTCAAGGCTTTGTCAGAACTAAGCCTGATGTGAAGTTCCTGTGCATGACTCGCTACGACGAAACCATCGATGCACCGTTTGCTTTTGGTCCAATCGAGAACAGAAACACTTTAGGCGAGTGGCTCTCCAAGCACGGCAAACGGCAGCTTAGAATTGCAGAAACCGAGAAGTACGCTCATGTCACATTCTTCTTCAACGGTTTGGAGGAAAAGCCATTCGAGTTGGAAGACAGGATGCTTGTGCCGTCTCCGCAGGTTGCAACCTACGATCTTCGCCCGGAGATGAGTGCTTACGGCATAACAGGTAAGGTTATAGATGCAATCGAAAGCGACAAGTACGATGTGATCATTCTTAACTACGCAAATGGAGACATGGTCGGTCATACAGGCGATCTTTTGGCTGCGGTTAAAGCAGTTGAAGCAGTTGATAGCTGTGTGGCTAGGGTTGTAGATGCGGTTCTGAAAAAAGACGGCGCAGTTTTGATTACAGCCGACCACGGCAACTGCGAACAGATGGTCGACTACGAGACCGGAGAACCCCATACTGCTCATACGCTGAATGAAGTGCCTGTGATTCTCGCAAGCAACAGAGACTATAAGCTCAGAGAGTCTGGCATCTTGGCCGATGTTGCGCCAACTTTGCTTGACATTATGGGCATGGAGCAGGCACCGGAGATGACAGGAAAGTCGCTCTTGAGATAGACTAACCTATAGAAAACCCTAATCAGTCAGGAGGTAATTTGTTATGACAATGATTTTTGATGTGCGCGCTAGAGAGATTTTGGACTCCCGCGGAAATCCTACTGTTGAAGTTGAAGTTGCTCTGGAGTGCGGTGTTGTAGGTAGAGCTGCAGTTCCTTCCGGAGCTTCAACCGGTCAGTTCGAAGCAGTTGAACTGAGAGACGGAGACAAGAGCCGCTATTTGGGTAAAGGCGTTGAGAACGCAGTTAGAAACGTAAACGAGAAAATCGGTCCTGAGATTATCGGTATGAATGCTACAGATCAAGTGGCAATCGACGAACTGATGATCAAACTGGACGGCACACCAAATAAGAGCAACTTGGGTGCCAACGCCATTTTGGGCGTATCTCTTGCAGTAGCTAAAGCAGCAGCAGAGGCTTGTGGTCTCCCACTTTATGCCTACATTGGCGGTGCCAATGCTAAAGAGCTTCCAGTGCCTATGATGAACATCCTCAACGGCGGCAAGCATGCTGACAACACCGTCGACATTCAGGAGTTCATGATCATGCCAGTTGGTGCCAAGTCTTTCCGTGAAGCCCTGAGAATGGGTGCTGAAGTCTTTCACGCTCTGAAGAAGGTTCTCGGCGACAAGGGCTACAGCACTGCCGTAGGTGACGAAGGCGGCTTTGCTCCAAACCTTACCACTAACGAGGAAGCCATCCAAGTGATTTTGGAAGCCGTTGAAAAAGCAGGCTACAAACCAGGAGAAGACATTGTAATCGCTATGGACGTAGCTGCTACAGAGATGTTCCAAGAAGACGGTCTATACCACTTCGAAGGTGAAGGCGTAACCAGAAACACCGACGAAATGATCGCCTACTACACAGATCTCGTTAACAAGTACCCCATCGTTTCTATCGAAGACGCTCTCTCTGAGGAAGAGTGGGATGGATGGAAGAAGCTGACAGATGCATTGGGCAAGAAGGTTCAGCTTGTTGGTGACGACCTGTTTGTTACAAACACAGAGCGCTTGAAGCGCGGAATTGACATGGATGTTGCCAACTCCATCTTGATTAAGGTCAACCAAATCGGCACCCTCACAGAGACTTTGGATGCAATCGAAATGGCCAAACGTGCAGGTTACACCGCCGTTGTTTCCCACCGTTCCGGCGAAACTGAAGACACCACAATCGCCGATATCGCTGTTGCTACCAATGCCGGTCAGATCAAGACAGGTGCTCCTTCCAGAACCGACCGCGTTGCAAAGTACAACCAGCTTCTGAGAATCGAAGAAGCTTTAGGTGAGAACGTAGCAATCTACCGCGGTATCAAGACCTTCTACAACATCAAGAAATAATGGCACTTTCGGGAGGTTTGTTTTAGTGGGATCTAGAATAAACCTCCCGTGTTTTCCTTTCCTTTCTTGAGAGCTGTACATTATTGTGGTAGAATATCCTCATAATTGGAGGTGATGCGGGTGTTAACTTTCTTAACAGTGCTCGACGTTATCGTGGCAGCAGTACTTATCGTGGTCGTTGCGCTACAGCCTAGCAAAGAGGCCGGACTCGGAGCGTTAGGTGGTGGCTCGCAGATGTTTGCAAACAAAGGCGGCGGTTTTGAAGCCCTCCTAGATAAACTCACGACGTGGTTTGCCATCGCTTTTATGGTCATTAGTGTTTTGATTGCATTAATATCCTAAGTCTTAGAGGGGTGAAAGAAAGCTTTCGCCCCTTTAACATATCTTGAAACCTTGCGGTTATACTAGAAAAGCCCGGTTTTAGGACCCGACGCCCAACAAAAACCGAACCTGTTCTTAATATTTTTGGTGGAGGAGCAGTATACTTTTGTGGGGTTTTGAGTCAAATGGCTTTGCGACAATCAATCCCAAATAGGAGGTCGCCTAGTGCTATACCTGACAAGGGAACAGCTTTGTGAGTTTTACGATGTAGAGGGAGTTCAGCTGGAGGATGCGCTTCTCAGAGAGAAGCAGCTTGGCACCATTTACTATCACGAAAGCCTGCTGAAAGAACTTGACAGCGGTAGGTATCTGCCGATAGTACTGCCGGTAATGGGTGAGGTTTTGCTTGCCAGCGGCAGTGAAAAACCACCGCTTCTGCCGTTTCCGGTGCCTAGGGTGGTTTATGAGTCTCTGGCATTTGATGAGGAGTACTTGGTCTGCACGCTAGCCCACTACAAACTGGCTCACGTAAGCGGAGACTTCTCCCAAAACCGGTTTTTTGACTTCAAGGCATATCAGTACATTATTGAAAGCATTCTGCACGACTATGATTACCTAAACCCCTACAAAGGCCACATCCTCTACTGGATAGACTTAAGAGAAGAACTCGCACTGCTATTGCAGAAACTGCCTTTAGAAGGAGTAAACGATATTGTTGCCTTCGGAAGGCGGATAAAGGTGACCAAAAAAACCATAGGAGAGAAAATGCTTTAAGGGTTCCGGGGTGAAAAACATGCAGAGGTTAAAGCTTATTGTTATCCTTGTTCTGGTTATTTCGCACTTATCTATTGCCAGTTATTTTATTGATATTAATATCCCTGAGTACAAGCTGAGGCTGTACTATGAAGATGAGCTGGTAAACACTTTCCCCATTGCGGTGGGGAAGTCGGTTACCCCGTCTATTTTGGGAGACTTTAAAATTATCAATGTGATTAAGGATCCTACATGGTATCCTCAAGGCCAGGAACCTGTTCCACCGGGGAAGGACAATCCCTTAGGTCCCTGGTGGCTGGGGTTGGATTTTCCAGGGTACGGTATTCACGGCAACAACTCTCCTGATTCTATTGGCAAAGCGCTGTCTGCAGGTTGCATCCGCATGAACAACGACGATGTTACATATCTAGCAGGTGTTATCAAGAAAGGCACCCCAGTGAGACTTCGCTACGACGTTTTTGTTGCGACCTACAGCAGAGGACAGGTTCAAATTGCAGTCTATCCAGACATCTACAGACTCGGGGTGGCCACCGCCGAAAACCTCCGCAGGTTTGCAGCAAATCACGGTGTGATAGCCGAGAGTGACGACTGGACTCTTACGGAGTTCATCAAGCTTTCAAACAGTAAGTTTTATCCGTTGCCATCGCCAGTTGACGTCTGGGTAAATGGAAAAAAATACAAGGGATTTAAAATCGCCGACCAGTACGCTGTACCTTTGGCAGCCTTCGGCGATTACGTGAAGTATAGAAACAGCAACAAAACCTACTATCTGGATACTCAAAAAGTGAGATCGACTGCAAGCAACAAGGAGTTTGCCTATTTATCGAGTCTGGAAGAGGACTTCTGGCTTGGTGCTGAGGTGGGTTCTGGTATTAACTTCCAGATCTACGAAGCGTACTTAAATGGTCAGTCGTTAGGCAGAGTGCTGAAGAAAAAAGAGTACCTGTTCGATGCAACTAAGATCGCAGGTGTATTAGGTGTTTCCCTGTACACTAACTCGCAACATGGCTCCGCGTTGATCGATGGGCAAGTCATTAGAAATCCTGTGTTCTACAACGATCACCTCTACCTTACCGCAGCCCAACTTGCAGATTACCTGGCTCTCGGTGTGGAGATGGATTCTGCTCACATGAAAGCCGTCGTTGGGTCTTTGCCGGTGTTTTACAATGACACCAAGCTGGACATCGACGGATACGTTTACAGTTCCAAGACCTACATCCCCCTCAGCGTTTTTGAGCATGCTGGGTTTGAAGTCGAGTGGATTGACAGGATCAATGAAAGGGTTAAAGTAGCCGGATCTGTTTTACAAGCCAACAGGGCGCGAGGGAGCAACTTCTATATTGACGCAGATGATTTTGCCAAAATAACCGGAATAGACGTAGATGTAAAAAGTGCTGGCATCTACTTAGGAGGTTCCTAAGGATGCCAGCACTTTTTTCAACTAGGATTGGGTGTTGTTAGATGGGGTTGATGAATCGGGAGATGCCAGTGCTTCCAGGACTCTTCCTAGAATCAGCTCTTCCAAAGTCTCTTTGCTGATGTTGAGCTTGCCTGACAGAACAGCGTCTACAGTGCTTTCAGGGATGCCGTAACTATTTGAAAGGAAGTTTTTCAGAGTATCGATGGCATCTTTCTGTACGCCGGTTGTATCGCCTTTAAGGAGCTTGTCGATGGTGTCGGGAGAGATGGAAATGGCTTGGCTCAAAGTCTCGCTGATATCTGCGGAAGTAATAAGTCCTGAGGAAACGAGCTTGACAACTTCACCATCCAATACCACAAGGTCGATCCTATCGCCTACGACAAGTTTGTGCCAGGAAGTTTCTTCGTTGTTTCTTTCGATTGAACTGTTGGAAACGATGCTAAAGCTTTCTGCTGCGGTAAACAGGGGCGCAACTGTAACCGAGTTTTCGTCAGCAGACTGCAGGAGACCAGATACAGTTTCGAGTCTTGCTACCTGTCTTGCAAGGACATCTGGAGAGGTGGCTTCTGCGTCTGGATCGAGATCAAGGAATGTTGCTACATCTTCGGGACTGAGGTTGTCTATTGTAAGGTTTTCTGAGATGATCTCTGCATTAGTTGGACCTGGTTTCTCAGGCAGAACAGCGGTCTGGTCTTCTGGTTTCTGTGTATCTAAATCGCTGACATCGAGGGCATCATCACCTGCATTCATCAGCACAATCGTCAGACCGACGATGCTGAGAACGCATATTGCTAGTAGAACTATCAGTGTTTTTTTCATCGGAATCCTCCTCATACTAGCTTCATACGATCTGTTTTCGCGTGCTACTTGCAGAATCCTTGATGTAGATTAGGGTACTGCAAGCAAAGGTTTATCAAGAAGGGAAGCTTTGTTTAAGTGACGAAAAGTAACAACCAAAGGAAAAATAAGGGGAGACAATCATGCAACGGATGATTGCGATAGACGGGCATAGCCTGCTTTATAGAGCGTTTTACGCCCTGCCTGACTTTACAACGAAATCAGGTCAAAGTACAGGGGCAATTTATGGATTTAACTTGATGCTGGAGAAGGTCTTCAGCACTTACAATCCCGATTATGTATTTGTAGCTTTTGATTCTGCCAAACCCACGTTTAGGCACGAACAGTTTGAGGACTACAAGGCTCACAGACCTCCGATGCCGGAAGAACTGCGGGGACAGGTGGACCTGGCCAAAAAACTCCTCGATCACTTAGGCATCCCCCACATTGCCGTAGATGGGGTGGAGGCCGATGATCTGATCGGTGCGATTTCTAAAAAAGCCAAAAACTGGAACGTAGAGTACTTGATCCTAACTGGTGACAGAGACTCCCTCCAGCTGGTGGATGAAACCTGCAATGTGCTTTTGACCAAGAAAGGCATTTCGGAGATTATTAGGTATGATGCAGCTAAGATTAAAGAAGACTTCGATTTAACTCCCGAACAGGTCGTCGATTACAAAGGTCTTGTAGGAGATCCCAGCGACAACATTCCCGGTGTCAAGGGCATTGGAGATAAAACCGCAACAAAGCTGCTGGCAGAGTTCGGGTCTTTGGACAACATCTTGAAAAACCTCGATAGACTGCCTCCGAGCGTGCAGAAGAAGCTCCGGGAACAGCAGGATATGGCACAGTTGAGCAGGGAGCTTGCGACCATCCAAAAGGATTTGGATTTGGACATAACTCTGGAAAGCTGCGCGGTGAGAGAACCTGATGTGGAGGAGCTCCGAAAGTTTTACCGGGAACTGGAGTTTGTGTCCTTCTTGAAAAAACTTCCAGAGGAGGCAGACGAGAAGAAAGACGTACCTTCCATCCAAGAACTACCAAAATTGGAAAAGTTTGATCCGGCAGAGGTCAAGGATGGAGAAGAGATATATTTAGAAGAACTAGAAGACGGCTATTTAGTTGTAACTGGCAGTTGGTGGGCGAGCGTCTCCAAGGGTACGAAAGATTTGTTCGCCGAAAACCACTACGACTTGAAAGCGATTGGCAGCGGTCGGAAGATCATCACTCACGGTGCTAAGGAATTGTACCTACAGTGCTTGGACTTGGACATAGTAGACGATCTGGAACTTGCCGGTTACCTGCTGGACCCTGATGCGCCTCACGATCTACCTTCTCTAGCAGAGACGTATCTAAATGTCGACATTGGTAAAGAATATGAAAAGAGAGCTGGAGCAGTTTGGCAGTTAAGAGAAATACTGAAAAAAGAACTGGAAGAAAAGAACTTGATGTATCTGTATCGAGAAGTCGAGCTGCCTCTAGTCAAACTCCTCGCTAAGATGGAGATCGCGGGAGTGAAGGTAGATAAAAAGAGACTGACCGAGCTTTCCCAGGAGTTCGCTCAAAGAATGAGCGTTTTGGAAGAGAAGATCTTCGGGCTTGCAGGGGAGGAGTTCAACATCAACTCGCCAAAGCAACTGGGCGAGGTGATGTTCGACAAACTGGGACTTCCGGCTACGAAGAAAACGAAAACTGGCTATTCAACATCCAGCGAGGTGTTGGAACAGCTTTCTGCGATTCACCCTCTGCCAAAGCTGGTGATCGAGTACAGGCAGTTGCAGAAGCTGAAGAGCACCTACACCGACGCACTGGCGAAACTGATAAACCCAACGACTAAGAGAATTCATACCAGTTTCAATCAAATGGTTACTGCAACGGGCAGGCTGTCTAGCAGCAATCCCAACCTGCAAAACATTCCAATTCGTACCGAAGAAGGAGCGAAGATAAGGGCGTGCTTCATTCCTGAAGACGGCTACCTGCTGCTTTCAGCCGACTACTCGCAGATCGAACTGCGTGTTTTGGCACACATCTCTGGAGACGAGGACTTGATTAAAACGTTTCTTGCTGGAGAAGACATTCATTTGCGAACAGCAGCAGAAGTGTTGGAAAAGGAAATTAATGCGGTGACAGATGAAGAACGGAGCTGGGCAAAAGCTATCAACTTCGGCATCATATACGGCATCAGCGGGTTTGGCTTGGCAAGGAACACCGGCCTTACTAAAAAACAAGCCGAGCAGTTTATCGAGAAGTACTTGAATAGATATCCAAAAGTAAAAGCTTACATGGACGAAATTGTCAACCAAGCTAGGCAAAAGGGCTATGTTGAAACCCTTTTTGGCAGAAGAAGATATCTTTCAGAAATAAATTCAAGTAACTTCGTTCGCAGAAGTGAGTCAGAGAGAATGGCACTAAACACTCCGATTCAAGGCACTGCCGCGGACATTATCAAGATCGCCATGCTGAAGATGGATAAAGCCATCCAGGAGAACCACATCGATGCCCGGTTGATCCTTCAAGTTCACGACGAGCTAGTCTTTGAAGTGAAAGAAGGATCTGAGGAAAAACTGGCAGAACTCACAGAAGAAGTGATGGAAGGAGCAGTAGAACTCCGGGTTCCTTTAAAAGTAGGTATCTCTGTTGCGAAACATGGTTAGAGATCGTTCCCATTTTTTGCGATGGAATAAAAAAATGCACAGAATTAGAAGGAGATACCAAAGAGATATTGAATCTATATTATGAAAGTGGAGTCTACGCGTCCTCTAAACACTCACTTCGCTTGAGCATAGTCTCATGGAGATGTCCTTCTTATTTGAATACTATTACAAATAAGTAGGAGGTGTTAACTAGGGTGGTAAGAGGCTGAGAGGAGGGAGCGGTGCAAGGAAACACGGATACTTGTACGAGCCCGCCTTATTGCGCTTTCTTACACTAACTGAGTTAGTAAATCACGGTGCGTAAGGCAAAGTAGGATGTTGTGGTTCGTGTAGGCGAAACTTGGGGGTTGCTACTTTTTTGCTCGGACGGTTTTTCTGGCCAGCATCGCTGAAACAAGAAGATCTGTCCGCGAAAGTAGGAGTTTTAGAATTTTGGCTCGTTGTGGATGATCCTCACAAAGGTTCAACCCAAGAGCGAAAAGTAAAGGGAGGAAAGAATCAATGAGTAAAGCATTTCGTAGAATTGCTCTAGTCTTGGCCGCAGTACTTGTACTCAGCCTCGCATCTTTTGCAGCCAACGAAATGGGCGTGCAAGGTGCAGTAGAGTTTACTCTCAAGTATGACGGCTTCACAGGCGACATTAGCGGCAATACCTATCTGAAGTTCACCGGTGTTTTGAAGAATGCTCCTGCAGGGCTGGAGATCGTCTTTGGCGACTCTTCCGCTAACGGTTTCTGGAAGAGCATTGACTTCTGGAACAGCTATCCAACATCACCAAGTTACGTTTGGAGCCCATACTTTGTTAGAATGAACATCACTGGTGCATACTACAGAGGTGGCCCAAGAGTAACTACACGTCTTGGCGACTTCCAGTACCCAGTACCTAACTACCTGGCCGGTCAATATCACAAAATGGCAGGCATGGGTATCATGATTACTGACTACCCAGTCTACCAAGACAAGGTAACTGTAACTCCTTTCTTCGCATGGCCTAAGTACGGTAAAGACCACACCCTGAGCGGCGCTGGCATCACCAAGTACTTCTGGAACATGGGTGCCGTTGTTAAGGTAAACAACCTCATTCCTGATCTGAGCGTCCAAGCTTACGTATTGAGTCATCAGGAGAAAGAGGGCGTACACGTTCGCTACGGCGATGGTCTGACAGAGAAACAGTCCTTCACTGGCGTAAACACCACCCGTGGTGCTGACCAGCTCATTCTCTTCACTCCTGGTGTTTCAACAAACACCAACCAGTGGGGTAAGGAAGTACTCGTAGGTCCAGATGGAAAGATTCTCAAGAAAGCTGCTAACGTTGACAGTGTTGTTCCTGCCGGACACTATGTAATCTCCGGTCACGGTGCAATGCAAGGATGGATTGACAACAACCTCAACGTAGGCGACACCGTTCAAGTTATGTTCGGTAGCCCACAAACGCTCTTGGCCGAATCAACAGCTGGTGTCGAAGCTAGCTACAAGCTGTTTGGCGTGAACATGGCAGGTAAGTTCTTGTTCCGTACAACCTATGACGGAAGAAACCTCGCCGACATTAAGAAGGATAACCAGATGGCAATCACAGCCAACGCTGACTATACCTTCGTATTCACCAATGACTTCAAAGTCAAGGTTTCCGGTGGCTTCAGATCCATCGACCAAGACTTCGCACCATTTGCACGTCAGACCGATGTTAGATACAACCCAATCGAAGCTCAGCGCGGACAGCTCGGCGGTAACGCAGCTCTCAACTTCACTCTGCCAGCAAAGACCGCTCTGGATATCACTGCTGACTACTTCAACAAGAAGCCAGCAGCCGACACAACACTCGACAAGATGTCGGGTACTGTAACTCTGACAAACAGCGCTCTGTTCGACGTTACTGCTAAGGCATCCGTAAGCGGATCCAGACAGGTAGACGAGAGTCCTGCAGAAGTCAAAGTTACAGACTCCATCACAACTTCTGGTTCGCTTTCCAGAAACTTCAGACTGCCAACGAGAGATCAACTCGCAGTAACTTACAGCATCAGCACAACCAACCTGTTGGTTGATGACTTCTCCAAAGTTACTTTGACAAACAAACTCGTTGCATCTACCAACCTCACTGTTCCAGTAATTAGCAAGCTGTATATTGAAGGTACTGTTGAGCTGAAGACAGCTGCCGGTTCAACCACACCTACCTACATTCTGCTGCTCAAACACAAAACAAACAACAACCTCAACCTCGAAGCTAAGTTCACAAAAGCCGGTGTTCAGAAACTCAACTGGTACGCTCAAGCATTCTACAGCGTATCTCTCAACTAGTTCAATACAAGCTGCTGACCCTAGGTCAGCAGCTTTTTTTGTACTCTTCAAGGGGGTAGAGTTGCAGAAGACACTTCTGGTCGGTTCGGCAGTTAGAAAACGCCTCCCATGATCCAGCATACATGAACACACTTGGTTCAGTAAGGGGTTGGGCTTTGTTCAAGGAGTGAAAGCAGTTTTTTGGCACTTAGATGAATAAAAACAAGTAGGATTTGCCAAGCTAGTTAATGAATGCTAACCGGCCAACAACTTGGAAACCCACATAATATGAAGAACTGGTCGGAGTGGAGCCGTCAAAAAACTCAAATGTTTGCATGACATAAACCACTAAAATGAAATAATTGTTAAAACAGGAAGGATTTCACCGAATGTGAGAGAAATAACATTCTTAAGGGTGTAGATAGAAAGGATCGCCCTAGACGGAGTTTTGTCATCCGGACACACCAAAAAAGTGAAGACAAGGAGGTTGTTTGATGCGTTTCAAGAACCGGTTGTTTATTTCACTGTTGTTGGTTGCTGTACTGATCCTAAGTGGGTGTAATTTGTTTAAGAAGCCAAATGGTAAGATCATAGGTTTGGTCACTATGAGTGATGGCAAAACACCAATCAAAGCAAAAATCCTAGTCAATGGTGAGCAAAAAGTCACTGCAGGAGACGACGGAAAGTTTGAGATCTCGCTTAAACCAGGCGATTACAAACTCAAAGCCGTGTACATGGAAGTAGAGTCGGATGAGACGACTGTGACCGTAGAACCTAGCAAAAACAAGAATGTCAAAATCACAGTTGATGGTCTAGGAAAAGTAACTTTTGCCCTTAAAACTGAAGATGGCAAAGCTATTCCTAACCAAGCTTTCAAAGTTGGCGATGAGGGCTTTACCTCTGACAGTACAGGTAAGACGGGAGAATCCGTTGTTGCATACGGCACGTACAATGTGACGCTGAACTACAAAGGATTTGCATTCTCTAAGAACCTTGAGATCAAGTCTGGTGAAAACGAGATTGTTGTAACCGGTTTGAAAGAGATCTCTTTAACCGTGAAGAACACTAATGGTGATGCCGTTCCTAACGCAAAAGCGACTATCAAAGTTGGCGACTTTACGGAAGAGCAGACAACCGATGCTGATGGCAAGATTAAGTTTATCGGTGCTGCAGGAAAAGGCGAGCTGACTATTGACACTACGCCGCCTTTGATGACACTACCAGATGCTGCAAAAGACGCTGGAAAAATCAGAGGCACAGTGGCAGTCGATTTTGCGAGTGAAACTGAAGTCAAAGTTGATGTAGTTTTTGCGGATTTCGTCGAGACCTTTGATGCAGGTTTGGACAACTGGATTGAAGAAGAGGATTGGGAACTCAACCAGTGGCAGAAGACCGTTAAAGGTGCTACCGTTCAAAACGGCATTCTGAAGAGAACAGAGTATGTGGCCTCTACAACCAGTGGTCTGAAGCTTAAAGACGAGGTAATTGGCGATGCGATTGCTGTGATCAGAGTCAGAACCACAACCGAGAGAGGGACCAGCGTAGCTGGAATGCGTGTCCACATGAGGAACGATTCCGACAAGTTCAACAAGGGATACGGTGCCAATATTACCACACACAACGTTGTACTCGAAAACTGGCTAGGTGATGGTGGCAAAAAGGGTGCGACTAACCAAAAGAACCCTCCCAAATCAGAGTATCCCGGCGATGGCATTTGGACGACTGTAACGCTCATCCTGCAAGGTCACACTTACAAGATCTACGTCGATGGAAGACAAGTCATGGTTGATCCTGAAGCAGTAGATCCGGTGCCACTCGTTTTGGTTGAAACAGATGAAACCAAGCAACACAAGTCAGGAGGTTTCTTCATCGAGTTCACCGGTGGTTTGGAGATTGATGAGATTAGACTGTATCACCTATAACTGGTGTTAAGTAGTGCGAGCTAGGGCAGCGATGCCCTAGCTTTTTTTTGATCAACTGGTTCGTCAAAGGAGAAGTTTGGTCATGCCATATAGCTTCAGACCAAACTGATAAAAATCCAGGTTCAAGGGATTCAAATCGAACCCTAGTTAACCTGAACTTGTAGTGCCTACGAGGATTCTCACTGATATAGTTGTTTGACAAGAAGCAAGCCATTCCAAAGTCATCACCGGTTTTCAGGGTTGTAAGAGTGCAGGGTGTGAACAGAGAAAATGTCTGTGGAGATTACTATACCACCGATCAGGAGGTTATCGCGTACATCTAGAGAAATGTAAAACAGGTGATCTAAATGAGAATAGCAATCACAGGGAACATCGGTTCTGGTAAAACGACAGTGGGAGACTACCTGAGAAGTAAAGGGTATGAGGTGGTTGATACAGATCAGATAGCCAGAGACGTAGTAAAACCTGGAGAACCTGCATTAAATATAGTAAGAGAGACTTTTGGGGACCAGGTATTCCATGAAGACGGGACGCTAGATAGAGCACGACTGGCTTCGATGGTGTTTAGGGATGCGAAGTTGAAAGCCAAACTTGAAGCAATTCTTCATCCTGCGATTTGGGAAAAAGTTGAACGCATAACCAGCGATAGAAAGATAGTCTTTGTGGAAGTACCCCTTCTCTATGAAGCAAATTGGCAGGATCGGTTTGATTATGTTATCGTTATAGTAGCTGATGACCACATCAGGCTGGAACGCATTCTGCAGAGAGATCGTTCTACAGAACTTGAGGCAAAGGCGAAAATGGCCGCTCAAATGCCTCAAGAGGAAAAAGCGTTGATGGCTGACTTTGTGGTAGACAACTCGGGTGATTTTTCCCATACAAAGAAGCAAATTGAGCAAATACTAAAGGATATCGGAGGTAGCCATGAGAAGGATTAGAATCGCGCTTATCGCCCACGACAGAATGAAGCCTCAAATGATCAAGTTCGTACGTAAACACGTAGACCTTTTGAGCCAAATGGAACTAGTTACCACAGGAACCACTGGCAAGCAAATTGAAGATAATACAGGACTAAACGTTGAAAGGATGCTTTCGGGTCCATATGGAGGCGATCAGCAAATCGGCGCCAAAATTGCCAACGGCCAGATCGATTTCGTCGTTTTTTTAAGAGACCCGCTTACAGCTCAGCCTCATGAACCTGATATCTCTGCGCTTCTCAGGCTTTGCGACGTTCACAATATACCTGTTGCAACCAACGAGAAGACCGCCGAACTCCTTTTGGAGGCCTTAGCGAGAGAGCTTGAGATTCTCTGATAGTCTCTCGAGAAGGGAGGGCACCGATGAAATCATACGGTTTTTTTATTTTGCTGCTAGCGCTGTTTTTGACTTTCGCGCTGCTCCACAAGCCTTTAATGAGAAGGTTTTGCCCGCTGGAGTACTCAGAAGAGATTGTGCGTTCTGCGTTGGAAGCAAAGGTGAGTCCGTTTCTAATTGCCAGCATCATCAGGGTTGAAAGCAATTTCCAAAAGGATGCAGTCTCACCGAAGGGGGCAAAGGGTTTAATGCAGCTCATGCCCTCCACCGCAGAGTATGTTGCAGGACTAAAAGGCGTGGAGTATGATGAACAGTCACTAACCGATCCTGCTTTCAACGTGGCCCTTGGTACGTACTACTACAAGCTATTGCTTGACTATTGGGGGAAGGTCGCCGCGCTGGCCTCGTACAATGCTGGCAGAGGCAATGTGGAAAGATGGATCAACGAAGGCACTTGGGACGGAACCTGGGAAAACCGAGCTGATATTCCGTATCCAGAAACCAGGCAATTTCTTTCTAAGGTCATTACCTTAGAGAAGTGGTATGCCTATTTGTACAAGGATGAACTCAGCGGAGACGTTTACTAGATACACCTGTGCGTTCAAATGAGGGGAATTCCGCGTTATTTGGAGAAGGATTCTCCCAACTAAAGCAGAAATAAGTATAAGCGACTAGAAGGTCTGCGATCCGCGGACTGGCTTACATCAAGCCTGACTAACTCTAGAGAGGAGGCAATTTAGCCCATGAAGAAATTATCAGCAATACTAGTTTTAGTACTCTCCTTTTTACTAATCTCAAGTACTCTTGTTCTCGCTAACGAAGAAGGCTATGAAGACTTTGGCGCATATCAGGATGCTTTGAATACCTACGCCCAAAGGGGTTACAAGAGATTATTGAAACTAAAGAATCCCGTTATCATTGAAGCTGAAGATTTCGTTGCCGAGGGTATGGAGAGAGAACCAAGAACCGGTAGTCTTCCCAAGGTTGAAATTGTTACTACTGATGATGCAGCGGTAAGCGGTGGGAAGTATGTTACCGGTTGGGTCGAAAGGTATCACTACTTAGAGTACAAGGTAACCGTACCTGAGACAGGTCTGTACAGTATCACTTTTAAGTATCGTATTCCTAGAAACCAGAGAGACGTAGGTTTCTTTATCCGCGGTATTAAGATCAACGGTGTTCAGCCATTCTCTCAAGCCGGAAGGTTAACCCTGCCAAAGGGCGACACTATGCCTGGTTCTCAGACGCTCATTGGCGACCCATACTTCAACTGGGTCGAAAAGAAGATTCTTGGTACTCTGGACCAGTATGTAGAAGAGCCTTATCTGTTCTATCTTGAAGCAGGCAAAGAGTACACCATTAGACTAGTAAGCAACGGCGGAGGTATTGACTTCGACTACTTCGCCTTTACCGAAGCTCACAGGTCTACACCTAAAGCGCTAGTTGGATTGAAGCGCATGTGGGATCTCCTCATTGCATCTTTCAAAATCAAAAAATAACACTAAACCGCGGCATATCAAAGCCGCGGTTTTTTTTATCCATCGCTATCTTCTTTACCTAAGATAAAACAAGTGCACCCCGCAAGCTGAAGCCGCGGGGCGTATTATCATAGAACGTCCTATTTAAGCTCTTTTAGTTTGAAAAGCACGCTTTCGTCGGGTTTCACCGTATAGGTTTTTTCATTGTCGTAGGTGACAAAACCCGGTTTTGCACCCTGTGGCTTTCTCACACGTTTGACGCGGGCACTGTCCACAAAAACAACACTATCGGTGCTGGCTTTGGAAAACACAGCTGCAAGCATTGCCGCTGTCTCAAAGTCTTCAGGAAGAGGCTCAGCACTTCTCAGTACTACGTGAGATCCCGGGACTTTTTGCGTGTGGAACCACCAGAACTCACCTGATGCCTGCCTCCGGATGGTATCATTTTGCTTGTTGTTTCTTCCTACAACGATCTCATTTCCGGAAGGAGTGAGGTAGCGTCTGGGTGCATCTAAAGATCCCCGGCTTTTTTTATTGGTTTTTACCGTCTCTTTTTCTTTGAGGTAACCTTCGCTCTTCAGCTCTTCCTTTAGTGACTCCACGTCTGCTAGGTCTTTTGCCGCTTCAATGAGGCCGCTCAGGTTTTCCAGATAGGCGATCTCGTTTTCAGTTTCTTCCAGAAGCCTATCTAGGTTTTCCAGCGCCGATCTGGCTTTATTGTAACGCTTGTAGTAGTTTTGCGCGTTCTGGTTCGGAGTTAAGCTGGGATCTAGTTCGATTGCAACTAGTGGCTGCCCTTCGGCGTAGTAATCGGGGACTTCCACTAGAGACATGCCTTTTTTTATCAGATGCAGACTTGCGGTGAGAAGGTCACCTTTTCTGCGGTACTCTTCCTTCTTCTGGGCATTTTCCAGAGCTTCGTTCCTTGCACTCAGCTTTTTGGTGCTTCTATTTAGATGACCGCGAACTACAGCAAGTAGACTGCTTTTTTGCTGAAGCAATTTATCCTGCTCTGACATTCTTGTATAATAGGAGTCAAGGACAGTGTTTATCTGCCCCGAGCCAGGGGGATAAAAGACTAAAGACTCGCTTTCGATTCTCGGAACGAGGCGTCCTTCTTCGGATAGCTCCACCAACTGACCGATGATTCCGTGAATCTTTTCAGGAGAAGCAGCAAGACCTCCAGCGCCTGTTATTATCTGCCGCGCAACATCGGGGGATATGCCTCTGATGTTTTTAACCAACGCTTCCGACCATCTGTCTGGACCGGCAACCTCTAGAAACCACGAGAGTTCTTGGAGGGTAAGGTCGTGAGGACTCTTCTTCTTTTGTGCCGGTGGAAGGCTGTAGGGGATCTTGGGCAAGATTTGCCGGACTCTGCTTTTGGATTCGTCGATGCGAAACAGGGCATCGACAACAACCCCATCTTCGTCCAACACGATGAGATTGGAGTGCTTCCCCATGATCTCCAAAACCAGAGTTTTTCTGGCTTTCGTCCGGCCGTAGTCTTCATCTCTGCTGAAATGCAGGTGGACAACCCGCTCGAAAGGTACTGCAGTGATGTCGTCTAAACGGTGCTTTTCCAGATGCTTTCTGAGTAGCATGCAGAATGAGCTGGGCGTAGGTGGCCCGGCAGGTCTGATGCCTGTCAGGTGGATGCGTCCTAGCTGGGGATGGGCTGAAAGCAAGAGATGCAGGTTTTCGCCCGGGAGCCTTAGTTCTAGAATCACAGTGCTTTTGTCCGGTTGGTAAACCTTGTCAACCCTTGCTCCGAGGAGACTTTTTTTCAGTTCGATTGCTACAGATTGAAGCAGCAGAGCATTGAAGGACATTTGTTTCACCTCTCAAGTTAAAGTATACCACGAGAAGGCAATACGGGGTCACCTGTCGAATGGAAGGTAGAGCAGAAAATTAACGCGACAATCCAAAAGGTTGCGGGAGGTTGAGTTATGCGTAAATTTGTTGCCGGTTTTTTGGCCTTTATCATAGTTTTCATAACACCTGTTGTGGTATCTGGACAGACCTTGTCTTATAACTACACCCGACCTTTTGATTTGGCGCTTTTTTACTTCGCATACGGGCGTTGGGACCTTGTGCCGTCCGAACTGAATAGAGCTCTACAGGAAAATCCTAAAGACGCAGAGCTTTTGGCATTTGTTGGCTCATTTCTCTCGGCACTGGGCGATCAGAATCAAGCGAAGGATTTCCTGGGTGAAGCGGAAAAGGTCAAGGCCAGCCCTGGAATTCTCGTCCTTCAAGGGGACGTATACCGGCTCCTGAACAACCCCAAGAAAGCAGAAGAGTACTACAAGAAGGCTCTGCAGCGGCAGCCAAGCTCTGTGATGGCCTACATCGGCATTGGCAAGCTGCGGGAGCAGAGCAATCAGCTGGAAGAGGCCTTGGGCTTCTATCTTCAGGCTTCAACGCTCAATCCCAACAGGCTTGACACTCTCATGTCCATAGGTAGAATCCAATATCAGTTGAACCAATATGAAGAAGCCGTTGAGCAGTTCAGAAAGGCTGTGGAGCTAGATCCTGCAGGAGCCAGGACCCACCTTTGGTATGCTAAAGCTCTGCTTGCCGCAGGCAATGTGGAGCGGGGACTTCAACAGCTCGAGCGCACCTTGGAACTTGACAGCTCCATAGATGAAGCTGTAGTATTGTTGAACCAGTGGCAGTTAGAAGACCAGCAAAGCGACGTTTAACTACTTAAAAAAGAAGTTATAAAGAACGGCGAAGAGTACTTTGCCGGACGTGCTTGATTCGTGGATTTTGACGGATCTTTATGTTACAATTGTAGGGATATGGATAATCTTTCAGCAGATTTAGGAGATGTTTCGTGTGAAAAGCTCACTGGTTAGCATGACGGGCTACGGACAGGGCTCCATCAGTAATGAGAAGTACACTATTACTGTGGAAATGCGCTCTGTCAACAGCAGATATTTAGAGATCAAGTTCAAGTTGCCTTCGATGTGGGGAGAACTTGAAGAAAGAATGAGGGAACTCATTTCCAGCAAGATCTCCCGCGGTAGAGTTGACGTTTCGGTGTTTGTCAGCTACGCACAGACAGACGCTAAACTGAACATCGACTGGCAGCTCCTTGAAAGTGTTAAAGAGGCCCATGAAAAGCTCAGCAACACCGTTGGACTTGCGGAACCCCTGAGTTTTACAGACCTCCTAGCAGTTGAGGGAGTTTTAACGTTGGAAAAACCGCAAGAAGACCTTGAAGAGATCTGGAAGGATCTCAGCGTAGCACTTACCGAGGCACTAGATCAGCTGTATAATATGAGAAGGGCTGAAGGAGAAAGGCTTGCTGAGGATATCACCCAAAGAATAGAATACATTAAAAAGAAGACGCTAGAGTTAGAGTCTTTGGCTCCACTAATTGTGAAGGAGCTCTATGACAGGATTAAGGAGCGCGTTGCCGAGATGGACGTCGCGCTGCAGGAAGAAAGGCTTTTACAGGAAGTTGCTTTGATTGCAGAGAAGATGAACGTCACAGAAGAGTTGGTTAGGCTGAAAAGCCACTGTGACGGATTCCTACAGATCATGCAGGAAAACAATTCTGTAGGTAGAAAGTTGGATTTTTTGCTCCAGGAGATGAACCGGGAGATCAACACTACAGGATCGAAATCATCTAACCTGACAATCAGCCGCAATGTGGTGGAAATCAAGAGCGAACTGGAAAAAATCAGAGAGCAGATTCAAAATATCGAATAGTAGACGTGGAGGTGCTTTCATGACAATACCACAACTTTCACCAGAAAAGCGCAGAGAAGCCTTGGAAAAGGCTCAAATGATGCGTAAAGAAAGAGCAGCTGTTAGAGAGAAATTGAAAGCAGGAGAAATGACCATACAAGAAGCTCTTGAGTCGACCAGCGAAGTCATCTCGAAAATGCGCGTAAGCTACCTTTTAGAATCGCTGCCCCAGATCGGCAAGATTACTGCAGCCAAGATCATGGAAGAAATCGGAATTAGTGCCAATCGCAGAGTGCAGGGGTTGGGAGAACGTCAGAAAAAAGCATTGCTCGAAAGAGTGAAGTAGGAAGGAGATTTGGGAATGAGTACTGAGATTAAGCTGATTAATATTGGTTTCGGCAATATTGTTGCTGCCAACCGCATCATTGCCATTGTGAGCCCTGAATCAGCACCTATCAAGAGAATCATCCAGGAAGCCAGAGACCGTGGCATGCTGGTTGACGCAACTTATGGGCGCAGAACCCGGGCTGTCATCATCACAGACAGCGATCACGTGATTCTGTCAGCTGTTCAGCCAGAGACAGTTGCTCACCGGTTAGGCGACAAGAGTGATGAAGTCATTAATGATTAACCAGAAACGAAGAGGGAACCTTTTTGTCCTTTCGGGGCCTAGTGGTGTGGGCAAGAACACTCTAATCGACTCAATATTAAAACGCAATGCTGATATCAAGTACTCCATCTCTGCAACTACGCGAAAGCCACGGAGCCATGAGAAAGACGGCGTCAACTACTACTTTCTTTCTCGGGACAAGTTTGAACAGATGATTGAAGAAAAAGCATTTTTGGAATGGGCGGTGTTTTGTGGTAACTACTACGGAACACCGATTGCTCCAATAGAAGAAACCCTAAATGCAGGCATCGATGTGATAATGGATATCGAGATTCAGGGTGCTAAACAAGTGGTAGAGAAATGGCCTGATGCCGTTTCGATCTTTTTGATCCCACCTTCTATGGAGGAACTAGAAAGACGCATCAAAAACCGCAGAACCGAAACAAGCGAAGAGATTGAGGCGAGACTTGCTCAATCTCTTATTGAGATGAACGAGGGACGGATGTACGACTACTATCTTGTTCATGATAATACGGAACACACGGTGCTGGAGTTTGAAGCTATCAGATTGGCTGAGTCCTTCAAGGTGAATCGAACCGACTGGGACCGGGTAATTGATGCTGTAAAGGGGGATTTCAATGCGTAATCAACCATATTTGGACGATTTAGAGGAGATTTTGCCTAGCAGGTACACTATGGTCATTGCCATTGCGAAAAGAGCAAGGCAGATCATGCAGGAAGAAAGAGAACAAGACGAAAATGGCTATACTGGAATTACGAAACCCGTATCCATTGCCATGTACGAGCTTTTGGATAGGAAGTTTGAAGTTACCGAAAAACCCTTCGAGAAAAAGGAGATTGTGCCTAAGAGTCAGATTCAGGATTTTAGCGATTTTGAGTAAACAGGGGGCCTAACTATGGGAAACATCTTTAAGGACAAGGTTGTACTCATTGGTGTGACCGGGGGTATCGCCGTTTACAAAACGGTTGAACTGGTGAGTGCCTTGAGAAAACGGGGAGCGCAGATTCGGATCATCATGACCGAAAACGCAACCCGCTTTGTGGCGCCTCTTACCTTCAGAGAAGTAGGTAATGCACCCGTCTACTATGACATGTGGCATGAACCTGTCCATTACGATATGGCCCATATATCCCTTGCAGAAGAAGCTGACGTCTGTATCGTGGCTCCTGCAACCGCCAACTTTATCGGCAAGTTTGCCAGTGGCATAGCCGACAATCTCTTGGGGACTACTCTCCTTGCGACGGAAGCCCCCATTGCCATTGCTCCAGCAATGAACACTCACATGTGGGCAAATCCCGCAGTTCAGGATAACGTTGCCAAGCTGAAAAGTCGTGGAATTAAAGTAATCGAACCTGATGCGGGGCATCTGGCCTGTGGGCAGGTAGGCAAAGGTCGTCTGCCCAGCGTTGACACTCTCCTTTTCGAGTTGGAGAGCATGCTCTGGCCTCAGGATCTTACCGGAAAAAGGTTTCTCATTACTGCTGGCCCAACAAGGGAGTTTATCGACGATTTCCGCTTCATCTCCAATCCCTCTACGGGGAAAATGGGACTGGCATTAGCCAAGGCTGTAAAGCTCAGGGGCGGTGACGTAGACCTTGTTCTCGGACCCTGCGAGATTAGCGTTCCTCGGGACATCTCCGTCCACAATGTTTCCAGCGCTCTCGACATGTACGAGACTGCCAGGTCTCTATTTGCAAACTGCGACGTGTTCATCAGTGCCGCAGCAGTTTCAGACTTCCGTGCCGAAAAACGTTTTTCCGGCAAGATGAAAAGAAGCATGACCGACGATGTATGGTCACTTCCTCTAGTGCACAATCCGGACATTTTGGGATCTTTGTCTGAAGAGAAGAAACACCAAGTAATGGTGGGATTTGCTGCAGAGTCCAGCGAGATCCTGGCAAACGCTAAAAAGAAGCTGGAAGACAAAGGACTCGATATGATCGTGGCAAACGACATCAGCCGCGCAGACACCGGGTTTGCAGCAGACACCAACTCTGTTTGGCTTTTAGGCAGAGACTTCGAAGTGGAGATAGGCTTAGAGTCTAAGGAGGCTATTGCACACAAAATAGTAGACAAGATAGTAGAAAAGCTTTTGGTAAGGAAGTGAACAAATGGCTGAACGTTATTTATTTACCTCTGAGTCGGTTACCGAAGGTCATCCGGACAAAATTGCTGACCAGATTTCGGATGCGATATTAGATGCCATCATGGCAGAGGACCCACTCAGCCGCGTAGCTTGTGAGACTTTACTGACCACTGGGCTCGTTTTCGTATCGGGAGAGATTACAACCAATTGTTATGTTGACATACCGACAATAGTCAGAAGTACACTCTTAGATATAGGCTACACCAGGGCCAAGTACGGCTTTGACGGCGAAACATGCGGAGTCATAACATCGGTTCATGAACAGTCGCCGGACATAGCCATGGGTGTGGATGAAGCACTAGAAGTAAGGGGACAAGGACAGAAAGGCGTTGAACTGGGTGCAGGCGACCAGGGTATTATGTTTGGCTACGCTTGCGACGAAACCCCTGAACTAATGCCGATGCCCATTTCTTTAGCCCACAAACTGGCCAAGAAATTGAGCGAAGTAAGGAAGAACGGCAAGCTCCCTTATCTCAGACCGGATGGAAAGAGCCAGGTAACTGTGGAGTATGAAGACGGTATACCTGTAAGGGTGGACACCGTAGTGATTTCCGCCCAGCACAATCCGGAAATCACCCATAATGAACTTGCTGACGATATTATTCAGTTCGTTATTAAAGAAGTTATCGACCGCAAACTACTGGATGAAAAAACCAACTTCCTGATCAATCCCACCGGCCGTTTTGTAGTGGGAGGTCCTCAGGGAGATACCGGACTGACCGGCAGAAAGATCATTGTCGACACCTACGGCGGGGCAGCTCCTCACGGAGGCGGAGCTTTTTCCGGCAAAGACCCCACCAAAGTCGACCGTTCTGCTAGCTATGCTGCTAGATATGTTGCTAAAAACATCGTTAAAGCGGGGCTTGCCAAGCGCTGCGAGCTGCAGCTAGCTTATGCTATCGGAGTGGCCAATCCGGTGTCTGTACGGGTCAATACCTACGGAACAGGTGTGCTCCCCGATGCGGAGCTGGTGCGCATAGTAAAAGAGCACTTTGACCTGAGACCGTCTGCCATTATCCGCGATTTAGATCTTAGAAGGCCAATCTACAAGCAGGTTGCAGCTTACGGCCATTTCGGCCGCGAAGACCTGGATCTGACTTGGGAAAGAACTGACAAAGCGGAAATTCTGGCGAGATACAAGTGAAGACTATGATAGCAAAAATCGTTTTGAGAACGCCGCCGGTGCTGGACAAAGCCTACGATTATCTGGTGCCGGAAAACCTAAAGGTAAAAATAGGTCAAAGGGTAATCGTTCCGTTTGGCAAAGCCAAAAAAGAAGGCATTGTCGTGGGACTGGCCTCTTCTTCCGAGTTTCCCGATCTGAAAAAGATTCACTCCATTATGGAAGAAGAACCGCTCCTGAGCGAAGAGCTGATCGCCATGGCCAAATGGATGCATAAGCGGTTCCTTTCCCCGCTGGGGGCCTGTGTTTTTGCTATGATTCCTGCGGGTATGGACCTTGTCTGTACCCGTTATTACTTTCTAAGTAGCGAAAACTGGGATGAGCGTATTCGAGACAAGGATCCTGGGCTGTTTCTTTCTGCTGATTTGGATCGCATTTTCGACGAAGTGTCTGTAGGTTCAACTTTACTGGGCTTCGATCGAGACGTCATAGATAGGCTGCTCAAGCTAGACCTAATATACTTCAAAGAACACTGGCATCAAAAAGGCGTAAAGCCCAAGACGAAGAAAGGCTATGTCTTAATAGACAAAACCGCCGCAACTACGCCTAAACAAAAAAAGGTTGTAGAAGTGGTCCAGTCGGGAGCGGTTTTTCGAGACGAGATTCTCGAGGAAGCCGGCGTTACCTCTGCGGTACTAAAAAAATTGGTTGAAAACGGCGTTCTTAAAGAAGTGGCAATGCCGGTAAGAAGAGATCCCCTAGCGTTGAGAAAGATCGGCAGAACGAGCTCTTTAACCTTGAACCGCGAGCAGGAAGAAGTCCTACGGGATATTCTGCAGGAACCAGGAAAAGATGCAGACCGAAAAGATACCTATCTGATCTTTGGTGTTACAGGAAGCGGCAAGACCGAGATCTACCTGCAGGCCATCGCCCACTGCCTGGAAAGAGGTAAGAATGCACTGGTTCTCGTGCCGGAGATCGCCCTCACCACCCAGATGGTGGACCGCTTTGTTAGCAGGTTTGGCGATCAGGTTGCAGTCCTTCACAGCGCTTTAGGGAAAGGCGAAAGGTACGACGAGTGGCAGCGGGTAAAAAACGGCGAAGCTAGTGTAGTTATTGGAGCAAGATCCGCGGTTTTTGCGCCGCTAGACAACATCGGCATCATCGTCCTCGATGAAGAGCACGAAGACAGCTACGCACAAGACGACAAGATTCCATACTACCATGCGAGAGATCTGGCTCAGTTTAGAGCTAGGTGGCACGGGGTAAAACTAGTTCTGGGAAGCGCTACGCCTTCTCTTGAAAGCTATAAGAAGGCTTTAGATGGAGTGTACGGTCTTGGAGTGCTGTTAAATCGGGCAACGTCTCAAACCCTGCCCAAAGTGCATATAGTCGATATGAGAGAAGAGTTGAAAAGCGGGAACAGGACTATTTTTTCCGGTCCTTTAAAAGCTGCACTGCAAACCCACCTCGAGGCGGGCAGGCAGGCGATTTTGTTTCTCAACAGGAGGGGCTTTTCCAGCTTTGTGTTCTGTAGGGAATGTGGTTTGGTTTTGACCTGCACCAACTGCGATGTAGCTTTAACGTACCACCTGCAAAACAACAAACTGACCTGCCACTACTGCAATGCTGAAAGTGTTCCGCCGAGAAAGTGTCCGCACTGCGGATCGCCTTATATCAAGCACTTTGGTATAGGCACTCAGCGAATCGAGGCCGAGATCCTAGCAGAGTTTCCGGGAGTCAAGACCTTGAGAATGGATATCGACACTACCAGAACGAAAAACGCTCACCAGAAGATTTTGGACCAGTTTAGGGACCACAAAGCAGACATTCTCATCGGCACGCAGATGGTGGCCAAAGGCTTGGACATTCCCAATGTTACACTGGTAGGGGTGGTGGCAGCGGATACATCGCTGAACATCGGTGACTACAGAGCGTATGAAAAGACCTTCCAGCTCCTAACGCAGGTTTCCGGCAGGGCAGGAAGGGGCGACTACCCGGGAGAAGTGGTTATTCAGACCTACACCCCCGAACACTACGCTGTGCGATATGCCAAAGAACACGATTATTTGAGCTTTTTCAAGATGGAAAACGAGTTTCGCAGGAGGGCAAAATACCCTCCATACAGTCACTTTGCCCAGATTTTGCTTGAGGGCGAAGATCAGAAGAAGGTAAGCAGTGGCCTTCAGGCCTGTCACAAAGAGTTTTCTGGATGTCTTCCCGCAGAGGTACAGGTCATTCGAGCGGGCAGCGCACCATTAAAGAAGCTGAAGAAGATGTATCGCTACAATATCCTCCTCCGGTCAGCTTCACGAGAACTTTTAGAAGAGTTTCTGCGAGAGAGGGATGGCGATTTTGTAAATATCAGCAAAAAATACGGCTTAAAGGTAACAGCCAGGATCGACCCCGGCTCGACCCTGTAAAAGCGAAAGTTGGTGAAACTATGGCAATTCTGCCCATCAGAAAAGTAGGAGATGACGTTCTCAGGCAGGTAGCAAAACCTGTTGACAAGATCACAAAAAAGAGAAAAAAACTGATTAAAGACATGATCGAGACGATGTACGATGCAGACGGCATCGGTCTTGCGGCTCCTCAGATAGGCGTCTCGGAAAGGATCATCGTAGTTGATGTGGGAGAGGGTCCTTTCGCCTTGATCAATCCCGAGATTAAAGAAGCCAGCGGCAGTGAGATTGATGTTGAAGGATGCCTTTCCATTCCGGGAGTTAGGAACTACGTCAAGCGCAATGCAAACGTGGTGGTTGATGCTTTAGATGAAGATGGGAAACCTGTTCGCATTGATGCAGAGGGTCTTCTTGCACGGTGCCTACAGCATGAGATAGACCATCTCAACGGGGTTCTGTTTACAGACAAAATCGAACAGGTAGAAGACGAAGAAAAGGTGTGACGCTATAGCCGTGAAAATCATTTTTATGGGAACACCGGAGTTTGCTGCGCACCAGCTGGATAAACTGAAGGATGTACACGAAGTTGCACTAGTCGTTACCCAGCCCGATAGGCCTTCAGGAAGGGGCTACAAGTTAACGCCTCCTCCGGTGAAGGTCGTAGCGGAGAAGGCTGGTATTCCCGTCATTCAGCCTGATAAAGTGAACACTCCAGAAGTAATCGCAAAGCTAGAAGAGATCGCTCCTGAGGCAATTGTGGTAGTTGCTTTCGGTCAGCTGATCCCTAAAGCCATTTTGGAGATGCCTCGCTACGGGTGCATTAATCTCCACGGATCGCTGCTACCGAAGTACAGAGGGGCCGCACCGATTCAGCGGGCTATAATGAACGGCGAGAAAGTCACCGGACTTACAACCATGCTGATGGATGAAGGCTGGGACACAGGAGACATGCTCCTTACTGTAGAGGTTCCTATCGATCTTGAGGATACGGCAGGCAGCCTCCACGATAAACTGATGGAAAAGGGTCCGGATCTCCTTCTGGAAACGCTGCAAGGTTTGGCAACTGGGGCAATCGTTCCGAAGATGCAGAACCATGCAGAAGCAACTTATGCTCCCAAAATGACTGCTGAAGATCGCTTTGTCGATTGGCACAGAAACGCCCTGGTGGTTTACAATCACCTACGGGCTCTGCTACCCTGGCCTGGCGTGAAGTTCATCTTGGACGGAAAGAGAGTGAGTTTGAACTCTATAGAGCTCACCGACGTCAGTGCAAATGGTGCGGAGCCTGGAAGCATCGTCGAGGTTACAGGCGATTATTTCACCGTAGCCTGCTTGGATTTCTGTCTGAGGTTTTACGACATTAAGCCCGATGGAAGTCGCCTCCTTACAGTGCGCGACTTCTTAAACGGGTACAGCCTGAATGTAGGCGATATTCTCCTTTCAGTACAGACTGACAACAGGTAGTAAGGAGGTTAGGATGCCGATGTTCTACTTTGGAGATCCTACTTTTATCATTTTGATTCCCGCATTGCTATTTGCCTTTTATGCACAGTTTAAAGTCCAAAGCGCATTTCAGAAGTACTCTCAGATGCAAAGTCAGAAAGGTTACACCGGTGCCCAGGTCGCCAGAGACATCCTTGACCGGGTGGGCTTGACCGATGTTCCTGTTGAGATCACACGGGGAAGACTCACAGACCACTACGACCCCAAAAACCGCGTTATGCGTCTTTCGCCAGAGGTGTATAACGGAAACAGCATTGCTGCTTTGGGAGTTGCCGCTCACGAAACCGGGCACGCCATCCAGCACATGGAAGGTTACAGTTTTCTCAACCTGAGAAACGCCATTTATCCGGTTGCCGCCTTTGGCTCTCAAGCGGCCTTTCCCATCTTTTTCATCGGTCTGCTCTTCGGCAGCGGTGTGGGTTATACGCTGATGACTCTTGGAATTTACATGTTCCTTGCAGCACTGGTGTTTCAAGTGATCACCCTGCCGGTGGAATTTAACGCTTCCAGCAAAGCGCTGATGCTTCTGAACAACGGCAACTACTTGACTGTAGACGAGACCAACAAAGCGAAAAAGGTGCTGACTGCTGCAGCGCTTACCTATGTTGCTGCTGTAGCTATGGCTGCTGCACAAATACTTAGACTGTTGATTTTGAGGGGTTCACGACGTGACTAAGAATAACGAATACTACTGGGCAAGGGAGAAAGCCGCCCTTGCCCTTGTTGCTGTTGAAGGCGGCATGTGGGCCAAAGACGCTCTTGAAAAGTTCACAGGTGAAGACAAGACCACCGACGCTCTCCTTACAGAGATTGTCTATGGCACTTTGCAGAATCTGCTGTTTTTGGATCATGTTCTCAGCTTCTACCTCAAACATCCCCTGGAAAAGCTGACTCCACATGTCAGAAACATACTCCGTTCGGCTCTGTACCAACTGCACTTCCTCGATCGAGTACCCAAAAGTCAGGTTATCTATGATGCAGTTAGGCTGGCAGGGCGCTTCGGCCACAAAGGCGTGCAAGGGCTCGTCAATGGAGTTCTCCGTAGTTTTCTGAGGGAAAAAAAGTGGCAGCTGCCGACGCCTGTGCTGGACAGGTTGTCTGTGCAGTACTCGCATCCCAAGTGGCTTGTGGAACGTTGGGTGGAAGAACTAGGTGCAGAAGAGACAGAACGACTCCTTAAATGGAACAACAGCAGGCACCCCCTCTGCGTCAGGGTAAACTCCTTGGTTATAGATGCAGATGAGTACGTACAACTTCTCGATGAACAGGGCATTAAGTACTTCCGCGATCACGACATCCCCGCTGCAGTTTACCTTCCAAAAAGCGGACGGGTCGGAGATCTCCCGCTGTTTGCAGAAGGAGCTGTACAACCTCAGTCCAAGGCCAGCATGCTGGTGGCCTTGATTTTGGGTGCACAGCCCCACGAGGTAGTATTGGACCTCTGCGCCGCTCCTGGAACAAAGACTGGTCATATTGCAGAGCTCATGAAAAACACTGGGAAAATCACCGCCGTTGATATCAGCGAAGAAAGGTTAGTTCTTGCAAGAGAAAACCTTGCCAGGCTTAAGGTAAAAAACGTGCAGTTTGTTCAGAGCGATGCTACACAATTGGAACTCCCACAGTTTGATCGGGTTCTTGTTGATGCGCCCTGCTCGGGCCTTGGGACTCTTGCCCACAGACCCGATGCCAGGTACCAGAAGACCGAAGAAAGCTTAAGAAGCTTGCCGGAACTACAGCTTCAGATTATCAACCGAGCAGCGAAACTGCTGAAGCCAGGTGGAGTACTGGTGTACAGCACCTGCACTACAGAGAAAGCTGAGAATTGGCAGGTTGTAGAGAACTTCCTCCAGTTGAATCCAGATTTCGTAGAGGAGGAAGAAATACCCCAGATTACAGGTCTTGTGAAGACTCAACACGGATTTCAGAGCTACTCTCACAGAACCGACACCGACGGTTTCTATTACTGCCGTTTGCGCAAACTTAAACAACCATACAAACAGCAACAATATTGCTAATCATTTCACAAAAGATATTTATGTAACAAATTACCTTGTACTAAAACTTCATAGTGCTAAAATAATACTATAAAGTTCCATCCTTGAATCCTAGTACCGTGTCGCGCAAACGGCGTGGTTGGTTTGGAGAAAGACAGGGTCTGGAGTTTCGTCAGATCTGCTTTTTCTGGACAAACTCCAGTCTGGATAGTAGAGGAGGAAAGCTTATGATCTCCGTGTTAATTGTTGATCACAGCCGAGAGCTCTGTGACATCATTGCCAAGTACCTTTCGCTGCAGCCGGACATGCAGATCTGCGGCGTCTGCTATGACGGTAGGTCAGCGGTAAACCTAGCTAGAGAGCTCCGACCGGAGCTGGTTCTCTTGGATCTCGGACTCCCCCTCCTGGATGGGCTCGGAGTTTTAGATGCTCTGCGGGGAGAATTGCCAAAAGTATTGGTAATAACGGCTTTTCCCCGCGAGGACATCATTCAAAAAGCGTTGGACCTTGGAGCCTCGTACTGTCTGTTAAAACCTTTCTATCTGTCAGTTTTGGCCAGAACCATAAGAGATGTCTACTCATCGAGCACCGAAATGGTTATGGATAACTTCAACCTCAAGTCCTTCCTAGATAACCGTGAGCTCGCACGATACATAGAAGACTTTCTGACAGCCGCTGGCATTAGGCAGCAGCTGAAAGGATACAAGTACTTAAAAGAAGCTCTTTATCTGGCTCTCGACAACCAACCTCTGGTCTTAGATGCCCTTACTAAAGTCCTCTATCCTGCCTTAGCAGAAAAGTTCAACACGACTCCGAGCAGCGTTGAAGCTGCCATTCGCGGGGCAATTACGTCCGCTTGGCAGAGTGACAAAGCCGCGCTGGCAAAGCTGATGCGCAAAAAAGATGAATGCGACGGAAGAAAAAAGCCCACAACGTCCGAGTTTTTAACCTTAGCTTGCAGACAGATCCAAGTAGAGTTAAGAGAAGCACAAAAGGAAGTTCTGTACTGACGGGCACCTGCCAAGCAGTAAGTAAAAATGATAGATACTTTCAAGAAGCACCAATCGTCTCGGTTGGTGCTCTTTTTATGCGGTTTTTCCCAGCAAGTACCCGATAAACAGTTTTCGCGTTTCAACTGTTTACCACAAAGAGAGCATATCAAAGCGAGGAGTTCCCTTTTTTCGATACATCAGTCACGAGAGGGACTTTAGCATCATAGACTGTTACTAGCTTAGGTAAGAGCAGAAAAGCCCGATACAGCTCCGGATCGCAAGACCAAATGGCTCACAGGGAGTATATCCTGTAAAACCGGAGGGTTTACCCTTCGCTGCCACTTGATCTGGTCTTTGGCTTTTCAGTCTCGTATCCAAGGGGAGGAATCGGCTATGAATTTTGCAGAGGAGCTGCGCTTGTACGAAAGAGTGCAGAAAGCTGCAAGTTATTTTCAGATGCAAGTATACAGCTACAAAAACCATCTTTGGGAGACGTCTCGGGGACCTTTGCAGCTGAAAACTTGGGAGCGTGGTGATTTTGACGAGACGAGGAAACTAGCTGTGGAGCTTGCAAAGGCCGGCTTGGTTAGAGTCAGTCTGCCCTACAAGGGGCAGGATGAAGGTTACCTTTTTGAGGGGACCTATTATCTTGTAGATCAACCCCAAGGCAGACTCCTTGACCTTGACAATCTGATGGATCTGGAACGAGCTGCTTTGCTTTTGGCAAAGATTCACAAAGCAGCTCTCATGAAAATGGGGGACGACGTCCTTTCGGTTCACATCCTGCCAGACACGTTTTTTGTCACCAAGTACGGCGAGCTGATACTTTGGGGTTTCGAAAACCTTAGGATCGAAAACCCATACTTGAGTCTGGCCCACCTACTATATGACTTAAAAAGCAATGCTCTTCGCGACTTTGTTCTGAAGAAGTATGGGGAAGTCAACTCTCTGGATATGCGTGCTCTGAAGAACTCCGAGCAGTTGATCTGGAACAGCGCGGTGATCTTAGGGCAACAGGGACCGAAAAAAGACAGGTCCACCCTCGGTCTTGAACGGCTGCAGGAACTTGTGGGCATGCTCTGGCCTCTTGTGGGGATGAAAGAGTACACCAACGTACCTGTATCGGAGTATTTGGAAACAGTTGAGGCAAACCCGCAAAGCGTCGACATGGGTGGCTTTGGTGGAGTTCCTGTCTCCAGTTACAATGAAGACGAGCTTGGGGTTCAGTTCGCGGCGAATGCCGGTTTCGAAGAAAAACTAAATCTCTCTGGAGCGAACGTGGAAGAGAAATTACCCACCGTTGAACAGGGCGATGTAGAGGGGTCGGAAAGCACTGAAAGACCTACTGAAGGAAAAGCTCAAAACAAGAGGAAGAACGAGCCCCTTGCTTGGAAACCGTTTCCCAAACTGCCCAGAAAGAGGTGGTAGCATGTCGGAGCAAAGAGAGACCTATAAGCTCACTAGTGGTCGCCTGTCCGATGAGTCGCCGTATGTAAAACAACAGATTGCCATGCAGTTGAAGGAACTCGCCGGTTCTGGGCAGGTTCTTGTAGGGTACAGGGAATACAGCGTAATGCAGGGTGTTCCTCCGGAGGTGCTTAAAACGGTAGAAGTGCTCATGGGTGCTGGAATGGACGTGATTCAGGCGGGGGCGTGTTCCCTTCCCGAACTCTCTCTGCAATCCCGAGTCTTTCGAGCACCAGCAGTTTACACAGATGATGAAACCACATTCTACCTCGACGCAAGCGGCAGCTACCTTCAAGGAGAGTTCCCTGTAGTTCGGGTTGAAAGGTGGAAAAGAGGTGGGTTAAAGAGTATCAAACCAACAAGAGAGTATGTACGATTCCTACGTAGGGAACTTGCTGCAGAGGCGCTTAGTACGGTGTCTATTGCCATTGGCGGCCTGTTTAACGCTGAGCTGCTGTCACTCCTTTCTCAAGCACTCCCCCTGAAAGGTCTGTGGAGGGTGAGATCCGAAAGGGAACTTGATGTTCAAAGTGTTGGAGATTCGGTACAGAGGATGCAGGCCACGCTAGGCATCAAACTAGACAGTACGGGCTGCCTTGCCGAGTTTGTCGATGAAAAAGGAACTAAGCTGCAAACTGCAGTTGCAGGAGCACTCATCGCTCGCTACCTTAAAGAGATCGGTGGGTTGCGTTCTGCTTCTAAAGCTTGGGGCATCTCCCGTTTTTTCGACAGAGTTCTCGACCGCTGTGGTCTGAAGATAGAAGAAAACGCCGACCTTGCAGTCGGCGAGGAAATCATCTATAAACCCCATCTCGGTGTTGGTGATGGTCTCTGGTTGGGTCTTCTCCTCGGAGAAATCACCGCGGTTATGGGCAGGCCATTGTCGGAGATCATTGCCGAAATGGAGGAGGTTGTGGGCAGAACAGAAACCAGACTTCTACTCCTGGAAAAAGGTGAGCTTGAAGACTACCTGAGGAAGATCTCAGGCAAGAAGTACTCTCTGGAAGAGCGAGGAGAATTACAGTTGGCTGGAACGACAATCGCCTGGAGAAAGCAGGGTGCAAATCTCTATCAAGTGCTTCTCGATGGCGAACCTTCTAAACTGCGCTCTTTGTCAGAAGTTCTTCCCCCAGGTATTTCTTGATCAAAAACTCCACCAGGCGGACCAGCTCTTCGGGAGCTTCCGTACTGGATACATAGTAGTTGACAAAAAGGTGGCGGTTGGGTTTTTGTCTCGGTACAGGGAAACTCTCAAGCAGGTAGTCGAAAACCATTTTACCGTTGACCTTCTGATCCCACATTTGCCTGTTGTTTTTCAGGATGTCCAGTCTGATGGGGAACTCTTCCGGATCTGGAAGGTCTTCGTTGCGGCAGTAGATTAAGAGGTTCAGATAGAGGGCTTCAGGGTCGAGATTGGGCATGGTTTTGTACTCCAGATGCTTTTTGGGTTTGTACTGCCGGCTGATATCGTGAGCCATCCAGTTGTAGGCTGCGGCGGGAAGAAACGCTTCGTAGATCTTATTGATGGTCTCGGTGCATTCTTCTACGCTTCTGAACCCTTCTGGCAGGTTATTTCGCCAAAACAGCTTGGCAATGTGGAACCAAGCTTCAGGGTCTAAAAGGTAGTTTTCCAAAGTGTAGCGCTTCGTTCTGTAGACGTGATCACAGTAGCCCGGTTCAAACTGGGCTTTCAGCTCTAGGTCTGTGGCAAAATCGCGATCGATGATGCCCACCACGAGCTGTTTTTTTGTGCTGTAGTTCAGTTTCGCTACCGCGTCGTAGACACGGCTGTAACCGTCTTGAGGATAGAAGGTAATCAGATGGGCGAGGTGTCCGAACCACTGACTGTAGACCCATTCATCGTCGCCATCTGTTACGCCTTCAATAATCACGCCCAGACCATTACCTGAACGGATTTTCAAAAGCAGTTGATCTAATGAAAGGTAGTTCACTGGCAAGCACCTCCGCAGATTTCGTCGAGACTGAAGACTTCCGCTTCGTTGGCAAGCCTGATAATCTCCACAGAATGAGTGGCCAAGACAAGCTGCGAGCCATTTCTTTTGAGTTTCTCGCTTAACAGGTGAAAGAGCCTTCGTTGAGCTGTGGGATGTAGGCTGACCTCAAACTCGTCAATTAGTACAATTGAGCCTGGTCTGAGATACTTGTCGATGATTGTAAGAAGAATCAAAGCCTGCTTTTCACCAGCTGGGATTCTTTCTAGAGGAATCGCTCGCGACTGATCAGCAGCGGAAGACAGGGTGTACCCTCGGTCGCTTCGTGCTAGAGTCCTTCCCGCAAAAAACTCTGCTGACAGCTGTCCGAACCCATCCTCCAGCTCCCTGTGCAGAAGACCTTGCTCAAAGGAGTATGTGTAGCCCCAGTCTTCGTCGAGTTTTTCCACCTCTTCTTCTGGGAAGAAAGACCGGTTTCCCGGAAAGTAGATGAAGTAGGGGAGTTCGGCGGTGCCTTCCTTGTGCAGTTTTCCCTGCTCTAGACGGAGCGCAGCTGAGGAATCGCTTCCCCTAAACCCGATCGATACGCTGCGCGCTTCTTCAACCAAGCTGCGGTAAAGGTCGTCTTCCAAGCCGTGCCATGCTTTAAGCAGTGAAACGACTGTCTCAAGCAGTGTAGTCTTTCCCGACGCATTGGTACCGACGAAAATGATGCGGTTATTGGTAAGTCCGGTATACATATCTGTAAGATCAATAGTTGTTGGTTGCTTAAACGATCTGAAACCGTCTATGAAAATCTCGGTGAGATGCAATGTGACTCCTCCTTTGCTTAAAGAGATGTTTAAAAAGGCACCTTGTTCAGGTGCGCGGACTCAAGATGCATGCAATGTTTTGTACTCTAATGGGAATCATTCTCTACAACCTAGGAGATTCCTTTTTTCTTGATTGTTTACACCGCCATACTACTTTAATACCCACAAATACCAACGATTAGAGACTCTAGGAGAGAAAATGGTGGAAAGTGGAAAATTGCTACATAGTGCCCCGACGTCTTGGTACTGCCGGAGGGCTGAAGGTGCTGGTTTTTCCTAGGTGGAGACGCGCATAACTTCGATTTTGCCACCTTCACGGTTGGAAGTACGAATCCGGATTACAGCATCTAGTTCAACCTGTCTGAAAAATTAATACGGACTCTTGGAGCAACGGCGTTTGGTGGCAGACTGCAAGAGGTCTTTGCGTTTGTTAGCTCGAGCACTCGAACCGAAAAGGAGACAGGATCACCTGGCGTTTCTTCACTCAGCTGGCGAATTTATAAGCCAGCTTCTATCATACGACTTTTTTTTGTTCATCTAATCTTGCATTTTTGCGAAGGATTTTTTTGAATGTGGGAGAGCTAAAAACAATGTAGGGCGAAGATACAGAAGATTGCCCTATCAGTAATAGGGGTTCTGTAAGTAAAAACTAGGAGGGTGTTTGATGAGGTTCAAAAGTAAGTTACTCGTTTCATTGGTACTCGTCGTCGCTGTTGTGATGCTTAGTGGATGTAACTTGTTCAAACAGCCAAGTGGCAAGTACACCGGTATTGTCACCATGAGCGATGGTGAAACACCAGTGCCAGCCGATGTTTATGTCGGTGGCGAGAAGTACAAGACTGTTGGCGAAGATGGTAAGTTCGAGATTACACTCAAGCCAGGCACCTACAAGATTTACGCAGAGTACATGGGAGTAAAGTCTGAAGAAGTTACACTCAATGCAACTTCTCAAGGCGGATCGGTAGTGGTCAAGATCGATGGTCTTGGCAAAGTCAGCGGTACTCTCAAGACAGCAGATGGTACTGCGCTAGCCAACCAAGCTTTCAAAATCAGCAATGTAGATGTTACAACCGATGCTAACGGGAAGTATGACCTGGTGCTTACATACAACAAGCACACAGTGTTGGTCAACTACAAGGGTTATGAATACTCTAAGGAGCAAACTTTCCAAGCAGGTACGAACGACATCGTCGTTGATGACGTAAAACAGTTGACATTGACTCTGAAACACAAAGACGGTTCTGCTCTTTCCGGAGCAAAGGCCACTGTTAAAGTGGGAGGTTTCACTCACCAGGTAACAGCAGATGCCGAAGGTAAGATCACATTTCTAGGCGTTGCAAAACCCGGAACACTTACAGCTGACATTTCAGGCGATCTGAAAATGCCCGTTGCTGAAGAGTTTTCCAAGTTCCAAAATACCGTTAACGTGGATTTTGCCACAGCAACAGAAGCCGAGTTCGACGTTGCAGATCCAGACTTTGTGGACACATTTGACGACGGACTGGATAACTGGATCGAAGGCGAAGACTGGATCTTGAACGATTGGCAGGAGACCATCAAGGGCGCTGTAGTTCAAAACGGTGTTCTCACAAGAAGTGAGTATGTACCTCACAAAACAAGCGGCGTAAAACTGAAGGATGTAGAGATCACAGACGCAGCTGTTGTCATTAAAGTCCGGCTCTTAAGCGAAAGAGAGGGACAGAATGCCGGTATGCGCGTACACCTAAGAAACGACTCGGACAAGTTCAACCATGGTTACGGCTTGAACTTCACCGCAACCAGCTGTTTAATGGAGAACTGGCTGGGTAACCTCGGTTCTAAAGGTGCAGCTGTGAAAGTAGATCCTGGAAAAGGGCAGTTCCCAGGAGATGACATCTGGTGTACAGTGACGCTGACTTTGGTAGGTCACACTATGAGAGTCTACGTCGATGGCAACCCAGTGCTTGTCAATCCCGAAAAAGGTCCGCTCGTATTCGTTGAAGAAAACGAAGAGTGGCAACACGACTCCGGTTATCTCTGGATCGAGTACTCCGGAGCACTGGAAATTGACGAAGTTAGAGTATATCACCTATAATCTGCAAAATCGTAGCTAGGGCAGAAACTGCCCTAGCTTTTTTGTTGCAAAAACGGGTGTAAGCTTTACTGGCAGGAGTCTTTTGTGGACTTGGATCTTCAATCTGCTAAAATAACCAAGCTTTAAATGCAGAAAAATGATAGAATATAAAGGATGGTTTAAAGGCCACGCGCAACCGGGGCTTTCGGTTGTGCTTTGCTTTTTGACTGATTTCTTTTTCAGTTCAAAGTACTGATGTTTACTGCTGGGCTTGCAGGGTTAAGAGAGAATTTAGAGAAGTAACCTCACTTAGTTAGCTTTACGGTTTGAAAAGGTTAAGAATGATATTTATGATAAAATGTATATGGTTCAAATGTAGGAAGGAGTTAATGTACCTATGGGCAATTTACGATCAGCAATAATCGGCTGTGGTGGCGTTGCAAGGGTGCATGCGCATGCCATCAATGACAACACAGATGCACAGCTGGTTGCAACAGTGGATATCAAAGAAGAAAGAGCAATAAGGTATGCGGAAAAGTACGGTGTAGAAGGTTGCAAACCTTACACGGACTACAAAGAACTGCTGAAAGATCCAACGATTGATGTGGTCCACATATGTACACCGCACCACCTGCACGCACCGATGGTTATCGATGCAGTTGCTGCAGGTAAGCACGTTATCGTTGAAAAACCTGTAGCAATCAACGTCGGACAGGCGAAAGCCATGATCGAAGCGGTCAAGAAAAGCGACAGAGTTGTTGGCGTAATTCTGCAGAATCGCTACAACCTTGCCAGCTGTGAAGCTAAGAAGGTTATCGATGAAGGCAAACTGGGCAAGATCCTCGGTGCCAGAGCTTTTGTCACATGGTACCGCAAAGAGGAGTACTATAAAGATAGCGACTGGAAAGGCACATGGGACATGGAAGGTGGAGGAGTCCTCATCGACCAGGCAATCCACACCATCGATCTGATGCAGTGGCTGGTAGGCGAGATTGACTGGGTGAAGGGCAACATCGCCAACCACTTCCACCCATACATCGAAGTCGAAGACGTTGCAGAAGGCCTCATCCAGTTCAAAAACGGCGCTCGGGGCATCATCTATGCCACCAACTTCTACAGCTACGACGCCGATATAATTCTGGAGATCCACGGAGAAAAGGGCAAAGTCTTTATCGAGAAGGACAGAGCCAGAATCGAAGTGGACGACATGGTCTATACAGTAGAGGAGTCCAAGGAAGTCAAAGAAGGCAAGTCCTACTGGGGCTCTAGCCACGCTACGCAGATCGCCGACTTCTACACCGACATCAAGCAGGGCAAACGCCATTGGATTGGTCCTGAAGAGGCAAAAGTGCCCCTTGATATCGTTCTTGCCATCTACAGGTCCAAAGGACAAGCGATCCAATTACCCCTTACGGAATAATTCTGATTTTTAGGTTGATGCGGAAAGGTTTTAGCCTATATTACACAAGCTGCCAAAGGGCAGCTTGTTCCATCTAAAACAGCATCGAAGGGGATGAGTCTAATGGAAAAACAGTTTTGGCAGGATTACAAGTCTTCGTTTTTCACCGTTCCGGTAGTGGTAGTTTCGGTGGACGGAAAGACAAGGCCCAACCTCATAACGTTGGGCTGGACCGGGATCGTGAACTCAGATCCGCTGATGGTGGGCATTTCGGTGCGCCCTAGCCGCTACTCCAGGGACCTTCTCCACGAGCACAAGGTTTTCGGCCTGAACATCCCAAATAAGGCACTTGCAGCTGGTACCGACTACTGTGGAATCAAGTCGGGGAGGGATGTAGATAAGGTCTCGGAACTCGGTTGGCACGTCTTCCGCGGGCGTAGTCTTGGCGTTCCCTTGGTTGAAGAGTTTCCGGTGAACGCCGAATGCCAGATCACCCAGATCATTCCCCTGGGCAGCCACGAGCTTTTTTTGGCAGAGGTAAAAGGGGTCTATATTGCCAAAGAGTATTTAAAGGGTAACAGGGTTGACTGGACCACAGCTGAAGGCCTGGTTTACGGGTCTCAGACTTATTATGTAGTTAAAGAAGGAGTTTTCGGTCAAGGAGATTCCTACAGGGAGCTAAAGAAATGACGTTTTTAGTCGACTATCACATGCATACAGTTAGGTGCAACCACGCAGAAGGAACGCTGGAAGAATACGCAGATCAAGCCGTAGCAGTGGGTCTTTCTGAGATAGGCTTTTCCGATCATCTGCCCTTATCTCCGGCGCCAGCGGATGTGCTGAGTCGGGATTGGGCCATGAACGAAGAAGAGCTCCCTGAGTATGTGGAAGACATCTACAGCCTCCAGCGGAAGTACCCGAGTCTTCCCATTAAACTCGGCATTGAAGCCGACTACTTCCCCGATCGCACCAGCATTGCAAAAACTGAGAAGATGCTTCAGGCCTTTAGCTGGGACTATGTGATCGGTTCGGTACACCATTTGGGGTACTGGACTGTGGATTCGTCTGAGTACCTCCACGAGTTTGAAAGAAGAGATCTGTATAAGGTTTATGAAGACTACTTCGAAACTGTGATCAAAGCAGCAAACTCCGGACTTTTCGATGTTCTGGGTCATATCGATTTGGTTAAGAAGTTCGGCCATGTGCCCAGAGCGGATCTAACGTCTCTTTACCGGGATTTTGCCCAAGAGATCAAGAAAAGCGGAATAGCTTTTGAAATCAACACGTCGGGTCTGAGAAAGCCCATCGGCGAGATCTACCCAGCAGAAGGCCTGCTGAGGGAACTTCTGAACCTTCAGGTTCCGGTGACTCTTGGCTCCGACAGCCACAGTCCCCTGGAGGTAGGCAAAGACTTTGACAAAGCCCTAGAGCTGCTCAAAAGATACGGCACAGATCGGATCGCTACGTTTACCAAAAGACAGCGGATCATGAGACCTCTAGAGGTATAAGGTGGTGCAGCCCATGCTAGATGTGCAAGCGTTTTTAAGAGAGATCACCAGCATGGAAGAGTACAAAAACCAAATAACTGCGGTGAAGACCATACCGGCGGAAAAACCCGTCTACGGAGATGCAGATCTCGGCGAGTTTTTGGAAAGCTTGCTGAAGCGGGTTGGCATTGAAAAACTCTACAGCCATCAGGCCACAGCACTGGAGAAAGCCAGAAGAGGAGAAAACCTTGTGGTTGTTTCGGGTACCGCTAGCGGCAAGACCCTCTGCTACAACCTGCCGGTTTTAGAAGCGCTGAACGCCGATCCCAACGCTACCGCGCTGTACCTCTACCCGACAAAAGCCCTAGCCCAGGATCAGCAGAGGAAGATCAGAGACCTTTGGCCCGATCTGTGCTTTGGTACCTACGATGGCGACACTCCGCCTACCGATCGACGAAAACTCAAAGATCGGGGAAGGTTGCTTTTAACCAATCCGGATATGCTCAGCGGCAGTGTCCTGCCGCACCACGACTCCTTTAGTAGATTTTTCAGCAATTTAAAATATGTGGTTATCGATGAGGTGCACGCGTATAAGGGAGCTTTCGGCTCTCACGTTTCCATAGTCCTTGCCAGGTTGAAGCGAGTTGCCGAAAAATACGGTGCAAAACCCCAGTTCATCATGACCAGCGCCACTATTAGAAACCCCAAAGAACTTGCAGAAGGCCTCATCAAGGAACCGGTTTCAGTGGTAGACAACGACGGGGCACCGAAGGGACAGAAGACCTTCGTTCTCTGGAACCCGCCTTTCGATGAGTCGAAAGGCGTGCGCCTCAGTGCCAATGCTGAGGCCAACAGGCTGTTTGTTAGCCTGATCAAGAAAAGGGTTCGCACTATTGCCTTTGTCAGAGCGAGGGTGACGGCAGAGCTCCTCTATCGATATGCAGTAGACGAGCTTGCCAGCTACGGACTTGCAGACAAAGTACGGCCATACCGCGGCGGGTATCTTCCTGAAGACCGCCGCCAGATCGAGCAGGCGCTATTCTCTGGAGAGCTTTTGGGGGTAACCTCTACTAACGCTTTAGAGCTCGGCATCGATATCGGCGGTCTTGATGCTTGCATCATCGTCGGGTATCCCGGCTCGGTGTCCTCTGTGTGGCAGCAGGCCGGACGAGCTGGCAGGGGCAGGGACGAGTCCTTGGTCTTTCTTATCGCCAATGCCGATCCTATCGACCAGTTTATCGTCCAGCATCCAGATTACTTCTTTGCCCAGAGCCCTGAGCGAGCGGTTATCGATCCCGACAATCCCTACATTCTCCTCGGCCAGCTGAGAGCAATGGCCTACGAGCTACCTTTGAAAAAAGATGAAGTTGCCCAGCTCAGTGAAAACGCCCCAGCGGTAACCGAACTTCTTGCAGAAGGCGGTCAGCTGGTTCCAAGAGGTAACCGCTTCTTCTGGATGGCAAAAGGCTATCCGGCAAACGATATCAACCTACGCAACATCTCGGAAAACACCTATTCCATTGTGGAAAAGCTTAAAGACGGGAACCAGGCCATAGGAAGTATCGATGAGCTTTCAGCGTTTACCCAGCTTCACCCCGAGGCGGTCTATCTCCACAACGGCGATACCTATCTCGTCAGAGAGCTGGACCTTGAAGGCAAGATCGCCTACATCGAAAGGGCGGACACCGACTACTTCACCCAAGCGGTTACCGAACGCAGGGTACTGATTCAAGAGCAGCGGCTCGGACGCCCGTTCAATACTGCCACCTTCGGTTTCGGCGACTTGGACGTAACCTTTATCACCTACATGTTTAGAAAGATCAAGTTCTATACCAGAGATTCCTTTGGGTTCGGCAGTATTGGCCTGCCGCCATCCACTCTGGAGACCTGTGGACTTTGGTTGGAGATTTCACCTAAAGAGGTCTCTTTGGTATTAAAATACGGCAGAGATCCCCGCGAGGGGCTCCTTGGCATTGGCAATGTTCTGGCGTCGTTGATGCCCCTATACATCCTTTCCGATCCGGGCGATGTTGGAAGTGCAGTAGACAGTTCCAATACAGGGAAGCCCGCCCTCTTCCTGTTCGATCGCTACCGGGGCGGTATAGGGATCACCGAAAAAGCCTACGAGATCATGGAAGAGATGCTTCCCAATGCCTTAGATGTGATTAAGGAATGCTCGTGCGAAAGAGGTTGCCCATCCTGCGTCGGAGCGCCCAGGTCTAGGCAGGATCTTTTGGACCCTGATGCATCCCCCAGAGGCAAGCTACCAGACAAAGCTGCTGCATTGATAATCCTTCACAGCATACTGAACCTGGATGAGTATGTGCCTCCTGAAGAGGAGAGCGAAACTCCATGGGAGGTAAAGCCTTTATCGGAAAGCACTGAAAAACGCCTTAGGCAGATGCTATCTCAGATTAAAGAGAAAGGAAGATAGAAGTTGAAGGAAGAGATATTGAGAAAAGCCCAAGAACTCAACCTTCTCCTAAAAAACAGCTCGGAGTACCAAGGGTATGTCAGCGCGGTGAAAAACGCCCGTGAGCACTCGGCTGCCGATATCATGCTCAGAGACTACAGAAAAAAGCAGCAGGAGATCTACGAAAAAGCCATGAAAGGCGAAAAGATCGATCAGGATCTAAAGGAACTGGAAGAGCTCTGGGGGGTCATCAGCCTCAACCCGTATGTGAGGGCTGTAGTTGAAAACGAGCTGATCTTCAAGGAGTTCTACAGCCAGATCATTCGCGAGCTCAGCAAAGGATTAGAGCTCGAAGAACAAAGTGAAACAAAAGAGGATGAAAACAGTAAATGATAATTGGTTTGAACGTAAGAAAGGCGGAAAGCGCAGTAGTTGTTGGCGACGTGGTGTTAAGCGATAACGTCAGCATTTGGTACAACGCCGTGGTCAGAGGCGATATTGCGCCGATCCGCATCGGTAAAGACAGTAATGTTCAGGAGAACGCAGTAATTCACGTATCAAGAGACATTCCCGTTTCCATTGGTGAAAGAGTCACCATCGGACACGGAGCTATCATCCACAGCTGCACCATCGAAGATGATGTTCTCATCGGTATGGGTGCCACCATCCTGGATGGGGCTGTCGTCGGGCAGGGAGCTATGATCGGTGCAGGTGCACTAGTTGGACCTGGCAAAGTCATCCCTCCGAACTCTCTGGTTGTCGGCATTCCAGGTAAAGTAGTCCGCGAACTTACTCCAGAAGAGCTTGAGGCAAACCGGGAGAACATTCGCGAGTATCTTGAGATATCGAGCAGCCTGCCCGAATTTAAGTAAGCGGAACCTAAAGCAAAACTCATGATAGCGTTAAAGCGGCACTTAACGAAAGTGCCGCTTTTTATGCCTCCGAGCCCAGATCGATCAAGATGGGCTAGATGAGGTCTCGGGTTTTTTTCTACTTGATAAAGAGCCTGCCAAGAAGTCGGACATGAACTTCAAAATGGGGAGACAGCCGCGCTCTAGCTTCGCCGCTCCGGGTCCTTTCTTCAGCTTCTGTAAGACCTGCCCGCTTGAGATTGGCAAGAAAGCTTTCGCGGTTTTTTTTGCTTTCTTCAAGCCAGCCTGTCTGGGAGGCAAGATCCTTCTTGATGTACTCTAACCCCTTCTGGAGTGCCGCTTTGTATGACAAAGCCCTCGGCAAAGACCGGTCCTTTGCGATTTGCCGGTAGCTTTTCAGCGGTGGATCGTCTAACAGGTCCCCAGTGCAGAGGTTGATCAAGAGCGAGTAGTTTTTTCGCGGGGCACAAGCCGCAGGAGAAACCGCGTGTAGGTTCAGGAAGAGGTAGGGGACAAACGGGGCTTCCGGGATCACAAAGCGGTTTTTCGTGAGGTAGGCCGTGACCCAGGCACCCCTTTTGAGGCAGCCTTCGAGCACGTTGTAGAAAAGGTCGGTTCCCTGGAAAAAGCCCAGCACTCCCGGCCGATGGTCATCTGCGGAAAAGCAGTATTCAGCTTCGAGGGTGCCTTCGCCATGGGGAATTTTGGTCTTGATCAGATTTCCTGAAATCTCGTAGGGAACTTCCAGGTATTCTAGGTACTCTGTGAAAAACTCCATCCAATCTGTCAAGAAAACGCCCGCTCCTTCCCTACATCCAGACCTAGAATCTCGGCGACAATGTATTTAGTGAGATCTTCTCCCAGGCACTCGTCGTCAAATGAAAACACGTCGGCGAAAAGGCGGAGCTTTTGATAGAGGAGTTTCAGAATGTGCTCCTCAATGGTATCTGCTGTAAAAAGGTTGAGTACATTTACCGGTTTCTCCTGACCTAAGCGGTGGAGCCTGCCGATTCTCTGCTCGAGCTTCATGGGATTCCAGGGAAGATCGTAGTTGATTACGTTTTGGCAGAACTGAAGGTTTAAGCCTTCCCCGCCGGACTCAGTTGCCAGAAGCACCTTTGCAGCCCTGCGAAAGCGCTCTTTGGCAAACTCTTTCTTAGACGAAGACAGCGTTCCGTCGAAGGTGACAAAGCTGATTCTCCGTTTTTTCAACTCTCCAGCGAGAAACCTTTGGGTTGCCAGGTATTCGGTGAAAACCACAACCTTACCTTCGATCTGTGGGAGCAGCTCGAGAAGGTATCTGGTCTTGGCGTTCATCTTGACGATCGTCCCTAGCTCCACAAGTTTCCCGACGATGGGGTCTGCAGTTTCGTTAAGGAGCTTTTCCAGGGTAAGGAGAGCTGCAAAGACGCTAGAACAGAGCTCCTTTTGCAGGGTGATAAGGGTGAGACTTTTACCCTTCTCGGCACGGAGCCCGGTGGAGATGTACTCTGACAGTGCCGTGTAGAGGAGATTTTCCGCTTCATCCTGCATACAGCCGTGGTGTTCTACGTTTCGGGGCGGGAGTTCCAACATTGCTTCTTTCTTAGTGGTTCTGATCAAAAACGGCCGCAGGTTGTCTCTGATGGCATTCAGCGACGCCGAGTCGGGAAGACCGTACCTTCGGGAGAAGTCCTGCAGAGAACCGAGGCTTCCCGGTGCTATGAGCTGCACCAAGTTGAACAGCTCCCTGAGATTGTTCTGCATGGGGGTTGCGGTGACCAGAAGAAGGTGCCTCTTCTTTAGCTCCGAAACGAACTTGTAGGCTTTGGTTTTGTGGTTTTTCAGGTGGTGGGCCTCATCGACGATTACCAAATCCCAATCGACCTCTAAAACGAGGCTGCGGTGGGGTTCTTTTTTTGCCGTGTCGAGGCTGGCGATGAGGATATGGCTGTTCTGCCAGTCGTAGATGGTCCTCTGCCTGTAGACTCTTAGTCCTAGCTTTTGCCGGAGTTCCCATTCCCACTGCCTGGTGAGGGAAGCCGGGGTGAGGATCAGGGCTTTTTTCAAAAGCCCCCTTTCTAGGTATTCTCTAAGTATCAGGCCTGCTTCGATGGTTTTCCCCAATCCTACTTCATCTGCTAGAATCGCCTGCCCGTTCATCTCATCCACAACCCTGCGTACGCATTCAACTTGGTGGGAGTAGGGGACAAGACCAACTAGGCGCAGGTACTCTTTGAGCTTTTCTAGCGAAAGGAGTCCCGACTGCCCCAGGTGTTGTTGGCTTAAAATGTCTGCGGACCGGAGAGCTAAAAGAAAAAGCCCAAAGTCGGTGTTCCTTTTTGCCAGAAGCAGGGAGTCTGCAGCTTCGCTAATGTCCAAAGCTACTCTGAGATCCAAGTCGGGATCTTCTGCCACAAGTAGTTTACGCTCTTTCAGCTTTTCTCCAGGTAGAATTAACTTGAACTTAGGCAAGAAACCCCTCCTTTTTGTCTTCAATAGCTTTTCCCAAAAAAACTTCAATTAAGCTGTAAAAACCCTGAGAGGATAAACTCTTTTTTGGAAGAAGTCTAAACTGTATGGATCTTTTTTCATACAATGGCAGCATTATGGGGGGAAATCAGATTGAGCATTTTTGTTTGGATGTGTATTGTTCTAACACTATTAACCGGCACTGCAGCAGGAGCCGAAAGAAAGGTTATTCCTAAAGTCGGAGTTTTCATGTCTGCCGAAGATATTCTGCGGGCAAGAGAGCTCACAGAGACCGCCGGCTGGGCGAAAAGCTTGAAAAATAGCATTTTACAGCAGGCGGACAAGTGGGTCAATGTAAGCGACGACTACATCAGACAGCTGATGCCCAAAGAAGGATCAACCTTCGCTTACGGAACAGCAGGCTGTCCGGAACATAACATCTCTTGGACATCATTCGGGAGAAATGGCATTGCAGATTTGAACCAACCGGGTGTTTTGAGGTGTCCCGGTGGGCATCTAATCGATTTTGACAATCCAAACAGCAAGTACTACGACGACGGACGCGGCGTAGTCATTAATAACGTTCGCTACTTTTTCAGAGGAGTATACAATGCTGCCATAGTTAACACTTTTACCGGCTGGGGTAGCGACGACGGAGTTTTGCACTACTTGGCCTATGCCTACGCGTTAACAGGGGAAGATAAGTACGCGGAAAAGGCAGCGGTCATCCTTGACTGCCTGGCGCACCTAAGCCCTACGACCATCGGACCGCGGGATTTCAATCCCAACGAACCGAACAGAGTGACGGGCAGGCTGCACCTTTTAACGTCCATCGTTCACAGAACCAAAGTACATTATGTTCGCAGTTACGACATCCTCTACAACCATCCCGCTATGCAGGCTAAGTCCTTCTACAGCGACAAGACCGTCGCCGAAAACGTAGCGGAAGGTCTCCTTCTGGACTACATGTTCCACGAGTTCGACCTCAGAGGCGGTAACTTCTCGACCTTCCACAATCACGAAGCAGACGAGCTTCGTGGCATGCTGGCAGTAGGTCTGGTCTTGGGAATCCCCGAGTATATTAAGTGGGGTCTAGAAGGCTTTAGCTACTTCCTGGAAAACACCATCGACAAAGACGGCCTGTACTACGAAGGTTCGCCTTCTTACGCCAACTTTGTTCAGAACGTGTTTTCTGACATTGCCGAAATGGCTTACCACTACGATCCGGCAAAATACGATGCTTCAGACCTTCCGGAGAGGATCAACTACTACGATCATCCCAAACTGAGAGAGTTTCTCTTCGGCAACAGAGATAAGCTGGATGTAGCCGGACACTATGCAAGCTTCGGTAACGCCGCAAGCGACACCAAGCGGATCTTGGAATTCTCTCGGAGCCCCGGAAGCGAGTTTGGTTTTGTCGACAGGCTCTACCACCGCACCGAGATTCCGGAGCTAAAGGAAAAGTATAGAGATGCAATGCTGGAGTTGAGCCAGGGCAATCCCGACAACCTCCGTTCGGGTACATGGGCGCTCTTTGCCGTAGAACTGCCGACAGGTGAGATCGAGAAGCGCTATAGGGATATTGATGTGGCGATCACCGCTTACTACTCAACTAAGTCTCTGGCAATTCTAGGATCGGGCGAAGGCATCAACAGAAGAGGACTTCTGATTCGAGGAGGGCCATCACTTCCTCATTCCCATGACGACATCTTAGCCCTGTTCTTCTACGATAAAGGCTACATGCTCTCGCAGGACAACGGCTACAACATCTTCGGTACGCCGGTCCACAGGGGCTGGGCTACAAGGGCTATATCCCACAACCTGGTTGTTGTGGATAACGATATCTATCGCAAGGACAACTGGTGGTACAAGAACTCACCAGGAGCAGATCTTAAAGCTTTCGTGGACCTGCCCGGGATGAAGTATGTCCATCTGGATAATCCCCACCAGTTCCCGAACTCGGCAAAGATCAGCGAGTACAGCCGCAGGGTTGCGCTGATTGACATCGACGATATGGAAAGCTACGTCTTCGACGTGTTTACCGTTTCCGGCGGGAAAAGGCACGACTACTCTTTCCATACCGGCGCTCCGATCTTAGCAAGTGATACCCAGTTCGAATCCATTCCAGGAGTGTGGACTCTAGCAGGTCTTGACTATCCCGATGCGACCTACGATGAACAAGGCAAGAGCTGGGGAGAGAGAATCATTCCTGGCGACTTGATCCGGGATCTGGGGGTCCGTTCAGAAGGCGTGAACGAAAGCTTCAACCCAGCACCTGGAAACGGCTACGGTTTCATCTATGATCTCCAGGAGGGAACCCTGGAAAACGATACCTTTACCGGCCGCTTCATGTACTTTGACGGTTCGGATACCATCGTAACCAACAGGCTTTTTGTAGATCAGGAGACCAAGCTGTACAAAGGTACTGGGCCGAACCTCTATGGTTCCGAGAAGTATCCGTACATCATTCTCAGGAGCGAAAGCCCGGAAAACCACCACAGCAGGGTGATCTCCATTATGGATGCCGCTTCCGGTTTTTCGCCCATCATTGACGTACAGAGACTCGATGCCAATGCGTTCTCTATCGAGATTTGGGATGGGCAGAAACACTTCATTCTTCTTGAAGGCGGAAGTGCAGAGACTCCCAAAGGTCGTTTTGTCTCTCAGGCAGAGTTTGCCATTGCTAAGTTCAACGGCGATGAATTTGTGGAAGTTGTGGTTGTAGGTCCCGGATTTGCCCAACTAGGAGACGAGAAGATTTTGGCAGAGCAGGAGTCCGCCGAGATCTTAGACGTGGACTTTGATGCTTCAAAGATCACCGTTTCCAGCAGTCTGGACGTGGAACCCGGCGACCTAGTAGTTATAGATAGCGACCGCTACCGCAGAAATGCAGCCTACAAAGTGTTAGAGGTAGAAACCGACGGAAGCAACCAGGTTCTTTACCTAGAGGGCTCGTTTGTCCTTGCCAAAGGTTTTGTGACCAAAAAGAACAACAGGCTCTTGAACATCAATGCACCTTTGGCCATCGGCTACTCCTATACCGAATCCACCGGTCTTTTAGAGGGCAAGAGCATCATCCGTACCAAAACCGGTGAAAACGGACCTATCCGATCCATTGGTGGTTTCAAAGCGGTCTACTTGCGCGAAGATGTACCGTTTGAGGAAGGCGACGACTTCATCATCGTAGATCTTTTCCAAGGAGACACTGTAACTACGCTGCCTACTACTGTATACAAAAACTAGAGACTGCTCTAGTTTTCATACAGCGGAAGGGGAAAAAGTGGATACATGGAAATTCTTTAAGGGGTGCTTAGGTAGCACAACGTTATTTACCTAACTAGTGGGGGGATTGTTTATGAAAAAAATCGGTATTTTGGCTGTAGTTCTGCTCTGCCTGAGTTCGATAGTCATGGCAGAGACCCTGGAAATGTGGGTTACCGGCTACAGCAACGAAGAGAAAAGGATCCTGAGCGAAATCATCGAGCAGACCTTTACCGCTCAAACAGGTATTGAAGTGCGACTCGAGACAGTAGCTTGGGGCGACTACGAGCAGAAATATATCTTAGCAGCTGTATCCGGCGACGGACCGGACGTAGCTCACATGGGCGCTATTGTAGCTCCCCAGCTCGGTGTTCGCGGTGCGTTGGAAGACTTGGCTAAGTACGAAGGCTATGCCGAGCTTGAAGCCAGCACCTTCCCAGGACTGGTAAAGGGTTGGAGATACAAGTCGGTCTCCTACGGTGTGCCATTTGGCACATACCTCTATCCCATGTTCGTGAGAACGGACATCCTAGCAGATCTGGGTATCTCCATACCTGACAACTGGGATGAGTTCCGCGCAGCTATTCCCAAGATTCAAGCCAACAACATGAACGCCTCTCTTGCCTGGGGTCTCAGTGGCAATATCTACTGCGACGTTTCGATGTTCATGTGGCAGAAAGGCGCCGACTGGTACAATGCAGACCTAACCAAGTCGGATTGGGACTCACCTGAAGGCATTGCAGGCTTTGTTGAGTACATGGAACTCTACACCAAGTACGGTATTGAGAGAGAAGTCGGTGGAAGCGTTAGAGTGACGAGCTTCCGCAACGGATACACACCAATAACTTTCGGTAACGCCTACTCCGACTACGGCGTCTACAATCTCACTGCTCCTGAGATTCAAGGCAAGTGGCAGATGGTTGTAGCTCCTGGAACCATGACCCAAGGCGAGATGCGCCGCGACGTGTACGCTGGGCCGATGACCCTGTCGATCATGGTCAGCTCGAAGAAAAAGGCATTGGCATGGGAACTCATCAAGTTCCTGGCCAAACCCGAAACTCAGGCTAGATACGCCGAGCGGGTCATGAAAGAGATCTCGGGCATTACCTTTATCCCTAGCGATCTGGATGCGTTCAGACAGCTGCCTATCCCAGACAGAGATCGTGAGGTCTTGGAGGAGCAGGCAAGACACGCAAAGACTCCTCCGTTCTCCTTGGCTCCGAGAGAAGTATCCTACAGACTTCTGGACTTTGCAGCTCACGAAGTCGTTCAGCTCGGCAAGGATCCAGTTGACGCCATCAAAGATGCTGCCAAGCAGATGACCCTAGAACTGCAGAAAAAGAACATCGAGTTCAAGAGATTCTTGGATAAACTATAAAAACTCAGATAGCCCGAAAAGGATTCTTTTCGGGCTATCTTATAGCACAGGCTCATGTCTGGGTTTTCACAAAGACTGAGTTTGAGTGACTTGTGCAAGGAGGATATAGATGGAAAATCTAGTTTACGGTCTAATACTCTTACTTCTACTTGCTGCAGTTTCAGCGGCAAGTGCCCCAGAGGTTGTACCTAAAGTCGGAGTATACATCACCAGCCAGGATATTGTGAAAGCAAGACAGCTTGTAGAAACGAAATCCTGGGCGGCTGCTTTACAAAACGGCATACTGCAGAAAGCCGATGAGTGGCTTGAGGTTTCAGACGACTACATCAGAGAACTCCTGCCGAAACCGGGAGCCATTTTTTCGTACGGCATAGCCGGCTGCCCTGATCACAACATCTCTTGGACCAACTTCGGTGGAAATGGTATCGCCGATATCCACCAACCTGGTGTTCTACGCTGTCCTGCAGGACACATTATCGACTACAAGAACCCCGAGAGCAAGTACTACGACGCAGGAAACGGCGTTTGGATAGGCGGAGTTCGCTACTTCTTTGAAGGAGTCTACAATGCTGCTGTGGTCAACACCTTTACCGGTTGGGGCAACGACAGCGGCGTCCTTCATCAGCTGGCGTATGCATATGCCCTCACCGGAGACGACCGCTATGCAAAAAAAGCCGCCGTTATCTTTGACGCACTAGCATATTTGTCGCCGCAAACTACAGGTCCTAGAGATTTCAACGCTAACGATGCGGACATCGCCGGCAGACTACACTTTTTAACATCCATCGTAAACCGCGCAAGAGTGCATTTTGTTAACAGCTTCGATCTTCTGTACAACCACCCGGCCATGCATGAGAAATCCTACTACAGCGACATGACCGTTGCAGAAAACGTGGCTCAGGGGATCCTGCTCGACTACTTGTTTGACGAGTTTGATCTGAGAGGTGGGAACCTCTCAACGCTCCACAACCACGAATCGGATGCTCTGAGGGGCATGCTGTCTGTTGGTTTGGTTTTGGGTATCCCCGATTATATCAAGTGGGGACTCCAAGCAGCGGAGTACTTCTTCGAAAACACCATCGATAAAGACGGACTCTACTACGAGGGTGCGCCTGCATATTCGGTCTTCACTCAGTCTGTGTTTGCTGACATCGCAGAACTTGCCTACAACTACAATCCGGAAAACTACGACGTTGAAGGCCTCCCGGAAAGGGTTAACTTCTACGATCATCCAAAGTTGAGAGAGTTCTTCTTCAGCTATAGAAGTAAGCTGGATGTTGCAGGACACTTTGCCAGCTTCGGCAACTCCTCTCCGGACACCGCAAGGATCGAGGAGTATGCGAGAGACCCTAAAGGGGAGATCCCTTACGTTGATCGGCTTTATCACAGAACCGATATTCCCGAGCTAAAACAGCTCTACAAAGAGACGCTGTTGGAGATGAGTCAGGGGAATCCGGATAGCTACCGCACCACTATCTGGGCACTGTTCCACGTGGAGCCCACCGATGAACCAGTAGAGCAGAGATATCGCGCTTACGCCAAGCAGTTTTCGGCCTACTACTCCGGGCCTTCTATCGCCATTTTGGGATCGGGTGAGGGGAGATTCCGCAGAGGTTTGATCCTCCGAGGCGGACCTAACCTGCCGCACTCCCAAGACGATGCCCTCGGACTTTTGTACTACGACAAGGGCTACCTTATAACCCAAGACGTAGGCTACAACATCTTTGGCTCACCGGTACACACCGGATGGGGTTCGAGAGCGGTCAGCCACAACCTGGTGGTCGTGGACAACGACAAGTACCGCACAGGTTGGTATAAGAACAACCCAGGTGCCGACCTCTACGGATTTGTAGACCTGGAAGGCTTCAAGTACGTGCATTTAGACAATCCACACCAGTTCCCTACAACGTCTCAGATTAAAGAGTATAGCCGGCGCACAGCGCTGATAGACATTAACGACCAGGACAGCTACATTTTCGATGTCTTCACGGTGCAGGGAGGAACCAGACACGACTACGTGTTCCACACCGGAGCCTTCATTCTCGAGACCGAAACGGAGTTTCGAAGCATCGACAATGTTTGGACCCTAGCGGGGTTGGAAGACCCAGATGCAACCTACGACGAGCCTGGAAAGAGCTGGGGCGAAAGAATCCTCCCAGGAGACATGATTAAAGATCTGGGTATCGCCTCTGAAGGTGTGAAGTCTATGTACTGGAACCCAGCGCCAGGAAACGGCTACGGCTTCATCTACGACCTGAAAGAGGGAGAACTTACAGACGGCAGATTTACCGGCGTATTCAAGTACTACGACGGTCTTGATACCATGCTAACCAACAGACTGTTTGTAGATCAGGAGACCAAACTGTACACAGGCTACGGGCCCAATCTTGCAGGCAACGCAAAATACCCGTACATCATTCTCAGAAGCGAAAGCCCTTCTAAGCACGAAAGTAGGGTTATTTCCATAATGGATGCATCTTTAGGCATTTCTTTCCTGCTGGATGTAACCAGGGTAGGGGAGAACGGGTTTGTCATTGACATTTTGGACGGGCAGAAGCATTATATCGTGCTGAACGGTGGCTCTGTAGAAACACCTCTCGGTATCCTAGAATCCCATGCCGAGTTTGCCATTGCCAAGTTCTTGGACGATGAGTTTGTGGAGCTTGTCGTAGTAGGTCCCGGATCGGCAAACTTTGCAGGAGAAGAGATTGCAGCAGAGGCCGTGCAGGCGGAGATTGTGGAAGTGAACTGGCAGAACTCAACTGTAGTGCTAGAGGGAGAAATCGACCTCCAAGTGGGAGAACTAGTCACCATAGCAAACAACGCCTACAGCAGAAACACCGCCTACACTGTAAAAGAAGTTGCTCACAAAGACGGCAGGACCGAAGTTGTCCTAAACGGTTCGATGATCCTTGCCAAAGGCTCAGTTCAAAGAGGCAACCGGGACATCTTCCTGAACACACCTCTGCCGACAGGCTTTTCCTACGAGAGTTCAACAAAGTACTTGGAAGGCAAGACCTTGATTAACACCCGAAACGGCGAAGCGGGAATTATCCGTTCCATTGCAGGCTTCAAGAGACTTCTCCTCCGGAGAGAGATCGCCATCGAACCGGGAGATGAGTTTGTCATTGTCGACACCCGCGAAGAAGATGTTCTACAAACCCTGCCCTACGCCGTAGTGAAAAACCAATAACAGCTTCAGAACCCCAGGGAGAGCTGACTGCTCTCCCTGGTTTTTTGCTTAGAAACTGGAGCTTGAGTGTTGCAGTTTTGTCATTGGCCTACCTCCAGCGGTTTATTTCCCTAAGGAAAGATAAACGGATTTTGCCGTTCATATCTTAGAAAGAAGGACTCTTTCAGGAGGAAAAGATATGAGGCAGATGCGTTTTGTCTTGATTATAGCCATTTTTCTTTTGGTCATCCTCATCATGCAACCCCCGAAGACTGATGAAGCGGTAGTGACGGTGGCAGGACTCAGCGAGGTCACCGATATCAGCAGCCTTTTCCGCAGCAAACCTGATGTGGGCGCTTCAGCAGCGATTCTCTTCGACCCTAAAAGCGGCACCATCCTCTACGCCAAAAACGCCGATTCCCAGCGAGCACCAGCTTCTACCACAAAGATCATGACGGCCATTCTCACGTTGGAGCGGTGCTCTCTTGGGGAGTCTGTGACAGTTAGCCGTAGAGCTGCGACCATCAACGGTTCTAGAGTAGGTCTAAGGGAAGGAGAAGTCTACACCGTCGAAAAGCTTCTGTGGGGCCTTTTGCTCCTTTCAGGAAACGATGCTGCCATCGCACTGGCAGAGCACATCGCAGGCTCTGTGGAGGAGTTTGCCAAGTACATGAACACTAGAGCTGCTGAGCTCGGCTGCCGGCAGACACACTTCGTAAATCCCCACGGCTTGTCCGATCCCAACCACTACACCACTGTGAGGGATCTTGCCATTATGGCCAGCCATGCGCTCAAATACCCACTCTTCCAAGAGATTGTCAGCAGTAAAGAAAAGGAGATTCCCTGGCAGCAGTCTTTTGCGAAGTACTTGAAAAACACTAACAAACTCCTTTGGATCATGCCCGATGCAGATGGGGTAAAGACCGGCACCACCAACCTAGCCGGGGCATGCCTGGTGTCTTCTGCCACTAGAGACGACAGGCAGCTCATCGCGGTGGTGTTGAACAGTTCTAACCGCTGGGTTGAGTCGGCACGGCTTCTGGAGTGGGGGTTTGCCAATACCCAGTGTATCAAAGTTGTCGGTAAAAACGAAACCATCCCAGATATCTACGTGAAAAACGCCAAAAGCTATGCTGTAGGTGGAGTCATGGGGGATGTGTTCGTCACCGTTCCCAAAGGAGTAAAACCATACGTTAGGTTTGTTCCCTACGATCTCGAGGCACCGGTTTTCAAAGATCAGCTTCTGGGCATCTTGGAAGCAGGCCCCGTCTCAGATCCCAATGCTCTCAAAAAGCACCCGGTGTATGCACTAGAAGGGGTCGCCAGAAGGCGGAGTTTTTTCGGTCTTGGCATTTAGGAACCATGTCGGTTCCGAACAGTGTTTTCCACAACTTGCCAAGGTATATTTGGTATAATAAGAATGATGTCTAATAGCTTGAAAAGAGGAGTTATCGATTTGGCCATGCCGAACCAGAAAATAGAGCTGCTTGCACCTGCTGGCAGCTTTGAAAGCCTAACTGCCGCGGTACAAAGCGGTGCTGATGCTGTATATCTAGGCGGGAAATTGTTTTCCGCAAGAGCATCTGCCGCTAATTTTTCCAACGCAGAAATAGAGGAAGCAGTCGCGTACTGCAAAAAACACAATGTCAAGGTTTACGTTACCGTAAACATCCTGATTAAAAACGGCGAACTGCAAGAGGCAGCGGAGTTTGTATCGTTTCTCCACGAAGCCGGCGTAGATGGGGTTATCATCCAGGATCTCGGACTCTGGCTTTTAGCAGAGGATTTGGATGGACTAGAGCGACACGTATCAACGCAGATGACGCTGCATAACACGCCAGGTGTGGAACTGCTCCTTCAGGCAGGCGCCAGCCAGATCGTTCTCTCCAGGGAGCTCGACCTGGCCGAGGTTTCCCAGATCAAAGAGGCAACCGGTGCCAGGCTTGAAGTCTTCGGTCACGGCGCTCTGTGCTTCTCCTACAGCGGGCAATGCTTGATGAGCAGCATGATCGGAGGACGGAGCGGAAACAGGGGCAGATGCGCTCAGCCCTGCCGCCTCAGCTACAAGCTTGTAGACGGTTCAGGGGCTACTTACAACACAGAAGGAGACTACCTCCTCAGCACTAAGGATCTCCGGACCGCTTTGGATCTGGAGAAACTGACGGGAGTTGTGGACTCCCTCAAACTAGAAGGAAGACTGAAAAGACCAGAATACGTAGCGGCAGTTACTGGCACCTACCGGAGGCTGCTCGACGGCGAGATCGACAAAGACGAGGCAGAGGCTGCCCTGCGCTCGGTTTTCAACAGGGACTTCACCAGAGGTTACCTCTTTGGCGATAGGGGAAAGAGCATCATAGGATACGATCAGCCGAGCTCGAGAGGGCTCGAGATCGGCCGGGTTGTATCTTACACCAAAGGTTCGCTTGTGATTAGACTTTCCCAACCCTTAAACAGAGGAGACGGAATTGAGATCGTTCGAGAAGGCCGGGAGTCAAAAAGCCAAGGGACCGTAGTTGGCGAGATCAAGCTCCGAGGCAGTAAGGTGCTTTCGGCAAAGCCAGGAGATGAGGTGGTCATTCCCTTTAGGGGGAAGGCAAAACGCGGCGACATAGTCTACAAGACCAAAGATCGGGAAGCCGAGGGCGAAGCGAAGAATCTGTACAAGTCCGAGAGAGTCTTCAGGAAGCAGCCGGTGGCTTTCTTTGCCACTGCGAAGGTCGGATCTGAGTTTGTCATACAGGTCCAAAACCGGGACGTCATTCGGGGTGAAGCCTTCAGCGGGCACATTTGCGAGAGAGCTGAGAACAGACCGCTGGATCTGGAAACCCTGAGGAAGCAGATAGATCGTTTGGGGAACACCCCCTTCAGTTTAGAGGCACTTGAGGCTGAACTGGACGGTGAGGCCATGGTGCCCTTTAGCGTAATCAACGACACTAGAAGAAGCGCACTAGAAGACCTGGAAGAAAAAATCGTACAGCATGCAAGGCGAAAGAAGATTGTCCTGAGCGTCCCAGAACCTCCGGTTTTGCAAGAACCGCAGGTAGGTGAACTGATCGTTGAAGTAGGCTCATTCGAGCTCTTTGCCAAAGCGCTGGCAGAAAAGCCTGATGCGATCTACCTTTCCGGCGAGCGCTATCAAGGGCATGGGTTTACCCACTCCGCCTACGCTAAAGCCAGAGAACTCTGCAGAGAAAGGGGAGTGAAGTGCTACTACGTCTTCCCCCGGATTATCCACGACCGCGAACTCAAGACTGAGAAAGAGAGAATCGCCAGCATAGATTTTGACGGATACGTTGTAGGGAATCTGGGTGCTTTTTCTCTGCTAAAGGAAGGCAGCCGCGTGGTTTTGGATTGGGGATTGAACATCACCAACTTTCTCGCTTTTGAGTTCTACAAGCGCTACCTGTCAGGTCTTGAGATCGAAAGGTGCACCCTGTCTCTGGAGCTGAAAAACACTGAACTGAGGGAGCTGGCCCGATCGGTGCCTGCAGAGGTGGTTGTTCACGGCAGCGTACCGGTTATGGTAAGTGAAAACTGCATTATCGGAACTGCCCTGGGCACCGGAGTCTGCAGGGCATGCAGAGGATTTTGCCGGGAAGAGGGGAAGCAGTACTACCTTGAGGACAGGCTTGGCTACAGGTTCCCTCTTGTATCGGACCGGGCAGGAAGAAGCCATATTTTTAACTCCAAGGATATGTGTTTAATCGACGAGGTAGAAACTATCCGCCACTACGCAGCGCAACGGTTGATGTTTCTTCTCCCTGATGAGCCAGTAGATCGGGTTATTAGGGCATACAGGAAGGCTTTGAGCGGCATACCTGTTGACAAAGCAGATCTGGAGAGCCTGTCTACCAGAGGATTCACATACGGCCACTACTTCAGAGGTGTGGAATAGAGGAGGGTTTGAGTTGGAAGAAAAGACGCTGAAGTTGTTAGAGTTTGACAAGGTAAAAGCAGAACTGGCAAAACACGCAACCAGCTCTCTAGGCAAGGAACTGGTGGAAAGCCTTGTACCCTTCGACAATTTTATGAGAGTGAAGCACGAACTGCGGGAGACAAAAGAGGCTTACGACATGCTGAACCTCGGGAAAGAACCACCTTTTGGCGGCCTCAGCGATGTGCGGGATGAGATCGTGAGGGCATCTAAAGGAGCAGTGCTTGATGGTGCAGAACTACTCGAAATCTCGGCTACATTGAGGTTGGCCTTGCGGATGAAGCAGTACCTTGAAAGCAGCAGTTTCCCCTGGCTTCTGCAGCTTGGGCACCGCCTAGATCCTCTTTCCCACCTCTACCGGGCGATCGAGGAGACCTTTGACGAGGACGGCAAGGTAGCAGACTCTGCATCACCAGAACTTTCCAGAATTCGCAAAGAGCTGACAATAGCGTCAAAGCGACTTGAAGAGAAGCTAAGCAACATGATCCGCTCATCGGAAATGCAAAAATACCTGCAGGAATCCCTGATTACCAGAAGAGGCGACAGGCTCGTGATTCCCGTGAAAAAGGAGTACCGGGCTCAGGTTCCAGGAATCATCCACGACCAGTCCGCAAGCGGCGCCACTTTGTTTATCGAACCTGCATCGGTGGTGGAGCTGAATAACGGCATCCGGCTCCTGAAGGAGCAGGAGGGAGAGGAAGTACGCAGGATCTTGCGAGAGCTCTCCTTTCAGGTAGGACAAGAGAAGGAAAAGCTTCTCTTGAACATCGAGACCCTCGCACGGCTGGACTTCGCTTTTGCGAAAGCCAGGTACGCCTACGCTTTAAAGGCCACAGAACCGGAAATCTCCACTGAAGGCTTCTTTGATGTTGATCAGGCCAGGCATCCCCTGCTCAAGGGAGATGTTGTTCCTATCGACTACAACCTGGGCAAGGACTTCCGCACCCTGATCATCACAGGTCCCAATACAGGTGGTAAAACAGTTACCCTTAAAACCATTGGGCTGATGATCCTCATGGCCCAAGCCGGGCTGTTTATCCCTGCTGCAGAAGGAGCTAAATTGCTTTTTAGAAAAGCGGTTTACGCCGACATCGGCGATGAGCAGAGTATCGAGCAGAGCCTGAGCACTTTTTCATCGCACCTTTCCAACATCATCCCCATCTTGAACAAAGCCGATGAGGATTCCCTGGTGCTTCTAGATGAACTAGGGGCCGGTACCGATCCTCAGGAAGGTGCCGCTTTGGCAACCTCGATTCTGGACTATCTGCACAAAAACGGTGCTCTCACCGTGTCCACGACCCACTACTCGGACCTGAAATCCTATGCCTACTTCACCGAAGGCGTGGAAAACGCTTCGGTTGAGTTCGATCCCGAGACTCTAAGCCCCACATACAAGCTGATCATCGGCATTCCCGGAAGGAGCAATGCCCTGAGCATTGCCAGACGGTTAGGGCTTTCTGAGGAGATCATCGAGTTTGCCAAATCTAAGTTATCAACAGAAAGCCTTGAAGCCGGCAGCCTGATCGAAAAGCTAGAAGAAAACCGGCGGCTGTCGGAAAAGCACAAGGAAGAAACGAGAAAGCTGAGGGAAGAAGCCAGAGAACTCAAGGAAAAACTGGAGAGAGAAAAGCTGCGTCTGGAAAAAGAACGAGAAGAACTGAAGCAGAAGTACAGCATGCTGGCCCTAGAGGAGTTGGAGAAAAACAAAAAGCTGGTAGAAGAGCTCATCAGCACTATCAGAGAAAAGAACTCCCTAGAGGAAGCTAGAGACCTGAGGAAAACCATCGAGGAGAAGGAAAAACAGCTCAAGGATGAAGTACAAAAATCCGAGAAGAGGCGTCAGAAGCTGAAGCCGACAGACCAGTTCAAAGCGGGGGATCAGGTGATCCTCAAACAGTCCAATTTGCCTGCAACCATCCTTAGCATCGAAGGGGCGAAAGCTACGGTGCAAGCGGGAATCATGAAGGTCACCGTACCTTTGGTGGATCTGGAGATGATGCCGCAGAAAGACTCCGGCCCGAAGATGCACATCTCCCGATACAGGTCGCAAAAAGAGTCCATCAAAACCGAGATTAATGTTATCGGCAAGACGGTAGAAGAAGCCGTCGATGAGATAGATCAATACTTGGACTCGGCGTTTTTGGCCGGTCTTGGTTCGGTACGTATAGTGCACGGAAAAGGTACCGGGGCTTTGCGTAAAGGGATCCAGGAGTACCTAAAAGCTCATCCTCATGTAAAGGGCTTTAGAGACGGCGCTCAAGGTGAAGGCGGGATTGGAGCTACAGTAGTGGAGCTGAATTAACTTCAGACGAAAGACTCGAATACCCAATTCGCCTTTTTGACCGATCCTGCGATCACAGACGCAAGAAAGGCAGCTTAAACCGCAAAAGCGGTACTTATAGGTTAGATGCGTAAAGAAAACGTCCACCAACGCCATTTCGGCGAAGGGTGGACGTTTGTCTATAGCTGTTTCAAGTCTTGAGAACCTCTTAGAAAGCGTGTTCCAAGAGAAAAGCTGCAATGTCGTTGTACACTTTATCTGGTGTTTTGTATGCCGATTCCAATGTGAACTCGGGGTTGTTTAAAGATGACGGCGTGAAGTAGTGGTGGAGGTAGGGGTACGTAATTACCTGAGCATTTGCCAGAGCATTCTCCAGTTTTTTTGCGTGGTAGGGCAGGACTTTAACATCAGCATCGCCCTGAAGGATCAAAACAGGACAGGTGATTTTTTCTGCATACTCAAGGGGATCGATCTCCAGATGATCCCTGAGGTACTTGCCTGTGAAGCCTAGTGGCGTTGCCTCTGCACCGCTTTTAGCAAGCTCTATACTGCTTTCAACAATAGCTAGGATCTGGTCTAGATAAGCGACGTCTTCTGCAGTTATGCCTGGAAGCTCTTTTTGGGCGTGTACCTGTTCAATGATGATCTTGTCTAAAGAAGTGCTTGGTGCAGCCATGAGTACTAAAAAAGCAATGTCCTCTTCCTCAGCCCCCAAGATGAGGGCGGTAAGGCCTCCTTCGCTGTGGCCTAAAATGCCGATCTTGGAAACGTCGGACCTGTTTCTCAAGTAGTCCAGGGCTTCCCTTGCATCTTGGATTAAAGTCTCGTAGTCCTGAGCCATGTGGTTTCCAGTACTTTTGCCGGTTCCCCGATCATCGAAACGGAGAGTACCGATTCCGAGATTCGTCAGGGTGATGCTCAAGTGCTTGAACAAGCTGTTTGTCATCTCAGGAGGTGAGTTGCTGTCCCGATCCTGAGGACCTGACCCCGAGATTAAGAGAAGTACTGGGTAATTGGTCTTATTTGCCGGCAAATTGAGTTCGCCATGTAGGAGATCGCTTCCCCGCTTGAGAACTACTGTTTCAGAGATTACAGTCTGGCCGCTGGATTCTCTGAAGATCTCCACCCAGTCCTCATGGATCACATCGATGTTCTGGAGCGGAATGGTGAACCTGACCATTTTGCCGTCTGAGAAATAGCCGATCAGAGCAAGCTGCTGGATGTTCACCTGCCGCACCTGAGTCTGGTACGGTCCGGTCTGCCAAGAGCTGTAGACCGCTTTTACCGAGGCAAACTGCGAAGGCACTACCAAATCCTGTGGGGCGTTTTTTAGTACATAAGACCACAGGTAGAAGGTGTTGTTTTCCACAGGATACAACCCATTACCCTTAAAGGTTCGCTTCTGATTTGCTACGGTATATGTAGCTTCGCCGTCTGCAAAGCTACCGGTGATGTTTACCACTCCGTTGATGTTCGCCTGATATTGGCTGGGTTTTCCACTTGATAGAGTGAGGGTTTGAGTGTAACTGAGCTGGACGCCTGATGCGTTCAGCGTGGTTTTGGTGATGATCTTGTTGTCAAAGACTGTTACCTCTTCGGTTCCCAGAAGGGCGTCGCCTGAATAGATCAAGTACTTGTCGGCCAAACAACTCAACGATACTGCCAAAACCAAAAGCAAAATGTAGATGCGCTTCAAGTGTAGACAACTCCTTTCACTAATCTATACGCAAAGACCGGTCAAAAAGTTTCGAGAGGGGATTGCAATGTTTTATATAGACAGCTTTGATCTCGATGAAAGTTTGTCGTGCCACTTGGTTTACACAGAAAAAGGCCTGGTCTATTTGGGGCTGAACGAATACGATCCGCCGAAGTTCGTGCCCGAGATCTCCGCGCTGGTGCCTCTGCCCTTTTTCCGCTTGCGCCGCGACCTTCTGCGGTATCTCGAAGGCGAAAAAGTCGACTTCCGCTATGAGTTGGATCTGCGCACCACACCCTTCAGAAAGAAGGTGTACCGCCAGCTCTGCCTCATTCCTTACGGCAGCGTGCTCACCTACAAGGAGATTGGCGAGAACATCAGTCTCCCCAATGGTCAGCGGGCAGTGGGTCAGGCTGTAGGCAGCAATCCCCTACCTATCATCGTTCCCTGCCACCGGGTTGTAGCGCAATCCGGTTTGGGCGGCTTTAGTCTGGGACTGGAGATGAAAAGAAAGCTTTTAGCCATCGAGAACTCCCTAGGAGCGTTCTGAGGGAAAACCCGAGAAGCAAAATTTACTATTGACGGTGGAAACTGTGCTGTGATATCCTTAGAGAAAGTTTAGCTTAGCTGAGCAAAGACTAGAATGAGAAGAGGAGAGATGAGTTGAGATGAGAACAAATGCAAAGACACGTGATTTGGCACTTGCTGGGCTGATGATCGCCGCAGGAGTTGTGCTGCATTCTTTTCCGCCGCTTATCGGGGGAATGAAGCCGGACTTCTCCCTGATCATGCTTATTCTGTACGCCCTGCTGCGCCGAGACAAGAAGGTCACGCTGGCTGCCGGACTGGCCACAGGCGTTATCACCGCCATAACCACCGGTTTTCCCGGCGGACAGATTCCCAATGTTATTGACAAGACCCTGACAACCCTGATGCTGCTCGGGATTACGGCGCTTCCAGAAAGCTACGTTAATGCCCTGATCACTTCAGCTGTGGGGACCCTGTTTAGCGGATTGGTCTTTTTAGGTTCGGCATACTTCATCGCCGGCCTTCCGGTTCCGTTTGCGACTTTGTTCACGTCGGTTGTTCTTCCAGCAGCTGGCATCAACACAGTTGCAGTTGCGGTACTCTATCCAGTAGCTCTGAAGATCACTAGCATGCTGGATCGAAGGACCGCTGCAGGAGAAAAAGCATAATATTAGGCTGCTCTTTTGAGCAGCCTTTTTTGTTCTCTGAAAGACCAACCACATGCAAAGAACGCTAGGTGCAACTAGCGTTCTTTGCTTTCCAAGGTCTCGATGACTTTATCTAGATAAGAAGTGTAATCATCTTCGGCACCCTGTGCAGGCTCGTTGAGAGTCTCTGCCAGAGATTTGATGGTCTGGGCTTCTTTCTGCGCCGTTTTCCGAATCTCTGTAAGGGCAGTGAGTAAGTTCTGCTTGCTTTCGGGAGAGAGGGAGTTCACATCTACGTCCCGTTCCAGGACTTTAAGCGAGCAGAAGCACTTCAGCCGAAGGTAAAAGAGCTTTTCCTCTTTGGAAAGGTCTTTGAAGAACTCGTCTAGAAGGGTCTCGGTCATCTCCAGTGAAGCGGCAAAATCGCCGTCTTCGAGCGCTTTGAGCGCCACAACCTTGATGAAATCCCGGATGTACTCTGCCTTGTCGCGGGGGTTTGTGAGGTTTTTCATTCTGGAGATTGCCAGAGCCAGCTTGCCTTGGGCTAAAGCCAGATCAACACCGAAGTTCTCCAGCTCTTCATGGGCGATTGCCCCCTGAACCCAGAGCTGTTCTGCCAGTTCGAAGTCTCTATGCAGAACTAGATGGGCAAGGAGCTTCAACATGACCTCAGGTGCTGCTTCCGAGAATCTTCCTTTCAGGTCTTCTTGTACCGCTCCGTGTAGGGCGTAGTTGCTTCTCAGGTGCTCGTAGATGGCAATTCTGTCCAGCCACTCCAAATCTTTCCCCAAAAGATCCTGCCAGAACTCTATAGGCCTTTCCCTTTCGCCTAGAGCTTCCAGGCAGAGGATCAGGTTGTAGGTGGTGTAAGGATCCTCGGGAGCTGTCTCCAATAAGTTTTTGGCTTCTTCGAAGTTGTCTTGGAAGAAGCTGACCAGAGCCCTGCAGTGGGGCAGGTCAACTAGAGGTTTGCCCTCAAGGATGGAGTCGAAAAGCCCTTCTGGTTCCACTTCCCCGTAAGACAGAGGAAGAAGATAGGGGGTCTCCAAAGCCCATACGGCCCTCTCAAAAGGCCTTTCCAGTCCGGGGAACTTTTCCAGGACTTCTGCCGGAGCAGTTTTGGAGAGGCGGTTTTCATAAAATGGGTTGTCTTTTCTCATTTTCTCACCTTCGCAAACTTTCGCTTGCCAACTTGAATGACCATGCCATCTTCAACTTCGATGTGAAGTTTGCTGTCGTCGATTCGTTGGTCGTTCACCTTCACCGCACCCTGCTCGATCATGCGTCTGCCATCTGAGTTGGAGCTTACCAGTTTGCAGTCCACGAGGAGCTTGACGATCCAAACGGTGTCCTCGGCGATTGTGAACTCGGGAATATCCTCAGGAAGCCCGCCTGCTTTGAACACTTTTTCAAACTCGTCTCGGGCTTTGATAGCGGCTTCTCTGCTGTGGTACTGCTCGACGATCTGCATACCCAAGCGGCTTTTGGCTTCCTTGGGATGAAGGCTTCCGTCTTCTAGTCCCTTCTTAATCTGGTCGATTTCGGCTTTGTCCATGTTGGTTACAAGCTCGAAGTAGGTAATCATCATCTCGTCAGCAAGGGACATGACTTTGCCGTACATATCGTTGGGGTCGTCGGTGATTCCGATGTAGTTGCCTAAGCTCTTACTCATCTTGTTGACGCCATCAAGGCCTACAAGGAGGGGCAGGCACATTACCACCTGGGCTTCCTGACCGGCATCCCTCTGGAGGTCGCGGCCCAAGAGGATGTTAAAGATCTGGTCGGTTCCGCCTAGCTCAACATCTGCCCGAATCTCAACGGAGTCTGTGGCCTGCATCAGCGGGTAGATGAACTCCAAAATGCTGATGGGTTGGTTGTTTTGGAAGCGTTTGGCGAAGTCGTCCCGTTCGAGCATCCTGGCTACTGTAAGTTTGGAAGTCATGTTGGCGACATCGGAGAAGCTCATCTTGCTGAACCAGTCGCCATTGAAGACTACCTCGGTCTGTTCGGGGATCAGGATTTTAAACACCTGATCCTGATAGGTCTTGGCGTTGGCCAGGACTTCTTCGTGACTGAGCCTAGGCCTTGTGCTGGACTTACCTGAAGGATCGCCGATCATGGCAGTGTAGTCGCCGATGATCAAAACGGCGGTGTGGCCGAGATCCTGAAACTGTCTGAGCTTTTGCAGAGGCACGGTGTGCCCCAGATGGATATCGGAACTGGTAGGGTCGACGCCGAGTTTCACTCGAAGCGGTTTCCCTGTGGCCACAGATCTCTCCAGTTTTTGCAGGAGTTCTTCTCTGGAAATAATCTGGGCAGTTCCTCTTTCTAAGAGTTCCAACTGTTCTTTAGCGGATAACAACACGAATACCTCCCTCAACGCGTAGTAAATAAAAAAACCGTCCCCCAAAGGGACGGCAGATTACCGTGGTACCACCCTAATTGCCAAACGGCCACTTTGTCCTGATAACGGCAGGTTTCCCGGAGCTGGCTACTTACAAGTTCACCAGCCCAGCTCGAGGATGTACTTCGCCTAAACCGGCTGCTGATTTTCACCAACCATCAGCTCTCTAAAAGCCCAATTCAGACTACTCTTCCTGTCATTGCTTTTGTTGTTTTTAATTTTAGTGAAATAACTTGTCTAAGTCAATAGGCAGGGGTTTTGGGGATGCTATTTTTCCGCCTCTTTCAGGCAAAGCTAAACTCGGAAGGAGATCGTCACCTCCATTTGCAAACTGGTCCTAATAGCTATATACTAGTTTAGATGGAAATAAAAGGCGGCAGGGTTGGCCTACAGGTAACCTGGACGCCCAACAATACTCTTTTAAGATAGGAACATGTTCAGGAGAGTGTCTTTTTGATAAACGAAACGAGCAACAAGGATTTCGCAGCTTCGTTTGCGAACTTATTCTGTAGAATATAGCCGTTGAGGCAGGTGTATATGATGAGCAAAAAAAAGCAGAAGCAGCCGAAGAAGAAGAGAAAAGTCCTAAAGATAATATTAGTCATTATGCTGATCATTATTGGTATAGTTGGGGGCTTTTCGGCAACTTTGATCGCCAGTGTCCTCAAAACCGTACCTAAACTTGAGGATATTAAGTTCAGCCCGAGACTTGCCTCTTCCATTTACGATCGCAACGGCGAACTTATTCAAAGGCTCTACACGGAAAACCGCATTTGGGTTTCAATTGATGACATACCCCAGCAGATGAAAGACGCCATTATTGCTATTGAAGACAAGAACTTTTACAAGCATCACGGCGTCGATCCAATCGCCATCACCCGCTCGATCTATTTGAACATCAAGACGCGGAACCTAACCGCTTACGGCGGCAGTACTATTACGCAGCAGCTGGCAAAGAACGCTTTCCTAACTCAGGAGAAAAAGCTGATCAGAAAGATCAAGGAAGCGATCTGGGCCATTCAAATTGAACGCAGGTACACCAAGGATGAGATCCTGGAGACCTACCTCAACGAAATTTGGTTCGGGCACGGAGCATACGGCGTGGAAGCAGCTTCGTACCTGTATTTCGGAAAGTCCGTAAAAGACCTCAGTCTTGAAGAAACCGCTATGATTGCCGGGGTCACCAACAACCCGGGACTGTGGTCTCCGCGATACGATATGGAGGCTGCTAAAGAACGCAGAAATACGGTCCTCCGCAGGATGTGGGAGGAAGGTTATATCACTGAGGAGGTCTACCGCGAAACCATCCAGAAGCCTATCGTCCTTAAGGTAGAGGAGCCGAACAACAAGAAAGTCGCCTCTTACTTCGTAGATCAGGTTATTCAGTACCTGCTGAAGAAGTTCGATGTAGACACGGTTTACGGAGGCGGTCTGAAAGTCTATACCACCCTAGATCTGAACATGCAGAGGATTGCAGAGGAGACGCTCCTTTCCAGTCTACCTAACGGGGGAGTAGACAAAAACGGCTTGGCTCAGCCTCAAGGCGCGCTGATTACACTCGATCCCAGAACCGGCGAGGTTTTGGCAGTGGTAGGGGGAAGAGGTCAGGATAAGCTCAACCGCGCCTACCAGACTTACAGACAGCCCGGTTCTGCCATGAAGCCGTTTATTTACGCCACAGCCCTGGCCCAAGGTTACACCCCTGCGACAATCATGGTCGACGAACCTGTGGAGTACAGAGTGCCCTCCGGTGATCTGTGGACGGTGCGCAACTACCACCTAGACTACAAAGGCCCTATGACTTTACGCTATGCTCTGGAGATGTCTATCAACGTTGTTGCGGTGAAGCTGTTGGATCAGATCGGCATCGAAAACACAGTCAAGACCGTTCAGAACCTCGGCATCACCAGCCTTGTGACTACCGGGGCCGTTAACGATAAGGCGCTGGCACCTCTGGCTCTTGGAGCTCTGACTAAAGGAGTTTCTTTGGTGCAGATGGCAGCAGCTTACGGAGCTTTCGCCAATCAGGGTATCTACTGCGAGCCCTACTTCATCAGCAGGATCGAAGATCCTTACGGGAAGGTTTTGGAGGAAAACCACGTCAAACCTAAAGCGGTCCTCGATGAAAAGGTCGCTTATGTGCTGACGGAGATGCTGAAAGGCGTCGTTACCGATGGAACCGCCAAGCAAGCTAATATTGGCAGGCCTTCCGCAGGCAAAACAGGAACAACCGACAACTACTACGATGCCTGGTATGTAGGCTACACACCGGACCTGGTAACAGCTATCTGGGTAGGAGAGGACTTCCCCAGTGAAATGGTCTACGGCGGCGTCAGGTACGGCAGCTGGGATACAGCACGCATTTGGGGCGCCTATATGAAGAAGATTACAGAGGGTAGAGAGGTTCTGGATTTCCCGAGACCTGACGGAATTGTGGAGATTGAGATCTGCACCAAATCCGGACTGATTGCCCAAAACAACTGCCCTGAAGATACTGTGCGCAAAGAGGTGTTTATCAGGGGGACAGAGCCCAAAACCGTATGCACCTTGCACGACGAGGAGCCGGCTGCGAAAAACCGCAATTTAATCTCCTTGGATATGAACTGGGATGTAGAGGTTCCGGAGTCCCAACCTAAAGAGGTGCCTGAAGAAAAGAGCACAAACCTTCTGGATACGCTGCTTGGCATCTTTACAGGAGGATCCGAGTCGTCTGGGAAAAAAGACGAGGAGCCTGCAGATGAACCGGTGACAAAACAGGAAGAAACGCCTGCAGCACCGACCACTGAATCCTCCACTGCCACTAAGATCAACATTCCGCCAGTGACAAATCAGGTTGTGGTTCCTCAAAGCCCCGAGCCTCCAAAAAGCACTGGGGAAGCAAGTCAAGGTACAACCAGCGGAGAGCCAGATTACCTGGTAACGGTGGAGATCTGTGCAGACTCAGACAAACTGGCAACTCCTGCCTGTCCGGCGTCTAAAGTTCATCGCATTAAGTTCTTCAGAGGTACAGAACCTAAAGAAGAGTGCGATGTCCACGGAGGTATTCAGTAGACAGATTAGCTTGGAGTTTTTGCAGCAGTTGTGTAAAATAGATAAAGAGCAAAGGCCGATTTGGCCTTTGCTTCTCCATGTTAACAGACTCGTAAAAGCTTACAGATATGGAAGTGGAATTTGGAAGGAGACAAAACTATGTGTGACGTCAGAGTTCGATTTGCACCCTCGCCAACAGGCGATCCTCACGTGGGCAACATCAGAACAGCCCTGTTCAACTACCTGTACGCCAGGCATACAGGAGGCAAGTTCATCATCCGCATCGAAGACACCGACCAGGTAAGGCTCAAAGAAGGCAGCGATCAAGCGATTTTCGATAGTTTGCGTTGGCTGGGCATAACCTGGGACGAAGGACCGGATATTGGCGGTCCTTACGGTCCGTATCGTCAATCGGAAAGGTTGGACCTCTACAAAAAGCACGCACTAGAACTGGTGGAAAAAGGCATGGCCTACTACTGCTTCTGCTCAGCTGAAAGGCTGGAGAACATGCGCAAGCTGCAGGAAGCAGCCAAAAAAGCACCGATGTATGATCGCAAGTGTTTGGGGCTTACCAAAGAAGAGGTTGAAGAGAAGATTGCAGCTGGTGAGCCTTATGTAATCAGGTTGAAAGTTCCCCGCGACGGAACTACAGAGTTTGACGATCTGATTAGAGGCAGAGTCTCCTTCGAAAACAGCGTCATCGACGATCAGGTGCTGATTAAAAGCGACGGTTTTCCGACCTACCACATGGCCTGCGTTGTGGACGACCACTATATGAAGATCTCCCACGTTATCCGTGCTGAAGAGTGGATCTCCAGCACGCCGAAGCACATCATCCTGTACGAGGCATTCGGCTGGACTCCACCGAAGTTCGCACACGCTCCTATGGTGCTTGCGCCAGATCGCAGCAAGCTGAGTAAAAGGCACGGCGCAACGGGAGTTAAGGAGTTCAGAGAGTTGGGCTACCTTCCCGAAGCATTGGCAAACTTCTTGGCGTTTTTAGGTTGGGCGCCTCAAGATGAAAGGGAGATCTTCTCCCTGGAGGAGCTCGCTAAAGAGTTTGAGATAGAGCGCGTCAACAAGTCCGGTGCCATTTTTGATATGAACAAATTGGAGTGGTATAACGGCTATTATATCAGGCACATTGAAACGAGGGATCTAGCACAGCGCGTCCTGCCGTTTTTGGAAAAAGCCGGCATGCAGGTAAAGTTCGACGACTATCTGGTGAACTGCGTTGCGCTGGTTCAAGAACGCATGAAGACTTTGGCAGAGGCACCAGAGCTACTGGACTTCTTCTACGAACTTCCCGAGTACGATCCCGAACTGCTCATCCCCAAAAAGAGCGACAGGGAGACTACCAAGCTCGCTTTGGAGAAGTGCTACCAAGTGTTAAAGGGCCTTGAAGATTGGTCCCATGATCCAATGGAAGAGCAGCTTAGACAGGCTTCAACCGACCTGGGCATCAAGTCCGGTCAGCTGCTTTGGCCTCTTAGGGCGGCTATGACAGGCAAGTCTGCATCACCAGGCGCCTTTGAGGTAACCCTGGTTTTGGGTAAAGAAGAGGCTCTGAAGCGCCTGGAAAACGCTATTTCGAAACTTGCTTAAGAAAAAGAGCCCTATTTACCGGGCTCTTTTTGGTCTGAAGCCAACTGCAGGAGCTTTTCGCGGGTGTTTAAACTGGGGTCTTCTCTGACGAGGTATGCCAGTCTTTCGAGTACTTCGCCGAGCTGTGGACCTTCTCCGAAGAGCTTCTGCAGGTCCTTTCCACCCACTGCAAGATCTTGAATGCCGATGGGGTCGTCTGCAATCTCGTGGAGCCTTGGGGGCTCGCCCCTGAGAATCAGCCAGTGGTCGAGGTGGTCACGGCCTACCTGGGCACACAGGTGGCGGAGTTCGGGAAGGCTTTCGGGTATGGGGCGGTTAAGATGGACCTTCTCGAGGTATTTTTGGGTCTTTTTAGAGAGGACCAGCCAGCTGAAAAGCCAGGGATTGGCTTTTGTCAGTCCGGCAAGCCTCAGGTCCTCGCAAAGAGGCAGAGCATCGAGGTCCAAGGGCTGAAGGGGGTGCCCAAATGCGGTCTCTGAGATCTTCTCCAGGGCTTCCAATCCGTAGGATGCGAATCGACTTGAAGCGATCCTTACGATCTCATCGGTGATCCGCTCCTTGCTTAGCTTTTTTACCAAGTGGGAAGAAGCTGCCATAGCCTCTAAGGTTTTCTCCTCGATCTGCCAGGGAGGGCCCAGTTTGGCTAAGAACCTTACAGCCCTGAGGATTCGCAGGGCATCTTCGCGAAACCGCTCTACTGGGTCGCCTACAGCGCGGATGATCTTCAACTCTAAATCGCCTATCCCGCATAGAGGATCGTAGATCCCGGTCTTCGGGGAATAGGCGATGGCATTGATGGTGAAATCCCGCCTTAATAGGTCGTCGTCGATCTTTTTTGAGAAGCTGACATCCAAAGGGCGCCTAGCATCCATGTACCTCCCTTCCCTGCGGAAGGTGGTCACTTCTACCGGCCGCTTGGCAAGGACCGTTACCGAACCGAACTTCATGCCATAGGATGTAGTTCTTGGAAACAAAGCGATTACTTCTTTCGGAGTAGCGCTGGTTGCGATATCATAATCATGGGGGATCTCCCCAAGAAGGTAATCTCTCACAGCGCCGCCAACTACAAAGGCTTCGTGTCCCGCCTGGTTCAAAACATTTACTATTTCCTGTACATACGAAGGCAGTTGCAAAGGTCTCACCGCCTGATTTACGCAATTTTCTTCAGCCTAGGAGGTTGTTCCTATGCTTAAGCATATACGAGATTGGCTGATAACTATCCTTGAAGCTGCAGCTCTTACCATCTTTCTCTTAGTCTTCGTTGCCCAGTCGTTCTTAGTTGAAGGCTACTCTATGGAACCGACGCTGGAGAACGGAGAAAGGGTAATGGTGGAGAAGGTCAGCTACCGCTTTCGCGACCCAAAACGGGGAGAGATAATCATCATTAAAAATCCGCTGAAGCGCAGGGATATCTACATTAAGAGGGTAGTGGGGCTTCCCGGCGACACCATTGAGGTGAAAAGCGGCCAGATTTTTATCAACGGCATCCTTCTGGAAGAGGATTACGTTCTAGAGCCTTTCAACTCATGGTACTCGGGCACCTTCTTCGTTCCCGAAGGTCACGTGTTTGTCTTAGGAGACAACCGCAATCACAGCGATGACAGCCGCAGGATCGGTCCGATTCCCTATGAGGATGTCATCGGCAGAGTTATGTTTGTTTACTGGCCCTTTGACAAGTTCGAGTTTTTAGAGCCGCCGAAGGCTTTAGCAAATCTCGACCAAAGTTTCGATAATTAAAGAGGGGTACCCCCTCTTTATCTTAGCTGATCTGCTCTTGTGTCAGCTGCAGATCGAACACGTTTTTCAACACCGCAGCAGCTGCGCCGATGACGCCGGAGTTGTCGCCAAAGTTTGATGCAAGAATCCTGAAGTCATCCCTGTAGCTGGCCAGGGAGTTGTTCTGGATAGTGCTGATAAGCCTGCTGGATGCCGGATGCTTCGGATCGGAGAAGAAGCCGCCGATGATGACCAAACCCGGATCGAAAAGGTTCACTGCCGAGATAATTGCCCTCGAGAGGTTGGAGATCAGCTCGTCCAACAGCTCGTTGCAGAACGGATCCCCAGTTTTTGCAGCGTCCAGGAAGCTCTCAAAGGTGAGGTTATCTGGAGAGATCGACGTGGACGTTCCCTCTTCGATAGCCCTCTTGATTCTCAGCATCACGTGAGCTCCGTCAGCGATAACCCCCAAGCAGCCAGTGAGGCCGCAGCGACACTTGAAGTCTCCGTGGGAAACACTGACGTGTCCGAGTTCTCCGGCGCTACCAAATGCGCCGCGGTAGAGCTTTCCATCGATGATTACGCCTACACCCAGACCGTAGCCGAGGTAAACGTACAAAAGATGCTTTGCTTCCTTTCCCTGGCCAAACCAGACTTCCCCCAAGGCCATAGCGTTGATGTCATTTTCAATGCTGAAGTAGAACTTGGGGTGCTTCTCCACTATTGGTGCAAGATCGATGCTGTGCCAGGTGTTGCCCAGGAGATATCTGGATTTTGTGCCTTCCACAAGGCCCAAGACCCCTATGCCGATACCGTAAATGCGGTCTTGGAGGTTTTGCTCTTTGGCATGGGCAATGCACTCTTCAATTCCCTGTTCCACCTGAGCGAGGACTGCTTTTTCGTGCTCCAGACTTGCTCTACCTTCGAAGATGTAAAGGGGCTCTCCCAACAGATTGACCAATGCCACTTTGATGCCGTCATGGTTGATGGAGACGCCAATTCCGATGCGGCCTTCAGGAACAAACTCCAAGAGAATGGGCTTTCTTCCTGACTGAGAGTCGCGCACCCCAGTCTCCCTTACTAATCCATCGTCAATCAACTCTGCAACTAAGCTGGAGACCGTTGTTGGAGATAGATTAGTAAGCGCAGTGAGTTCTGCCCGCGAGATCTTCGGGTTTTTTCTGATGAGGTTTGCTAAAAGGGATAGATTCCAATCCTTCATAAGTTGCTGACTACCAGTTCTGTATTGCACGACATCACCAGCTTTCATAAGGGACTAACGGCTTTTCTTTGTGATTTCTATAAATTCCGGGAAATTCCTTTTGGGCCTATTTGCCCTACCTTTGGTAAAGCTTGGTATAAAAACAATTTACTGTGGAGTGAAGGCATTGAAAGAAGCTGTTTATACCAGTATCAAAAGCGACGCAACAATCGAGTTTATAGAGAAAAAGTCCCGCTTTATCGGCCACGCTCGTCCCGTACAGGACGTGGAGGAAGCAGAGCGGTTTATCGACTCCATCAAGAACCTCCATCCTAGTGCCACCCACAACGTTTGGGCGTACAGGCTGGGCATATCCGGCCAGATCCAGAAGTTTTCCGACGATGGCGAGCCGTCTCAAACGGCGGGAATGCCCACGCTGGATGTGATTTTAAAGCAGGACATCACCCAAGTTGTAATTGTAACTACTAGGTACTTTGGGGGGATTCTACTCGGTGCCGGCGGTTTAGTCAGAGCCTACAGTAAAGCGGCTGCTGATGCCATCGCTGCTGCGGGAGTCGTGAGCTACGGGAGGAGAGAGCAGTACCGGTTCAGCGTGGCCTACAGCGAGTGGGGTGCCCTGCAGAACCACTGCGAAAAGCGCAGCTGGACTCTAAAAGACATCGACTATGCAGAGCACGTGACCTGCACCGCAGTGATCAAAGAGGGAGAAGCAGAAGACCTTTCAGCCTTCCTACAGGACCTTACTTCAGGTAGAGTGTCGCCGCAGTTTGTCTCTAGCATTTATCTGCCCATAGATTAGCTGTCCTTGCATATAAGTTCGGACTTGTGAGGTGAGAGATGGTGTACAAAGACTCCGACGAGTTGAAGAAGATACTAGAGCGCTTTGCCGGTTCCGGTTGGGATTTGATCGAAGCTCCCGCGAAACTCTACCTTGAAGGAAGCGGTGACAAGGAGAAACTGGTCTCTGCCATCAGGCAAGCAGACCAGGAGTGCGGAAGCTGCGGGTGCGAGTACGACGCTATGTATAAAAGAGCGCTCGAGCTTTTACAAGGCTAGCGCTGCAAAATGTTGTAGTGGCAGAAAGAACCATATGAAAAAACTCGCCGGAAGGCGAGTTTTTAAAGGAAGAGAGTAACATTAAAATCCTTCAAATTCGCTGTTTTTAGGAATCTTGAAAACCAACATAACCGTATCGTCTGTAATCTGCGATTTGGAGACAATATCTGGGGCTTTTTTAGCATCGGGGAAGAGAATCTGCTTCAGTTCGTAGTTCTCCTGTTCCAGCCTGCGCAGTTTCGCTTTCAGCGATCTGGTCATTTCTAAGTACTCGGGCAAGTCTACTATTTCGGATGCTTTAGGTTCGGGGATTTCAACGTTGGTGTAGATTTCGTAGGTGTTGGGAATCCTCCGAGCTCTAGACGGCAGCTTCTTAATCTTATTTTCCGCTTCTAGAGCTTTGACCGCCTTGAAAATGGCCCCTTTGGAAAGGCCGGAAAGCTTCGACAGGTCGTCGTAGGTAACTTGGATTCTGGTGCTCCCGGTAAGCACCGCCCGCTGAATCATAACATCCAAAACCCGCTCCTTGGTTCTTTCCGAGACAATCTGAACCCACTCTTTGTTCTCTTGAGCCATACTTATTCTTCCTTTCATATTCCGGTGTGTTTAATCGGAGTAATATATAATATGCTAGTTAACGGAAAATATTAACGGTTAATTCAGTTTAATATCAGCCTTTTGGGGTTATAGCATTGTATGATATATGAGTTGGAGTAAACTGAGGCGATTTTGCCTATATTAAGTGCAGCCTTAGACCTCCACTTGCCCGGAAGATGCTTGCAGCAGATTGAGACGCTGTGTATAATGATAAGGGTGAGCACAGATTCGTTGCCAAGTAATTTTCCTTGACGACTAAGTAGCAGTTGGCTATAATAAGTAGGTAACTGCCCGAAACAGTCTGAACTCTCTATTGACCACTGCTTCGAACAAGTACAAGTGTTTTTTCTGCAGCATTATTAGTGAGGTGCCAGATAGTATGCGGGATCTGATTCGAGATCTTAGGATTAGCGTTGCTAATCTAGATTCTGGTGATGACAGGTCATTCGAGTTTTTCCTGCCTCAAGATGCGTGGCAAATACCTGATGATCAAGTTGAGCCTCGTGCTCCCCTTGAGATAGAAGGAAACATTGTGCACGCAGGTGATTTTTTTGTTTTGAAGGTAAATGTGAAGACCAGACTCAAAATGGAATGCACCCGTTGTTTGAGCGACTTCGAGCAGGATTTTGTTTTGGATATTGAAGAAGAGTTGAAAAAAGCCGATTCTTATGATACTCTGTCAGATGAACTCGAAGACGAAGAAGAGTCGTATTCGACGTTTTCAGGTCAGGAGATTAATCTCGGCGAGATCATCGTCGATCACATGGTTTTGGGCTTGCCGTTTCAAAGACTATGCGACGAAAACTGCAAAGGACTCTGTCCTCATTGCGGTCAGGACTTAAACAAAGGGCGCTGCGATTGCGAAGAGGAAAAGATTGATCCTAGATTGCAGGCTTTGAAAAACTTACTTAACGAGTAGCCCTAGGAGGTGTAGAACATGGCAGTACCAAAGAGGAGAGTTTCGACTACACGTAAGGCAAAAAGACGTACGAACTGGAAGCTTAGAACTCCATCAATTAACGTTTGTCCGAACTGTGGTGAACCCAGGTTGCCGCACCGCGCCTGCACAGCTTGTGGGACATATAAAAAGCCTGCTGCCGCAGCAAAATAACGGAGGTAGGTACCGAGCTTGTCGCTCGGTTTTTTTTATTTTAAACCTCTGTGACCTGGCCTCACGAGACCGAGACAAGCGTGCTTTCAGACTGGGAGAACCTTTCTCGGTCTTCTTGCAAGCAGGAAATGGTTTTGCCCCCGCCAAATCTAAAGGGGAATGCCACCACTTGACAGCTTGTACCTTCCGGCATGAAGTTCTTGTCTTGACGGCATCTATCGGTTATAATAACACTAGATATTAGTACGAGGTCACTAAAAAGGAGGGAGCGTCCATGTCGCGGCTGCCGAAGAAAGAGCGGCAATCTCTTCTGTTGGAAAAAATCAAAGAGGATCCTTTTCTAACAGATGAGATTCTTGCAGAAAAATTCAAGGTATCAATCCAAACCATAAGGCTGGACCGACTGGAGCTGGGCATACCTGAAGTAAGGCAAAGGACGAAGAACTTGGCTCAAAAAGCCTATTCGCAGGTGAAATCTCTAAAGAGCAAGGAGATTATTGGGGAACTTATCGACCTGAACCTGGGCAAAGACGGTATTAGCATGCTCGAGGCTACGGAAGAGATGGCCCTAAGCAATACCGGCGTTGTGAGAGGTCATTTTATTTTTGCGCAAGCCAACTCCTTGGCAGTTTCCCTTGTGGATAGCGAAGTTGCCCTCACAGGTTCTGCCACCGTGCGGTACCACAGACCGGTGAGGGTTGGTGAACGGCTGATTGCCAAAGCGAAGGTCCGTGAGATCAAAAAGAATCGTTATCTCATAGATGTTGAGACTAGAATAGAGGATGAAAAGGTCTTTACAGGTGAGTTTTTGGCATTTGCACTGTCTGGTGAAGGACAGGAGGTAGAATCATGAAAATAGCTCTCGATGCCATGGGCGGAGACTATGCCCCGGAGGCAACTGTAGAAGGGGCAGTGTTGGCAAAACAGCTTTGGGGTCTCGAAACGGTTCTCGTAGGCGATACTGAGAGAATCAAACCCCTACTGGAGAAAGCAGGTACGGAGATGGATATCGTTCATGCCGATGAAACGATCGGCTTCGATGAAGATCCTGCGAAAGCTGTGCGCAAGAAGAAAAACGCATCTATAGTGGTGGCTGCAAAGCTTGTTGCAAGTGGCGGTGCTGATGCACTTGTAGCAGCAGGAAGCACCGGAGCAGCCATGGCTGCAAGCCTGCTCATCTACGGCCGCCAGAAAGGTATCGGCAGACCTGCAATCGCCTTTCCCATGCCCACAGTTCAGGGCATGTGTCTGGTTCTAGATGGAGGTGCAAATCCGGGAGCGACAGCAGAAAACCTGCGGGACTACGGGCTCATCGGCAGCATCTATATGGAAAAAGTCATGGGCGTGGACCGGCCGAAAGTCGGGCTTTTGAACATCGGTGAAGAAGAGATTAAGGGCACACCGGAGGTAGTCGAAGCCTATCAGCTATTGAAAAACGAGAAGATCAACTTCATCGGCAACATCGAAGGCAAAGATATCACCGCAGGAGCCGCTGATGTGGTGGTCTGCGACGGTTTTGTGGGCAACATCGTCCTGAAATATACCGAGGGACTGGCCAACGGATTGATGTCTCTGATTAAAGATGCGATGACCGCAAACCTCAAAGGCAAAATTGGAGGGCTCCTTGTCAAAGGGAACCTCAAAAGTTTGAAAAAGAAACTGGACTACGAAGAATACGGAGGAACTCCTCTTCTCGGTCTCAAGAAGTTAACCATCATCAGCCATGGAAGATCCAGTGCTAGGGCCATTGCCAACGCCATTAGAGTAGCAAGTGAAGCATCCAGTAAAAATATCATTGAGAGCATTGATGAGGCACTAGAAAAGAGGGTTTAGTTCATGAACAATACCTCGCAGATAGGTGTCCTGGGACTGGGAGCCTATGTCCCTGAGAGGGTCTTAACCAACCACGATTTGGAGAAAATGATAGATACATCTGATGAATGGATTACAACTAGGACCGGCATCAAAGAGCGGCGCATTGCCTCTGAGGGAGAAGCTTCCTCCGATCTAGGAGCTAAAGCAGCGCTGAAAGCTCTAGAGGATGCCAAAGTCGATCCTGCAGAGATCGATGCCATAGTTGTTGCGACTTTAAGCCCGGATCACATCTTTCCCGCTACCGCTTGTATCATCCAGGAGAAGATTGGAGCGGTGAAAGCTGCTGCTTTTGACCTCAGTGCCGGCTGTTCCGGCTTTGTCTATGCTCTTGCAGTAGCTTACGGCTTGGTCCAGACTGGCTTGGAAAAAGTCCTGGTAATCGGAGCCGAGACCATCAGCCGCTTCGTCAACTGGCAGGACCGCTCCACATGCGTGCTGTTTGGCGACGGTGCAGGTGCGGTGGTTCTGGGCAGAGTAGAAAGAGGCGGGATTTTAGGCTTCGATCTGGGAGCCGACGGGAGCGGGCACAGCATACTGAACATTCCTGTAGGAGGTTCTAGAGAGCCGATAACTCCAGAAAATCTTGCGCAAAACCGCCACTACCTCTACATGGTCGGCTCAGAGGTCTTTCGCTTTGCCGTAAGGACCGTGCCCCGAACCAGCAGAAAAGCGCTGAAAAAAGCCGGCTTGGAAGTTGGAGATGTAGATTGGCTCATTCCCCATCAGGCCAATACCAGAATCATCGACGCAGCTGTGAACCTCATGGGGATAGAAAGTGAAAAGGTAGTGGTGAATCTGGATAAATACGGCAATACGTCTGCAGCTTCGATTCCCATCGCCTGGGCAGAAGCCGCAGAAGATGGGAGAATCAAAAGAGGCGATAAACTGCTTCTGGTGGGCTTTGGCGCAGGTCTCACCTGGGCTTCTATGGTTCTCGAGTACTAGGAGGTCGGACGATGTCGGAAGAAAAAACTGCTGTAGTGTTTCCCGGCCAGGGAGCCCAGTACGTAGGTATGGGCAGCTCGTTCTTCGCAGCGGACAGCGAGGCGAGGGAGGTACTAGCCCAGTGCTCTGAAGGGTCGGGAATGGATCTGGAAAAACTCATACTCGAAGGTCCGGAAGAACTTCTGGCCCAGACTGCAGTTACCCAACCTGCGATTTTTGCCGTATCGATGGCTATCTATCGGGTGTTAAAAAGCCGCACCGGCCTAGTTCCCGATTTTGCTGCAGGCTTCAGCTTGGGGCAGTACTCTGCTCTTGCTGCAGCTGGTGCGTTTGACATTAAAAAAGGCGCCGAGCTGCTGAAGCACAGAGGCAGCTTCATGCAGGACGCAAATGGCGGAGCTATGGCCGCAGTTATCGGCATGGAGCCAGAGTCAATTAAAGAGGTTTTGAACCAAGTTGATGGGTATGTAGATATTGCAAACTACAACTCTCCGGGACAAACGGTGATTTCTGGGACCGAAAGCGCCGTAGGAGAAGCGGTAGAAGCTCTGCTCAAAAAGGGCGCAAAAAAAGCAGTACCCCTCAAGGTATCGGGAGCTTTTCACTCCAAACTCATGGAGGGTGCCGCTTCCAGGTTCAAGGAGGTTTTGGCCGGAGAAACCTTTGGCAAAACCCAGTTCCCAGTCATCGGCAACGAGACTGCCAGAGAGATCGAAGATGTAGGTTTTAGCTTATATACTCAGCTGGTATCGCCGGTTCGCTGGCAGGATTCCATTGAGTACCTGCGCGAGAGAGGCGTTACGAGAATTATTGAAGTCGGCCCCGGCAAGGTCCTCAGCGGTCTGATTCGTAGAATCGACAGATCCCTTGAGGTCGTGTCCGTTGAAGAGATAGATGACTTGGAAAAGCTGAGGTGAGACAGATGGAGGGGAAAGTAGCCGTTGTCACCGGCGGTTCTAGGGGAATAGGATTGGAGATTGCAGAGGTTTTCCTGCAAAGCGGTGCAAAAGTTGCGGTTTTGGCGTCAAGTGCCGATTCTGTAGCAAAGGCCTTGGCGCACCTGCAGGAAAGATACGCCTCTCCTGTGATGGGTGTAGCATGCAACGTGGCTGATCTGGAAGAGGTTACCGCTGCCATGGGTAAAATCGAGGCAGAGCTCGGTCCGATTCAGATTCTCGTTAACAACGCTGGTATCACAAGGGATGCGCTGTTTCTCAGAATGGGTGAGGACAAGTGGGATGAGGTGATCAGCGTCAACCTGAAAGGGGTTTTCAACTGCACCAAAGCGGTTTTCCGATCGATGGTTAAAAACCGCTACGGACGCATTGTCAATGTAACCTCAGTTGTAGGTATCACCGGCAACGTGGGTCAGGCCAACTACGCCGCGGCAAAAGCGGGCGTCATCGGCTTTACTAAAACCATTGCCAGAGAGGGAGCCCCTTACAACATCCTGTGCAATGCAGTTGCACCTGGGTTTATCACAACTCAAATGACGGAGAAGATTCCGGAAAAGCTTGTGTCAGCCATTGTGGAGCAGATACCTCTCAAAAAGTTTGGTACTCCAAGAGATGTTGCCATGGCAGTAAAGTTCCTGGCAGCTGAAGATAATCAATACATCACCGGACAAATACTTGGAGTAGATGGTGGTATTGGTATGTAAAGTGGGTTATATTTATTATGCTAAGGAGGTGACACAATGGACATTTTCAAGAAGGTAGTAGAAATCGTAGCTGATAAACTCGACATCGACGCTAAGGAGATCACTCCTGAGACAACTTTTGAAGATCTCGGTGCAGACTCTCTGGATATCGTCGAGCTGGTAATGGCTTTGGAAGAGGAGTTTGACTTGGAGATCTCCGATGATGACGCCGACAAGATCAGCAGTATCGGCGATGCTGTAGCTTACATTAAAGAGAATATATAACCTCAATATATGGGGAGGCTTCAGCCTCCCCAAAAAGAGGAGCGAATTAACTTGCAGAGAAGAGTAGTGATTACCGGTCTTGGAGCGGTAACTCCTTTAGGATTGAACGTCGAAGAGTTCTGGGCAAATGTTATAGCGGGGAAAAGCGGTGTTGGATTAATCACACGATTTGACACCACTGACTTCAATGTAAAGATTGCAGCAGAGGTTAAGGGGTTCGACCCCGAGAATTACTTAGACAAAAAAGAAGCTCGTAGAACTGACAGGTTTGTCCAGTTTGCTCTTGCAGCTGCAAAGATGGCAGTGGACGATGCTTCTCTTACTATAGATGAGTCCAACTGTGAGGACGTAGGAGTCTACATCGGTTCTGGTGTTGGCGGCATCAGCACAGTGGAAGAGCAGGCTAGAACACTCTTTGAAAAGGGACCTTCTCGAGTGAGTCCCTTCATGGTACCGATGATGATCAGCGACATGGCCGCAGGCCAGGTCTCCATCATGCTCGGTGCCAAGGGCCCTAATGAAGCTACTGTGACAGCCTGCGCGTCATCGGCTCATGCCATTGGCAACGCTTTTAATGCCATCCGCTACGGCAGAGCGGAAGTGATGATCACAGGAGGCAGTGAAGCAGCGATTACCCCACTTTCCATTGCTGGCTTCCAGTCTGCAAGAGCGCTCAGCACCCGAAATGACGAACCTGAGAAAGCATCGAGGCCATTTGACTTAAACCGCGACGGTTTTGTCATGGGTGAAGGAGCGGGAATTCTCATTCTCGAAGAATTGGAGCATGCCAAAAGGCGTGGCGCAAAGATCTACGCCGAGCTCGTAGGTTTTGGCTCAACTGGAGATGCCTACCACATAACTTCCCCGGCACCTGAGGGTGAAGGTGCAAAAAGAGCGATCATCAGGGCGCTGAAAGATGCAGGACTGCAGCCCGATGAGGTGCAGTACGTCAATGCCCACGGAACGTCTACCTACTACAACGATCTCTACGAGACCAAAGCCATCAAGGCGGTGTTTGGAGACCGCATTGCGGTAAGTTCAACCAAGTCCATGACAGGACACTTACTGGGCGCTGCAGGAGCAATCGAAGCGATCATTACCGCATTAACGCTGGAGCACCAGATTATTCCACCGACAATTAACTACGAGACTCCGGATCCAGAATGCGATCTCGATTACGTACCAAACAGAGCTCGAGAATCCAAAATTGATGCTGCGATCACCAATAGCTTCGGTTTCGGTGGTCACAATGCAGTGTTAGTTTTGCGGAGGTATGCAGATTAGTGAGAAGTCATAATGAGAAACTGCTGGAATGGTTCAGAAAAAGGGATATAGTTATCAATGATATTGATTTGATTCATAGGGCGTTTGTGCACAGTTCCTATGCCTACGAGAGACCTGAAGAAGGGGAAAGCAACGAGCGTTTGGAGTTTTTAGGAGACACGGTGCTTGATCTATTGATAAGCGAGTATCTATTTCTCAACTACCCCAACGCTAAAGAAGGCGACATGACTAAGTGGAGGGCTGCGGTGGTCTGCGAGATGACTCTAGCAGACGTGGCCCGGAAGCTGGGTCTCCAGGAATTTCTGCTTCTCGGCAAAGGCATGCAAAAAACCGCACTGAAGCACAGCGATGCCCTCCTTGCAGACTGTATGGAAGCTCTACTTGGAGCACTGTACCTGGATAGAGGGTTTGAGTCGGTGAAAAAACTCATCGAAAAAGCCATCGTCCACTACGTATCCCTGGCAGTGAGCGGCGATCTGAAACCGGACTACAAAACCGCTCTGCAGGAGTACACGCAGAGTAAGTACCACATCGTGCCTGAATACACGGTTATCGATGAGAAAG